>ENA-UESE01000297-UESE01000297.1-human-gut-metagenome-genome-assembly--contig:-NODE-297-length-72242-cov-14.411224_pt1 | contig 72242 bp, 58 predicted proteins | sample MGYA00242995_ERZ507996 | MGnify/ENA primary metagenome ERZ507996 (study PRJEB26167, sample SAMN06115489) | human gut metagenome | host: Homo sapiens | place: China:Sichuan | collected 2015-04-15...
GGCTATATTGTGCCGCAGGCGTCACAAAGTAGCCTTTAAAAGCAGAACTGAATCTGAAATTCAGTTCGCGATTCCTTCGGCAAAGGGATGCCTGCGGAATGGGGATTATTATGAAGAACATCTGGAAGATATTTATCAGTGATTTGAAAAATCTGGTGAAGCAGCCCTTCGCCCTGATTATTATGATCGGTTTGTGTATCATTCCGTCCCTGTATGCCTGGTTTAACATTTTTGCCAACTGGGACCCTTATGCCAATACCGGCGGTGTGCCTGTGGCAGTGGTTTCCGTGGATAAGGATTACACCCTGAAGGACGGTTCTGTTGTAAATATGGGAGAATCCGTTCTGGATAACCTTCATTCCAACACCAGTGTCGGCTGGGTATTTCTGGATACGGAGCAGGAAGCCCTGGACGGGGTGAAAGCAGGAAAGTATTATGCGGCGATTGTGATTACGGAAAAGTTTACATACAGTATGTATAATGTTTTTTCGGAGGATTTTGAAAATCCGGCGGTGATTTATTACCAGAATCAGAAGAGCAATGCCATCGCTACAAAAATCACAGATACCGTGGCGGGTACCCTGCAGAATACCATTAACGAAACCTTTATCGAGGTGGTAGTCAGCACTATTTTTGAGGAAAGCAATGCTGTTTCCTCCGATTTGCAGGAGGAAAATTATGTGGAGAATTTCCGGGCAAAGCTGGACAGGCTGAATGATAATCTAATCAGCTACAGCACCATGCTGGACAGCTTTACGGATGGAAATGCGAAGCTGGAAGCGGCAATCAGCCATGTGAATTACGAAATTCCAATCATGCAGAAGCGGATGGATACCACAGCGGACAGTCTTTCCCAGAGCAGCAGTAATATGGCAGCCTCCAGAACAACTCTTGCGAACTTCAGCAATCATATAGATACCTCTATGAACACCATCAATGCTTCTCTGGAAAATATCAAGGGAGCCTTGAATAACAGTGCCCTTGCGGATGATGTTGCGGAAATGACAAAGGACATGAATCAGGTGGCGCAGGATGCCAACACCTTAAACGGGCAGGTCAATGCGCTTTTGGAGGTTTTAATTGAGCAGCGGATAAAGGAAAGCGTTTCGGGCGGGGATGCCACTGTGACCGGCGGGGACGCGGGAAGCGGCACTAATATCCCTCTGGATGCAGCCATTGAAGCCCTGCAGGCGATGCAGAAGGAGCTGGATATTATCAATTCGGTGGTGGGAAGTGTTCTGGAATCCACGAATGATTTGGCGGCAGAGAAAGCAAAGCAGAATGTTACACAGGCGATGAATAATGTAAAAACCGTGGTGGACAGCTGCGAAAAGTCTGTGACAAATATGCAGAATATTTATAAGAATAATCTGGTGCCCCAGATGCAGAGTGTATTGAATAATATGTCAGATTCCCTGAATCAGGTGACAAGTCTGGTGAATACCCTGAGCAATACCCTGTCAAACGTGGGGGTTGTCATGGGCGGCGTAGAGGAAACGGTGACGGGAACCTCTGCCAGTCTGGAACAGATAAAAGAGGTGGTAGATAAAATCAGCGGAAAGCTGACAGAGCTTTCCGGACTTTTAGAGGGAGCGGAAGAGGAAGAGGTTATGGATATCCTGATTCGCTTCCTGGGCGGGGACCCGGAAAGCTTCGGGGCATATTTCTCCCAGCCCGTTACCATGGAAACAACGGCAATTTATCCCGTGGCAACCTACGGCTCTGCCATGACCCCGTTCTATACCACGCTGGCAATCTGGGTTGGCTCAACGATTCTGGTAGCGCTGGTAAAGGTAAAGGCATCCCCGAGGGGACTGGAAAATGTGCAGAGTTATCAGCTGTTCTTTGGAAGATATCTCCTGTTCTGGCTGCTGGCACAGATTCAGGGGGCAATTATTGCAGCGGGTGATTTATTCCTTTTGAAGGTAAATATTGTGGAACCGGGATTGTTTTTCCTGGCGGCAAGCTTTGCAGCCACGGCATTTTCCCTGCTGATATATTCCCTGACCCTCGCTTTCGGGGATGTGGGAAAGGCAGTCTGCGTAATTGTCATGGTATTACAGATAGCCGGCTCCAGCGGAACCTTCCCCATTGAGCTTCTGCCGGATACCTACCAGCATATATACATATTCTTCCCCTTCCCCTATGCGATTACCGCAATGAGAGAAGCGCTGGCGGGAATGTATGGAACGACTTATATGGAATCGCTGGCAAAGCTGGTTCTGTTTATGATAGCGGGGCTGCTGGTGGGACTTGTCATCAGGATTCCTTTTGTGCGGCTGAATCATTTTGTGGAAGAGCGGATGGAAGATACCGGTTTGATGTAGGATGCGCAAAGAGTATGCGCAGAAATGGGGATTCGTATGGAAAAAGAGAGAGATTATGAAGAGATTTTCCAGAAGGTAATGGATTATGAACAGGCGCTTCACGAAAAGAACCTGACGAGAATTAAAATCGGGTTGAAGTGTATCTGGATTGTGCCGCTTATCTTTCTGATATTACTGTTTTTTACCGGAAGCAATAAGGTGATTTTTCTGATTTTATGGATTGTGTCCTTATTTGCCATTTCCATTTATCTGATTACCGTGGAATATATGGATTATAATCTACAGGAAAAAATCATGGAGCTTAAGGGAGAAAGGGGCGAGATTGAAACGGTTGCCCCGGCGGATTTTGACAAGGCTGCAAGAATCCTGAAAAATACGAAGGAACGGATTGGACAGGGATTAAATTCCAAAGCGGAAACGGAAATGGAAGAGGAATAGCTATATGCACAATATATTGAAGATTTTCAGGACAGACCTCAGGCGTATCATGAATAATGTGGTGGCAGTTGTCATTATTATGGGACTGAGCATCCTGCCGGCGCTTTATGCGTGGTTTAATATATTTTCCAACTGGGATCCTTATGAACCGGCGGCGACAAGCCAGTTGAAGGTTGCTGTGGCATCGGATGATGTTGGAGCGAATCTTTTGGGGATTTCCATGAATGTGGGAGAAAATGTGGTGACAGCGCTGGAATCCAATACCACCATCGGCTGGGTGTTCCCGGAAACCTCTGGGGAGGCTTTAGAGGGTGTGGAGAGCAGCGAATACTATGCGGCTCTGATTATTCCGGAGGGCTTTACAGAGGAAATGCTGGGTTTTCTGGACGGAGAGGTAGACCACCCCACCATTTACTATTATGAGAATGAAAAGAAAAACGGTATCGCACCGAAAATCACAGGCAAGGCAAAAACGGCGGTACAGGAGCAGGTAAATGCTACTTTTATCAGTACGCTGGCAGAATCCATTATGAAGGTGGGAAATGCCCTGTCTATGGTAGATGCAGACGGAAATTTAAGCTTTGCAGATTCACTGGATGCGGTGGAAACGGAGCTGCGCAATTATCTGATTATGTTGCAGTCCTTTGAAAGTATCATGCAGTCCGCGGAAATGATTATGGCAACCAGTCAGGCGATGCTGCCTGATATGGGCGATATGCTGGAAAACGGCAGAAGCACCATGATTAGTATGCAGACCATGATAAATTCCAGCATGGATGCGGTGGATGTCATGGGAGATATGGTAGGCAGCAGCATGGATATGGTGGAGGAAGCTTTGGATTATCTGGCTGTCTTTTCAGAGGGCGTCCTTGACAGCATCGGAGATGTGGGCGGATATTCGGATGCAGGAATCGGTATGGCAATCGGTCTGGTGGAGGGCATGCAGGGAAATCTGGACGTACTGGAAACTCTTGTGAACGGGCAGGAGGAACAGATTAAGGCAATCGATAATACGCTGACGGCGATTAAACAGGATTTAAAGGAGCTGCAAAACAGCAAGGACAGGGTGGATGTGGACATCAATACCCTGAAAAATCAGATTGTGGAGCAGATAAAAATCTGTCAGAAGCAGTTGACGGAGCTTTCCAACGACTATAACTATAATGTGCGTCCCTCTGTAAAGGCAACAGGAAAGTCCATTCAGCAGGCATTTTTGAATGCGGCATCCATGATGAACGGCACGGATGTGAATATGGATGAGGTTTCCGATATTCTTTCGGAATATCAGAAGGTCATTCAGGAGGGAACAGCAAGCCTGACAGAGTCTTTGCAGATTGGGCAGGAGCTTTTGGACAAGCTGACAACGGTTTCCGACAGAATCAAAAGTCTGACGGGAATGGATTCCTATGAGGATATTTTGAATGCCATGGCAACAGACCCGGCATTTCTGGCGGAATTTGTGTCCTCCCCGGTGGATTTGGAAACGGTTTCCATTTATCCGGTGAACCATTACGGTTCTGCAGCGTCTCCTTTTTATACCATTCTGGCAATCTGGGTTGGTGCTCTTTTCCTGGTTGCCATTGTCCATGTGACAATCGAGCCGGAGAACCCGGAGGAGAATCCGCTTGTGGTTTATAAGACCTGGGAGAGGTATTTCGGAAGGTATTTACTGTTCTTTCTGGTCGGACAGGCACAGACACTGTTGACGATTCTGGGGAATTTGTATTATATTCAAATACAGTGCCAGCATCCTTTCCTGTACTGGCTGGCAGCAGCCATAGCCAGCACGGCATTTAGCTGCTTTATGTATTCCGTGACCTTTGCCTTCGGAAATGTGGGCGAGGCGCTGGCAATTATTGTAATGGTAATACAGGTGGCAGGTTCCGGCGGTACCTTCCCGATTGAAACACTGCCCAAGGTATTTCAGGCGGTTTACAGGTTCCTGCCCTTCCAGTTCGGCATGAAGGCATTCAAGGAATGTATCGCGGGCATGTACGGTATAGATTACTGGAAAAATATCGGAAAACTGGGAATTTTCTTTGTGATTTCCCTGCTTATCGGACTTTTACTGGAGCCGCCTTTCAGAAAACTGAACCATATGATTGAAAAGAGCAAGGAAAAGACAGGGCTGATGCTGTAAAAACTGCGGAAAGAGGCACAGATGGACAAATTAAAACGGGAAGAAAATCAGGTAAAAATACTTTTTGTGGGGACCATTCTGGTGCTGCTTTGTGTTGTGCTGCCGCTGTTTCTCATTGCAAGATATAATTTTCAGAGTGTGGATGACATAGGGTATGCGGTTTCGGCGGAAAATGTATGGCAGGAAACCCATTCCGTATGGAGGGTTTTTGCAAGACAGGCGGCATATGCGAAGGAGTACTGGGAAATCTGGCAGGGCACCTTTGCGGCGGAATGGTTTACCACATCCATGATGGGTATTTTTATCAAGGATGCCTATTATATGGGAACTTATCTTTCTCTGGGCGGATTTGTGCTTTCCGAACTGCTGCTTTTTATGGTACTCTTAAAGAAGGTGCTGGGAGCGGATACCTTCCGGGCGGGGATTACTGCAATCAGTGTATTGTGCCTGCAGATTTTACTGGTGCCTGTACCGGCGGAGGCTTATTTCTGGTTCTGCGGGGCAGTGCTTTATACGGTATCCTATAATGAAGCAATTCTTTTATGTACACTGTTAGTGCTGTTATACCAGAATCGGGGAAAGGTATGGCAGAAATGTCTTTTAATGGCAGGTATCTGCCTTTTGTCCCTTCTGGTGGCAGGGGGAACCTATGTCACTCTGATGGGAATGCTTCTTGTCTATTTCTTTCTGGTGGTGCTTTACTGGTATCGGAAAAATCCCAACAGGTGGCTGGCAACGGCGGGGCTTCTTCTCTATCTGGCAGTGACGGGCTTAAATGTGCTGGCACCGGGAAATCAGAAGCGGCTGACCTCTGCAGGCGCAGAGCAGATGAGCGCCATCGGGGCAATTTTGCGTTCTCTCTGGGAGGCGGCACTTTATATTGCAAAAAATACCATGCTTCCCAGTGTGATTCTTGCCCTGCTTTTTGTACCGCTGTTTCTTAAAATTGTGAAAAAGAAGAACTATCAATATCCCCTGCCTCTTCTGGTTACTCTTATCAGCTTTGGAGTTTTTGCGGCGCAGTTTACGCCGAATCTGTATACGCTGGGAATTACCGGAGCAGGCAGAATCCAGAATGTATACCGCTGGACGTTCTATATCTGGCTGTATGGCAATGAGCTGTACTGGATTGGCTGGCTGGTGAGAAAGAAAAAAATATACGAATCCAATACAAATACAACAGAGGGCTATCTGCTGCCCGGCTGGATGCTGGGAGCGGTACTGCTGGCGCTTGCCCTGTATGTCTGGGGCGGTGATACGCTGTCCTCTGTCAGTGCAGCCTATTCCCTGCACCGGGGAGAGGCGCAGAGCTACTATGCGGAATATCAGGAAAGACTGGCGGTGCTGGAGGATGAAACGGTGACGGATGCTGTTTTCAAGCCCTATACCTTTATTCCTTATGTGCTGTATTTCGGGGATATTACGGATAAGCCGGAGGACTGGGTCAATCAGTCAGTAGCAAATTATTACGGAAAAAATTCGGTAGTATTGCAAAAATAAGGAAAATGAAGGATTGCGGAAAAATGTGCAGAAAGGGAAATCAGGGATGAAGTGGGTAAAATTCAGAATTAAAACAGTGACAGATGCAGAAGATATTATTATCAGCATGCTTTATGAAATCGGTCTGGAAGGAGCGCAGATTGAGGACAAGGTGCCGCTGACAGCGCTGGAAAAGGAGCAGATGTTTGTGGATATCCTGCCGGACGGACCGGAGGATGACGGAATTGCCTACCTGAACTTCTTCGTGGAGGAGCAGGAGGATGGTTCCCTGCTGGTAAACGAGGAGTCTACAACAAGGGAGGCAGTGCTTGCGTCAGTGGAGGAGGAGCTTGCCGGACTGCGCCAGTTCTGCGATATCGGCGAGGGAAGCATTACCGTGGATGAAACAGAGGATATCGACTGGATTAACAACTGGAAGCAGTATTTCCATCAGTTTTATATTGATGATATTCTGGTGATTCCTTCATGGGAGAATATCAAAGCAGAGGACAGCGGCAGGATGGTGCTGCATATTGACCCGGGTACTGCTTTCGGAACGGGGATGCACGAAACAACCCAGCTTTGTATCCGGCAGTTAAAAAAATATATTACCCCGGAAACGGAGCTTCTGGATGTGGGAACGGGCAGCGGTATTCTGGCAATCCTTTCCTTGATGTTCGGGGCGAAGCATGCAGTAGGCACGGATTTGGATATCTGTGCTGTGGAAGCGGTAGAGCAGAACTGTGAGGCAAACGGGATTGCATCGGAAAAGTTTGAAATGATGATTGGAAATATCATCACGGATAAAGAGGTACAGGATAAGGTTGGCTATGATAAATACGATATTGTTGTGGCGAATATTCTGGCGGATGTGCTGGTGCCTCTGACTCCCGTGATTGTGAACCAGTTGAAGAGCGGCGGTATTTATATTACCTCCGGGATTATTGATGATAAGGAACAGACCGTGGTAGAGGCGGTACAGGCAGCAGGCTTGAAGGTGCTGGAGGTTACTTATCAGGGAGAATGGGTATCCGTTACGGCGAAAAAGGAATAGAAGCGGTATACGCAGAAATGGAGTAAAAATGTACCATTTTTTTGTGGAACCGGGACAGATACATGTGCCGGAAAAGAAGGTTGTCATAACCGGTCAGGACGTTAATCATATTAAAAATGTACTGCGCATGAAGCCGGGGGAGGAGCTCAGTGTCAGCACGGGAACGGACAGCAATGAGTACCGCTGCGGCATTGTTTCTCTGGAGGAGGACTGCGTTTTATGTGAACTGCGGTTTATCAAGGAAGCGGATACGGAGCTTCCTGCGAAGATATATCTGTTCCAGGGACTTCCCAAGGCAGACAAGATGGAGCTGATTGTCCAGAAGGCGGTGGAGCTGGGAGTCTATCAGGTGATTCCTGTTGCCATGAAAAGATGTGTGGTAAAGCTGGATGAGAAAAAGGCAGCCGGGAAGGCGGCACGCTGGCAGGGAATTGCCGAGGCAGCGGCAAAGCAGAGCAAAAGGGGAATTATCCCGCAGGTGATGCCGGTGGTATCCTTTTTACAGGCTGTGAAAATGGTATCTGACATGGATGTCAGGATTGTGCCCTACGAACTGGCAGAGGGCATGGAAAAAACAAAGGATATTATAAGCCGGATAAAGCCGGGGCAGCAGATAGCTGTTTTCATCGGGCCGGAGGGCGGCTTTGATGAGGGGGAAATTGCGCTGGCGATGGAGAACGGAATAGAACCCGTAACCCTTGGCAAGCGGATTCTCAGGACGGAAACCGCAGGAATGACGGTGCTTTCCTGGATGATGTATCAGTTGGAATAGTGTGAAAAATAAATGCGGAATGGAGATTAGTATGCTTTTTATTATGATAAACTGGCTGTATGTCCTGATAACCACCTTCTGTCTGGGGTATGCTTTTTCCCGTCTGGCAGGAAAGCTGTTCGGGTATCGGATAAAGAGTGTGGACGGTCTGCTGATGGCGGGGCTTGGGGTGGCTACGGTATATGCCCAGTTTTTCAGCCTGTTTTACAGAGTAAGTCTGCTGGCAAATGTGATTCTCATCCTGTTTAGTGTCATGACAGTGCTTTTCTGGCATCAGGATATGAAAAAACTGCTTTCGGAGCGCTTCCGGGGCAGCAGCCGGGCGGTAAAAATTCTGATTCCGGTACTGTTTGTACTCTGGGCGTATTTTACCAGCAGGGGCTATATGGTGCATGATACAAAGCTCTATCATGCCCAGAGTATCCGCTGGATAGAGGAATATGGGATTGTGCCGGGGCAGGGTGTGGTAAATTCCAGATTTTCTTATAATAGTTCCGTGTTTTCACTGGCGGCGCTTTACAGCCTGAAATTTGTGTTCGGACAGTCCATGCACGCCATGAGCGGCTGGTTTGCTTTTCTTTTAAGTGTGACAACGCTGGATATTATAAAGGGCGTGAAGAAGTTCCGGTTTTCTGATTTTGCCAATGTGGCGGCAATTTATTATCTGACGCTGATTACGGATGAGGTGCTGGCGCCCTCCTCGGATTATGCCACCATGTGCGTCCTGTTTTTTCTGGTTATCAAATGGCTGCGGCTTCTGGAACAGCCAAAGGAGGAGCAGCAGACAGCGCCCTACGGGCTTTTATGTGTGCTGGGGGTGTATGCGCTGACCCTGAAGCTGACGGCTGGGCTGATTCTGTTACTGCTGATAAAACCGGCATACCGGCTTTTGAAGGAAAAGCAGTGGAAGCAGATTTTATGTTACCTTCTGCTGGGAATCCTGACGGCGGCACCCTGGCTGATTCGCGGGGTTCTGATTTCCGGCTGGCTTCTTTATCCTTTCCCGGCGCTGGATTTATTTGATTTGCCATGGAAGCAGAAAACCGAATGGGTAAAGACAGATGCGGGCGCTATCAAGACCTGGGGACGGGGCGTAAATAACAGCGTGCTGGCGGCACAGCCAATCTGGGAATGGTACGGCACCTGGTTTAAGACCTTAAGCCTTATGGAAAAGGGAATTGCACTGGTGGATATCGCGGCGCTGGTTTCCTTTGTGGGGGCAGCGATAGCCGTGTTCCTGCGGAAGAATTGGGAAAATCTGGACAGGCTTTTAGTCTGCGCAACGGCTGCCTGTTCCTACCTGTACTGGCAGACAAGTGCGCCACTGCCCAGATATGGCTATGCCTATATGCTTCTTCTGCCGGCGCTTGTGTTCGGCTGGGGTATACTTCTTTTGAAAAAGGACAGACTTTTACGGGGAGGACTTGCCCTGTATGGTGTTTACAAGATTGTGATGCTTATCTCCTATATCGCCGGGTGCGCCTGGTATCCGGCTTATATCAGACAGGTGGATTATTACAGCGCGGATACGGAGGTCTGGACAGTAGAGGTTGACGGTGCAGAATTTTACTGTACGGAGGAGGATGGCATTGGATATGCCTATTTCCCGGGCAGCTCTGCCTATGAGGAGTTCCGGCTGAGAGGAAACGGGCTGAAAGACGGATTTGAGTGGGTAAATCCAGAATAACCGTTGACCTTTCGGGAACCGATGTCATATATTAAATAACAAGTAAGAAACGGGAGATTGAAAATGGAAGTTTATTTGGACAATTCTGCCACAACAAGAGTGCTGCCGGAGGTGGCGGAATTGATGGTAAAAATAATGTGTGAGGATTACGGGAATCCTTCCAGTCTTCATATGAAGGGTGTTCAGGCAGAGAATTATCTCCGGTATGCGAAGGAAACTCTGGCGAAAATCCTGAAGGTAAGTGAGAAGGAAATCTTCTTTACCTCCGGCGGAACAGAATCCGATAATATGGCGCTGATGGGCTGCGCCTTTGCCAACAGCCGGAGAGGCAGGCATATCATTACGACACAGATAGAGCATCCCGCCATTCTGCGTACCTGCGCCCATCTGGAAACGCTGGGATATCAGGTGACGTATCTGCCGGTGGATAAGTGTGGACGGATTTCCATGGATGCCTTAAGAAGAGCCATCCGCCCGGATACGATTCTTGTTTCCATTATGCACACCAACAATGAAATCGGCGCCCTGCAGCCTGTTGAGGAGGCTGGAAACCTGATTAAAAGCATCAATCCCGCTATCCTGTTTCATGTGGATGCGGTACAGGGCTTCGGCAAGGCAAAGATTTATCCGAAGAAAATGAAAATAGATTTGCTGTCTGTCAGCGGGCATAAGATTCACGGACCCAAGGGAATCGGTATGCTCTATATCGGGGAAAAGGTAAAGATACAGCCGATACTGCACGGCGGCGGCCAGCAGATGAACCTTCGTTCCGGTACGGATAATGTGCCGGGAGCAGCGGGAATGGCAAAGGCTGCGGAATTGCTGTACCAGCATTATGATGAGGATATCAGAAGGCTTTACGACTGCAAAAAGCATTTTATGGAGGGTGTGCGGAAGCTGGATGGAATTACCATCAACGGTCTGCTGCCGGATGCACCGGAGGGAGAGGGAACCGCTCCCCATATTGTCAGCGTGACGGTAAATGGTGTGCGCAGCGAGGTTTTACTGCATGCACTGGAGGAAAAGGGCATCTATGTATCTGCGGGAAGCGCCTGCTCCGCCCATAAGCCCCAGCCCTCTGCCACGTTAAAGGCAATCGGGGTAGAGCGTTCTGCACTGGAATCCACTATCCGGTTCAGTTTTTCTGTCTACACCACAATAGAAGAAATAGACTATACATTACAGGTAATGTATGATAAAATTCCTATGCTGAGAAAGTATGTAAGGAAGTAATGGTACGTGCCGTCTTTGCGGCAGAATGGGAGGAAAAGCTTGTTTACGGCATTTTTGATAAAGTATGCGGAAATCGGTGTCAAGGGAAAGAACCGGTATCTGTTTGAGGATGCATTGATTCATCAGATAAAATTTGCATTGAAGCGCTGTGAGGGAAAGTTCCTGATTTCCAAAACCCAGGGCAGAATTTTTGTGGAAGCGGAAGGGGAATTTGACTACGAGGAAACCGTAGCGCAGCTGCAGCATGTTTTTGGCATTTCCGGCATCTGTCCCATGATATATGTGGAGGATGAGGGCTTTGAAAAGTTAAGCGAGAGGGTTGTTCGCTATGTGGATGAGGTCTATCCGGATAAGAATAAGACCTTCAAGGTAAATGCCCGCCGTGCCCGGAAAAATTATCCCAGGGAATCCATGGAAATCAATGCGGATTTGGGAGAGGCGATTCTGAACGCCTACCCGGAAATGAAGGTAGATGTACACAATCCGGAAATTATGCTGACGGTGGAAATCCGGGAGAAAATTTATATTTATTCCGAAATTATCTCCGGTCCTGGCGGTATGCCTGTGGGAACCGGCGGTAAGGCGATGCTTCTTTTGTCCGGCGGAATTGATTCCCCCGTGGCAGGCTATATGATTGCCAAGAGAGGCGTCAAGATTGATGCGGTTTACTTCCATGCGCCGCCTTATACCAGTGAGCGGGCAAAGCAGAAGGTAGTAGACCTGGCGAGGCTGGTATCCCGCTATACGGGACCGATTTATCTGCATGTGATTAACTTTACGGATATCCAGCTTTATATTCATGAGAAATGTCCCCATGAAGAGCTGACGATTATCATGCGCCGGTATATGATGCGGATTGCGGAGCATATTGCAAAGGAAACCGGATGCCTTGGACTGATTACCGGAGAGAGCATCGGACAGGTGGCATCCCAGACGATGAACTCCCTGATTGCAACAAACGAGGTCTGCGAGCTTCCCGTGTACCGTCCGCTGATTGGATTTGACAAGGAAGAAATTGTGGCAGTGGCTAAGAAGATAGATACCTTTGAAACTTCGATTCTGCCCTTTGAGGACTGCTGTACGATTTTTGTGGCAAAGCACCCTGTGACAAAGCCGAATGTGAATATCATCCGCAGACATGAAAAAAATCTGGAAGAGCAGATTGACGCATTGGTAAAGACTGCTCTGGAAACAGACGAATTGATTATCGTAGACTGAAAAATCTGAACAGAAAATTTCGCATCAAAAAAGCTCCTGAGTGATTGCGTCCTCCGGAGCTTTCTAAAATTTGATTTTATGTATTGGTATCAATCAGAGAGATTATACCATGTAGGGCTTCAGAACATTGAGAACTTCGTCAGCGCCATCCTCTGCATGGATATTCAAATCAATCGGCTTGGAAAGGTCCAGGCTGAAGATACCCATGATAGACTTTGCATCAATAACGTATCTGCCGGATACCAGGTCGAAGTCATAATCAAATTTGGTGATATCGTTTACAAAGGACTTAACCTTATCAATGGAATTTAAAGAAATCTGTACAGTTTTCATAGTTGTTTTACCTCCTTGTGGGTGTCATACCTTCTGAGTACATATTACTGGGAAAGCGATTAAAAGTCAAGGATAAAACAACACAAAAAAAGTGAGGAATCATATGAAAAATGTAGCACTGCATAATCTTGGCTGCAAGGTCAATTCATACGAAATAGAAGTAATGCAACAAATGTTACAAGAAAAAGGATATAATATTGTACCATTTGATGAGGTGGCGGATATTTATATTGTCAACACCTGTACGGTTACAAATATTGCAGACAGAAAGAGCCGCCAGATGCTTCACCGGGCAAAGCAGTTAAACCCGGATGCGATTGTGGTGGCGGTGGGCTGCTATGTACAGACGGGGAAGGAAGCCATCGAGAAGGATGCCAGTATCGACCTGTGTATCGGCAATAACCGGAAAAAGGATATTGCAACGATTCTGGAGGAATACCTGAAGGAGCGGGGAGAACTGACAGAGAAGGGAACCCCTGCCCGGAGGGAGAACAAGACCCTTCACGGGACAACGGTGCCGGATATTGCCCATACCTATGAGTATGAGGAGGCACAGCTTCATCAGACGGCAGAGCATACAAGAGCCTATATCAAAATACAGGACGGCTGTAACCAGTTCTGCTCCTATTGTGCGATTCCGCTGGCAAGAGGACGGGTGCGGAGCCGGAAGGCGGAGGACGTATTGCAGGAAGCTGAAACCATGGCAGAAAAGGGCTATCAGGAAATCGTCCTGACGGGAATCCACTTAAGCTCCTATGGGATTGATTTTGAGGATGAGGCATGGGCAGAGGGAAAGAGCGTCAGAAAGGTGCAGAACGCAGGGGATACCGAAAAGGAGCAGAGGCTGGGCTATACCGGGGAAAGCAAGCTGGTTGACCTGGTGGAAAGGCTCTGCGGGGTGGAAGGAATTCAGAGAATCCGGATAGGTTCCCTGGAGCCACGGGTTGTGACAACGCAGACAGCAAAAAGACTGGCGGCACAGCCCAAAGTCTGTCCTCATTTCCACCTGTCCCTGCAGAGCGGCTGTGATGCAACGCTGCGCCGGATGAATAGACATTATACCACAGGGGAATACTATGCTTCAGTGGAAGCCCTCAGAGAGGCATATGGAAATCCCGCCATCACAACAGATGTCATTGTGGGATTTCCCGGAGAAACGGAAGAGGAATTTGAGGCGACAGAGGCGTTTTTACAGAAGGTCGGCTTTTACGAAATGCACATTTTCAAGTATTCCAAAAGAGCGGGTACCGTAGCGGCGGGAATGAAGGAGCAGATTCCGGAGCCGGTAAAGACAGAGCGGAGTGCGGAACTGCTGAAGCTGGAAAAGGAGCAGTCTGACAGTTTCAGGAGAAAATACATAGGGCAGAAGGCGCAGGTGCTTCTGGAAGAAGAAAAGGAATATGAAGGAACCAGATGGCTTCTGGGACATACGGCGGATTATGTCAGAGTGGCAGTGCCGGCAGAGGAAGGGCTGGGATTAAACACTCTGGTGGATGTGAAGGTGTCCGGATTTTTGGAGGAGGATGTTTTACAGGGGACAACTCTGCCTTGAATTTTCCCTGAGAATGGGGTATTATAAAAGAAAATAGGGCTTCAAATGGAAGGATAAGATTGAAAAACAGCATTTTTCAATCGCGAGATTTGTGTCTTCGTACCCTTGACACAAACTCGTCATGCACAGGGAACATGTGCAGAAATGAGGATAAAGATGCAGGATTTAGGAGATACACAATATTTTAAGGTGGAAGCAGAGCCGGAAACCGGGGCGAAACTGGTTCTTGCCACGGTATATGAGGCTTTGACAGAAAAAGGGTACAATCCGGTCAACCAGATTGTCGGATATATCATGAGCGGCGACCCGACTTATATTACCAGTCATAAAAATGCCAGAAGCCTGATTATGAAGGTGGAACGGGACGAACTGGTGGAGGAGCTTTTAACGGAATACATCAGGACGAAAAACTGGCATTAGCTGCATTCCGGATAAATGTCAGAATAGAGTAAAGATTGAGAGAACGTGCGCAGGAACGGAGATTAAATATGAAAATCATGGGACTGGATTTCGGCTCAAAGACAGTAGGGGTTGCAATCAGTGACAGCCTGCTTCTGACAGCGCAGGGTGTGGAGATTATCCGGCGGAAAGAAGAAAATAAATTACGACAGACTCTTGCAAGAATAGAAGAGCTGATTCTGGAAAATGATGTACAGGAGATTGTACTGGGACTGCCGAAGCATATGAATGGTACAGAGGGTGTCCGCGTGGAGCTGACCATGGAATTTAAGGAAAAGCTGGAGCGCAGGACAGGGCTTCCTGTTGTCATGTGGGATGAAAGACTGACAACGGTAGCTGCGGATAAGACGATGATGGAAGCAGGCATCCGGAGGGAAAACCGGAAAGAATATGTGGATATGATAGCGGCAGCCCTGATTTTACAGGGATATCTGGACAGCCGCGAAAAGAGTCAGGCGTAGGAAGCTGATGAGGGCATGCAAAAACCGGCCCCGGCAATCCGGGCATGGAGGGAACAATGGCTAAATTGGAGAAAATTACATTTCAACCGGAGGGAGAAGACCCGGTAGAATTTTTTGTGTTAGAGCAGACCAGAATCGGGGGCTTTAACTATATTCTGGTGACAGATTTTGAGGAGGGTGACGGAGAAGCCCTGATTTTAAAGGACCTTTCCAAAGATGGAGAGGAAGAGAGCGTTTATACCATCGTGTCGGATGATGAGGAGCTTGCCGCAGTGGCGGGAGTGTTTGAAAACATGATGGATGACATTACCTTTGTGTAAAAGCAGAAATGGAGCAGAAATGGCAGTAGACAGAGAATCGTTTAAACAGATGCTCAGGGGCAAAGGGCTGAAGGTGACAGAACAGAGGCTTCTTATGCTGGAGATTATTGCAGCGCACCCGGGAGAACATCTGACTGCCGAAGAAATTTTTTCGTATGTAAAAGTAGTCTGTCCGAAAATCGGGCTTGCTACTGTTTATAGAACAATACAGTTGTTGAATGAGCTTGGTTTGATTGACCGGGTTAATTTTGATGATGGCTTTGTGCGTTACGAGATGGGGAGCTCTCCTAACCACGGACAGAAGCACCATCACCATCATTTAATCTGCGAAAAATGCGGCAGGGTGTTTGCTTTTCAGGATGACCTGTTAGAGGAGCTGGAAGAGAGAATCGCTGTGACAACCGGATTTTTCGTCGTGAATCATGAGGTAAAGCTATACGGCTACTGCAAAGCGTGCAGGGAAATTCTGGAACGTGAAAAGAAGAATTGAAAAAGAATGGAAAGATTTGGAGGAAATTTGATTGAAGAAAAAAGAGAATAGCAGTGCGTCCGGACTGAAGGTTATTCCGCTTGGGGGTCTGGAGCAAATTGGTATGAACATTACTGCCTTCGAATATGAAGACAGTATTATTGTGGTGGATTGCGGTCTGTCATTCCCCGCGGATGATATGCTGGGAATTGATTTGGTTATCCCGGATGTAACTTATCTGAAGGACAATATTGATAAGGTCAGGGGCTTTATGATTACCCATGGACATGAGGACCATATCGGTGCCCTTCCCTATGTACTCAGGGATATCAATGTGCCCATTTATGCCACCAGACTGACAATGGGAATTATTGAAAACAAATTAAAGGAACACAACCTGATGAAGGGAACCAAGAGAAAGGTTGTAAAGTTCGGACAGTCTATCAACCTGGGGCAGTTCCGGGTGGAATTTATCAAGACAAATCACAGTATTGTAGATGCAGCAGCGCTGGCAATTTACTCCCCTGCCGGTGTGGTTGTGCATACAGGTGACTTTAAGGTGGATTATACACCGGTATTCGGCGATGCCATCGATTTACAGCGGTTTGCGGAGCTGGGCAAAAAGGGCGTGCTGGCCCTGATGTGTGATTCCACCAATGCGGAAAGACCGGGCTTTACCCCCTCTGAAAAGACGGTGGGAAAGACCTTTGACAGTCTGTTTGAGGAGCACAAAAATACAAGAATTTTTGTGGCAACCTTTGCTTCCAATGTGGACAGAGTACAGCAGATTATCAATACGGCATATAAGTTCGGCAAAAAGGTCTGCGTGGAAGGCCGCAGCATGGTAAGCATTATTGAAACAGCGAGAAATCTGGAATGTATCAGCATCCCGGACAATACGCTGATTGAAATTGACCAGTTGAAGAATTATCCTGATGACCAGCAGGTTATCATTACAACGGGAAGCCAGGGCGAGAGCATGGCGGCGTTAAGCCGTATGGCGAACGGTATGCACCGGAAAATTACCATTGGAGCGGGAGATACGGTTATCTTTTCCTCTAACCCGATACCGGGAAATGAGAAATCCGTGACAAAGGTTATCAATGAGCTGCTGCGCAAGGGCGCGGACGTTATTTTCCAGGATGCCCATGTATCAGGACATGCCTGCCAGGAGGAAATCAAGCTGATTTATACTCTGGTGCATCCGAAATATGCAATTCCCGTACACGGAGAATATAAGCATCTGAAGGCACAGGCAAAGATTGCCCAGAGCCTTGGCATGGATAAGGAAAATATTTTTATTCTTTCCTCCGGCGATGTGCTGGAGCTGACCCAGGAAAAGGCAAAGGTTGTTGGAAAGGTGCCTACGGGCGCGATTCTGGTAGACGGTCTTGGGGTGGGAGATGTAGGAAATGTGGTACTCCGGGACAGACAGCATCTTGCGGAAGATGGTATTATGATTGTAGTCATGAGTCTGGACAAGGCAAGCGGAGAACTGGCAGCGGGACCGGATATTGTGTCCAGAGGTTTCGTATATGTAAAGGAATCTGATGAACTGATAGAGGAAGCCCGTCATACGGTGGATGAGGCAATCCAGAAATGTCTGGACAGAGGTATTACCGACTGGGGTAAATTAAAGAATACCACAAAGGATTCCCTGAGCGATTATGTCTGGAAAAAGACAAAGCGCCGCCCGATGATTCTTCCGATAATTCAGGAGGTATAGCGTTGAATCGTTTGGAAAGTGCGACGGAGGAATATATCGCTGCGATTCTTTCCTCTGAGGAATATGTGACCTACAGGCAGGAACTGGAAAAGGTCAAACAGTATCCGGAGTTAAAGGCACAGATTGATGATTTCAGAAAGAGAAATTTTGAATTTCAGCAGAGCACGGACAGTAATTTCAGCAAGCTGGACAGCTTTGAGCGGGAATACGAAACCTTCCGGGAAAACCCGATGGTTTCGGACTTTCTCGCCGCAGAGCTGGCGTTCTGCAGGCTGATGCAGCGGCTGAATACAAGGATTACCGCGGAGCTGCGCTTCGAGTAGACAACAACAAATTATCATAAAAGACTTGATATTTCTCCGATATATGTATATAATAATATTAAGAACAGAGACAACTGTTCTTCTTCATCATTTTTGATGAGTCCTGTGACGGTTCCGACAGGACGGTAAAATAAAAACTGACCGAGTGATGAGTCCTGTGACGGTTCCGACAGGACGGTAAAATAAAAACTGACCGAGTGATGAAGCTGATTGCGAGAGGCTTAAAAAGTCTCTCGTTTCTTTTTACTTAATCAAGTAACTGTTTCCCAGGAGATAAAATTGAATGAATTTACCGGAGAATGATGGCCAGATACTAAAGTTGACGGATGTAAGAAAGAAATGTACATTTTGGTGCCGATGTGGTACACTATACATTATTGTATCAGGATTAAATATTCTCTTTAGAGAGAAGAGCGAAATGCGTGGAATGGAGAGCGGAATGAAAGCAGGAAATATTATCGGGGCGGTTTGCGGAGCCATTTTCAGAGTTGCCGTGGTGATTGCGGCAGTCTATGTGATTTATCATGGCGCGGCAATCTGCTATGATTACGGATACCGTATTTTTACGGAAAGCCCGGTTTCTTCCGGAGAGGGGAGAACCGTGACGGTGACAGTGACAAAGGATATGTCCCCCTCTGAGATTGGAGATTTATTTCAGAAGAAGGGGCTTGTGCGGGATGCAAAGCTGTTTACCCTGCAATATTATCTGTCAGAAAATCTGAAGGATGTAAAGCCGGGAACCTTTGAACTCAGCACTTCCATGACCGCGGAGGAAATGATGGCAGTGATGGCGTCAGACCCGGCGGATGCTGAGAAGGACGCCGGTTCTGTTGATGCGTCCGGGGAAGGGACAGGCACTACAACGGAGGAAACAGGCACGACGTCTTCCTCAGGGGCAGCAGGGAATTAGTGTGAAAAGAACTTCTAATCACTCAGAGCAAAGGCTCTTTCGTGAAGAAGTTCTAAGTTTCACACGGCTACTTTGTGCCGCAGGCGTCACAAAGTAGCCTTTAAAAGCAGAACTGAATCTGAAATTCAGTTCGCGATTCCTCCGGCAAAAGGATGCCTGCGGAATGGAATTAGTGGAAAAATAATACGTCAGGGAAAGCACATGATTATAGAAGAGAGAATGTCAGCCTTTATCAATTCCTTTGATAAGGGAAATACACCGTTTTTGGATGAAATAGAGAAGGAAGCACTGGAAACACAGGTTCCGATTATCAGAAAATCTATGCAGAGCCTGTTGAAATTTCTGCTTGTTACGGTAAAGCCGAAGCGTATCCTGGAAGTGGGAACCGCAGTCGGCTTTTCTGCGTTACTGATGGACACTTACAGCCCGGAGGATTGCAGGATTACGACCATTGAGAAATACGAAAAAAGAATCCCTGTGGCAAGGGAAAATTTCAGACGGGCAGGGGCAGAGGACAGAATCGAACTTTTAGAGGGAGATGCGGCGGAAATCCTGAAAACGCTGGAGGAGCCCTACGATATGATATTTATGGATGCTGCCAAGGGACAGTATATTCACTTTATGCCGGAGGTGCTCAGACTGTTGAAGCCGGGGGGACTTCTGATTTCCGATAATGTACTGCAGGACGGAGATATTATAGAGTCCCGGTTTGCCGTGACAAGAAGGAACCGGACGATACATGCAAGGATGCGGGAATATCTTTATGAACTGACCCATCATCCTGAACTGGAAACAGTGATTCTGCCGGTGGGGGACGGTGTGACCTTAAGCACCAGAAAGTAGTGTGAAAAATATGCCTGATAGCATATTTTTCGCACGGCTATTTGTGCCGCAGGCGTCACAAAGTAGCTTTTTATCGCAGAACTGAATCTGAAATTCAGTTCGCGATTCCTTCGGCAAAGGGATGCCTGCGGAATGGAGATTAGTGTGAAAAATAAATGCGCGCACCTGACACAAACTCGTCAGACAGTGAAGAAGTGCGCAGAAATGAGGATAATCATGGAAATAAAGAATGGAAAAATAAGAAAACCGGAGCTTTTGATTCCTGCCAGCAGTCTGGAGGTTTTGAGGACAGCGGTCATTTACGGAGCGGATGCAGTATATATTGGCGGAGAGGCTTTCGGGCTTCGCGCCAAGGCAAAGAATTTCTCCATGGAGGATATGGCGGAGGGCATTGCCTTTGCCCATAAAAACGGTGTTAAGGTTTATGTGACGGCAAATATTCTGGCGCACAATGAGGATTTGGAGGGCGCAAAGGAATATTTTGCCGCTCTGCGGGATATGAAGCCGGAATCCTGCGATGCTCTGATTATTTCTGACCCGGGTATGTTTACACTGGCAAGAGAGGTATGGCCCCGGGTAGAAATTCATATTTCCACCCAGGCGAACAACACCAATTATCAGACCTATCTGTTCTGGTGGAAGCAGGGGGCGAAGCGTGTGGTAAGTGCCAGAGAGCTTTCACTGGCGGAAATCCGGGCGATTAGAGAGCATATTCCGGAGGAGATGGAAATTGAGAGCTTCGTACATGGCGCCATGTGTATTTCCTATTCCGGCAGGTGTCTTTTGAGCAATTACTTTACGGGAAGGGATGCCAATCAGGGAGAGTGTACCCATCCCTGCCGCTGGAAGTATGCTGTGGTGGAGGAAACCCGTCCGGGAGAGTACCTTCCGGTATATGAAAACGAGCGTGGAACCTATATTTTCAATTCCAAAGACCTCTGCATGATTGAGCATATTCCGGAGCTGATTGATGCGGGGATTGACAGCCTGAAAATTGAGGGGCGTATGAAAACTGCCCTGTATGTGGCAACTGTAGCAAGAACCTACCGGAAGGCAATTGACGATTATATGGAAAGCCCTGCATTGTATGAGAAAAATATGGAATGGTACAAAGCGGAAATTTCCAAATGCACCTACCGGCAGTTTACTACAGGCTTTTACTTTGGAAAGCCTACCCATGAAACCCAGATTTATGATAACAACACCTATATTAACGAGTACACCTATCTCGGCATTGCAGAAGAGGTAAAGAAGGCAGAAGAAATCTGGGGAGCCCTGCCGGAAGCCTTAAAGGCAGGAGAGGTTCTGGGGAAAATTGAACAGAGAAATAAGTTCAGCGTGGGCGAGCATATAGAGATTATGAAGCCCTCCGGGGAAAATGAAGAGGTGTGTGTGGAGGGAATGTATACAGAAGAGGGCGAGGCTGTGGACAGCGCACCCCATTCCAAACAGATATTGTGGATCAAATTATCAAAGGCTCCTGCACAATATGATTTGCTGAGAAAGGCGGCACAAGCTTCAAAATAGGCATTGACCGCCGGAAAGCTATAAATTATACTGGAATACGAGATAAAAACCTTGTCGCAGAGGGTATCTCATAGAAAGTGAGTTCTCATATCGAAACGAAGGGAAGAAAAAAGATGCAGGAAGCGTTAAATGTGGAAGACATTTTTGCCAGCAGAGTATTTACTCTTGGCAGGATGAGGGAAAGATTACCGAAGACTGTGTACAAAGAAGTCAGGAAAGTAATGGAGCAGGGTGGAGAATTATCTCTTGCTGCTGCTGATGTTGTAGCCAAGGCAATGAAGGACTGGGCGCTGGAGAACGGTGCGACCCATTATACCCACTGGTTCCAGCCGTTGACAGGAATCACGGCGGAAAAGCATGATGCGTTTGTAACCCACCCGGATGAAGAGGGCAGGATGATTATGGAATTTTCCGGCAAGGAGCTGATAAAGGGCGAGCCGGATGCTTCTTCGTTCCCTTCCGGCGGACTTCGTGCCACCTTTGAGGCAAGGGGGTATACAACCTGGGATATTACTTCTCCGGCATTTATCAAGGAAACAGCTACCGGACCGACCCTTTGTATTCCCACTGCATTTTGTTCTTATACAGGTGAGGCGCTGGATAAAAAGACGCCGCTTCTGCGTTCCATGGAGGCGCTGAGCCGTCAGGCTGTCCGCATTGTCCATCTTTTTGGAAATACGGAGGCAGAAAAAGTGCTGCCGTCAGTTGGCGCGGAGCAGGAGTATTTCCTGGTGGATGCCAAAAAGGCTTTGCAGCGCGAGGATATTATTTTTGCCGGAAGAACCCTGTTTGGTGCCCCTGCGCCGAAGGGACAGGAAATGGATGACCATTATTTCGGCGTTATCAGAGAACGAATCGGCGGCTTTATGCACGATGTAAATATTGAATTATGGAAGCTGGGAGTTACTTCCAAAACCCAGCATAACGAAGCTGCCCCCGCCCAGCATGAAATTGCGCCGATTTATGAATCTGCCAATGTAGCGGTAGATCATAATCAGCTTGTCATGGAAACCTTAAAGAGGGTGGCAGGAAAGCACGGGCTGCGCTGTATGCTGCATGAGAAGCCCTTTGCGGGAGTGAACGGTTCCGGAAAACATAATAACTGGTCGATTACCACAGATAACGGAATCAATCTTCTGGAGCCGGGACAGACACCCAATGAGAATATACAGTTTTTACTGGTTCTTGCCTGCATTATGAAGGCAGTGGACACCCATGCGGATTTGCTCCGCCAGAGCGCTTCCAACGTGGGAAATGACCACAGATTAGGCGGTTATGAAGCACCCCCTGCGATTATTTCCATTTTTCTGGGGGAGCAGCTTGAGGATGTGGTAAATCAGCTTGTGGAAACCGGAAAGGCAGATTCCCTGAAAGAGGGAGGCGTTTTACGAACCGGTGTATCTACTCTGCCGGATTTTGTCAAGGATGCTACGGACAGAAACCGTACCTCACCCTTTGCCTTTACCGGAAATAAGTTTGAGTTCCGTATGGTGGGCAGCGAGGATTCCATCGGCAGCCCCAATACAACCTTGAATGCCATTGTTGCAGAAGCCTTTTGTGAGGCGGCTGACCGTCTGGAAGGGGCAGAGGACTTTGACATGGCAGTACATGACCTGATTAAGGAATATATGACAGAGCATCAGCGGATTATTTTTAACGGAAACGGGTATGCGAAAGAGTGGGAAGAAGAGGCGAAGAGAAGAGGACTTCCGAATATTCCTTCCATGGTAGAGGCAGTGGATACCCTGATTACCGAAAAGTCTATTCGCCTGTTTGGCAAATTCGGTATTTTTACGGAGCAGGAATTGCGTTCCAGGGCGGAAGTACTGTATGAAACATATGCAAAGACCATCAATATCGAGGCGCTGACGATGCTGGATATGGCGAATAAGCAGATTATTCCTTCTGTAATGCGTTTTGCAAAGAACCTGTCGGATACCTGTATTTCTGTCCGGGAGGCAGGAGGGGATGATACTGTACCTGCGGAACTTTTGAAGGCAGTCACCGGCAAGCTGACGGAAACAAAAAAGGCGGCAGAGCATCTTCTGGAAGAAGAAAAGAAAGCCTTTGAAATGCCCAGAGGCAAGGAGCAGGCTTTCCTTTATCATGACAAGGTGGCAGCAGCAATGCAGGAGCTTCGCCGCCCTGCGGATGAACTGGAAAAAATGGTAGATAAAACCTACTGGCCTTTCCCGACTTATGCAGATTTGCTTTTTGAGGTATAAATAAAAATTTTTAAAATTGGGTCTTGCATTTAAAAAAGAAATGCTGTATAGTCTATTGACATAAAGAAAAACTTTATAGGGAAGCTTATTTTTAGAAAAACGAAGGCGTTTACACTGGGAGTGTAGCGCCTTTTTTGTTGTACATAAGGGCTTTCCGGAAAATTCTATCAGACAAGGGAGGATTCGCGATGTGTGAAGTAGTAAATGTGGAAGAGATTTTCGCCAGTAAGGTATTTACACTTGGCAAAATGAGAGAAAGACTGCCGAAGAATGTATTCAAAGAAGTGAAAAAGGTAATGAATCAGGGCGGAGAACTGTCATTGGCTGCTGCTGATGTTGTGGCAAAGGCAATGAAGGACTGGGCGGTAGAAAATGGTGCAACCCACTATACTCACTGGTTCCAGCCGCTGACGGGAATTACTGCGGAAAAGCATGACGCATTTGTATCTCATCCGGATGCAGAGGGCAGAATGTTGATGGAGTTTTCCGGAAAAGAGCTGATTAAGGGAGAACCGGATGCTTCTTCTTTCCCCTCCGGCGGACTTCGGGCCACCTTTGAGGCAAGAGGCTATACAGCATGGGATATTACTTCTCCTGCTTTCCTGAAGGAGGATGCAACCGGCGTGATTCTGTGCATCCCTACGGCTTTCTGCTCCTACACCGGAGAAGCGCTGGACAAGAAAACTCCCCTTCTTCGTTCCATGGAGGCAGTCAGCGAGCAGGCACTTCGTATCGTAAGACTTTTCGGTAACACCGAGGCAACCAGGGTAGTTGCAAGCGTTGGACCGGAGCAGGAATATTTCCTGGTAGACAGAGAAAAATATTTACAGCGTGAGGACTTGATTTTTGCAGGACGTACCCTGTTTGGCGCACCGGCCCCCAAGGGACAGGAGCTGGAGGATCACTATTTCGGAACCATCCGCGAAAGAGTCGGCGCTTATATGAAGGATTTGAATATTGAGCTGTGGAAGCTTGGCGTAACTGCCAAAACCCAGCACAATGAAGTAGCTCCGGCACAGCATGAGCTGGCACCGATTTATGAAACCGCAAATATTGCGGTAGACCATAACCAGCTTGTTATGGAAACCATGAAGAAGGTAGCAGGACGTCACGGCATGACCTGTCTGCTGCATGAAAAGCCCTTTGCAGGGGTGAACGGTTCCGGAAAGCATAACAACTGGTCTTTGGGAACAGATAATGGTGTCAACCTGTTAGACCCGGGCGAAACCCCTAATGAAAATATTCAGTTCCTGCTTGTACTTGCCTGCATCATGAAAGCGGTAGATACCCATGCAGATTTACTCAGACAGAGCGCTTCGGATGTAGGAAACGACCACAGACTGGGAGCAAACGAGGCACCCCCTGCAATTATTTCCATGTTCCTTGGAGAGCAGCTGGAGGATGTAGTAAGACAGCTTGTGGAAACAGGAGAGGCAGCACATCTGATTGCAGGTGGAAAGCTGCAGACCGGTGTATCCACACTGCCTGATTTTGAAAAGGATGCAACGGACAGAAACCGTACTTCACCCTTTGCCTTTACCGGAAACAAGTTTGAATTCCGTATGGTGGGAAGTGCTGATTCCATCGCAAGCCCGAACACAACCCTAAATGCCATTGTTGCAGAGGCTTTCTGCGAGGCAGCAGACAGACTGGAAAAGGCAGAGGATTTTGATATTGCAGTACATGACCTGATTAAGGAATACATGAGCGAGCATCAGAGAATTGTCTTCAACGGCAACGGTTATTCCGATGAGTGGGTAAAGGAAGCAGAGAGAAGAGGACTGCCGAACATCAAGTCCATGGTAGAGGCAGCACAGACGCTGACTACCGAAAAGGCAATTAAGCTGTTTGAGAAGTTTGGTATCTTTACAAAGGTAGAACTGGAGTCCAGAGAAGAGGTTATCTACGAAACCTATGCAAAGACAATCAACATTGAAGCACTGACCATGATTGGTATGGCAAGCAAGAAGTACATCCCTGCGGTAGTAGGCTATACAAAAACTCTGGCAGATACCGTACTGGCAGTAAAGGAAGCCGGTGTGGATGCTTCCGTACAGGCAGAGCTTCTCGGAGAAGTCAATGCAGAGCTTTCAAAAGCAAAGGCAGCTTTGACCGGACTGGAAAAGGCAGTGGCAGAGGCTTCCGCTATCGAGGATGTAAAGACACAGGCATTCTTCTATAAGGATACTGTAAGAGATGCAATGGATAAGCTCCGTACACCGATAGATACTCTGGAAGGTATGGTGGATAAGAAGGTATGGCCGGTACCCAGCTACGGCGAACTGACCTTCGAGGTATAAGTACAGATTGCAGCTGTAATGCAAAGATAAAGAAAAGTTGCCGGAGGTCGATACGTTTCTGCGGGCAGGTACGCAGTACGCAGAGTCCTCTGGCAACACTTTTGTAAAAAAGTTTTCGCTCAAAAAATTTCATTCAAAAAAATGAAAAAAATAAAAATTGGGTATTGCAAATCTCAGATAGATGGTGTATACTTCATCAAGTAGCGCACATAGGGCTATCGCCAAACGGTAAGGCAACGGACTCTGACTCCGTCATTTCAAGGTTCGAATCCTTGTAGCCCTGTTCATCGAACCCCGGAAGGTTTCCTTCCGGGGTTTTTGCTGTACAGGGGAAAGAACCTGTACAAAAAAGAAATCCATTGCCTAAAGGGAAACTTGCGGGTATAATAAGGAAAACAAACAGGAATGGAGAAAATAATGGAAAATACAGCAAAAAAGCAGTTTTCAAGACTGGGGCTGATGTTCTTTCTGGGGACATTGATTATTTATGCGGCGCAGTTAATTCCGATGACGATTGTACAGCTTGTAAAGCCGGAGTGGCTGGATAATCCGGATATCAGTCTGATTCTGTCGGTGCTGCCCCTGTATCTTGTGGGGATGCCTCTTCTGATACTGCTGGTGAAAAAGGGAGTTCCGGCGGAACAGATAGAGCGCCATTCTATCAGTGGGGGAAAATTTGCAGTGGCGGCGATTATGTGTTTCGGACTGGTTTATCTGACGAATATAATAGCGAATGTAATGACCTTTTTCATTGGGCTGATAAAGGGGAATGTGGTCAACAATGTGATTGCCAATGTGGCGATGTCCGTAAGCATCTGGCTGGTTGTTCTCTACATGGTTCTGATTGCTCCTTTTATGGAGGAATATGTTTTCCGGAAGCTGATTGTGGATAGAACCGTGAAGTATGGGCAGGGTGTAGCCGTGCTGATGTCCGGTCTGATGTTCGGATTGTTCCACGGCAATCTGAATCAGTTTGTTTATGCCTTTGCGCTCGGTTCCTTTCTTGCATTTTTATATGTAAAAACAGGCAACCTGAAAATCACCATTGCCCTGCATATGATGATTAATTTTATGGGGGGTGTTGTCAGTGTGCTGGCATTGAAAGGGCTTGATATGGAGGCTTATCAGGAGGCATTTCTGTCGGGAGATACAGCCCTGATTACAGCATATCTTGGCGGGCATCTGGGCGGGCTGCTTCTGTATGGAATTTATCTTTTCTTTGTGGTGGGGATGATAATTGCGGGCGGTGTACTGATAATTATTGCCCTTGCAAAGAAGCGTTTTGTTCTGGAACCGGGACAGGAAGCCCTGCCGGCGGGAAAGGGTTTTTCCACGCTGCTGCTGAATCCCGGTATGATATTGTATTGTATTTTCTGGATTTCCATGATTATCTGGCAGTTACTTGCCTGAAGAGAAAACGGAAAAGGCATAGAAGGAATGGTGAAGAAATGTATACATTTGACAGCAGAATCCGGTACAGTGAAACGGACAGTGAGGGAAAGCTGACAATGGCTTCCCTGATAAATTATTTTCAGGACTGCTCCACCTTTCAATCCGAGGATTTAGGGGTCGGACTGGAGTATTTACGGGAAAATCATATGGTATGGGTGCTTTCCTCCTGGCAGATTGTGGTGGAGAGGTATCCGGCGCTTTGCGAGAAAGTAAAAATCGGTACACAGCCCTATGAACTGAGAGGCTTTCTGGGGCACAGAAACTTTGCCATGCTGGATGAATCGGGAGAATATGTGGCAAAGGCAAATTCCCTCTGGAGCCTGTTGAACACGGAAACGGGAAATCCCTGCATGGTGCCGCCGGAAATTTCCGGGAAATATGAGCTGACGCCAAAGCTGGATATGGAATACGCTCCCAGAAAGATTGCGGTGGCAGAGGGGGGACGTGTGTTTGAACCGGTGATTATAAAGAAGCACCATCTGGACACGAATCATCATGTGAACAACCAGCAGTTTGTGGGAATTGCGATGGATTATCTCCCGGAGGATTTTGTAATCAGGCAGCTCCGGGTAGAGTATAAAAAGCAGGCATTTTTAAATGATGCCCTGACGCCCTATGTGGTGGAGTCAGAAGAGGGAATTGTAGTGGCACTCCGGGATGAAGACGGGGCAGCTTATGCGGTGGCAGAGTTTAAGGAGAAATGAGGATAGTGTGAAAAGAACCTCTAATCACTCAGAGCAAAGGCTCTTTCGCGAAGAGGTTCTAAGTTTCACAAGTCATATTTATATGACTTTGGCTATATTGTGCCGCAGGCGTCACAAAGTAGCCATTATCGCAGAACTGAATCTGAAATTCAGTTCGCGATTCCTTCGGCAAAGGAATGCCTGCGGAATGGAGATTAGTATGATACGACTTGGTGAAAGACAGGAGCTTGTAATTGTAAAGCAGGTGGAATTTGGCGTTTATCTGGCAGTTTCCTTTGAAGATGCTGCGGAGCATATTCTGCTGCCCATAAAGCAGGTGCCGGAGGGCAGCAAGGTAGGAGATAAGCTGGATGTATTTGTTTACCGGGATTCCAGGGACAGAATGATAGCGACTGTAAAGGAGCCGAAGCTGAAGCTGGGAGAGGCTGCAGAGCTGAAGGTGGCGCAGGTTGGAAAGTACGGCGCATTTCTGGACTGGGGGCTGGAAAAGGATTTGATGCTGCCCTTTAAACAGCAGCGGGGAAAGGTTGTACAGGGGGCGGATGTTCTGGTTTCCCTTTATATTGACAAGAGTAACAGACTTTGCGCCACAATGAATGTTTATAAGGAGCTGCGGACAGACAGTCCTTATAAGAGCGGTGACAGGGTAAAGGGCAGAGTGTACGAGTTAAGCGATAACTTTGGCGCCTTTGTGGCGGTGGATAATCAGTATTCCGGTCTGATTCCGAAAAAGGAGCTGTACGGGGATGTGCAGCTTGGAAAGGATGTGGAAGCCCGGGTTTTAAGCGTGCGGGAGGATGGCAAGCTGACCCTTGGCATAAGGGAAAAGACCAGTGTGCAGATGGGACAGGATGCGGAAAAGATACTGGCGCTTCTGGACAGCTATGAGGGGGCACTTCCCTTTAATGATAAGGCGGCTCCGGAGGTCATTGCCCACGAAACCGGCATGAGCAAAAATGAATTTAAGCGTGCTGTGGGAAGATTGTTGAAGGAAGGCAGGATTGAGATTGGAGAAAAGACTATCCGGAGAAAATCTTAAGAAATCGGAAATTCCGGTTTGGGACTGGATAATTGCCTTTCACCGTGTTAATATAGAGATGGAAAGGCGGCGCGGAGAGCGCAGAAAAGAGGTGTCATATGGGAATGGATATTGCAGGAATTTCTACCGCGTTATCCAATGCTTCCTTACAGACAGAGGTAGGTACGGCTGTCCTTGGAAAGGCACTGGATACAAACAAAACCCTGGGAGAAGGGGTAATTGAAATGATTGATTCGGCTGCCATGGAGAGAAGTGTTAATCCGGCGGTGGGAACCAATATTGATTTGTATATCTAGAGAATAGAAGCATAGCAAAAGCCGCCTGAAAGAAGAAAGCCTCAGGTGGCTTTTTTGTGAAAATTCATAAAATCCTATTGCTTTTTCTGTAATATTTCTGTAAAATTTGATATATCGGGGCCTAGCGGAAAATGTAGGTCTGTCCGGAGCAGGAAGACAAAAGGAGCGGGGGAGCAATGATTTCAAATCAGATTTTACAGAATACGATAGACGGTTTAAAAAGTATTTCCAGAGTAGACCTTTGTGTAATGGATATAGATGGAAAAGAGGTTGCTGCAACAACTGATATGGGAAGCAGCACCAAGGCTGCGGTGGAATTTGCAGCTTCTCCGGCGGATTCCCAGGAAATACAGGGCTATCAATATTTCAAGATATTCGATGAGCAGCAGCTTGAATATGTCCTTGTTGCCGGAGGAACCGGTGAGGACGTTTACATGGTGGGCAAGATGGCTGCATTCCAGATACAGAATCTTCTGGTTGCCTACAAGGAGCGTTTTGACAAGGATAACTTTATTAAAAACCTGCTGCTGGATAATCTCCTGCTGGTGGATATTTACAGCCGTTCCAAGAAGTTACATATCCAGACAGATATCCCCAGAGTGGTTATGATTGTGGAATCAGGGAATGGCAGGGATAACAATGCTCTGGAGCTTGCGAGGGCAAACCTTGGCAGCTCCAGCCGGGACTTTGTGACGGCAGTGGATGAAAGTAACGTAATTATCGTAAAGGAATTGACGGACGGGGAGCAGAGCAGGGAAATTGACAAGTCTGCCAGAGCACTCAGCAGCTTTTTGCAGAAAGAGGGCATCCGGGATATCAGGATTGCCTACGGAACTGTTGTGCAGGAAATCAAGGAGGTAAGCCGTTCTTATAAGGAAGCCAAGATGGCTCTGGATGTGGGAAAGATTTTCTTTGATGACAGGGAAGTGATTGCGTACAGTGAGCTGGGAATTGGACGTCTGATTTATCAGCTTCCCATTCCTCTCTGCAAGATGTTTATCCGGGAAATTTTTGGTGGAAAGAGCCCGGACGATTTTGACGAGGAAACATTGACGACCATTTATAAGTTCTTTGAGAACAGTCTGAACGTTTCCGAAACTTCAAGACAGTTGTTTATCCACAGAAATACCCTTGTATACCGTCTGGATAAGCTGCAGAAAAGCACAGGGCTGGATTTGAGAGTTTTTGAGGATGCCATCACCTTTAAGATTGCGCTGATGGTTGTAAAGTATATGAAATATATGGAAAATACCGATTTTTAGAACAGCAGAACTGGAAAATGTGCCGATAAAACGGCGGAATGTGAGGAACAATGGCAAATAAGGAGCTGCTTAGAAGAAAAAGAGAGCAGATAATAGAAGAACACGGGATTATTTATATGGACCATGTGACAAAGTCCTACACCAATAATGCACCGGCATTGAATGATATCAGCCTAAGCATTCATCCCGGAGAGTTTGTATTTATTGTGGGGGACAGTGGGTCCGGAAAGTCCACGCTGATAAAACTTCTGCTGCGGGAGCTGACGGCTACCAGCGGCAGTGTTTATGTTATGGGAAACGATTTGGGTAAATTAAGGCACAGACAGGTGCCGAGATTCCGCCGGAATCTTGGGGTGGTATTTCAGGATTTCCGTCTGCTGAATGACAGAAATGTTTATGAGAATGTAGCCTTTGCCCAGCGGATTATTGAAACACCTACCAGCGAAATCAGGAGAAATGTACCGGCGGTACTGGCTACAGTAGGGCTTGCCGGAAAATATAAGGCAAAGACAAAGCAGCTTTCCGGAGGTGAGCAGCAGAGGGTGGCGCTGGCGCGTGCGCTGATTAACAATCCCTCCATTCTGCTGGCGGATGAGCCTACGGGAAATCTGGACCCGAAAAATTCCTGGGAAATTATGAGTCTTTTAGAGGAGATTAACGCAGGCGGGACAACGGTAGTGGTAGTAACCCATAACAGGGAAATTGTCAATGCCATGCGTAAGCGTGTTATTACCATGAAAATGGGCGTGATTGTCAGCGACCAGGAGGGAGGAGAATATATCGATGAGGATTAGTACATTGCTTTATACCCTGAAACAGGGCTTCGTCAATATTTTCCGAAATAAGCTGTTTTCTCTGGCATCCATTGCGACAATTTCCGCCTGTCTGTTTCTGTTTGGCATCTTTTATGCCATTGTGGCGAACTTCCAGAGTGCCGTTTTAAAGGCAGAGGAGGGGGTTTCCGTAACGGTGTTCTTCCACTGCGAGGCGGATGAATGTGAAAGCCATGAGGAGGGACAGATTCCCACGGAGCAGCGCCTGGAGGAAATCGGACAGGAGATTGCAAGGCGGAGCGAGGTTTCCGATGTGAAATTTATTTCTGATGAGGAGGCATGGCAGACCTTTGCCGCAGACTTCTACGGGGAAAACTATGCGGAGGGCTTCCCGGAAAATCCTCTTGAAGGGGAGGACAATTACGAGGTTTATCTGAGTGACGTGTCCATGCAGAGTGCATTGGTGACCTGGCTGGAATCCATCCCGGAGGTAAGAAGGGTCAATTATTCCGAAATTACCGCGGATACCTTAAGTGGTGTAAACCAGTTGATTGCCTATGTTTCTCTGGGAATCATTATTATTCTGCTGGCAGTCAGCGTATTTCTGATTAAAAATACCGTAACCATGGGTATTTCTGTCAGGGCAACGGAAATCAATATCATGAAATACATCGGGGCAACGGACTTTTTCGTAAGGGCGCCCTTTGTAATAGAATGTATTCTGATTGGGCTGATGGGGGCGGCAATTCCCCTCTTTCTGATTTATATGCTCTATAATTACGCATTGCAGTATGTGGTGGAGAGATTTTCCATCCTGAGCAATTTTATGAACTTTTTAACAACGCAGCAGTTGTTCCATGTGCTGACACCGGTATCCTTACTGATTGGTGTGGGCATCGGATTTTTCGGAAGCTTTACCACGGTCAGAAAGCATCTGCGGGTGTAGTGGGAAACAGAGCCTGTGGGAAGCAGGAGGTAATGGTTGCGGATAAAGGGGAATATGAAGAAAAAGATAACACGGATGGTCTGCCTGTTCTGCTGTGCTCTTTTTCTGTTTGGATATAAGCCGATGGAACTGGAAGCCATTACAATGTCCTCCATTACATCAGACAGCATCAGACAGAAGGAAGAGCAGATTGAAAAGGCACAGGAAGAAAAGAAGGCATTGCAGAGCGGTCTGAGTGACCTGGAAAAAATGAAAAAGGATCTGGAGGGGCAGCGCACCAACCTGAAAAATTATGTGGCACAGCTTGACAGCAACCTGCAGGAGATAGAAGCGAATATCGCCAGCCTGCGGACGCAGATCAGCGAAAAGGAAGCGGAGATTACCCAGACTGAGAAGGAACTGGAGGAAGCTCTGGAAAAAGAAGAAAATCAGAAAGAATCCATGATTCGCCACATAAGAATGATATATGAAACGGGAAACCCGCAGATGGTGGAAATGCTGACAAAGGCGGAAAGCTTCGGAGATTTTCTGAACAAGGCGGATTATGTGCAGAAGGTGATTTCCTACGAGCAGCAGGTGTGGCAGGATTATAAGATGGTCCGGGAGTATGTGGAATTATGTAAGCAGAATCTGGAACTGGAAAAGGAAATTCTGGATGAAACCAAGGCTGGTGTGGAGCAGGAACAGGCAAATCTGGAAATATTGATTGCCCAGAAAAACAAGGATATTATCAGCTACGAAACAGATATCAACAATAAAGCACAGGCGATTAAGGAATACGAGGCGGAAATCAAGGCGCAGGAGGAAGAAATTGCTGCTCTGGAGGCTGCAATCGCCGAGGATAAAAAGAAAATTCTGGCAAACAGCGGCGTGGTGCTGACCTATGACAACGGTCCCTTTAAATTTCCGCTGGCGTCCTATACCAGAGTTTCGGATGACTATGGAAACAGAATCCATCCGACCCTTGGTATACAGCAGTTCCATAACGGGGTGGATTTTGCTTCTCCGAAGGGAACTGCCATCTATGCGGCATATGACGGGGTGGTGGTAGCGGCGACCTACAGCGCCACCATGGGAAATTATGTGATGATAGACCATGGGGACAGCCTTTATACAATTTACATGCATGCTTCTGCGTTATATGTGAAAAAGGATGATATTGTGACGAGAGGGGAAACCATCGCAGCGGTGGGAAGTACCGGGCGTTCTACGGGCAACCACCTGCATTTCAGCGTAAGGCGGGATGGCGCCTATGTATCTCCCTGGGAATACCTAAAGGAATAGCCGAGGAATAGGAATTGCAGAAAAGAGGATGACAATGGACGAAAACCAGGCATATTTTGATAATACTTCAAAGGAAATGCCCCGGACTCCTGTACCGAAGGGAGAAAAGGGGAGTGGAAAGGGACTTTTTCTGGCGGGTCTGATAGCAGGGCTGGCAAGCACCCTTTTACTGGTGGGAATTGTATATCTGGGGCACAGCATACAGCAGATAGCAGAGAGCAGAAATGCAGCGGAGCAGGTTGTTTTTGAGGAAAATTCCGCAGTGGATGCTTCTATGGTGACAAAGCTGCAGGCACTGGAAAGCATTATAGACCAGTACTATTATCTGAGTGAAGTGAGCAACGAAGAGCTTCAGGACGGTATTTACAAGGGAATGCTGGAATCCCTGGGGGACCCCTATTCCGAGTATTATACCACGGAGGAGCTGAATGCCATTCTGGAACAGACGGAGGGTGTTTACTATGGAATCGGCGCCTATGTCAGTCTGGATTCCGATACCGGGCTGCCGAAAATCAGCGGTACCATTGTGGGTTCTCCGGCAGAGGCAGCAGACCTTCGGGCAAATGATTTGATTTACGAGGTGGATGGAACTTCTACTTATGGACTTTCTCTGACGGAAACGGTTTCTCTGATTAAAGGGGAGGAAGGAACGGAGGTAAGCCTTACCCTGGTTCGCAGCGGCGAATCCATGGAGGTGACACTGACAAGAAGAAAGGTGGAATCGCCCACGGTGGAATCCAAAATGCTGGATGAAAACAGGGCGTATATCCGTATTACGGAGTTTGATGATGTGACGGTCAATCAGTTTGCGGATGCGCTGGCAACCATGCGGGGCTCCGGCATGAAGGGGCTGATTCTGGATTTGCGCGGTAATCCCGGCGGCAGCCTGGATGCGGTGGTAGATATTGCAAGGATGATGCTTCCGGAAGGACTGGTTGTATACACGGAGGATAAGGAAGGAAAGCGGACGGAGTATGACTGTGACGGCGCCCATGAGCTGGAGGTACCGCTGGTGGTTCTGGTAGATATGAATTCCGCAAGTGCTTCCGAAATTTTATCGGGTGCCATTAAGGATTACGGAATTGGGACACTGGTGGGAACAACTACTTTCGGAAAGGGAATTGTACAGCAGATTATGCCTTTCCGGGATGGCTCGGCAATCAAGCTGACAATCAGCGCCTACTATACTCCCAACGGAAACAATATCCATGGGATTGGCATCGAACCGGATGTGCTTTGCGAGTTTGACGGGGAGGCTTATTACGGAAGTGAGGAGCATCCCGATAATCAGCTTGATAAGGCAAAGGAAGTTCTGGCAGAGCTGATGAAATAAGGCGGAAAAAGGGATTATCAGGTACAGAACAAAAGTTCGATTTTGTTCTGTACTTTTTTTGCCCTAAATGCTATAATATCAAAGTAATTGTTCAAAATAGTTTTGACAGGAAAAAATCAGGAGAAAAATAACAGTGGACCATTTTGTACTTCACAGTGAATATCAGCCGACGGGCGACCAGCCCCATGCAATCGAAGAACTGGTAAAGGGCTTCAGGGAGGGAAATCAGTTTGAAACCCTGCTGGGTGTTACCGGTTCCGGAAAGACCTTTACCATGGCGAATGTGATAGCGGCGCTGAATAAGCCGACCTTGATTATAGCCCATAACAAGACTCTGGCGGGGCAGCTTTACGGGGAATTTAAGGAGTTTTTCCCGGAAAATGCGGTAGAGTATTTTGTATCCTATTATGATTATTATCAGCCGGAGGCGTATGTGCCCTCCTCTGATACCTATATTGCGAAGGATTCAGCCATCAATGATGAGATTGACAAGCTGCGGCTGTCTGCAACAGCGTCCCTGACAGAGCGGCGGGATGTGGTTGTGGTGGCAAGTGTTTCCTGCATTTATGGTCTGGGAAGCCCGGACGAATATCAGGACATGATTGTTTCCTTAAGACCCGGGATGACAAAGGACAGGGACCAGGTGCTCCGGGAACTGGTGGATATCCAGTATAACCGGAATGAAATGGACTTGCAGCGAGGGTGCTTCCGGGTACATGGAGATGTGGTGGAGGTGTACCCTGCCCAGGGCGGAGATTATCTTATCCGGATTGAATTTTTCGGGGATGAGATAGACCGGATTGCGGAGGTGGAGCCTCTTTCCGGGCGAATTCATGCGGAGCTGAATCATATTGCCATTTTCCCGGCATCCCATTATGTGGTTTCTCAGGATAAAATCAAGAAAGCATGCGATAATATTGAAGCGGAAATGAAGGAGCGGGTGCAGTTCTTCAAAGGGGAGGACAAGCTGATTGAGGCACAGCGAATTGCGGAACGGACGAATTTTGATATAGAGATGATGCGGGAAACGGGCTTCTGCTCCGGCATTGAAAATTATTCCAGACATCTGAATTTCATGCCGCCGGGAGCGCCGCCCATGACGTTGATGGATTTCTTCCGGGATGATTTTCTGATTATTATTGACGAGTCCCATATGACGATTCCCCAGATAAGGGGAATGTATGCGGGGGACCGTTCCAGAAAGCAGACGCTGGTGGACTATGGATTCCGTCTGCCCTCGGCACTGGATAACAGACCCTTGAATTTTGAGGAATTTGAGTCGCATATCGACCAGATGCTGTTTGTATCGGCAACGCCTTCTGATTATGAAGCGGAGCATGAGCTTCTGCGGACAGAGCAGATTATCCGCCCTACCGGGCTTCTGGACCCGGAGGTGGAGGTACGTCCGGTGGAAGGACAGATTGACGACCTGATAGGGGAAGTCAACAGGGAGACAGAGAAACATAATAAGGTGCTGATTACCACGCTGACAAAGCGTATGGCAGAGGATTTGACAGATTATATGAAGGAAGTGGGGATTCGGGTAAAGTATCTCCACTCGGATATTGATACGCTGGAGCGGGCGCAGATTATCCGGGATATGCGTCTGGATGTATTTGATGTGCTTGTGGGAATCAACCTGCTCCGGGAGGGGCTGGATATTCCTGAAATTTCTCTGGTGGCGATACTGGATGCAGATAAGGAGGGCTTCTTAAGAAGCAGTACCTCGCTGATACAGACCATCGGGCGTGCCGCGAGAAATGCGGAAGGGCACGTTATCATGTATGCGGATACCATAACGGATTCCATGAAGGTAGCGCTGGAGGAAACCAACAGACGTCGGGAAATCCAGATGAAATATAACGAGGAGCATGGAATCACGCCCCAGACCATCAAGAAAGCAGTCCGGGATTTGATCAGCATTTCAAAGGTTATTGCAAAGGAAGAGATGCAGTTTGAGAAAGACCCGGAATCCATGAGCCGCAGGGAACTGGAAAAGCTGGTGGGCGAGGTGCAGAAAAAGATGCAGAAGGCTGCAGCGGATTTGAATTTCGAGGCGGCGGCAGAGCTGCGTGACAAGATGATAGAATTAAAGAAAAAGCTGCAGGAAATGGATGAGGAAGAGAGCGGCGCCAGCCGGAAGAAGCAGACTGCGCGGAAATAAGGAGCAGATTGAAAAGGAGTAAGATTGAAAAATAGAATTTTTCAATCGCGAGATTTGTGTCTGAGTACACTTGACACAAACTCGAGATGCGCAAAGGGCATGCGCAGGAATGGAGAGTAGAAATGGAAGAAGTAAAGAAGATGCGACCCCGGGAATATATCAAAATCCGGGGAGCAAATGAACATAATCTGAAAAATATTGATGTGGATATTCCGAGAAATGAGCTTGTGGTACTGACAGGTATGTCAGGTTCTGGCAAATCCTCCCTTGCCTTTGATACGATTTATGCGGAAGGGCAGAGAAGATATATGGAATCGCTGTCCTCCTATGCGAGAATGTTTTTGGGACAGATGGAAAAACCGAACGTAGAGCGGATTGACGGGCTTTCCCCGGCAATTTCCATCGATCAGAAATCCACCAACCGGAATCCCCGTTCTACGGTGGGAACGGTAACGGAAATCTACGATTATTTCCGCCTTTTGTATGCCAGAATCGGAATCCCCCACTGCCCGAACTGCGGCAGGGTGATTTCCAGGCAGACCGTAGACCAGATGGTTGACCAGATTATGGCGCTGCCCCAGGGGACAAAGCTGCAGCTTCTGGCTCCGGTGGTAAGAGGAAGAAAGGGACAGCACGAAAAGGTGCTGGACAGAGCGAAGAGGAGCGGTTATGTCCGTGTCAGGATTGACGGCAGCCTTTACGAACTGACGGAAGAAATTTCGCTGGATAAGAATATCAAACACAATATTGATATTATTGTGGACAGACTGGTGGTAAAGGAAGGAATTGAGCGCCGTCTGGCAGATTCCATAGAAAATGTACTGGAACTGGCAGACGGTCTGCTTATGGTGGATGTCATTGACGGAGAACCCATGACCTTCAGCCAGAGCTTTTCCTGCCCGGACTGCGGTATCGGCATCAGCGAGATTGAACCGAGAAGTTTTTCCTTTAACAATCCCTTTGGTGCCTGCCCGGAGTGCTTTGGACTGGGATATAAGATGGAATTTGATGTGGATTTGATGATTCCGGATAAGTCCTTAAGTATCAATCAGGGGGCAATCGCGGTGACGGGCTGGCAGTCCTGTACGGATAAGAAGAGTTTTACCAACGCGGTATTGCAGGCGCTCTGTGCGGAATATCATTTTGACCTGGACACCCCCTTTGAAGAGTATCCGGAGAAAATCAAACATATCCTGATTCACGGAACGGATGGAAAAGAAGTAGATGTACATTATGTGGGACAGAGGGGCAGAGGAATCTATCCGGTTGCCTTTGAGGGCCTGATTAAAAATGTGGAGCGGAAATATAAGGAAACCTTTTCCGATACCATGAAGCAGGAATATGAAACCTATATGCGGATTACCCCCTGTAAGGTCTGCAAGGGGATGCGTCTGAAAAAGGAAGCTCTGGCAGTGACGGTATGTGATAAGAATATTTATGAGATAACCTCCATGCCAATCCGGAATCTCCATGAATTTCTGGGAGGTCTGCAGCTTACCAGCCAGCAGGAGCTGATTGGACGGCAGATATTGAAGGAAATCCGCGCCAGAGTAGGCTTTCTGGTGGATGTGGGACTGGAATATCTTTCCCTTTCCAGAGCAACAGGGACTCTTTCCGGCGGGGAAGCCCAGAGAATCCGTCTGGCAACCCAGATTGGGTCGGGACTTGTGGGCGTCTGCTATATTCTGGACGAGCCCAGTATCGGACTGCATCAGCGGGATAATGACAAGCTGTTAAATACTCTGAAAAACCTGCGGGATTTGGGAAATACCCTGATTGTGGTAGAGCATGACGAGGATACCATGCTTGCTGCGGATTACATTGTGGATATCGGTCCCGGCGCAGGCTCCCATGGTGGAGAAGTGATTGCCTGCGGTACTGCGGAAGAGATTATGAAGGTGCCGGAATCTGTAACGGGAAAGTATTTGAGCGGAGAGTGGAAGATTCCGGTTCCGAAGGAGAGAAGAAAGCCTACGGGATATATCAAGGTGCTTGGTGCTCAGGAAAACAATCTGAAAAACATTGATGTAGAATTTCCGTTAGGGGTAATGACCTGTGTGACAGGTGTGTCAGGTTCCGGAAAAAGCTCTCTGGTCAATGAAATTTTGTATAAGCATCTTGCAAGGGATTTGAACAGGGCAAGATGTATTCCCGGAAAACATAAGGGAATCCAGGGAATTGAGCAGCTTGACAAGGTGATTGATATCGACCAGTCCCCTATCGGGCGGACACCCCGTTCCAACCCGGCAACCTATACCGGTGTCTTTGACCAGATAAGAGATTTGTTTGCTTCTACGGCGGATGCCAAGGCAAAGGGCTATGGAAAGGGACGGTTCAGCTTTAACGTAAAGGGCGGACGCTGCGAGGCATGCGGCGGTGACGGTATCATCAAGATAGAAATGCACTTTTTGCCGGACGTTTATGTACCCTGTGAGGTCTGCGGCGGCAAGCGGTACAACCGGGAAACACTGGATGTCAAATATAAGGGAAAGAGTATTTTTGATGTGCTGGATATGACAGTGGAGGAGGCGCTTCCTTTCTTTGAAAATATCCCCTCTATCCGGAACAAGATACAGACTCTTTATGATGTGGGGCTTTCCTATGTGAAGCTGGGACAGCCTTCCACAACCCTTTCCGGTGGGGAAGCCCAGAGAATCAAGCTGGCAACGGAGCTGGCAAGAAGAAGCACCGGCAAGACTATTTATATTCTGGACGAGCCGACTACGGGACTTCATTTTGCGGATGTACACAAGCTGGTGGAAATCCTGCACAGGCTGGCTGATGGCGGAAATACGGTGGTTGTCATCGAACACAATCTTGATGTGATTAAGACGGCAGATTATATTATTGATATCGGTCCGGAGGGCGGCGACAGGGGCGGAACTGTTATCGCCAGAGGAACCCCGGAGGAGGTGGCGAAGAATCCCAGGTCCTATACAGGTGTTTATATTCAGAAAATGCTGGATAAGGATGTGGCGCAGAAAACAGAATGAAATAGAAGAGTGAAAAGGCAGGCTTTGCAGAGCTTGTCTTTTTGTGTTTGTAAACAAAATTAATAAATGGTCGTTTTTGCGTAAAATTTTACTTGGGATGATTGGACGAACCGGCATGTTGCATAATAAAATAAATGCTAACCGGGGAAATACGGTCAATGTGTATCTGTATACATTAAATACGATTGTACAATGAAACATATTGACGAAAAGACAGATGGGGAATATAAGAAATGGGGCAAAATAGCAAAAAGAAAGGAGATAATGCAGGGGTTATGATGAGGAATGGGAAAAACAGCAAAAACTTCTGGAAAAAAGGAATGTCTGTTTTGCTGAGTACGGCACTGGTGGCAGGTAGTCTGACGCTGACAGACAGTATGGATGCGGAAGCGGCATCACTTATGAGTCTGGAAGAATGGGAGGCTTCTGTCAGCGGAAATGATGCAAGTGTGTCTGGCGGGGATGTGGCTTTGCTCAGCCTGACAGCAGAGGAGGAAACCGGGTATGCGCAGTATACGCAGGATGAACTGATTTATTCTTTTCGGTTTGGCACGGATGTATTGAAGAAGCATACCTATGGTACATGGATACAGGAGGGTTCTTCTACACCTGTGAATGTGGGGTTCAGGGATGTAGAATATGCAGAGGAGGCAAAGGGCTGGGATGGCAGTGTTTATTATCCCAGAACTGTCAGCAGGGATGCTGAAGGGGCAAGCTATGTATCGGATGCAGAAGGATATCTGACAATTACAGGTAAAGTGTGGACGGAAACGGAGTCCACCGGGTATGGTGTCTTTACTTATGAGAACACCTCAGAGTTTTCCATGGAACTGCCCAATGCGGATTACAGGGTTACAGTTACCTTTGTAAACCCGACGGATACAGACTATTCTGCCTACATAGAATCAGAGGAAATCACAAAGGTGGAAAGTACTGCCATTGCTGCGGGAGGCTCTGCAACAGTTGGATATACCGCAGTTCTGGTGGATGGCAGACTGGATATCAAATTTCTGGCGGCAAGCAGTGCAACCAGCGAGAGCGATGCGGCAACGCAGGCTGTGTATGTTTCCGCAGTGGAAGTTACAAGGCTTGCGACAAATGCCACAGAGGCAAAATCTACGGTATTTATCGCTTCTGATTCCACTGTACAGACCTATGACAGCAGTTATTATCCTCAGACCGGATGGGGACAGGTAATTCACAACTTCTTCGGAGAATTTGTGGAGGAAAGAGAATGTGATAATTGCAATTACGGTCAGGCACAGACCTACGAAACAGACAGGGTTGTCGTAGAAAACCGTGCAATCGGCGGACGTTCCTCCAGCTCCTTTATTCTGGAAGGAAAGCTGGATGATCTTCTGGAGGATGTAAAGCCCGGAGATTATGTGCTGATTCAGTGGGGACATAATGATGCAACCACCAGCAGACCGAATCGTTATGTTGCTTCTTCTGATTTTGAGGAATGGATTCAGTATTATGTGAATGGCGCTGTTCAGAGAGGCGCGACACCGATTCTGGTAACACCGGTAGCAAGATATAGCTATACAACAGATGCGGATGGCAATCTGATTTCCTATGCAAGTAACTTTGAAAGCTACAGACAGGTCATGATAAAAATGGCTGCAGAACAGGGAATTGCTCTGGTAGACCTGACACAGCGTTCTATTGATTTGGCAAACAGCTTCGGCATTGACGGCGGCAAGTCCCTCTGGCTCTGGGTAAATGCGGGAGATTATCCGGACGGTGCCTATAAAAATGGTGCAACGGATTCCACCCATTTGCAGTATTACGGAGCATATAAGTTTGCCCAGTGCGTGGCAAAGGGAATCAGGGACACAAGCAACGGAAGCAGCAGTTATGAGGCAGAGCAGAAGATCAGCGAAGCAAACAGAGCAGCGCTGGCAACTCTGGCAAGCACCGTTACTCTGAATGAGGCGGCAACAGCACCCTCACAGGTAAAAGGACTGGAGCTGGTTTCCGCAGGTTCCTCCTCTGTCAGCCTCAGATGGGAAAAGGATGATGCTTCTGAACTGTATTATATTTACAGGGCAGAGCTTGCGGATGGAGAAACAGCAGAGGATGTTACCTTTAATGCGGCAGACAAATATTCCGTTTCCTCCTCTGTAAAATATACAGACAGCAACTGCGAGGCAGGTAAGACCTATGTGTACGCAGTGGCTGGTTTCAATGATAAGGGAACGGGAGAGTTTTCCGAAAAGGTTACAGTGACAACCAAGTCTGCCGGCTGGAAATTTGACTTTAACTATAAGAATTCCCAGACACAGGACGGCTGGATTGGTGTTGGCGAAAGCGAAGCTTATACGGATGCAAAGGGATACGGTTTTACAACTGCACCCGGAAATGGACGAAACAGACCGGAGGAGAGTACTGTTGCGGATACAACAGGTGAGCTGGCTGCCATGGGAAGAGATTTTATGTTGGGCACCAGTGTGTTTGAGGTAAAGGTTCCAAACGGTGATTATGAAGTGACCTGCTATGCGGGTGATTTGCTGAAGGGCGGAAGCACGATTAAATCGAACTTTACCGGAGAAGGTAAATCCATCGGGCAGGTATCTGCAAAGCAGTCCATCGGTAAGGTGACAGGAACTGTCCGGGTAACGGATGGCAAACTGACTATCGGAAACGATGGCTATATGATGGGTCTGACTATTACGGAAATCGTAAAGGCACCTTCTGCCCTGACAGTAACAGAGAGCAAGGTGGAAGGAAGCAAGATGCAGTTCCTTTTGGGCTTTACCGGAGTAGATGGAGCGGTAAGCTATAATGTTTACAGAAAAGGAACCACAGATACAGATTTTGCTGTTGTAAAGAGCTTTACCACAGAAGCCTTTGCCAACGATGAAAACGGCTGCAAGCAGCAGTCTGCAAATCTCGGCGAAACCTATGAATTTTATATGACTGCGGTACTGGCAGACGGTACAGAGTCTGCGCCCAGTGAAACAATTACGGTAAAAACCGTATTGACAGGGGTACTGGTTACGGAAGCACCCCGGAATGTAAAGTGTACCAGTCCCGCAGAGGGGGCAACTACACTGCAGCATACCATTACAATTGAATGGGATGCGGTAACGGCAACGACAGGTACCTCAGAAGCAGATGCCGGCAACCAGGGAAAGAGTTTCCCTGCAATCGGTTATAATATTTATCGTTCTACCAGAAAAGAGGGAGAAAAGGGCTATACCGGATTTACAAAGGTTGGCAGCTCTTCCACCACCAGCTTTACAGATACGGACGCGGATATCGCAACCAATATCCATTATTACTATATGGTAACTGCGGTAAATGCGGGCGGTGAAAGCGAAAAATCAGAAGTATGTACAACACCGGTAGCGGGTACGCTTGTTCCCGGAACCAGAGAAACTTATACGGACCGTGCCCTGGTGGCAGTCAGCCTGTCTGAACAGGTAAAGGCAATCGGCACGGACGGACAGGATATTACAGAAGGTGTATATTTAAGCTGGAGAGCCTTTGAGGCAGATTTCGATTCCGACAACAATTTAAAGACAACCTTTACTGTATATGTAAATGATACCCCGGTAGCGAATGCGAAGGATGTGGCAGTAACCAATATGGTATTGACAGATGTGCCTGCGGGTGCAACCTTTAAGGTAGCAGGTTCTAATGACAGCAGTACCGGGCTGACGGCAAAGAGTGTCAGCGCATGGGATAATCAATATCTGGAATTTCAGCTGCAGAAGCCTGCAGACCAGACGATGCCGGATGGAACTACGGCAAACTACACGGCAAACGATATGTCCGTAGGAGATGTGGACGGCGATGGCATTCTGGAACTGATTGTAAAATGGTATCCGTCCAATGCAAAGGACAATTCCGGTTCCGGATACACGGGAACAACGATTCTCGATACCTATGACGTGGACTGGAACAGCGGAAGTGCAGTTCTGCTCAGCAGAATTGACCTTGGTGTCAATATTCGTTCCGGTGCCCATTATACCCAGTTCCAGGTATGGGATTTTGATGGGGACGGCAAGGCAGAGGTAGCGGTTAAGACCGCAGACGGAACAACCTCCTATGACGGAAATCTGACAGAGGTTGCTTATGTGGGAGCCTGCAATGCTTCGGCACTTCCTGCCAATACGGTAAGTGCAGCGAATGATTACCGCAATTCCGGCGGTTATATTCTGGATGGACCGGAATACTTCTCCATCTTTAATCTGGAGGATGGAACGAAGGCGGCAGAGGATGTGGATTATCTGCCGAACAGAGGAACCGTATCAAGATGGGGAGATGCTTATGGCAACCGTGTGGACAGATTCCTTTCTGCAACCGCCTATCTGGACGGTGAACACGCATTTGCAGTAATGTGCCGTGGCTACTATACAAGAACAGCACTGACTGCATATGGCATGAAGGATACCGATAATGACGGTGTTGGTGATGAAATTTATGTTTACTGGAGATATGATACCGACGATAATGACGGTGCAAATGAAGGACAGGGTAATCACAATCTGGCAGTAGCGGATGTGGACAATGACGGCAAGGATGAAATCGTATATGGCTCCAGCTGCTACGACCATGACGGAACCCTGAAATATTCTACCGGACTGGGACACGGCGATGCGATGCACATATCTGACTGGGTAGAGTGGAATGATGGTCTGGAGGTTATGGAGGTTCATGAGGAATATAACCAGACTTATCAGGTAGAGATTCATGATGCGGAAACCGGAGAAATGTTAATTGGTTATCCGGTAAAGGATACGGATGTGGGACGTGGCGTGGCATCCGATATTGACCCGACTTCACAGGGAGCAGAATTCTGGGCATCCAACGCGCCTGACGGAAGCGGAAGCGGCGAGTGGGATTCTGTGGACTCCGCAGTACTTGTAACTCAGAATTCGACCACAAAGAAGTGGGATTATCTGACCTATGGTTCCACCCCTGCCGTGAATGGCACTATCTTCTGGGATGGCGATTTGCTGGCAGAGATTCAGGACCATCGCTTTTATCAGGCAGATTATGTGCCTTTAAGCGTAGTGATCGCAGACTGGGATTATGAAAACGGAAAGCAGGTAACACTGCTGGATTCCGAGGAGATTTATTCTTCTAACGGTACAAAGGGTAATCTTGGACTGATTGCTGACCTTATGGGCGACTGGAGAGAGGAATTTATTGCCAGATGCTCTGCTGATGACAGTAAGGTCAGACTGTATACGACAACCTATGTAACAGATTATGTAATACCCTGCCTGTTGGAGGATTTACAGTACAGAGAGGGCGTGGCATGGGAAAATGTAGGCTATAACCAGCCCACGCATTTAAGCTATATGCCTTCTAAGGGGCTGGTAACAGCACAGCTGGCGGAAGGAGATGTGGCATCCGGTACGGCGGAAATCCTTTTCACGCCTGCAAATGACGGTACTCTTTACGGACATGATATTACCGCTTATGAAATTTACCGGAAGAGCGGTACAGGCAATTATGAAAAAGTGGATACGGTAGAACTGACTGATTTGAAGAAGAAAACAGACAGTTCTGCGGGAGAGAACAGCTCTGCTACAGAAATTAAAATGCCTGTACAGGTCGACCTGAATTTTGACTTTGGTACAGATGCACTGACTAAAGGATGGACACAGGTGTCTGCAGCGGATGCGTATAGCGCAGAACTGGGTTATGGTTTTGCAGACCTGACCGGAGCAAAGAATTACACCCAGTCAAAGTGGGCGAGCGATGAAAACGCTTCCCTGTATGCGGACTGTGTATTATTCTATGACAAGACGACAACTTCCAAGGAATTTGTAGTGGATGTACCGAATGGAACCTATGACGTAACTTACACGGTAGCGGGTATCAATTATTTTAATGCGATTACCGCAGAAGGGCAGTCCATTGAAACGAATCAGTTCAGAACAGGAAGCGGTGGAGCATTAAATACAGTAACAGCTGCGGTTACGGTGGAAGACGGACAACTGAACATCGTGGCTACAATCAGCAAAAGCAATTATTTTAACATTATCTTTACTGCGATTTCCGTGAAGGAAACAGAGGATTCCTTTGCTGTGAGAAAGGCAGAAGCTGAAAAAGCTATCGAGGAACAGGAAAAGGCAAATGAAACTGCAGGAAATCAGTATAGCTATATAGATAAAAATCTGACTGCAAATAAGGAATACAGCTATAAAATTGCAGCGGTAGTGGATGGAAAAACTTCTTTTATGTCCAGAGCATTGAGCATTGAAACAGCAGTTGCGATTAAGAGTGTTGAAACTCCGGATACGGTAACAATTGTGGAAGGTACTCCTGTTGCAGAGGATGAAACAACAGCAAGTCTGCTCCCGGCAACAGTAAAGGTAACAGATGAGGATAATCAGGTTTACGATTACGCAGTGACCTGGGATATTACGACACTTGATATTGAAACTCCGGGAACCTACACGGTTTATGGAAAGATTAAGGGGTATTCGGAACAGTTGGAACTTACTGTTGAGGTAGTGGCAAACCAGATTAAGGGATATGCTGCACTGGATACGGTTAAGGTGGTTCAGGGTATGGATGCGGTTCTTCCGGAAAAGATAGAGGTAGAGTATACCAATACCACGAAGGAAGAAATTGCAGTGACCTGGGATACAACCGGTCTGGATGTAAATACAGTAGGCGAATATATTCTGGAAGGAACCCTTGCAACAGAACTGGAAGGACTTTCCAAGAAGCCGACCCTGACTGTTAAAGTTGTGGAAGACTATATCGCTTCCATTGAAAAGGTTTATTGTGAAGTCGCTCTTGGCAGAAAGAATCCTGCAGAGGATATGCCGGCTACGATAACAGCTACATGGGCAAAGGGCGGTACAACGGAAGAAAAGATAAGCTGGGATGTATCGAAAGTAGATACAACTGTCATTGGAACTTATGCGGCAACAGGAACAGTGAGCGGGTACAGCGAGGCAGTAACGGCATCTGTATCTGTGAACTATCCGGTAATCTACGCATTTGACTTTGGCATTAAGACCTCCGAAACAGCAGATGGTTATATTCCGGTTACACTGAATACAAAGGGTGGAACCAAAACTGCTGCGAAATTGGACGTTGCCTACAGCGAAGAAAAGAAGTATGGTTTCCTGGATGGGGAAGCTGTCATTGAAGGTCGTTCGGAAGAGTATACGATGGAGGGCGTAATTCCCAAGAATGTATATAAGGACTTTGTACTTCCCGGAGGGCAGACTTTTGTGGTAGATTTGCCGAATGGCGATTATAAGGTAGATGTTGTTGGTGGTTCTTACTATGCAAGTACTGTCAAGGCAACCGTGGAAGGAAAGTCTGTAAATGTTTCCAATGCAGCGGGAACCTATGCAATCCAGACAGTGGATGTAACTCTGACAGACGGACAGCTCACAGTAGCATTTAACAGTGGTACATGGAGAGTGGATGCTGTTATCATCCGCTCAGCGAAAGCTCTGGAAGAGGCAGAGGAGCCGGGTACATCATCCAGCCCTGAACCTGCAGCACCTACCTCCAAACCTGCTGTAACACCTGCCCCTGAACCTGCTGTGACACCGGCTCCCGGACCCACTGCAACCCCGGAGCCTGTGATAACTCCCGCACCTTCCGAAACGCCTGAGGAGGAAACCCCTTCCGGAGATACTCAGGATGAGGAGGAAGCATCTGAGGAAGAAGACACAGAGAATGAAACTGCCGGAACGGATGTTGACTGGACTAAGGTACAGGAAACTGCACAGGAGCATGTAAAACAGCTTGCCGGAAATACCCGGACAGCAGGTATCAATATGAATGTGAAGTGTTCGGGAGAAGTTCGGATTCCCGTAAATCTGCTGAATGTATTAAAGGGAAATGGCGTGACACTGGCGCTGCAGGGCGGCAATGGTATTGCAATCAGTATCAGCGGCAGAGATTTGAACAGAATGAATATTACAAATGTGGGAACCCTTGGCTTTACCATGAATACAAATGCAAAGGGGATTCCGGCGGATGTACTGGCAACGCGGGCAACGGAATTCGGCAGACAGTTCCAAATCAGCGATACCGGAAGCTTTACGGTACCGATGAATGTTCATGTAAGCGTTGGCGCGGAAAATGCCGGAAAGGTGGCAAATCTGTACCGCTACAATGCACAGAGCAACAGACTGGAATATTGCAGTTCCTTTACGGTAACAGAAAATGGACAGTCCATGTTTGCACTGAGAAGAGGCGGCAATTATCTGGTAAATGTGACAAATGCAAAACCGATTGACACTATCCGGTTTACAGAAGGAGCATATACTGTGAAAAGTGGTGATACACTTTCTCAGATAGCGGCGGATAATCATATGTCACTGGCGGAATTGCTTCGCAAAAACAGTCAGATTACCGCTCCCAGTGTTATTAAAATTGGTGAGATAGTGTATTTGAAGTAAAAAGCGGAAGAACAAAAACATTGAATGAAGAGAGCCTGACCAGGATTTTATGGTCGGGTTCTCTTTTTACAAAAAATTAAAAAGTTAATTTTCTATAAAACTCTATGAAAATGGGAAAAATTCGGTTATAATACATTATGTATGACTTTATTCGGAAAGGGGAATCTTTTTCATGCAGTGTACAGATATCGGAATTGATTTGGGTACAGCGAGCATTTTGGTATACATCAGAGGAAAGGGAGTTGTATTAAAGGAACCCTCTGTTGTGGCATTTGATAGAGATACAAATAAAATTAAGGCAATTGGAGAGGATGCGCGTCTGATGCTTGGAAGAACGCCGGGAAATATTGTGGCGGTAAGACCTCTGCGTCAGGGCGTTATTTCCGATTATACCGTAACGGAAAAAATGATGAAATATTTCATCCAGAAGGCACTGGGCAGAAGAACCTTCAGAAAGCCCCGCATTGCGGTCTGCGTTCCCAGCGGTGTAACGGAGGTTGAAAAGAAAGCGGTAGAGGATGCAACCTATCAGGCAGGTGCGAGAGAGGTTGCCATCATTGAGGAACCCATCGCAGCAGCAATCGGTGCGGGAATTGATATTTCCAAGCCCTGCGGAAATATGATTGTGGATATCGGCGGCGGTACTTCCGATATCGCGGTTATTTCTCTGGGTGGAACCGTTGTCAGTGCATCTATTAAGATTGCGGGGGATGATTTTGACGAGGCAATCGTCCGATATATGAGAAAGAAGCACAATCTGTTAATTGGTGAGAGAACCGCGGAGGATTTGAAAATCAAAATCGGTTCCGCTTATCCAAGGGCAGAGGTGGACTATATGGATGTAAGGGGACGTAATCTGGTGACAGGTCTTCCCAAGACAGTAAAGGTATCCTCCGAGGAAACGGAGGAGGCGTTGAAGGAAACTACAGCTCAGATTGTGGAAACCATTCACAGCGTTCTGGAAAAGACGCCGCCTGAGTTGGCAGCAGATATCGCTGACAGAGGAATTGTCCTGACAGGAGGCGGAAGCCTTTTAAGGGGTCTGGAGGAGTTGATTTCTGCAAAAACCGGAATCAATACCATGACAGCAGAAGACCCGATGACGGCGGTTGCAATCGGTACCGGTAAGTATGTGGAGTTTTTGTCCGGTTACAGAGAGTAATTAAGGCAGGATAAAGCGGAGGAAATATTCGGTGTTAAAGGGATTATATACAGCGTATACGGGGATGATTAATGAGCAGCACCGCATGGATACCATGACGAATAATCTGGCGAATGCGTCCACGGTGGGTTTTAAAAAGGAAGGGTCTACCAGCCAGTCCTTTGATGATATCCTGACAGTGAAAATCAAGGATCAGTCTGTCGGGCTGCAGAATGTACAGCGGATAGGAACGAACAATCCGGGGGTAAAGATTGGAGAGAATTATACCGATTATACTCAGGGGTCTTTCCGCGTGACGGATAATACTTATGACCTTGCTCTGGGCGGAGAGGGCTTCTTTGCCATCGAATATACCAACAAGGCAGGAGAAACTTCTACCATGTATACAAGGGCCGGACAGTTTACCTTAAACAGGGACGGCTATCTGGTAAATGAAAACGGAGATTATGTCCTCGGAACCCAGAATCAGAGAATCCGCCTGAATACATTACAGGATTCGGAAATCAGCAGTAATGGAACCATTACCCAGAATGGTGTGGAAGTGGCAAGAATCCAGGTGACTGATTTCGAGGATTATAATTATCTGGAGAAGTTTGGCGAAACCTACTACAGACCGGTGGAGGGAGCGAGGACAGTCCAGACCGGTGCAACTGTAAATTCCGGTTATCTGGAAATGTCCAATGTACAGGTGGTTTCGGAAATGGTAAATCTGATTGCGATTACAAGAGCCTACGAGAGTAATCAGAAGATTATCCAGACCTATGATGATACATTGGATGTTGCGGTAAATCAGTTGGGAAGAGTACAGTAATCAGTAACGGGGTATGATGCGCGGACAGTATGCGTGGAATGGAGTAAAATATGGTAAGAAGCTTATGGACAGCAGCAACGGGTATGATTGCACAGCAGACGAATCTGGATACGATTGCAAACAACCTTGCCAATGTAAATACACAGGGATATAAGACACAGGTAAATGAATTTAAAACCCTGTTATATCAGACTCTTCAGACAGAAACAACCTCCGCCAACGGAGAACAGAAGCCGATTAGCGCCCAGGTGGGACTTGGTACGAGAAATTCTGCAATCAGTACAATCTTTAAACAGGGAAGCATGATTGCATCGGAGAGCGATACCGCTTTTGCACTGGATGGCAAGGGATTTTTCGGAGTCCGGGGAGAGGACGGAAATACCTATTATACAAGAAACGGTAATTTCCTGTTTACTCTGGCAGCCAACGGCAATATGCTGGCAACAACAGATGGCAATCCGGTACTCAGCACGACCGGGCAGCCGATTATTCTGAACAATAACTATATCTTAAGTAAAATTACAGTTACCTCTGACGGACAGCTCTGCTATCCGGATGCAAAAAATAATCCGCAGCCGATTGGTATCAATATCGGGGTATTCCAGTTTAACAACCCGAATGGACTGGAAAGACGGGCAGACAGCCTGTATGCGCAGACAGCAGCCAGCGGACAGCCGATTAATGAGGCAACCAACAATAATGTGGCAAAGACAAAGGTTTTGCAGAACTATCTGGAAGGCTCTAACGTTCAGGTAGCTGATGAAATGGTAAATATGATTGTGGCACAGCGTGCATACGAGCTGAACTCAAAGGCGATTACGGCTTCTGATGAGATGCTCCAGCAGGCAAATAATTTACGGCGGTAATAAGCAGCAGAAATGGAGATTGCTATGGATATCAGCAGTATTGCTTCTATGTACAGTGATACATATGCAACGGCAGCAAATCAGGCTGCCTCAAAATTGCAGAACCAGATAGGCAGGACGGATTATTCCAAGGCATCGGATGAGGAACTGATGGATGCCTGCAAGCAGTTTGAAGCCTATTTTATCGAACAGATGTATAAGGGAATGTTAAAAACGGTTCCTCAGAGTGAATATTCCTCCTCTGCTACCAGTACCATGATGGATTATTACAAGGATCAGATGGTGCAGGGCATTGCAGAACAGACATCGGAACAGAGCGGACTCGGACTTGCACAGATGCTTTATGAACAGATGAAAAGAAATTACGGTTTATAAAAAAGGGCTGCTTTTTAAGCAGCCTTTTTAGTAGGGAGAGCTTCCTGGATGGAAACAATAAACGGCTATGTGGAGCATGTGATATTTCAAAACAGCGAGAATGGCTATACGGTGATGAATCTGGTAGTGGACGGCGAGGAAATAACCTGTGTGGGGATGTGTAAGGGCTTAAGCCAGGGAGAAAATATCGCCGCCGAGGGAGATTATGTGGAACACCCTCTTTACGGGAAACAGTTTAAAATGGTTACCTACCGGATAGAGGCACCGAAGGACAGCGTCAGCATGGAGAGATATCTGGCTTCCGGGGCAATCAAGGGAATCGGGGCTGCGCTGGCAACCCGGATTGTAAAAAAATTTGGTGAGGACACCTTCCGGATTATTGAGGAAGAACCGGAACGGCTGGTGGAAGTAAAGGGCATCAGCGAGCGTAAGGCACAGGAAATTGCTGTGCAGATGGAAGAAAAGAAGGATTTGCGGGATGCACTGGTATATTTACAGCAGTTCGGCATTTCTAATACCCTTGCGGTGAAAATTTACAATACATATGGCATGAACCTGTACGGCGTGATGAAGGAAAATCCCTATCGGCTGGCGGAAGATATAAGCGGTATCGGCTTCCGGCTGGCGGATGAACTGGCGGCTAAAATCGGGATTCATACAGATTCGGATTACCGGATTCGGAGCGGTATTTTCTATGTGCTGCTGCAATCTACGGGGGAAGGACATACCTATCTGCCACTGCCCATTCTTCTGGAACGGGCGGGAAGGCTTCTGGGTCTGCCCCGGGAGGCAGTCAGACCACAGATTGATAATCTGATGATGGATAAAAAGCTTGTCATAAAAGAGGATAAGGTTTTTGCTTCCTCCTATTATTATATGGAATTGAATTGTGCCAGAATGTTATATGAAAGAAATTTGAAGCTGGAGGCGGAAGTACTGCCCTCCCAGGAGGCGCAGCTTGAAAAAAGGCTGGAAAAGCTGGCACAGAATTTGAAGATGGAGCTGGATGAGCTTCAGATAAGAGCGGTAATGGAGGCTGTCCGGAACGGTATTTTTATCCTTTCGGGAGGTCCCGGTACAGGAAAGACAACTACCATCAATATGATGATTCACTACTTTGAATCGGAAGGGCTGGACATTTTTCTGGCGGCGCCTACCGGCAGAGCGGCGAAGCGCATGACGGAGGCTACCGGGTATGAGGCGAGAACCATCCACCGTATGCTGGAGCTGAACAGTGCCCTGTCTGATGAGGATACCAGAAAGGTCAGCTTTGAGCGGAATGAAGAAAATCCGCTGGAGGCAGACGTTATTATTATCGATGAAATGTCCATGGTGGACATCCAGCTTTTTCAGGCGCTTTTAAAGGCGGTGACACCCGGCACCAGACTGATTCTGGTGGGGGATGTCAATCAGCTTCCCAGCGTGGGGGCAGGGCAGGTACTGCGGGATTTGATAACAAGCGGAAAATTTCCCATGGTAGAGCTGAAAAAGATTTTCCGGCAGGCACAGGAAAGCGATATTGTTGTCAATGCCCATAAGATTAATGCGGGAGAACAGATTTCCTTTGACAATAAATCCAGAGATTTCTTCCTGCTGGAAAGAAATGATGTCAATGTGATTTACAAGCATATGATTCAACTGATTCAGGAAAAACTGCCCCGTTATGTGAAGGCGTCTGCTTATGATATTCAGGTGCTGACACCCATGCGGAAGGGAAGCCTTGGCTGCGAAACCCTGAACGGGATTCTGCAAAGATATCTGAATCCGGCAGATGCGGGAAAAAAGGAGCATATCAGCGGAGATACTGTTTACAGAGAGGGCGACAAGGTCATGCAGGTGAAGAACAATTACCAGTTGGAATGGGAAATTGTCAGCCGTTATGGCATCCCTGTGGACAGGGGAACCGGGGTTTTTAACGGGGATATGGGAAGGATACGGGAAATCAATGAAGCAGCTTCCTGCCTTGTGGTGGAATATGACGAACAGAAGCGGGTCACATATCCCTTTGCCATGCTGGAGGAACTGGAATTATCCTACGCGGTGACAATACACAAATCTCAGGGAAGCGAATATCCGGCGGTTATCCTGCCTCTTCTGACAGGACCGAGGATGCTTTTCAACAGGAATCTGCTCTATACGGCAATTACAAGGGCAAAAAGCTGTGTCACAATTCTGGGCAGCAGTGATACGGTGCGGAGCATGATAGAAAATGTCAGTGAAAATAAAAGGTATACCGCGCTGGCAGAACGGATTCAAGAGATATTATAGTTATCAAAAAAAGTCGGAGAAGGGTTTCTTTTGAAAGGAGAAGCCCATGAAAAAACTGGAGCAAAAACAGCAGAACGAAAGACAGCAGAAACAGCGAGCCGTAAGGAAGCAACTTGGGGAGTGGCTTTTGCAGATTTTATTTCCGAGGCGGTGCCCGGTCTGCGACGGGATTGTCCGTCCGGCGGGGAAAAAGATTTGCGGAAAATGTGTCGGCAGACTCAGGAAAATAGAGGTGCCATGGTGTATGCGCTGTGGAAAAAAGCTGCAGGAGGAGGCGCAGTACTGTCCGGAATGTCGGGAGAGGGAAAGGACCTATGTCCGTGGGCGGGCGCTATATGAATATGCTTCCGCCGCGCCTTCCATTTACCGTTTCAAATACGGGAACAGGCGGGAATACGGAGCGTATTTCGGAGAAGAGATGGCAGAAGAGCTTGGCAGCTTTATCCGTAAAGTGGAGCCGGACGGGCTGATACCGATTCCCCTTCACTGGAAGCGCTTAAGGAGCAGAGGATATAATCAGGCGCAGATTCTGGCGGAGGAAATCGGAAGATTGTTGCAGATTCCCGTGTACAGCAAACTGCTGAAACGGGGAAGAAATACGGTGCCCATGAAGAAATTAAATGGGGCAGAGCGGCAAAATAATTTGAAAAGGGCTTTTAATGTAGCAGGAAATGATGTAAAATTAAAAAGAGTTATTATAGTTGATGACATATACACTACGGGAACTACAATCGAGGAAGCAGCGCGTGTGTTGAAGAAGGCAGGAGTGGAGGAAGTCTACTTTGTTACTCTGTCTGCGGTATAGAAAAAGAGTAACGCGCGGGAATGGAGATCACTATGAATATCAGAAACTGTAAAATGTGTGGAAAAATTTTCAATTATGTAACAGGACCGGTACTGTGTCCTACCTGCAGGGATACTATGGAAGCAAAATTCCAGGAAGTAAAGGAATATGTCAGAGAGCATAAGGGAGCAGGAATTGCAGAGGTTGCAGAGGCATGTGATGTGGATGCATCCCAGATACGTCAGTGGCTGAGAGAGGAAAGGCTGGAGGTTACGGAGGATTCCGCGATTTTCTTGAGCTGTGAAGCCTGTGGCGCACCGATTCGCTGCGGAAGATTCTGCGAAAAGTGCAAAATGGAAGTGACAAAGGGCTTTAATGATGTTGTCAGGGCAAACCGGGCAGCAGCTGCAGAAGCCATGCAGAAGAACAGGCGGGGGGATGACCCTGCAAAAATGCGTTTCCTGTAAGAAAATGCGTAAAAAGAATATTTGTACCTGGGGAGAAAGCCGCAGGCTACGGAAAGGCATGGACACTGTATGCTGAATGAAGAAAAGGTTATATTGATGACGCATATGGCTTCCTATGAATCCGGTGAAGGCAGGAAAAATGTCAAAATCGGGAATTATTTCAGAAGCGACTATATTGCGGTACAGGTTTTAAAATCAGTTGTCTGCGGAACGATTGCCTATGGGATGGTTTTTGCATTGTACATTTTTTATGATTTTGAAAACTTTATGCAGAACCTGTATAAGATAGATTTGATTGCCTTTGCAACAAATGTATTGCTTTATTACGGGATTTTTATTGCCATTTATGCGGTATTGACATATGTTATCTGTACATATCGTTATGCCAGGGCAAAAAAGAATTTAAAGAATTATTATCACAATTTGAAAAGGCTCAATTCCACTTATAATGAATAGAGGAAGAGCCCGGAGGAAATGATGACTGGTTTATTGGAAATCAGAGAAAAACTGAAAATGATTTACAGCAAATATGAAGCGCTTTTATTCCCTCTCGTAAAGTTTTTACTGGCATTTGCCGTACTGAATACCCTGAATGGCGAGATGGGATATATGACGCAGCTTGACAGCATGGCGGTGGTACTGATTGTTGCCCTGATGTGTTCCTTTCTTCCCACGGGCTGCATTTTACTCTTTGCAGCGCTGTTCAGCCTGCTTCACATGTATGCACTGTCCATTGAGATTTTGCTGGTGGGCTTCTGCCTCTATCTGGTGATTTTTCTGCTTTATTTAAGGTTCGCACCGAAAGATTCTGTTATTGTGGTGCTGATGCCCTTACTTTTTGTGTGGAAGATACCTTATGTACTGCCGATTGCGGTAGGACTTCTCTGCGGACCGGCTTCGGTTGTTTCCGTTGCCTGCGGTGTGGCATCCTATTATCTGTTGCAGACCGTTACCTCCAATGCTTCTGCCATCAATACCATGGCAGATTCCGAGGCAACTGCAAAAATCCGGCTTATGATTGATGGATTTATCGGCAATAAGGGAATGATAGTGGTGATTGCAGCCTTCGCTATTACGGTGCTGGTAGTCTATCTGATTCGGAGAATGTCCATCGACTATGCCTGGACGATTGCCATGATTGCAGGCACCATGACAAATGTGGTGATTCTGCTTATCGGTGATTTGATTTATGACACAAATATTTCCGTGGCAGGCGTCCTGATTGGAGGGCTGCTGGCTGTAGTATCAGGAAAGATAATAGAGTTTTTCCGGTTCTGTGTGGATTACAGCAGAACAGAGAAGGTACAGTTCGAGGATGATGAATATTATTATTATGTAAAGGCAGTACCGAAGATGTCCGTTGCCATGTCTACAAAGACGGTAAAGAAAATCAATACCCAGCGCACCAGAACGGGAGCAGCGCAGGGACCGGCGGCAGGCAGACCTGCCGGGGGCAGGGAAGCAGCAAGACGGAGCGTTATGACGGAGAGGACAGTTCCGGGAAACAGAACGGGGTACGGAAGAACACCTGCCCGTGGAACAGGAAGAAGTGTGACCATCGGGAATACTTCACCGGAAAATACACAGGAGGATGTTTCTGACGATTACGAAGAGTTATTTTAGGGAAGAAATCTGTAAATTTTAACAGGAAATGAGATTGAAAAGATGCAGTGGGTTGAAACAGCGGAAGCTTATTTAAAAAAATTCGGAATCTACACCAGACAAATGGACTTTGGGGATTTTCTGGAAATCCTGATTATTGCATTTTTGCTGTATTACATTCTGGTCTGGATGAAGAACACAAGGGCATGGACTCTTTTAAAGGGTCTTATTGTGATTTGTATATTTCTCCTCGCTGCTCACTTTCTGGAAATGAATACTATCATGTGGATGGCAAAAAATATATTGAGTTTTGCCGTAATTGCCCTGATAGTCGTGCTACAGCCGGAACTGAGAAATGCGCTGGAAGCACTGGGAAAGAAAAATTTTCTGGATTCTCTTGGATTTTCGGATGTATCCAGAAGGGAACATGAGATTTTCTCTGAAAAAACGATTAACGAAATTGTAAAAGCCTGTGTGGAGATGGGGAAGGTGAGAACCGGAGCCCTGATTGTCATTGAACAGAAGGAATCCCTGCGGGAATATGAACGGACGGGAATCGAAGTGGATGGTATTGTAACCAGTCAGCTTCTGATTAACATATTTGAACATAATACACCGCTTCATGATGGAGCGGTTATTGTGCGTGGAAACAGAGTGACCTCTGCAACCTGTTATCTGCCCCTTTCTGCAAATCTTGATTTGAGCAAGGAACTGGGGACAAGGCACCGGGCGGGAGTGGGAATTTCCGAGGTGACGGATTCCCTGACCCTGATTGTTTCCGAGGAAACAGGAAAAATCAGTGTGGCATATGAGGGAAGACTGGAAACAAATCTGAATGCGGATAGCCTGAAAATGCGGATGCAGCAGATTTTAAATAAAAACCGGGAGGACGAAACGGTAAAGAAGCGCAAATGGCTGGGAAGGAGCAGGCAGAAGTATGAAAAAACGAATAATGAATAACTGGGCGCTGAAGCTTGCTTCTCTGGTGCTTGCCTTTGTGCTCTGGTTTCTGGTAATTCAGATTGATGACCCGTCAGATTCCACAACCTTTTACAATATCCCGGTTACGTTAAAAAGCACGGAACTTCTGGAGAAGGAAAATAAAGTTTATGAAGTGCTGGATGGGACAGATTCCATTAATGTGACGGTACGAGCCCCGCGAAGCGTGATTAAACAGATGCGTTCCTCTGATATTGTGGCAGAGGCGGATATGAGCAGGCTGACAGAGGTCAACACCATAGCTATCAGTATCTACGCCCCGAATACGGAAGTGACCTCCATTACGGCAAAGCCGGATGTGATGAAGCTGAGCGTAGAGGAAAAGGCAAGCAAGTGGATTCGTGTGCAGTACAATATTGTCGGGGATGTGGCAGATGGCTATATGGTTTCCAAGGCATCTCCTGACCAGACACTGATTGAGGTCAGCGGTCCCAAATCGGCAGTGGAGCGAATCAGCTATGCCGGAATTGAGATTGATGTATCGGGAGCCAGCGCAGACCTTTCCGCAAATGTGGAAACTGTCCTGTATGATTCAGATGGCACTTTACTGGAGCTGCCCAGTGTTACAAAGAATGTAAGCTATGTGCATATGGCGGTGGAAGTACTTGCGGTAAAGGAGGTGCCCATTGAACTGAATGTGATGGGAGTTCCGGAGGATGGTTACCTGGCAACGGGTGTGGCAGAGTGCACCCCTGCTACGGTAAAGATTGCCGGAAGTACGAATACTCTTGCTTCAGTCAGCAGGATTTCCATTCCGGAGGAGGAACTGAATATCACCGGCGAAAGCAGTGATATGGTTAATATCATCAACATCAAGGAATATCTGCCCGCCGGAGTAAAACTGGCAGATAGCACCTTTAACGGAAGAATTACGGCAACGGTATATATTGAACCGGAATATAAACGAACCTTTGAAATCGACCAGAGCAATATTTCCATCAGCAATGTTCCGGATGGACTGGAAGCGGTTCTGCCGGAGGAAGAAGCCACATATGAGTTAAAGGTATCCGGGTTGGAAGCGGCAGTTACAGCCATCCAGGAAAATGCTGTCAGAGGAACCGTGGATGTGGCAGCTTATATGGAAGAAAATGACCTGGCGGACATTAAGGGAAAGACCTATATCCTGCCTGTAACCTTTGAACTGGGGGATGAAATTGAAATCGAGAGCGAAGTAGAACTAAAGATAACATTTAAAGAAGCGGATGGACAGTAGTGTGAAAAGAACTTCTAATTACTCAGAGCAGGGGCTCTTTCGTAAAGAAGTTCTAAGTTTCACACACAAGATTTGTGCTTACGCACAAACTTGATATGCGCAAAATACAGCGCAAGAGTGGAGATTAGTGTAAAATATCATACGCAGAAATGAGGAATGAAATGGCAAGATTATTTGGGACGGACGGAGTCAGAGGAGTTGCAAACAGGGAACTGACACCGCTTCTGGCAATGCAGCTTGGGCAGGCGGGAGCTTATGTCCTGACAAAGGAGAAAGCGCATAAACCGACAATTATGGTAGGCTGCGACACCCGTATTTCCGGGGATATGCTGGCAAATGCCCTGATGGCTGGCGCATGCTCCGTAGGAGCAAACTGTGTGTATGTGGGAGTCATCCCTACGCCTGCGGTGGCGTATCTGACCCAGAAATACAGAGTAGATGCGGGAGTTGTTATTTCTGCATCCCATAATCCGGTGGAGTTTAACGGGATTAAGTTCTTCGACGGCAACGGATATAAATTACCGGATGCCATGGAGGATGAAATCGAAGAACTGATTAGAAATCAGATGCCCGGCATCAAGTTTCCGACTGGAGCTGGAGTGGGAAAGATTAAATACCGTACAGATGCGAGGGAGGAATATATCAATCATGCCATCTGTTCTGTGCCAGTGGATTTAAGCGGATTAAAAATTGTAGTGGACTGTGCAGAGGGCGCTTCCTGTTACACCTCTGTGGAGACGTTAAAGGAGCTGGGCGGAAATATTGTGGCAATCCACAATAACCCGGACGGAACCAATATCAACGCCAACTGCGGTTCTACCCATATGGAAGAACTGCAGGAAAGAGTGGTTTATGAAAAAGCAAATGTCGGTCTTGCCTTTGATGGGGACGCGGACAGACTGCTGGCTGTGGATGAAAACGGAAAGATAGTGGACGGCGACCAGATTATGGCGATTGTCGGAAACTATATGAAGAGTCAGGGAAAATTAAAGAAGGACACCATTGTTGCAACTATCATGAGCAATCTGGGATTTTTCCTGATGGGAGAGAAAAACCATCTTGTGATGGAGCAGACAAAGGTTGGGGACAGATATGTACTGGAAAGAATGAAGGAAATCGGTGCCAGCCTTGGAGGAGAGCAGTCGGGACATATTATTTTCCTGGATGAAAATACAACCGGTGACGGACTGCTGAGTGCCCTGCATTTATTGCAGGTTATGGTAGATACCGGAAAGCCTCTTTCTGAACTGGCGGGCATTATGGAGGTGCTGCCTCAGGCGCTTGTCAATGCGAAGGTGGCAAACGATAAGAAGGATAAATATCTGGAATATCCTCAGATTGCGGAAGCTATTGCGGAGCTGGAAAAGAAATTTGCGGGCGAAGGCCGTGTGCTTATCAGACCTTCCGGAACAGAGCCTTTGGTCCGTGTTATGATAGAGGGTAAGAATCAGCAGGAAATCCAGCAGGAAGCGGAAAAGCTGGCAGAATTGATTCAGGGTGTGATGTTCTGAAAGAAGTATGAAAAACACTTGTGAATGTGTAGTAACCATGATATAGTTATATTGGAGTATTAAGAGATGGAGGGATGTGCCAAATGGTAAGCCAGAAAGTTGTTATCAAAAATCCCACCGGTTTGCATTTAAGACCAGCAGGAATCCTTTGCAAGGAGGCAATGCAGTTTAAATCTTTAATTACCTTTTCCTTTAAAGAAAATACGGCAAATGCGAAGAGTGTATTAAGTGTATTGGGTGCGTGTGTGAAATGTGGGGATGAAATCGAATTCGTCTGCGAAGGCGAGGATGAAAAAGAAGCCTTAAAAACACTGGTTCAGGCAGTAGAAGACGGACTGGGAGAATAAGAACAAAACTAAAAAAACGCTGTGGGCATAAAGCTTGCAGCGTTTTTATGTCTACCGGAAAGTAAAATTATCGCCCTTTTCTACGATGCAGACCATGGTTTTTCCGGTGTTCATGACGATTTCGTTACCGGCATCATCGTAATACCGGGTAGCGCCGTAATCGCTGGATTTTTCCCAGTTTACATGGATGCCCTTGCCGTTGGTGAAGTACCAGCCGTCCATGGTGTTGTCGTGAACCTGGAATGCAAGGTAGCCCTCACCGATTTCCTCGTAGGAAACATTCTGGACTAAAATATTTTTAAAACTGAGCTGCTTTCCTGTGGCACCGTCTGTATGAGGACCGTCTGTACCGCCAACCAGATGCTGGGAGCGATAGTACAGCCCGTCCTCTTCATTATATTCAAAATAACATCTGGTAAGGGGATAACAGCCGGACATATCAATATATACCGCATCCATGGCGTTTTCCCCGTATTGCTGCAGAGTATTCGGAACTGCTTTCCCGGCAAAATTGTAATGGTAGCTGTCCCGCAGCCCTCTGTCTGTCTGGGAATAACCGTATTTGTTGATTGCCTTTGCAAGACCGGAGCCTGATACATAGGCATTATGGGGAGTAGAACGGTCCCCGGTTCTGAAAAAGGCGAGATTGCCTTCCCAGTCGTTTTCGTCAATACTGTCTGTGGTTTCCTCGTCAATCAGGTCATTGATGAAGAATGGCCCGCCGATATGTACAATGTAGGCATCCCACTCGAAGGCCCAGTAGGCGTAATAATTACGAAGACTTCTGACATTTCCGATTTTGTTTAAAGATTCCCAGTCCTCAAATATTGCCATCATCCGGGTCATCCTGCCCTCTACATTTGCCTCGTAGAGTACGGATGCCTCTGAAAGATTATAGTGGGGGATAGCGGAGGCTTCATTTGGAATCATGACAGCAACAGGACGTTTTTCAGCAACCTCCGGTTCAATCCATTCATTGGTCAGGTAACTCCGAACCATGCCGGAATGGGGCGGAAGGGTGTCATCTTCAGTGACAATACTCTGCCCGTTATCGGTGGAAGTGCTGTCAGGAGAAGCGGAAGGGGTACCTGCCTGGGAATCTATGATAATAGGACTATCTGGCAAGGCTTCTGCACAGCCGCAGCAAAGAACAGCCAGCGCCGCCAGAAGAAGCCGGCATATATGCTTTTTCATGACAATACCATGCCTTTCCTTTCGTATTAATCTCCATTTCTGCGCATGCTCTTTGCGCATCTCGAGTTTGTGTCAAGTGCGCGCAGACACAAATCTCGCGTGTGAAAAATTCTATTTTTCACACTACTCTCTATTATACCACAGAAATACAGTCCAGTCATTACAGCAGAGAGAAAATTAAGTTTTTTTTTATAAGGGGATATGGTATAATGTGCGTAAGCATTGAGCAGTGCCATACAATAAAAAGCCCATATGCTGTGCTTGCACAAAGCATATGAGATTTTTATTGTATGATAGGGCGAAAGCCCGACATCGAGAAAATTTTAATTTTCGAGATGCACTGCGAAATGCGGGCAGCGAGCAGCGGAAAACAGCAAAAGTCCATATGCTGTGCTTGCACAAGGCATATGAGATTTTTATTGTATGATAGGGCGAAAGCCCGACATCGAGAAAATTTTAATTTTCGAGATGCACTGCGAAATGCGGGCAGCGGAAAACAGCAAAAGCCCATATGCTGTGCTTGCACAAGGCGAGGAACGCGAATTTGCGATACGATACGAAAATGAAGGTTTGGAATGAAGATACAGTTGACAGATAAAGGCAGAGCGAGGATAAGGGTACTGCTGATAGCCGGAAGTATTCTGGCAGCATTGAAGTGTATTCTGGTAGGAATCCAGGTTGATGAAGAATATGCCGTCAGTATGTCTTACAGGATGCTGCTTGGGGACAGACTTTTTGCTGAGATATGGGACCCCCATCAGACATCGGCTTTTTTAATGGAATTTTTCCTGTGGATATATCGAAGGCTTTTTGGCACGATAAACGGTTCTGTTATCTGGGTTCGGTTATGGGGAACTTTGATACAGGGCGGTATGGCATATGGCATATACCGGATGTTAAAAGAGAATATTTCCGAATATTACAGCTTCCTGCTGGGGATTCTTTATTTTAATCTTTCTCCCAAGGGATTCAGTATGCCGGAATTTTCCAATATGGCCGTCTGGTCCCTGACGGGGCTTTTGCTTACTTTTTACTGGCTGGAAAAGAGTGAAAACCGGAAGAAAAGAAGGGTGGGAGCTGTTGTCGCGGGAATCTGGATGTGCCTGATGGTGCTTTCCTATCCTTCCACACTGCTTTTATTTCCCTTTGCCTTTGTCTACCTTTTAAAAGGGGGAAAGCAGGAAAAGGGGGAAGCCTGTATTTTTGCCCTGACCTGTATTCTGGGAGGAATCCTTTATCTGGCATGGCTTTTCAGTTATATGTCCCCCGCAGAGTTTACGGAAAATGTCCGGCTGATGCTGCAGGGAAATGGCAGCCATACAGGAGTGGAAACTCTGGAAAAGGTAAAGATTTATTTGTATGATATACTGTATCTGGCTGTTTTTTGCGCAGGGTATGGGCTTTTGACACTGGCAGGTATGCTGGTATGCAAAAAGAGTTCCCGACTGTCCGGCTGGTATCGGGAAAGGGACAGGCAGGACAGGGGAATACTGGCGGTATATCTGCTTTTGCTGTTTGCAGCGGTGATTCATATATTGCATTGGATATTGATGCTGCACCAATATGAAATGTCCTATACCTATGCTGTTTATCTGCCCATTCTGGGGATTGCCTGGTTTCTGGCGGGAAAGCTGGACGGGGGAGAGAAGAGGCAGGTCAGGTTCTGGCTTCTTGGCAATCTGTTGTTGCTTGTGGCGGTGCTCCTTCTTACAAACCTGACGGTGTACGCTTCCGTGAAATATATGCTTCCGGGGGTTGTGATGGCACTGGCGGTTCTGGTACAATATTCTGAAAGAAAAGCGGCATCCACATGGCGGGGACTGGCGGGAGTAACGCTGACGGTCTGGTGTCTGGCAGCGATTTTTGCAAAGGGCTGGTGCTATAATGCCAATGAAGGTGTCATGCAGAATATTACCTGCGTGAGAGGAATTGTGTCGGAGGGACCGGTAAAGGGCGTGCTGACAGAGTACATGCAGAGTTATATAGAGGAAAGCATGTATGAGGAAATGCAGGAATATGTGGAGCCGGGAAGCAATCTGTTTTTGCTGAACATGGGCTCTATCGGTTATATGCTTCAGGATGTGAATGTGGCAAGCTATACAACCATATGTGACCCCAGATACAATGAGGTGCTTCTGGATTACTGGGAGAGGCATCCGGAGAAGTATCCGGATGTTGTGGCGGTGTCCTGCTGGTACGGGGAACTGAAATGGGATCCGGACAGTTGGATTATGCAATGGATTACCAACGAATTTGAGGCAGAGCAGATAATAGACGGAAAGTATTTCAGATATTATATGATATCAGGGTCAAAAGGTCTAAACTCACATGAGCTTGCTCATAAGTGAGTGAAAGACCTTGGGACCCGCAAAACATGAGGAAGTAGCGATTTACGCAGTAAATCAGCGGATTCCGAATGTTTTAGAATTACAGGAGCTGCTTTGGCAGCGAAGTAATTCGTAGATATCAAATGAGGGGCAAAGTACCTTTTGACCCTCATATCATTATATCCGATGAGAGATAAAGGTCAGAAGGAAGAGAAAAGGAGATATCAGGCGGGATGAGTCTGCTGAGTGTAATTGTACCCTGTTATAACGAAGAGGAAAGTGTGGCGCTCTTCTACGAAGAGTTGTTGAAAAATGAACCTTTTTTTCAGGAGCATCAGATAGAGCTGGAGCTTCTTTATATCAATGACGGTTCCAGAGACAGAACAGTGGAGGAAGTAAAAAAACTTCATGAGAAGGACAGCCGGGTGCATCTGGTTTCCTTTTCCAGAAATTTTGGAAAGGAGGCTGCCATGTATGCCGGACTGGAACATTCCAAAGGCGATTACGTGGTTATGATGGATGTGGATTTGCAGGACCCTCCGGCGCTGCTTCCGGAAATGTTTACCCATATCTGGGAAGGGTACGATTCTGTTGCCACAAGAAGAGTCAGCAGAAAGGGCGAACCGCCGGTCAGAAGCTTTTTCGCAAGGATGTTCTACCGGCTGATGAAAAAGATTTCCAAAACAGAAATTATGGACGGCGCAAGGGATTACCGGCTGATGACCCGGCAGATGGTGGATGCGATTCTTTCCATGCAGGAGTATAACCGTTTTACAAAGGGAATTTTTGGCTGGGTCGGCTTTAACACAAAATGGCTGGAATTTGAGAATGTGGAGAGAGCGAGAGGGGAAACCAAGTGGAACTTCTGGAAGCTGTTTCTCTATTCCCTGGATGGAATTACTGCCTTTTCCACAGTGCCGCTGATGCTGGCGTCCGTGGTGGGTGTTTTATTCTGCCTGCTTGCTTTTATTATGATTATTTTTATCATTGTGAGAAAGCTGATTTTCGGGGATCCGGTTTCCGGCTGGCCTTCTCTGGTCTGCATTATTCTGATGACAAGCGGCGTGCAGTTTTTCTGCACGGGGATTCTGGGACAGTATCTTGCGAAAACCTATATGGAGGTAAAGCACCGTCCTATCTATCTTGTTAAGGAAGAGCTGTAATTTTAACGAAATCTTAACGGGCGAAACTATTCCGAACATTCGACAACTATGTTATTATATTCTCGTTCATCACAGTAAACGGGCATTAATCGACAGGAAAAGGAGGGGTATTTCGCATGGAGATTAACGGGTTAGAGGATTGTGAACTGGAAAGATATATAACGGAAATTATGTTGGATATAGGTGTGCCGGCACATTTGCGTGGGTATCATTATCTTCGGGCGGCAATTTTAATTTCAGGGAAGGATATGGAGGTGGTCAGCAGTGTGACAAAGCTGCTGTATCCTACGATTGCAAAGAGATTTAAGACAACTGACCAGAAGGTAGAACGGGCAATCCGTAATGCAATTGAGGTATCATGGCAGAGGGGAAATGCAGAAACATTTGAGAGAATGTTCGGATACTCTGTACAGACAGGAAGGAACAGACCGACAAACAGCGAATACATAGCCAGAATAGCTGACAAGGTAAGGCTGGACGTAAAGGCAATGTAAGAAAAAAGATGAATAAGTCCACCGGTGCATATGTACCGGTGGATTTGCTGTATATATGGCTTTTGCTTGTAGACAACTGCTGTTTATGGTATACTAATCCTCATAGAGGCAGTTTTACGAAATGCGGCTCTGAATTTAAGCAAAGAACGTGCGCAGGAATGAAGATAAGATTGAAGGATTATACAGGGGCGGATTTGCTCCCCCTTTTTATTGTAGTATGCATTGGGCTGGCTGAGATGGCGCATCTTGCAGGGGTGCTGTCTGGGCTTCCTTTTCATGTCTGCGCCTGGCTGTTTGCTGTTCCGGCGCTTCTGGTTCTGGTGCTGGGAGCCTGTCTTGGAATTTATGCCGGACTTGCCCGCGGACGGAAAACGGATAAAAAAGGGAAATGGTATCTGGTGGTTTTTCTTTTACTGGTGGGTGCCCAGATTGCCTTTTTATGCGCTTACCCCGGTGGATACAGACAGGGGGATATGACCGTTGAGGTTGTGGGCAGTTTTCTGGAAACAGACGGCATTTACCGGGTCAATCCTATGACAGGACTTGCCTATGAAACAGGAATCCCCACCAGATTAAAGATTTTATGTCTTCCTACCTTGTATGCAGCGCTCTGCAGGGTATTGCATATGGCGCCTCAGGTGCTTGTATGGCGGGTAATACCGATACTGACGCTCCTTGGCTGTTACAGCGCTTTCCTGATGGTCGGAAAATGTATTTTCCCGGAGGATGCAGGAAAAAGGCGGTTCTTTCTTCTGATGACCGCGGCGCTTCTCTGGGCGGGAACCTATTTATATGGAATGGATGGCTTTCAGCTTCTTTTCAGTGGCTGGCGGGGAGTGAGCATAAGGAATCTGGTACTGCTTCCCTGGCTGATTTCTCTTTGCCTGCGGAAAAAGAAGCTGTCGGTGCTTCTCTGCATCGCGGCAGAAGCCTGTATTACATGGACCTTGTATGGGCTTGGTGTCTGTCTGCTTGTGGCAGCAGGGCTTATGATAACAGACCTTCTTTTAACGTATCGCAGCGGAAAGGAGGAAAAGCATGGGTGAACTTTTGAAAAATGCACTGTTGGGCTGGCAGGCTTATATTACACCGGGAAAGCTGCCGGTGCTGCTGGCTGTGGAGCTTCTCTTTTGCTGGATGACAGGAAGGAAGCTCGGACAGAAAGCCCTTGTCTGTTATACGGGGGCAATGGCGTGTGTCTGTATTTTCCCGGTAACGGCAGTCCTTTTGATGGTGTATCAGACGAAATTTTATGATTATCAGTGGATTTGGAGCACCGTTCCCCTTACGGTGGTAACAGCTTATGGGGCGGTGGAAATTCTGGGAAGCATCTCAGAGCCATGGAAGAGGGAAAATCTGAAAAAAAGTATTCCGGGTGTATTTGTTTTACTGGCAATCCTGTTTTTATGCAGCGGTTTCGGGCAGGAACCGGTAAATCCCGGAGAGGAAATCCGGGAAAGAAACAGGGCGGAAAAGGTTCTGGCAGAACTGCCGGCGGAAAAAGGGATTCTGCTCTGGGCGCCTGCGGATATTCTGGAATATGCAAGGGCAGAGGATTCTTCTGTTATCCTGCTGTACGGGAGAAATATGTGGGATAAATGGCTGGATGCCTATTCCTATGATACTTACCCGGAAGATTATGAAGAATTATATAAATGGATAGAAAATGAGGAACAGTTTTCCAGAGGAAAGATAACGGAAGAGGATTTTCAGGAGCGGAAGAGGGCAGCCGGACAGAATCTGACTCTGACAGAGGCGGTAGAAAGAGCTGCCGCCGCCGGGGTAAACTGTATTTTGCTGCCGGAAAGCCTGGATTTTGAGGAAATCAGCGCTCTGGCAGAGAAAAAGGGCTTTGAATATAAAAAACTGGATGGCTACCATCTTTTGAAGCTGTAACAGAGAAAGGTATGTTGATAAATGGAGGAACTGATAAGCATTATTGTTCCCGTATATCAGGCAAACCGGTTTATCCGGGAAACAATGGACTGCGTGCTGGCGCAGACATATCCTGACTGGGAGCTGCTTTTAATAGAGGACGGAAGTACTGACGGTACCCCGGAAACAATCAGGTCGTATTGTGAGAAAAAGGGCGAAAACCGTATCCGCCTTATCTGTCAGCCTGTAAACGGCGGGGCAGCAAGGGCGAGAAACAGGGGACTGGAAGAGGCGAAGGGCAGATATATCGCCTATCTGGATGCAGATGATTTATGGGTGCCTGAAAAGCTGGAAAAGGAGCTTGCCTTTTTGAAGGAAAAGCAGGCGGCATTTGTATTTACCGGGTATGAATTTGCAGATGAAAACGGAAGGGGAACGGGAAAGATTGTACAGGTTCCGGAAACCTTATCCTACAAGCAGGCACTTGGAAATACTACCATTTTTACAACCACAGTGATGTTTGATACTGCGAAGATAGATAAGACTCTTTTACAGATGCCGGAGATAAAGAGCGAGGATACCGCACTCTGGTGGAAGGTACTGCGGAACGGTTATACTGCTTATGGATTAAATGAAAATCTGGCAAAATACCGCAGAGCGGGAAAGTCCCTTTCCTCCAACAAGATAGAGGCGCTGCGGAGAATCTGGAATCTGTACCGCAGGGCAGAGAGAATGTCTGTGGTAAAAAGCAGCTGGTATTTCTGCTTCTGGGCGTTTCGGGCGGTGCGCAGAAGGCTGTAGGCGCCACAAGGCAGTTTTTATCACAGAACGGAATCTGGATATTCAGTTCGCGATTCCGCAAGCGTCACAAAGTAGCCATTATCGCAGAACTGAATCTGATATTCAGTTCGCGATTCCTTCGGCAAAGGAATGCCTGCGGAATGGGGATTAGTATGAAGAATAAAACGAGAAAGCGGAGGAACTTTATCTTGAGCAGTTCTGCCAATGAAGAAAAACTGAGAAAACTGGAAACCTTTAAAAGGTTGATAAATCTGGGACTGATAGGAATCTGTATTGTTCTGGAGGCGGCGGATTTCTATATCCACTGGAGTTCCTCCTTCCAGTACAGCGTAGTAGAGGATTTGCAGGGATTATGGGGAAGAGGTACTTTTGCAGAGCTTGCCTTTTATACCATTGTTCTGCTGTTCTTTTCCGCTACCTATGGCGGCATGCGGCTGGGATATCAGAAGAATGCGGAAATCGTATTTTCTCAGGTGCTGTCCACGCTGCTGGCGAATATTATTATCTATCTTGAAATGATAATTATGGCGCGTGGGCTGATTCATCCCGGGGATTTTCTGGCGATGATGCTGGAGCAGATTATTATTGTTATCATTTATGTCAATATTGCAAACCGGATTTATCAGAATATTTTTCCTCCCAGAAAGTTGCTTCTGATTCATGGGGACCGTCCCATAGAGGATATCTGCAATAAATTTGAGAGCAGACGGGACAAGTATCTGATTACGAAAACGATGGATGTAAAGGAAGGGTATGAGGCAATCTGTGATACAATCCTGAAAGCGTATGAAACGGATGAGTGCAATGCGGTTGTGCTGGGGGACATTTCCGTGGAGGACAGAAGTCCTCTGGTGAAGTTCTGCTATGGACATTCCATCCGTGTCTATATTTTGCCTAAAATAACAGATGTTATCATGAGCGGCGCCTCGGAGCTGCATGTCTTTGACAGCCCCATGCTTCTGACAAGGGAGTACTGCCTGACGATGGAGCAGCGTTTTTTTAAGCGGACAATAGATATTGTCTGTGCATTGATTTTACTGGTTCTGGCTTCCCCCTTTATGCTGCTGACGGCGCTTGCCGTGAAGCTTTATGACGGAGGCCCGGTGCTGTATAAGCAGGTGAGATGCACCATAAATCAGAAGCCCTTTTATATTATGAAGTTCCGGAGCATGAGAACAGATGCGGAGAAGGATGGAGTGGCAAGGCTGGCGCAGAAGAATGACAGCCGGATTACACCGGTAGGCAAATTTATACGGAAATGCCGTCTGGATGAGCTTCCCCAGTTGATTAATATTCTGCGGGGGGATATGTCCTTTATCGGCCCCAGACCGGAAAGACCGGAGATTATTGAACAGTATCTGGAGGTTATGCCGGAGTTTGCTTTCCGTATGAAGGTAAAGGCAGGGCTTGCGGGATTTGCTCAGGTATATGGCAAATATAATACATCACCCTATGATAAGTTAAAACTTGATTTAACTTATATTGAAAATTATTCGGTATGGCTTGATATTAAGCTGATGCTTTTAACCCTGAAAGTACTGTTCTGGCCGGACAGCACAGAGGGAGTGGAAACAGAACAGATTACCGCGTTGAAGGAAGAAAAGAACCGGGAAAAGGAATAATAGTGCCTGCGGCTGACGGTGCTGCGGGTTGCGGAAAGGCACGGCTATGAATATGTGGGAAGGCAGTTATGGTAAGGAACCCTTTGACCTGCGGCTGACGGTGCTGCGGATGCTGGTACAGGGGAAATGGATTCTGCTCGTCACGCTGGCGGGGACCCTGATTTTTGGCGGGATATATTATGGGAAAAATGTACTGGGGGCTGAAACGGAATATTGTGCAGCTTCCACTTTTCATGTAGATTATGCCGTGGAAGAAGAAAAGGATGTGGGGGTTGTATACATTAACGAAACCACCTGGAACACCTATCTGACAACCGATTTCTTTCTGGAAGGAATGATGGAAAAAACCGGGCTTACCAGAGAAGAGCTGACCGGGGCGTTACAGGCAAAGCTGGCATCTGACCTGCGGGTGCCGTCCATAGAGGCAACCTGCGAAAGCCCGGAATTATGTATTCAGATTGCCCATGCGGCAGAAGAGGTCATACTGGAAAAATTTCCCGGGGAGATAAAGGAAATTGAGGCGGTTCGGGTGTTGGACAGCCCCAAGGAAGCAGCATTGGTAAAACGGGATGTAAGACCGGCAAGGGCCTTTCTTCTAAGCGGAATCCTGTCCTGCTTTGGCTGCATTATCTTTTTACTTTTAAAGGAGCTGGGAGAGGATGCTGTCTGGCTGCCTGCTACCATTGAGAGAAGATACGGAAAAAAAGCAGCGGGTACACTGGAAAGCAGGAAGCTGGAAGAGAATCTCCGGTATTTTTATGAGGGGAAGGAAAATATTGCGGTGTGTACCGTGCAGGATACGCTGGATTCTGCAGAAATCTGTAAGGAGCTTCCGGCAGGGAAAAACTGGATTCCGGCACCGGCGGTGTTCCTCTGCCCGGAGGGATGCAGGGAGCTTCGGAAAGCAGATGGAATTTTGCTGGCAGTTCGTGCCGGGAAGCATGCAGGAAAGCAGTTGGAGGCGGCACTGGAATTTCTGGCGGAACAGGATTGCAATGTAACAGCTGTTGTTTTATGCGAGGCGGATGAATGGCTCCTGAACTGTTATTATGGGAGGAAATACAAATAGGCTGCCGGATGGGAAATGCAGTGCGAAAGGAATGAAAATCGGATGAAGGTTCAGGTATTGGCATCGGTTATGAATCAGAAGCTGCCGGAGGTGCTTGAAAAAATGCAGCTTGCTTCCGATGCGGTGATTATAAATCAGTGTGACAGATTTGCTCTGGAAGAAACGGAAAAAGACGGCTGTAAAATAAAGTTTTGTTCTTTCCCGGAAAGAGGTGTAGGAAGAAGCAGAAATGAGGCAATTTTGAGGGCAGATGGGGATATCTGCCTTTTTTCCGATGAGGATATTGTATACGAACCGGGGTATGCGGCGGCTGTTGCGGCGGCATTTGAGGAGAATCCCCAGGCGGATATGATTCTTTTTAATGTAACGGTGTCAGAAGAACGCCAGACCTACCATAATACAGCGAATAAGAGGGTCAGATGGTATAACTGCGGCAGATACGGTGCGGTGAGCTTTGCGTTGCGCCGGGAAAGTCTGCTTGCTTCGGGAGTTACTTTTTCCCTTTTGTTTGGAGGCGGGGCGCCTTACAGTAACGGGGAGGACAGCCTGTTTTTAAAGGAGTTTATGAAGAAGGGGTACCGGGTTTATACCTCACCGGTGACGATTGCAAGGGAGGAAGCGGGAGAATCCACATGGTTTCACGGTTATACGGACAGGTTTTTCCGGGACAGAGGGGTGCTTTACCATTTCCTCTATGGCAGACTGGCAAAAGCGATGGCATTGCGGTTCCTTTTGGCGCATAAAGCGGTATTTTGTCAGGACAGAAGCGTCGGGGAAGCCTATGAAAAAATGAAGCAGGGTATCCGGGAAGGAAAAGAGGGACATTTGAAGTTACAGGGGTAAAAAATGAGGTGAGAAAA
>ENA-UESE01000298-UESE01000298.1-human-gut-metagenome-genome-assembly--contig:-NODE-298-length-71920-cov-101.117325_pt1 | contig 71920 bp, 80 predicted proteins | sample MGYA00242995_ERZ507996 | MGnify/ENA primary metagenome ERZ507996 (study PRJEB26167, sample SAMN06115489) | human gut metagenome | host: Homo sapiens | place: China:Sichuan | collected 2015-04-15...
ACAGTTCGGTCCCTATCTGCCGTGGGTGTAGGATACTTGAAAGGATTTGTCTTTAGTACGAGAGGACCGAGATGAACGAACCTCTGGTGTACCAGTTGTTCTGCCAAGAGCAACGCTGGGTAGCTAAGTTCGGACGGGATAACCGCTGAATGCATCTAAGCGGGAAACCCACCTTGAAACTAGGTATCCCAATTAAGATCGTGGTAGACCACCACGTTGATAGGTCAGGTGTGTAAGCACAGCGATGTGTTTAGCTAACTGATACTAATAATCTGATTGGCTTGATTTACTTAACGTATAAATAATTTGCTGTGATTGAAATAATTCGTTTCTGTATGGTGTTTAGATGATCTGGTGGTAATAGCAAAGGTGTCCCACCCGATCCCATTCCGAACTCGGTCGTTAAACCCTTTTGCGCCTATGGTACTTTGTCTTAAGGCACGGGAGAGTCGGTCGCTGCCAGATCTTCTAAACATCATATTGACCCTTTTTCTTATCACATTCCTTTATACTAAGTCACCCTCTGAAATTTGAATTCCAGAGGGTGTTCTTTTGTTATCTAGTTAAGATACTCACAGAATGCGAGAGAGTTTTGTTTGATGTTCTCTCTGCTGCAGGTCGACTATGGTAATATAGGCCTCAGAGGCCCCTGCCGTTCATGAAACAACTCGCTATGGCCACCTCATGCTCCTCAATTTGGATATCAGCGCCGTCCCTCCTTTTAGAAAAATAGCGAAAACTTGCGCAAAAAGTAGGGGGGAACCCTCAAAAAACGGAAATGCGAACAAGCTTGCATGGAACAGACAACTTCAATATGACAAGATGCTCTAATATCTGCAAAATGAATTTTAATTAAAATAATGGGATGAAATTCATAAATAAAAAAAGGAAGGAAAATAATCATTCATTTTCTGTTTCCAAAACGAGCGGCATATGGTCACTAAATTTGAGCCATTCTTTTCCCTCAATGCTAAAGTTTTTTAAAGTAGAAATATTTTGACGTCCCATAAATGCATAATCAATGTGAAAACCACGCGCCGCATCCCGATGATAATAGCTGGTCGGTAACGACTCATGCCCCTGTTTAATGTGATTAATTTCGTGATATGCGCTAAACATTTCTAATTCGCTCATGAGTTCAAGGAAACGTGCGTAATTATGTTCTTTCTTATGATAATGATTCCATTGCATATTGCTGTTAAAATCACCTATCATAATCATTGAAGGTGTAAAAAAGCGGGAATAACGCTCCATAAATACACACATTTGTCCGATATAATCCCAGTCGGGATTGCCTTTTACCTTGGAGGCCCAAATTCCGGTTACTGAACACTCTTCTCCGCGCGGAGATGAAACAACAGTAGGCAAGACATATTTGAACTCAGGGGAGAAAAAATCAGCCATTCGCAATGTGAAACCATGAAAGCTGAAAATACTCATTCCTTTAAAGGCTTTATCGCCGCACCATAAATGATTGTTTGCAGGAATAAAGATATTTTTTTCTTTCAAATAATCAGGGCTTTCGCTTTCTTGGATTATCCAGATATCAGCGTTGAATTTTTCTAAAGCTTGGAATTTGTTGCGAAAGCCGCCGTTGCAGTTCCAACTGATAATTTTCATTTTTTCTCCACAACCGTCTTTTTATTTGCTGAAAATAACAAGGGCAGAATTTAACGCCATTTGATTCTGATTCTGGAAAGTTCTCGACCGTCATTTAAAGATTTGATACTATGCAGGGAAGTCATTGGTTCAGTCATCTGTGTCAAAGCCTCTACCTGTTCGCCGTAATGGCCTTCTTTTTTGAAACAGATTTCCAGCTCTGCTGTTGAATGATTTAAACGTAATTCCGGATCAACGCTTTCTGTCGCCCAAAGGGGATAAACCGCATTGTTGACATGCTGGTTCAGGTCGATATCGTCAAAACGAACATGAAATTCCCGACGATAATCGATTTTTTCCAAATCCGGTAAACGCGGAAAATCTGTCGGCAAAGCCCTTTCTTCGATAGCTGAATACTCCGGCAGATTATCTCTCAGACAAACGGGGCGTTTCTTTTCAAAATTAATCAGTATCCACTGGCTTGAAGCCCGAATTAAATCTTCTCCGCTGGTGTTGATTACGTGAAAATCCCTGATTGCGCCGAGTTTCTTTTCTTCAGACGGCCAGGTAATAATTTTAATCTGTTCATGAATCTTGGGCAGGCGGTTAATTTTTATATGATAATTGCTCCCGACCCAGGCCAGTCCGCGGGAGAGGCAATATTCCAGTCCCAGTTCCATTTTTGAAGCGTGTTCATCGGCGATATCCTGAAAAATATTAAGCAGCGTAACGATTCTCAGGACGCTGTTCTTATTGCATTCGTAAGACCTGATAACATACTCTTTTTCATACTTGGTTACTTGTGCCATTTTTTCCTCTGTTCAGATTGATGCGTTTTTGTAAATAAGATTTGAATCGGTTTTGGCAACGCCGCCGGCTGATGGTACGCTTAAGAAAACCATGTCCGGAAGTCGGTTTTTGAAAAACTTCTGCCATATAGGCAAAATCATCGCTGTTGTAAATAACAACAAGCCATTTAGCAGGGGAAACAGAAACAAGCTCGATTCTTTTTCTTTTAATCCTGTAAATCTGGTTGTTTTTCGGAGTTGTGCCGACAATTTTCAAACCACAGTAATTTGCCAGTTCGCGCACGTCATCAATCATATAAGTCGGGCAGTGTGTCGGCAAAAAGACCGGTCGGCGTCCCAATATATTATTTAACTCTTCATAGTCGCCGAAAAAGCCGTGCCCGTATCCTTGTAACTCCGGATAATCATCAACCGTTGCAAACTTGATATTTTTAAGATTAAGCTGTCCTTTAAGGGGATTGAAAAACGTTTTTGCCGTGATGATGCCGTAACAGTCTTTTTTGCTGACGTTAAAAACATCGGGAATATGATTATATGTTCCGATAACTACATAATCATCGTTTAATTTGGCAACTTCTTCTTCATTATGCGAATAGGAAACAACAATTTTCCCTTCTGCCATTTTTTCAAAAGAAATCCCATATTCTATAATCATTTTCAAATAGCCGAAAAAGTCTGTATTTCCATAAAATACGACATTTTTCTTAAGTTTTAAGGCCGCCAGAAATGCTGTAATATACATTTCCGGATGTGTCGGATAAACCGGAAGGAATATCTTTGATTTTCGGCTTTTGCGAATGAGTTTAACCAGACATTTCAATGTATCGGCTTCTTTGAGGGCAAAACCGTCAGAATAAATGCCGTAAAAGTCAGCAACGACGGCATTGATAGACGGCGCCAGTTCTCTGAGCCTTTTGATGTTAGTCGGCGGCCGAAAATATGTTGTTTGGTCAAGTTTCATATCGCCGGTATGATAAACAACCGCGTTAGGCGATTTTATGATTAATCCCAGACTGTCAAAACAGGTATGCGAAGAAGCCAGTACTTCTATTTCCAAAGAACCAATGCTAAGGCGGCTGCCGTCCTCAATAACGTTAAACTTAGGCCATAAATTTTGTGGAAAGTGATACCCTTGCAAAAGGTCATAGAGTATCATAAACGTATATTTCCCGGCATACAAAGACGGAAGCTTATAGCCCGCTTTCAAATAATGGATAATACCGTTAAGATGGTCAGGATGTGAATGGGTTAAAAAAAGGGCTTTAGGCATATCTTCTTTATCGGACAGAATATCCCGAATATCGGGAACTGCTGCCGCTGAATTTTGTATGCCTAAAGCCTGATGATTGTCAAATTTGCCCAAATCGACCAATATCGTTGTCGACTGACGTTTTCCGTTACTGCGAATGACATCGGTATAACGATAACAATGGCCGCTGATTTGGTCAATATTATTGCCTCCCAGTGGCTGCCAATAAAGTCCGGTATTTTTAATTGCTTCATACATAACACATATCTATTAGCAGATAATGTCCGTCAAGGCAATTAATTAATCGTTCCTTGTCTATATTCTGCCAATTTTTGCTCTCTCCAGCTCTGTGCTTTTTGAGCAGCATCATTGTTGCGCAACTTATACTCGGCAATGTCGGCCGTTGTTATTTTTTTGACATTTTTCTTTGTTGTGGCATTATGCTCGTTCTTTCTGCCGCGTTCAATATTCTGAGCAACTTTGGCAGCTTTAACATTACGCTCGGCAATAGATTTTCCGTCATTTTGTTTTTTTACTTTGGCATAAGCGACAACCAGCTTTTTCTTATATCTTAATGCTTTTTTCAAAACATTGGAATGATAAGCCATAGCCGCTTTAAACCAGTCGTTTCCTTTGGCCTTATACAGCTTTTTCAGATATTTTGCGCCGTATTCTACGTTTTTGTACGGATCTAAAGCTTCTTCGACGGATTTAAAATTCTTGCCGTGAAACTTCAAATTAATCTGCATACAGCCGACGTCAATACTTTTAACGCCTTTAGCCTGCAAAGCCTTAACGGCTTTAACGGCTTCAGCTTTGGTCTTGAAAAAATGCCCTTTGCCTTGGGCGTTAATTGTCCACGGCCAACCCAACGTCTGTTTTTTTTCGGCATTCCATCTGCCTGTTTCAACATTGGTAATCGTGGTCAAAAGATGTTCTTTAATCTGATATTTTTCCTCATATTTCAGAGCAGCGTTTTTACAAACCAGCGCATCATCCATACCGGAATATGTTTTTGCCTGCGCAGGCTGAATTAACATCAGTAATAATAAAAGTAACATTAAAATGTTTGATACGAAGATCGCATCCCTCTAAACCCTCAGAACAGCCACAAAAATCCCTAAGTAAAAAATTACTAATTTCAATTTGCTTACCGGCTTATTTTATAATCACAAGATTCATAAATCCTGAGGTTGTTTATTTCATGGCCGCAAAGCAATATATTCTATAAAAAATATGCGGCGCGTTCAAACAAGTTATGGCTAAACATTAACCAATTATTAACAAAACAAGATGACTTATAACATATTTATTTTTTTAAATCCAGCAAAAAATTTGCAAAGGCCTCGATTGAAGAGCATAAATCAGAACTAATCTTTTGAAATTTATTGTTTTTTTTATGCACATCTTCTGCCATATAAAGCCCTCTGTTCATCTCCAGCTGCATGGTGTAAATTTTTTTGCGCGGCTGACAGTAGTTAAATGTGATAAAAGCCCCGGAATACGGACAGTTTGCGGAAACTTTATAATCAAAATTTTCAAGGCTGTTTTTCATAAAATCGCTCATTTCTAACGGACAGCTTTGGTCAAACAGCGTCCCAAGGCAAAAATCAATCGGTCGGCTTTCCTGCATGACAGAACAAATTTTTGAAGGCATGGAATGGCAGTCTAACACAAAGCAAAAGCCGAATTTTTTGAGTGTCTTGTCAATAAGTTGCTGCAGTTTTTTATGATAAACATCATAAACATACTTAATTCGTTCCTGAACTTCATGATAATCAAGCAGGCCGTCATAAATATTTTCTCTTTTGGCATTGATACGATGAACCACGCCCAGCCCGACGCGGCAGCGGATTCCTCCTTGGACATCTCCTTGGCTGGGATAATTGTAATACATCTTGGGGTCTATTTCTATTTTATCGCGGTTAACATCAACAAAAGCGCGGGAAATATTCATGCTGACCAATGGGATTCCTGTGTTTGACGCGGGCAGAATGAGCTCATCGACAAAAGAGTCTTCATTGCTTCTCAGAATGTCCGTCGGCATGGTAACGGCGTTCAGAAATTCTTCGGGAAAAGTTTGGCCGCTGTGAGGCGAAGATAACACCAAAGGAAAAAGAATATCTTTGCTGTTATATTCATCAAAAATTTTCAGTTTTTTATAGTCAACGGTAAAGTCGAATTTTTTTTCAGTCAAAGCCGGCCCTTTCGCTTCAGAATCTATTATATCCTGCAAATTATATCTGGAAATGATTAACTTTTCCATAACAAAAATAGTTGGAAAATGTGGGAAAGCAGCCTGTGAAAATAACAAAAAAACAGCTCCCATAATAGGAGCCGTTTAAAATTGGTGGGGCTGAGCTGGCAATTCACAAACTATTCTTATTTTTCCAAGCCTCTGATAAATCCGTAATAACAAGCAAAGAACCACTAAGACCAAATGCCCCTAGAGGAACTGCATAAAGCCCGAAATATTCTTTTTCGCTGTCACAAAAAATAAATTTTAACAATAGAACAGAAACCAAAAGGGCAACAGATGAAACAATAAGAATAAAACTTAATAGTTTTTCCATCGGCAAACCTTCTGATTTTGCCCTATAAATCCCATAACCCAAACCAAGCAATGGTATAAGTAAACTACACCACGCATTCCAAGCATACATAAAAATCATACAATTATAATTTAATAGTTAATAACAGAAAAATGATAACAAAATTTTATAAAAAAACAAGTTTTATTAAATATTTGATTTTAAAAAGAAAAACAGCTCCTTTTTCAAAGGAACTGTCGGAATTGGTGGGAGTGACAAGACTCGAACTTGTGACCTCTACGATGTCAACGTAGCGCTCTAACCACCTGAGCTACACACCCGATAACAAAAAGATAACTATATTATTTTTTTTATAAATGCAAGTAGTTTTTTTGCTTATGTGGACTTTGTCTTTACTTTGTTCATGCAATATGCTAACTTTTATCCGTATTTTTATTATTTTAATAAAGCATTTGTTATGAAAAAAGAAGAAAAAACAGAAGTTCTGAGCAGCCGGTACTTGTTTAATGACCCGTGGCTGACCGTGCGTGAGGAAAAAATAAAACTTCCGAACGGCAAAATTGTTCCGCACTATTTTGTTTTGGAATATCCTGACTGGGTTAATACGATAGCCCGAACAAAGGATGGAAAGTTTGTCATGATTCGCCAATATCGCCATGCAATCGGCAAAGCGAATTACGAATTGTGCGGCGGTTGTGTGGAAAACGGAGAAGAGCCGGTGCTTGCCGCACAGCGCGAGTTGTTGGAAGAGACCGGATTCGGCGGCGGAAAATGGTGGCAAAATCTGCGGCTGTCTTCCAACCCGAGCACAAACAATAATTGGGTTTATAATTTTATTGCCGAAGACGTCGAGCCTGTCGGCGAGCCGGCTCTAGACGAGGGGGAGGATTTGAGCTGTCACCTGTTATCCCTTGAAGAGGTTAAAAATTTGCTGAAAAACAATGAAATTATCCAGTCAGTGCATGCTTGCGCTTTGTGGAAATATCTCAGTGAAAACCGCCTTCTGTAAAATAAAAAAATCCAGAAAGTTTTTAAAGCTTTCAGGATTTTTCTGTGTGCTATTTGCCATAAGCATGAATATGATTATAAATATTCTGTAATGTTTCTGCCGCATTGCGTTGAACACCTTTTGCTTTTCGGGAAGCTATAGATTCGTTAAAATGTTTGGCTCGCCGGGCTGTCGGGTGCAAGAAAACATTTGTATCTGTTATCGCTGGATAGGGTGTTTTTCCAAAATCCAGATTTTCTTTGTAAATGGCTTCTTTGTCGGCGCGAAGCAAGGCGGCAAATTTATTATTGGGGTTATACGGATTTATGTTTTGTTCAATATTTCCGATATGCGCAATATATTCGCAAATAGCATTATGTAATTTTTGTGCTTCCCTGAAATTATCGGCTGTTAATATCTCAGAGAATCCTTCCGTTTGTGAAAGAGTCTTAACGTGAAATTCGGCTTCTCGGTTGACGGCTCGCTGTAAATACCCCGGTAATAAGGAGAATTCGCTGTTCTTTTGGTTGCCGTTAAAATAAAAACGGCTGTTAACGATAAATTTTGCTTTATCAGGATTTATGGTAAAAACAGTTTTTGAAGCGGTATCAGTCATATTTTCCCTCTCAAAGAGTTAAAATAAAAAAATATGTCTATAAAATATCATGTATAGACATAATTGTCAAAAAATATTTTATATATAAAAAAATATTGGATATTGCATTAATATCCAATATTTTGAAGTTAATTAATGGACTGAATCTTAAATCAGAACAGCAGGAGAGCAGCTGAAAAATAAAGCAAAATAGATAATAATGTTAAACTTGTTCATTTTAAATTTCCTTTCTGTTCCTGTTTTGTTCTGATAAGCCCATTATGCACGGAAAATAAAAAGAGTCAAGTAAAAATGTTCAAGCTTTGTTCTTTTGGCGCGTCTGTTTATAAGTGGCTATTTTTCAATGCTATTTTTTTTCAAATGATTATGATTCTCTATTATATTAACAAGGCAAAGCAATAAAAACATGAAAATCGGCGTTTTTGATTCCGGGTTGGGCGGTTTGGTTATTACCAAAACATTTATGAATGAGCTTCCTGAATATGATTATTTATATTTGGGAGATACGGCGCATCTTCCCTATGGGGAAAAGACATCTGGCAGGATTCTTAAGTATACGCTCGATTCTCTTAAATATCTTATTGCCCAAAACTGCAAATTAATAATTATTGCTTGCAATACGGCAACATCAATTACGCTGCGCTATATTCAGCAGAAATTTATTCCTGCTTACGCACCGGATGTAAAAGTGCTGGGTGTCGTTATCCCGACTGTTGAAACGGCCATTGAGGAAAAAGCAAAGTCAGTCGGGATTATTGCGACATCGGCGACCGTTGCTTCGCATATTTACAAAACAGAACTGCAAAAATTGGATTCTTCTTTGCTGGTGACGGAAGTTGCTACGCCGCAACTGGTTCCTCTTATTGAGGGAAACGATTTTCAGTATATGGAAAATGTCCTGGAAGATTATTTGGCGCATTTTCCAAAGCTGGACAGCCTTATTCTTGGTTGTACGCATTATCCCCTGATAAAAGAATATTGCCGCCGTTTGTTGCCGAAGAATGTAAAGGTAATTTCTCAGGATGAGCTAATGGGTGCAAAATTACGTGATTATTTGCAGCGCCATTCTGAAATAGAAACTTGCCTCAGTAGGAATGCCGAGCGTCGTTTTTGCGTCACCAAAAACAGTCCTAAAGCCGGAGAAGTTGCCGCCAGACTGATTCCGGAAGTTAAAATTAAAGAAGTAACGTTTTAAAAAATATAGAAATTAATCAAATACAAAACAATGGCGGCGGTAATGCCGGCGAAAACGTCATCCAGCATAACGCCCCAGGCATTGTGAATCCTGCTGTCGAAGAATTTAACCGGCCCCATTTTGCAAATGTCAAAAAAACGGAAAAGAGCGAAACCGAGAATATAAATTTTCCAATCGGAGAGGTGCTGCCAGACCAATGAAAAACTCAGCATCTGCCCAACCACTTCGTCAATAACCACAAGTGACGGATCTTTGTTTTCCTGTCGTTTTATAATCTGGTGCGTTGCCCAGACGCCGACAAAAAATAAAACTGCCGCTACGGCAAGCATAATGGGTAGACTTGTATAAAATGCTAAAGCCCAAACCAAGGGAAGTGCGCCTAAAGAGCCGAATGTTCCGGATGCTTTAGGAGAAAAGCCCAAGCCAAACCATGAAGCTGTCAAATATGCTGCAAATTTCTTCATGAAACTACTGCCAGTCTTCAAATTCTTGTTTGATATCACGGGTAAACATACTGCGAATGGTTGATTTTATGTCAGCCTTTTCATAAATCGCCTTATAAAGGGCCTGACAAATCGGCATGTCAATATTTTCTTTGTCTGCAATAATTTTAACAGCTTTCAACGTCGGAACGCCTTCGGCGAGTTTGCCGAAATCTTCGCCGCGGGCAAATTTTTCGCCGAATGTGCGGTTGTGGCTATATTGGGAAAACAGCGTCGCTTCATAATCGCCGAGATGTGCCAGACCGTAAGCAGTACGGGGATTGCCGCCAAAATACTGAATAAAACGTCCGACTTCAATCGGTGCACGCGCCATCAGAGCGCCCTTCAGCCCATACCATTCCAGACCGTCTAAAATCCCGGCTGCCAGCCCAATGACGTTTTTCAAAGCTGCGCCGATTTGGTTGCCGATTAAATCAGCGCCGTAATAGAAACGGATTAATTCGCTGGAGAGCATTTTAATAACTCTGTCCTTAACCTCGTCTTCATCAGAGTCGACAACGACGCAGGAAGGAACGCCTTTGGTATAGTCCTGAACATGTCCCGGACCGGCCAGAACGGCAATATGAATATCCTGTTTGATTTCCTCTTTCATAATCTGATGCATATATTTTGCTGACGGTTCCTCCAGACCTTTCATGGCCAGCAGAAATGTTTTGCCGTTGAGGTCATATTGATTTAATTCTTTGCACAACCCTCTGAAATATTGGCAGCCGATAGAGATGATGATAAAATCATTTTTCAAAACGGCCGGAAGATTGTCAAACAATTCCATGTTATCTAACAAAGACAAATAAGGATTTTTTCGGGTATCGCGCAGTTCTATAAAATTCGGAGAGGTTGGAATATCATACATATCAACGCCAAATCCGCAGTATTTTGCGGCGTACCATCCTAAAAACGTCCCCCAGCGTCCGCAGCCGATAAGCGATATCTTTTTCATTTTTTGTCCCTTTAGATAGTTAGCAATGCCCTTATTAATATCTTATTTCCGCGCAAAAAGCAATCATGCAAATCAAACAAAGCACAACAATACTTCTTTTATAAAAATGAATATCAGAGGAAAATAAAAATGTCAGGCGGAAAAACTGCTTTTTTTCAGACGCTGACGGCCGACAATAGCATTAATATGGTCAAATTCTTCAAAAGAGTGATAGGCATAGTCAAAACTCTTTTTATCACAGTCATAAAAAACTTTATGAGCCATCATCTCAATGGCACTGTCTATTTTTTTAAAGGCGTCGTTATAATCGGGATTATAGTTATTGCGCGTTTTCTTTTTGACAATATCATGATAAGCCGCAATTACTTTTGCCGTTTCGTCAGCGGAATTTTCATAACCTTTTGCCTCAAAATCATGCATGATCTGGGCGGTTGTCTGATAAAAGCATTTATTGGTTAAAATACTTCTTTGCTTTTTGTTGCTGCCATCAATAACCATGATATTAAACCATTAATTTTGACTATGAACACTTATCTAGCATACAAAAAACAATTTTTCAAGTTTTTTATCTTTTGCAGGCAGATATGATTTATTTTAAACGCCAACGCTTAATAATAGGTTAAAAAAGACAAACCGCGGAATTAATCGACAATTTCCGCTTCATAAGCGTTTGAGATTTCAGCGTCGTCTTCATCTTCAGTGCGGGTCAGTTCACAAACCATGAGCTTGTCTGCGTCAGCCAGGCTGTCGAAAATATCGCTGCCGATGTCGCTGAGTTCAATAATGTCTTCATCGTTGCGGTACAAAACGGCGGTTCCATCTTCGGGGGAAACGCTGAACGTTGGGTGGTTAGGTTCACCTTCACGTTCATACAATAAAAGCATAACTTCGTCTTCGTCATTAACAATAAAATCAAAAGTCTCAAAATCTTCGTCAGCCATTCTTTTTCTCCCGGTATGTGATACATAATGTTAATATTTTACCTATAATAGATGCAAAAAAGTTTTTTTTAGGTTAACATCCCAGACAATGGAGATGATATGAGAATATTAATTGACCGTTTTATTGAACTTTTCAAATGGCCCGTCGCCATTTATATGTTATTTTCTCTTCCGGCTTGCATCCAGTCTTTCTACTATTTCAACTTGATGACCTGGAAATATATCGCCATGGCCGGCGGCGTTGCCATGTTTTTCATTTCAAGAAATATGTCGGATGCCGGCGTGCGGACGAATATTCAGATTATTGCCCATGAATGCACGCACGCTTTCTTTGCATTGCTGACACTGCACAAAGTAACCAGAATCAGAGTTGAGGGAGATAACAGCGGCGGACATATGGAATATAAAGGGCGGGGCAACTGGCTGATTACGATTGCGCCCTATTTCTTTCCGCTGTTTTGCTTTTTTTACATGATTGGTATTTCGGTTTATACCAGCTTTGCGCCGATGAACCTGTTTTTAAACGGAATTCTCGGTTATTTTGTCGGTTATCACATTGATACGGTTGTTTCGCAGATTCATGAAAAACAAACGGATTTGCCCAAAGTCAGTTATAAGTTTTGCGTTATGTTTCTGCCCGGGGCAAATTTATGGGCTATCGGTTCGATTCTGGCCTTCAACAGCCGGGGCTGGGAAGGTCTGGTCATTTATCAGCATTTGATAAAAATGCTCAATATTCATAACTATCAGATTGCCGTTCGTTTTTTAAGCTCAATGTTTTAATCAGTTTTGTTCGCAAGGCAGATAAACCGTAAATGTCGTGCCGTTGTAACTGGTTGAGGTTACGGTAATATTGCCGTGGTGGCGGATGATAATCTGTTTGGCGATGGATAATCCCAGTCCTGTGCCGCGGATGTTTAAATCCTTATGTTCCTGCATCCGGTAAAAGCGCTCGGTCAGCCGTGCCATATTTTCGGGAGAAATTTTGGGGCCTTTGTTATTAATGGCGATTGCCACGGCTTTCCCTTCGGCAACATTAACGCTTTTGGAGCCGGGAATGCTGTCGACCAGATGGGCTTTGATGGTAATGACGCTTTTACTTAAGCCGTATTTAATGGCATTGTCGGTCAGATTTTGGATGACCTGCTTAATCTGGTGGCTGTCCGCGGTAATCGGGGCAAGGTCAGGTTCTATTGTCGTCCTGAGCGTAATCTCCCTTTCCGCGGCGCGCAGAGATAAAGCCTGCTGAACGTCTTCAATGATTTTGGCGATGTCTGTTTTTTCATCCGGACGCTGGTCTTGGGTCAGTTCGATTTTAGACAGGGACAGAAGGTTTTCGATTAATGACGACATATAGGCTGCTTGATCCTGCATGATTTTCAAAAAATGTTCCTGAGCTGCCTCATCACCTTTTGCCGTTGTCAGCAGCGTTTCGATAAAGCCGGAGATAATTGCCAAAGGTGTGCGCAATTCGTGGCTGGCATTGGCTACAAAATCAGACTGCATTTTTTCAATTTTCATGGCTTTGGTCAGGTCATAAAGGGAAATAACCGCCACGGCGCGTCCTTTAGACTGCCAGGGAAGCTGTTTGATATGGGCATATAACTTTTGGTTAACCGGTTCTTTAACATAAAAAATAAGGTTTTCCGCTTCGCTTTCTTTTTTGAGAACTTTGGAAACGGCATCAATAAAATTATTGGAATCAAACAGATTCTCCACATTTAAATCAGTAATTCTGTCGCCGAACAGCGTACGGGAAGAAAGATTGGCTCCGAGAATGTTTCCCGAACGGTCAATCATCATAATCGGGTCAGGCAGAGTATCAAGAACCGCCGTGTCCGAAATGGATTGAGCTTCCAGATTGTCGGCTTTCTGCGCCCAAAACCGATGCATGGCGTTAACCGCTTCAACAATCTCCTTTGTTTCTTTTTCTGAAAGCTTTATATTTTGGTCGTCAACGGATTCGCCTTGAGCCAGAGAGGAAATATAGCGCTTTAGCTGCTGAAGCTCAAAAGTAATCGGAAACAACAAAATCGTGTTGAAAACGATAATGACGGCGTACGACGCAATGGCCAGCAGCGGCGACATCAAATGCAACGCTGCAAGCATGATAAAAACCAAAGCGGAAGGCAGTGACAAAAAAATAATCCTGTCGACAAACTTGTTGCTTTTTTCAATATCAAATAAGGCATAATGACGTTTAAACATTTTAAAATACACCACAGCACAAAAAAATCTGGACTACATATTAAAATATACTATTATACAAGAAGTTTAAATTGACTTAAATTTTTGAGAGAAATGACTGAAAATAAAAGTACCAATCCGATGACGCCGATGATGGCGCAATATCTGGAAATAAAACAGCAGCATAAAGATTATCTCCTTTTTTACCGCATGGGCGATTTTTATGAAATGTTCTTTGATGATGCCGTAACGGCGTCAAAAGCATTGGATATCGCGTTAACCAAACGCGGCCGCTTTGAAGGGGAAGACATCCCGATGTGCGGCGTGCCGTTTCATGCCTATGAAAGCTATCTGTCCCGTTTAATCCGCCAGGGATATAAGGTTGCCATCTGCGAACAAATGGAAGACCCGAAAGAAGCCAAAAAACGCGGTTATAAATCCGTTGTCAAACGGGAGGTCATCCGTTTGGTGACGCCGGGAACCCTGACGGAAGACAATCTGCTCGATTCTAAAAAGAACAATTTTATGCTGGCCATAACCCGGCATAACGACAGTTTCGGTATCGCCTGGGTGGATGTTTCGACCGGTGATTTCTATACCCAGACAATCTCTCTGAAAGATAAGTCGGAACAGGCGGTCTTAAGTTCTGTTTTGGCGCGGCTGAACCCTGTTGAGATTATCGTGTCGGATTCTTATCTGCAAAATCCCGATTTGTTTAATATTCTTAATGAATACCGCGAAAAACTGACGGTTTTGCCGCAGGCGCGGTTTAATTCGGAAAATGCCCGCAAACGGCTTCTGGATGCTTTTAACGTGTCAACGCTCGATTCTTTCGGTAATTTTGAACGAACGGAAATAACCTCTGCCGGTGTTTTGATTGACTATATTGAAAACACCCAGAAAGGAAAATTGCCGCGTATCGAAACGCCGGTAAAGCTTTATGAAAACAAAGTCATGGAAATTGACGGTTCCACCCGCCGCAGTCTGGAACTTTTGGAATCCGCCGGCGGGGATAAGGGAAACTCGCTGTTGAGCGTTATGGATCGGACGATTACCGGAGCGGCCGGGCGGTTGCTGGCTTCCCGCATTTCAACGCCGCTGCTGGATATTGCGGAAATTAACAGCCGTTTGGATATTGTTGAATTTTTTATTGCCAATCCGCGGATTCACAACGATTTCAGAGAACTGTTGCGCCGCTGCCCCGATATTGAACGCGCCGTTTCCCGCTTGAGCCTTGGCCGCGGTGGCCCGCGCGATTTGGCTGCTGTGCGGGATGCGCTGGAAATTATTCCCGCAGTCAAAACTTTGCTGCTCAGTCCGGCCGGCGTTTATAAATCAGATATGCTTATAACCCAGCCTCAGGCTTTGCAAAATGTCGCCAATCGTTTGGGGTATCATGACGGTCTGGTAAATGATTTGGCCAATGCCTTGGATGATGAATTGCCGCTTTTGGCACGCGACGGCGGTTTTATCCGTCCCGGTTATCATCCCGCATTGGATGAAATCAAGGCGTTAAAAGAAGACAGCCACAAAGTTATTGCCGGTTTGCAGGGAAAATATGCCGAAGAAACCGGCATTGCCAATCTGAAAATAAAATATAATAATGTCATCGGTTATTTTATTGAAGTTCAGAGCAAATACGCGACGGAAATGCTGGAAAACAAAAACTTCATTCACCGCCAGTCTGTATTGAATGCGGCGCGTTTTACCACCGTGGAACTGACAGAACTTGAAAATAAAATCCGCGGCGCTGCTGACAAGGCTTTGGCAATGGAGCTTGAATTGTACAACAATTTGGTTCGCGAGGTCATTATGGAAGTGGATGATATCTCGCGTACGGCCAAAGCGCTGGCTGAACTGGATGTCGGCGCCGGATTGGCCGAACTGGCCGTAGAAAAGAATTATTGCCGTCCTTTGGTTGACGATTCTCTGGTTTTTGAGGTTAACGAAGGGCGCCATCCGGTTGTGGAGGCGGCGATTGAAAAAGAGCACGGCAGCGCTTTTGTTGGCAATAATTGCCGTTTAGGTGATGACGCTTCTCTAATCTGGTTGATAACCGGTCCGAATATGGCCGGTAAATCGACTTTTCTGCGCCAAAATGCTATTATTGCCATTATGGCGCAAATGGGCGCTTATGTGCCGTGCAAATCAGCTCACATTGGCGTTATTGATAAGCTGTTTTCCCGTGTCGGCGCCTCTGACGATTTGGCGCGCGGCCGTTCGACCTTTATGGTTGAAATGGTCGAAACAGCCAGCATTTTGAATCAGGCGGACGAGCGTTCTTTTGTGATTTTGGATGAAATCGGCAGAGGAACGGCGACATTTGACGGTTTGTCTATTGCCTGGGCTGTTGTTGAACATCTGCATGAAGTCAATCGCTGCCGGGCGTTGTTTGCCACGCATTATCATGAATTGACGACCTTGGTAAATAAACTGCCGAATATGTCGCTTCACTGCATGCGAATTAAGGAATATAACGGTGATGTTATTTTTCTGCACGAGGTCATTGACGGCGCGGCCGATCGCAGTTACGGCATTCATGTCGCCAAACTGGCAGGTTTGCCGAAAACGGTGTTAAAGCGCGCGGATGAAGTCCTGAAATTTTTGGAAAATGAGGGAAAGTCCAGCAGCATATCACAGCTTGTAGATGATTTGCCGCTGTTCGCTTTGGCACATGCCTGCGCTGAAAAGGAGGAAGCCGAAGAAAAGTATACCCCGCTGCTTGAGGCTCTGGAAAAGATAAATCCCGATGATTTGACGCCCAAACAGGCTCTTGAAAAACTTTATGAACTAAAAAGCAAAGTCAGGGAATAAATATTAAAAAAAGGAACTGGAAACAGTTCCTTTTTTTATAATGAGATTGAAAACTAAAAAGCCAGCACCGGACGAACAACATCGCTGACATTGGAGCTACTGTACTTACTGCCAGCATACACGCCACCGCCGTACGTGCTCGTGCTCAGACTTAAGACCCACACGCCGTAGCGGCTATACTCGGACGATGACCAGATGTGTTCGTCCTCACCTTTAAGTTGTGTACCGCCTAATTTCGATATGGTATTATTGATGGCATTTAGATTCGTGTACAAGCTGTTCAAAATACCTGCTGTCGGTAACATCCACTTACCCTTAGATGTTAGTGCTGCACTCGGCGCATAATTCATTGCTGCATAGGCAGCCGGATAAGTAGTGGAATTACCGGATTGGATAATCTTAGTCATATTGCCGCTAACATCGAAATCCTTAATAGCATCTTGCCAGTTGGATGATTGGAAAGCACCTGTGTTAACTTCCTCTGTCGACCATTTGATATACCTTTCTATCGGATTTTCCGTCATCGCATAACCGCAATTGTCTTTGATGGCAACGACAATCCCGAGCGGCGTTTTGCCGCTGACTTTATCACTCGAACAAGTTCCGTCACTGTTCAATATCTGACCGATTGAACAGTTTTTAGCATAACCGGTGCATTCGCCGAGAACAGCCTTTTCCTCTTTGGGCTGAGGACAATACCAACCGTTACCGGTGGGACATTTAAGGCAACCGCCCTTATTAGTTGTTTCTTTATATCCCATGGCCGCACAGTCCGGCGTGGTTGTACATTGCGCATAAGTCAAAGTTGGAATTAAGGACAAACTTGTCCCCAAGAGTAAAAATTTAAGATTAATATTCATATTGAACATCCCTTGTTTTGAAAGTTAAAACAAAACCCGCTCTTCAGATGAAAAGGCGGGCGGATGTTCACAACCATAATAGACTTAAAATGGCTCAGCGCTTTCGTGCAAAGCCTTATAACGCCGACATCCGTCCCTAGCACTGTTGTAGACAGATATCAGCATATTCTTATTTTCGGTCGCAATTATGCTTAACGACCAAGTCTATTAAAGGGTTGTGACGCCCTCGGCGGCAAACTCTGCCGCTTAAAATCAGCATAACACAGGAAAGAGGCAGTTACAATATTTATTATATAAACGTAACATGCTTTAAATAAAAAAAAGATAAAACAAGTAAAATCAAAGTGTTAAAATGCGGTATTGCTATACCGCATTGTATCTCGTTGAAAAATAATAAAATTTTATTGTTGACTTTGTTTTCTTTTCCTGTATATTAACCCCGAATTTAACATTTAACTAAAAGAGTGAGTTACAATGAACACATATGCAACAAAACCATCTGACATTGAAAGAAAGTGGTATGTCGTTGACGCTGAAGGTGTTGTACTCGGTCGTTTGGCTGCTCAGGTAGCCAAAATCCTCCGCGGCAAACACAAACCTTCATTTGTTCCGAACCTTGACTGCGGCGACTATGTCGTCGTTATCAATGCCGACAAAGTAAAATTAACCGGTAAGAAATTGACGGATAAGAAATATTTCAAACATACCGGCTGGATTGGCGGTATTAAAGAAACAACCGCCGGAAAGATTCTGTCCGGACGTTTCCCGGAAAGAGTTATTGAGAAAGCTGTTGAACGCATGATTTCCCGCAATCCGCTTGGCCGTCAGCAAATGTCCAAGCTGAGAGTTTATGCCGGCTCTGAAAATCCGCATGCTGCGCAGAATCCGGAAGTTTTGGATATCGCGTCTATGAACGAAAAGAATAAGAGGAGCTCATTATAATGGCTGAGAAGATTGAATCATTGCAGGATATCAAAGCTGCGACTGCTGCAACTGAAGTTAAGGTTCGCAAGTCTAACAAAGACAAATTGGGCCGTTCTTATGCAACAGGTAAAAGAAAAGACGCTGTAGCCCGCGTTTGGATTAAGCCGGGTAAAGGCAACATCACCATTAACGACAAGTCCATTGACCAGTATTTTGCTCGTCCGGTATTGAAAATGGTTATTAATCAGCCGTTTGAAATCACCAATCGCGTTAATGAATTTGACGTTGTCTGCACGGTTAAAGGCGGTGGTCTGTCAGGTCAGGCCGGTGCTATCAAACATGGTATTTCCATTGCTTTGAACGAATATGAACCGGAGCTGAGAGCCGTATTGAAGAAAGCCGGTTTCTTGACCCGTGATGACCGCGTTGTTGAACGTAAGAAATATGGTAAGGCTAAAGCCCGCCGTTCTTATCAGTTCTCGAAGCGTTAAAATATATTCCGAACGGAATTCAAGAGAGGAAGTTTTGTTGCTTCCTCTTTTTTTATTTACATACTAAAAAAATATTTTTTTGTCATTGCTTTATCAATAAAAGTGGTATAACGTCAACGAAAAGAAGTAATCAGTATATTTATAAATTTTATATTGTAATACGGTTTGAGATAAATGGCGTCAATCACAGAATTTCTGAAAAATTTAATTTACCTTAAAAATGATAAAGAATATAAGGTTTTTAAATTTTTATTTATAAAATTACGGTTTCGTCGCCCGGGTAAACATGACTATACCCTGCAGCCATTAGAAATAAAGCCGGAAATGAAATGCCTGATTGTTTCACCGCATCCCGATGATGAAAGTTTTGGCTGCGGCGGTTTGCTGCTTAAATATCCGCGGCAGTGCGAAGTTTTGCTGTTGACGAATGGCGAGCAGGGGGATTACCGGCAGGGAGCGGAGCAAACAAAGGAAATCCGGCGTCAAGAGTTTGAAACGGCAATGGATTTTGCCGGTGTTTCTCAATATAGTTATTTGAATCTACCCGATAAAAATGTTCGAAAACATTTGAAGAAATTAAACAGCCTGAAAACGGGTGATTATGATTTTATATTTGTTCCCAATGAGAATGAACGCCATGTTGATCATAATTGCCTTTGGCCGCATATGTTAAAGTTAATTTCAAAACAAAAGTCAAAAGCCCGTCTGATGGGGTATGAGGTTTGGGGGACAATCGGTATTCCGGGATATTATCTTGATATTTCCGATATTGCAGCCAAAAAACTGCAGTTGACGCAAATTTATCAAAGCCAGTTGGGGCATTTGCATTATGACCTCCGGATGCAGGCCTTAAATTATTATCGGGGATTACTGGTTGATAAGGAATATATAGAGGTATATCAGCATATAAATAAAAATTGCTAAATTTAATAAGTTATGCTATAAGACGTACATTAACCTTATTATTAATTAAATTTTATTCTTATGAAAAATGTCAAAATTTGGCTGCTTTGTGTGCTAAGCCTTACATCAGCCTGCATTACAATGAATGCGCAGACAGTGAAGCAAGTGATCATCCCTGAACAGGGCTATGAAGGGTTTTATATCAAACATGATGATAAGACCCCGGCAACGATTATTGAAATTCTGGAAAATCGTTATCTCTTGTATATGGATGAAAAGAAACAGATGCTGACCATCAGTCTGTTTGAAAAAGGGCAGACAATCGCCCGGGAAACAACGCCGGTGATTGCCATAAAGTATGATGAAGACAATTTTTATTACTTGGATCCGGAATGCAAACGAGAGAATTATTATATTGATAAAAATGTTTTTAATGCGCTCATCGTTGAAGACGGAAAAATCAAGACAAACTTGCGGATTATTGTCGATTATGAGAATACCAAAGGCCGGCAGGTTATTTTGCAACGCGGCAAAAAAACAATCGTCAGCCGTTGGTGGTAATTGCTAAACATGGAATGTAAAAAACATTCCATGTTTTTTTGTCTATTGTGCTACGGGGATTTTTGTGTTATACTCTGTCCAATAAAAAATTATGATGTATGAAAAAGATATTATTTTTAGGGCTGCTGTTGACATTGTTTTCTTGCGGCAGCATGGGACAAAATGTAATGGGACAACTGGAACGGGCTGCACAGCTCTGGAATTTTCATGAGAAAAAAATTCAGGAGATAAAAGACCGTTCCCCGTATCAAAACACTGTAAATGGCACAAAAGTAGTTTATGCTTATAATCGTTCGACAACACGTTCTTTGCAGTGGTTGGATACACGGCTTGAAAACCGCGGCGGATATGTCTGGATTTATTCTCTGTGCGGCGATTCAAAAAAGTTAAAAGCCAAACTCAGAAAAGAACGCCATGATACGTATTCCTGCAAGGTAAAGTCAAGAAACCGCTATGACGGGCAGATTGACGTTTTTAACTTGGAAATAGTCATTGTTCCCGGAAATGTATTTGTATATCTAAAGCGCGGTTTGGTTCGCGTGGAAGATTACAGCATGCGTTAGCGAAAAGCGTCTTATATTTTTATATAAGACGCCTTTTATTTTCCGTTAAGTTCTTTATGCTAAACTGCCGTCATAGGAGATAAAAAATATGAGCAGTAATGAATTTAAAATCCGGGATGCCGAAGGGGCTGTTTTGTTTGATGAAATAACCGTTAACGGCAGGAGCTTTCCCAAAGGGCATAAACTGAGCGCCGATGATATAAAATTTTTAAACGAAGCCGGTATAAAGCATATTTCCGCGTTGAAAGCCGGAGAAGGGGAAACTGGTTTTGATTTGGCTCTGGGAATTGTCGGAACAAAACTGGCGGGAGCTGATGTCGCTTATATTTTGGATAACCGCGGAATTTTAAAGTTTGCGGCATTGCGTGACGGTATTTTTATGGCGTCAGAAGAACGGATTGCCAAATTTAACCGTATGTCCGAAGTCTTTATTTTGAATACGATAGTACCGTATTCTGCCGTAAAGGAGGGGGATGTTATTGCGCGCTTGGAAATGGTGCCGCCGCAGCTGCCGCAGGAAGAGATTGATGCAATTAGTATGAAATTATCGGGAAATCTGCCGCTTTTATCTATTGTTCCAAATCGTCCGCGTAAAACGGCATTAATTTACAGCAGATTTTACAATACCGCCAAGGAAACGGCGCATTTTACCAGACAAGTCAAAAAACTGGTAAAAAAGTTTGCAAATTTTAATCTTGATTTTAGCGGTGAATATTATGCTGATCATAATGCTGAAGCTGTCGCAGACGCAGTCGAACAGGCCGTTGGCGCCGGATTTGAGCTGATTTTTGTTATTCCCGGTCTGCGCAGTGCTACGGAAAATGATACGATTCCCCTGGCGGTAAAAAGCTTTGCCGATGAATTTATTGCCTGTCGTGTTGCCGAGATTAATGCTTCTGATATGTACTTGGGCGAAAAACGCGGCAGCCGTATCATCTGCCTGCCGTATAATTATGATGCGGTGACATCGGGCATTATTGATGAAATGATACTGCGGGTTATGGTTAATGACAAGCTTTTGCCTTCTGATTTTGCCTGGCCGCACAACATTCCATTGCCTGCGCGCGAACAACTGGATGACAGTGAAAAGTTAATGTTGCAAAGCCATGCTGGAACGGCGCCTGCTAAAAATAAAGCCCGTATAGCGGTCGTTATTCTGGCGGCGGGAACATCGACACGGACAAAACGCAATAAGCTTTTGGTGCCGTCTGCCGAAGAAATGCCCCTGTTTATGAACAGCATCAAGGCGGCGATAGCCTCAGAGGGCAGCCCGGTATTTGTCATAACCGGCTACCAGCATGAAGAGCTGGAAGAATATTTGGACGGATTGGATATAAATATTGTTTATAATCCTGCTTACCGCCAAGGAATAAAAACCTCTATTAATCTTGGATTAAAACTGGTTCCAAGCCAGTGCGATGGTGCAATTCTACTTCCGGCGGATATGCCGAACATAACGGTCGGACACCTGAACAAGCTGATTGCCGCTTTTAAGAAAAACAAGGCAAGGCAGGTTATTATAACCGCTTTTCACGGCGTTAAGCATAATCCGCTCCTTTGGAGCAGGGAGTTGTTTGACGTGGCTGATTTGGTACCTGAAAATGCGGCCATTCGTTCTGTTTTCATGGAGCATGAAGACTATACAACATTAATTAACGCCGGAAATGAAAAACTCATCCTCGACGTTAATTATCCTGTTGATGTGGAAAGCGTAGAAAAAAATTAATTTTCCAGAGCCGAAACAATTTCTTCGGTTACTTTCTTGGCGTCTCCGTAAAGCATGATGGTGTTGTCTGCAAAGAACAGGGGGTTTTCAACGCCGGAATATCCGGAAGCCAGCGAACGTTTTACAAAGAAAACGGTTTTGGCTTTGCCGACATCCAAAATCGGCATACCGTAAATCGGCGAAGAAGCGTCTGTTCGGGCCAGCGGGTTGGTAACGTCATTGGCACCGATAACATAAGCAACGTCGGCCGTTGCAAATTCCCGGTTAATCTCGTCCAGTTCAAAGACATCTTCGTAAGGGACATTGGCTTCGGCCAGAAGAACGTTCATATGGCCGGGCATTCGTCCGGCTACCGGATGAATGGCATATTTGACTTCAACGTCATATTTGTTACGCAGGTCATCAGCCATTTCTTTAAGAATATGCTGGGCTTGCGCCACGGCCATGCCATAGCCCGGAACAATGATGACTTTGTTGGCGTTTTCCATAATATAGGCCGCATCTGTCGGATTGCCGCTTTTGGCAACTTTGTCACTGCCGCTTTGCATAGCGGATGTCTTGGTTTCAGAGCCAAAACCGCCAAGCATGACGCTGGTTAACGAACGGTTCATGGACTTCGTCATGATGTAGGACAATATTGCGCCGCTGGCGCCGACAATAGCCCCGACAATAATCAGCAGAACGTTATTAAGCGAAAAGCCGATACCGACGGCCGCCCAGCCGGAATAAGCATTCAGGACGGAAATGACAACCGGCATATCGGCGCCGCCGATTGGCAAAATCAGCATAAAACCGAGAATAATGGCCAGAGCCGCCAGTGCATAGAAAATGTTGATGTCTTTGCCGATAATAAAATAAGCGCATAAAGCGATTGTGGCGCTTCCCATAATCAGATTAAAGAACTGTTGCAGCGGAAAAACGATTGCCTTGGAGGGCATGAGCCCTTGCAATTTGGCAAAAGCGATGATCGAACCGGAAAAAGCAACGGCCCCGATAATCAATCCCAGAGCATTTTCAAGCAGCATTTCCGAACCGGCTGTAATTTCCGCAATGGAAATAAAGACGGCGGACAATCCGCCCAAGCCGTTAAATGCGGCAATCATTTGCGGCAGGGAAGTCATTTTGACTTTCAGGGCAAAGTAAATGCCAATGACACCGCCGCCGATAATGGCAATAATGATTGACAAATAGTCTGAAACATAAGGCGAAAAAATTGTTGCGCCGACCGCAAGAAGCATACCGCCGATACCCAAAAGATTTCCCTTTCTGGCTGTTTCCGGGCTGGCCAGCCCGCGGATAGCGAGAATAAACAATATACTGGCGGCAAGATAAGTAAAGGTAAGCAGCGTGTTAGCCATTGTTTTTCTCCTTTCTGTCTTTTTTCTTAAACATCAGCAACATTCTGTGAGAAACGGCGAAACCGCCAAAGATGTTGATTGAGGCCAAAACAACGGCAATAAGGCCTAACGTTTTGGATTCGTTCCAGTATGAAACGCCGGCGGTTATCAGCGCCCCGACAATCACAATTCCCGAAATGGCGTTGGAAACGCTCATCAACGGGGAGTGCAAAGCCGGTGTAACGCCCCAGACGACGAAATAACCGATAAAGCAGGCCAGAACTAAAATGGTCAGCAGTGTCATATAATCCGTCATAATATTTCTCCTTCCTTAATGGCACAGGTTCCCTTGACAAGCTCATCATCAAAATTAAAATTTATTTCCTTTTTATCAGCCTGATACATCGGCAACAGGAAATTATAAACGTTTTTAGCGAACAAAGCGCTGGCAGAAGCCGGGATTTCCGTAGCCAGATTACTGTTGCCGATAAGTATAATGCCGTTTGTGGAAATTTCCTGCATATCTTTTGTACCGGCAACGTTTCCGCCGCTTTCCGAAGCCATGTCGACAACCACGGCTCCCCGCGGCATGCTTTTCAGCATCTCTTTACTGACCAAAAGCGGCGCCTCTTGTCCGGGAATGAGCGCAGTTGTAATTAAAATGTCTGTTTTGGGAAGTTGAGCGTTAATGGCTTCTGTCTGTTTTTTATGATAATCTGCCGATGTTTTTTTGGCGTATCCACCGGTCGTTTCAAATTTTTCTTCACTGGTAATATCTAAAAATTTTCCGCCCAGCGATTCGACCTGTTCCTTTACCTGAGGGCGGACATCGGAAGCATAAACCTGTGCACCAAGCCTTTTGGCCGTCGCAATCGCTTGCAGCCCGGCTACGCCGGCGCCCAAAACCAAAACGCGTGCGGGAGAAATTGTTCCGGCGGCTGTCATCATCAGCGGAACAGCCTTGTTCAGCCTGTTGACGGCTTTGATAACCGCGGCATAACCGGCCAGATTGCTCTGTGATGATAAAATATCCATGCTTTGCGCCCGGGATATCCGCGGCATTAAATCCAAGGAAAAACAAGTAATCACCTTTTTTGCCAGCCGGGAAATTCTGGCTTTGTCCGCTTTGGCCTGACAGTTGGCAATCAATGTCTGCCCTTTTTGCAAAAAGGCAGCCTCTTTTTCATCCGGCGCCCATATTTTGAGAATAATATCCGCGCCGTGATAGGTCTTTTCGGCAGAAGCCATGATTTCTGCCCCGGCCTGATGAAAACTTTCGTCATCAAAGCCGGAAGCTTCTCCCGCGCCTTTTTCGATTCTCACTGTCATGCCCCAGTCTTTATATTTTTTCACAATTTCCGGACTTATGGCAACGCGGGTTTCGCCGCCTCTTGTTTCTTTGGGGATGGAAATAATCATTTTTTACCTCTGATTTGTTTTGACTCTAAATATAATGATAATAATATAACAGCATATTTTCAGATAAACAGGGAAATATTAAATATATGCTGCAACTTTTTCTGACTTTTTTCAAAATAGGCCTGTTTACTTTCGGCGGCGGATATGCCATGTTGCCGTTGTTGCAGGATGAAATTGTTCGCCGGCACAAATGGGCGACGGATGAAGAACTGATGGACTACTATTCCGTTGGCCAGTGTACGCCTGGAATCATATCCGTAAATGTCGCCACGTTTATCGGGATTAAACTGTATGGAAAATTGGGCGGCATGCTGGCAACGCTGGCGATAGTCCTGCCTTCGCTGATTATCGTTACTCTAATCGCCGCCGTTTTGCAGAGATTTATGCATAATGAATATCTGACACATGCCTTTGCCGGGATTCGCATTGCCGTTACCGCGCTTATTCTGAATACCTTGTTCGGCATGTGGAAAAAAGGCGTAAAAGGCTATGCCGGATATGCTGTTTTTGCCGTATCTTTTGTTGTTTTGTTTTTTTTCAAGGTGCCGGCGATATTAATTGTTATTTTTGCTTCTTTGGCGGGATTGCTGATTTCCTGTAAAAAGGAGGAGAAAAAATGATATATCTGCTGCTGTTTTACGAATTTTTCAAAATCGGGCTTTTTGCCATTGGCGGCGGTTTGGTAACCGTGCCGTTTTTATTCGATTTGGCGGAACATTATCCGTGGTTTACGACTTCTGAACTGGCTGATATGATTGCCGTTTCCGAGTCGACGCCGGGCCCTTTGGGTGTGAATATGGCAACTTTCGCTGGTTATAAAGCGGCCGGAATTTGGGGAGCGGTAATTGCCACTTTAGGGTTGGTTCTGCCGTCGTTAATTATTATAATGCTGGTTTCCCGACTGTTAACCAAGTTCAGCGATAATCCTTATGTGCAGAGCATCCTGTCCGGTATTCGCCCGGCCGTTATTGCCCTGATTTTTATGGCCAGTTGGGAAATTGCGAAAATTTCCGTTGTTTCTCTGGAAAATCTGATAATCTTTTTGGCACTTCTCGCCGCAATCGGATTCTGTAAAATCAGCCCGATATATTACATCGTTATTGCCGCGGTTGTCGGTATTGTTTTCAAATTATAGGAGCTTCATAAATGAAAAAATATCTTATTTTAGCTTTGTCCGCCGTTTTGGTTATTATTGCAGTTTTATGGGGATATGCCGCCTTTAACGGCCTGTACGGCAAATGGGTAAATGTAAATCCTCAACCCGGAAATATTTTTGACGGCGATGTCAATATTGAAAAAATCAAAAACAAACAAGGGGCGCAGCAGGAATATTTTACGGTTTTGTCTGATTGGCAGAACCACGCCTTGTCATGCTCTCCGGCTGAAGGGCAGAAGGATGTTTTGTTGTGTCTGCCGTTTTTGAAGAGTCCAAACCCGGTCACCAAGGATACGACTTACGATCAGATTGTTGTTGAAACGTCAATGGCGCCGCTGTTTTTGCAAATCAAACGTCAGAACTATCTTTTCTACCATGTTATTGATATGGAGATGAGTTATGTCGGCCCGTCTTGCCCGCAGTTTGGCGATAAGGGATGTAATTATGTTAAGTTTCCGCGTTATACCCGTTGGGGCTTGTAAGCGGGAAACAACAAAAAATCCTCCTGATTTCAGGAGGATTTTTTTGATTCCGGTAAAATTAAATATCCAGAGCTTTACGATATGTCTCAAGCAAAATTTCCTGCTCGTCGCGGTCAGCTGCATTCATTTTGCGCAGCTTCAAAATCGTCCGCATGATTTTAACGTCAAATCCGGCGCCTTTGGCTTCGGCAAAAATATCGCGGATATCAGAAGCAATCGCTGCTTTTTCTTCTTCCAGATGTTCGATTCTTTCAATCAATGATGCCAGTCTTGAACTGTCAATTCCACCAATCTCGCTCATAATCTTAACTCCTTAAAAACGATTAAACATTGCACTGAATTTAACAAAACTCGTTTTATTTTACAAGCAATAAATTTTAGTGGGATATCTGAGCAATATAATATCTTGTTAACTTATTTTGAGTTATTATATCGCCAATGTATAGGTAAACTTGTTTAAGGAAAAAAATATGCCTCAAAAAACCAAAACCAATATCCTGGCGACAATCGGCCCGTCATCTGATTCCAAAGAAGTTATTGAAAAGCTGATTGACGCCGGCGCTGATGCGTTTCGTTTCAATTTCAGCCACGGAACCCACGCTGAACATAAGGCGCGTTATGATATTGTCCGCAAGCTTTCGGAACAAAAGGGCATACACATTACGCTGATTGCCGACATGCAAGGGCCTAAACTCCGCGTCGGCGAGTTCAAAAACGGGCAGGTTTTATTAAAAGAAGGCCAGACTTTCAAATTTGATATGGAAGAAAAGCCGGGTGATGAGCAACGCGTGACACTGCCGCATCCCGAAATCTTTCAGGCGGTCAAGGCCGGAGATGAACTGTTGTTGAATGACGGCAACATCCGCCTGCATGTTGATAAATGCGATAAGAAAAATATATGGACAACGGTTAATGTCGGGGGAATTTTATCCGGTCACAAAGGCGTAAATCTGCCGAATATCACTTTGCCGATTTCTGCAATTACCAAAAAAGACGAAGAAGATTTGAAGTTTGCTCTAAAACTTGGTTTCGACTGGATTTGTCTGTCTTTTGTTCAAAAAGCCGATGATGTCCGTATGGCCAAGAAACTCATCGGCGATAAAGCCTGGGTCATTTCAAAACTGGAAAAACCCAATGCTATCAATGAGCTTGATGAGATTATCAAATTGTCTGACGGTATTATGGTTGCGCGTGGTGATTTGGGGGTTGAATGCCCGATTCAGACTGTACCCGTTTTGCAGAAAAGAATTGTTTCCGCCTGCCGCCGTTATGCCAGACCGGTCATTATCGCGACGCAGATGCTTGAGTCAATGATTAATAATCCGAGCCCGACCCGCGCTGAGGCTTCAGACGTTGCCACAGCCGTTTATGACGGGGCAGATACGGTCATGCTGTCTGCAGAAAGCGCCGCCGGTAAATATCCGGTGGAAGCCGTCAAAATGATGCGCGATATTATTACGGAAGTTGAAGCTGATCCTTTGTTCTATCGTTCAATGGAAAATTCTCGCGTTCATCCCTGTTGTGTCGGCGAGTCCGATTCTATTACCTTTGCCGCCAGCGACATTGCCGGAGTCTTAAATAAAGTTGCCTGTATTGTAACTTATACCTCATCCGGGCTGACAACCTTTTTGACGGCGCGCGAACGTCCGAATTTGCCGATTATCGCCATTACGCCGGATATCGTGGTTGCCCGCCGTTTGGGGATTGTCTGGGGAGCCAAGAGCTTTGTCAATAAGGCCAGCTTCAAAAGTTTTGACAAGATTGAGGATATCGCTATTAAAGTTGCGGTTGAGAACGGCTTTGCCAAACCGGGCGAGCATATTATTATTACTGCCGGCTTCCCGCTGGGAAAGAAAGGCCGTACCAATATGCTTCATACGGTTTATATTCCCGAAAAATAATCTTAAGGCGCCGGACAAAATCCGGCGCCTTTTCAGTCTCTACTTCTTATAAAAATTAAAAAGCCAAAACCGGGCGAACGGCGCTATCGCTGGGGTTGTACTTATCGCCGTAGCCTAAACCACCTTGTTCACCGGCACCGTGAGCGTACGGAATGAAGACCCACACCATAGAAGCGTTACGCTCGGTTGACGACCAGATATATTTATCGTTTGTATCTTGTGTGCCGCCTATCTTAGAAATCGTCTTTTTAATGGCGTTCAGATTCGTATAAAGGCTGCCCAAAATACCTGCTGTCGGCAACATCCACTTACCCTTTGTGGCAGGAGCTGCGCTCGGCGCATAGTTCAATGCCGCATATGCTGCCGGATATTTACGGCTGTTACCATTAGCTGTCTGAATAATCTTGGTCATATTTCCACTGACGTCAAAGTCTTTAATAGCTTGTTGCCAATCATATGACTGGAAAGCGCCAGTACTATTACTCTCTGTCGACCACTCAATATTTGTTGCAATCGGACTTGCTGTCATTGCCCAGCCGCAGTTGTCTTTTATGGCAATAACGATACCAACCGGTGTCTTACCGGAAACTTTATCCGTTGTACAAGTTCCATCGCTGTTCAATAGCTGCCCGATAGAGCAGTTTTTGGCATAACCGGTACATTGGCCGAGAACAGCGCCTTTGGTCTGACACTTACCATCTTTCCATTCGTAACCGGAAGTACAAGTACAGGATTTATATTTGTCGCCGCACTTATCCGTTCCCGGTTGTTCATTTGTTCCGGTACAGGTGTATTTATAAGCCTCATCACAAGGACAAGCCCAATATTCGCCAAAGGGACATTTCAACCCGCCATCACAAGATTTAAGAGAAGTGTAGCCCAGTTGTTGGCAGTCTGTAACCGCGCATTGCGCATAAGTTATATTCGGAATTAAGGACAGGCTCGTCCCTAAAAATAAAAATTTAAAGTTCATATTCATGTTGAACATCCTTGCTTTAAGTTAAAACAAAACCCGCTTCACAAAGAAGACGGGCGGATGTTCATAACCGTAGTGTATTAAAACGGCTCAGCGCTTTCGTGCCATGCCTTATTACGCCGACATCCGTCCCTAGCACATAGACAGATATCAGCATATCCTTATTTTAAGTCGCAATTATGCTTGACGACTAATACACAAAAGGGTTATGACGCCCTCGGCGGCAAACTCTGCCGCCTAATAACAATTATACAGAAGATGGTGGAAAAATAAAGAAGATTTTATAATAAAAATATTGTTTCTTATTGCGCAAGATATATAGATACAAAAAAGCCCGCTTAAAAACTGCGGACTTTATTGAATTGCTAAAAATTTAATCTTCAACGATTAACCCTGACGAGCTTTCATTTTCGGGTTTTTCTTGTTGATGATATAGACGCGGCCTTTGCGGCGGACAACTTTACAATCCTTATCGCGTACTTTTTTAGATTTTAAAGAGCTATAAACTTTCATTTTCTTTCCTTTACAAGCTATTTGCCCGAAACTTAAGCTAAATCTCCCCGTTTGTCAACCATAATTTTCGTAAAATGAGTAAAAAACTTGCTATTTTCTTTCAAATTACTATAATCATCCCTGTTATAAGGAGGCTGAAAGATGAAAAAGTTGTCAATGGCAGTATTTGGAATGTTCTTGCTGAATTTTCCCCAGGCTGCGGCGCAAGTGCCTTATATTGAAGAAGTGCGCGCACTTGGTTCTGTCGCCGGGCAGGGGTTGGCCTGCGGTGCTTCAAAATATGATGCCTTTGAACTTTTGGCAAGGGCGATTCTGATTTCCAAAGCGCCTAGCAACAGCATTCAGGCGCAGGGAATGTATGCCTATAATGAGGAAAAGGCCAATGCTTATATTTCCAAGCAATATGACGGTTTTTTTGAATGTGATAAAATCAACCGTCGTTTTGACAATCAGGCAATTTTTCAGGCCGTTTTATACGCGGACGGCACGATAAAAATGCCGGATGGAACGATTGTCACTCCGCGAGAACCTTATGATGCCAGCCAGATTTATCAGAAAAACGCCAAAATCAGGGATGATTTACAGGCAATTTATCAGGGAAGCGGCAACGCCGAGGTAAAAGAGCTTAAAATCAAGTCAACCGGCAGTGACACAGATATTCAAACCGTTTACAAGCCCCAGGAAAATGCCGAAGACAATTCGCTGCCGTCAGTCGCGGCGCCGCTTCCGTCCGCGCCGGATGTTTCTCCCGCGGCGGCAGACAGTGGCGGTGTCCGTCATATTAAACGCCGCAAATAGTGTCATTTTTCCGTAAATTAAAAGATTGCAACTTCTGAATAATTCGTTATACTCGGCTCTGAGATTAATTGATTATGTTTTAAGGAGTGAGTGGACATGGCATCTTACCAGTATGTCTATGTAATGCAGAATTTAACCAAAGTCTTTCCGAATGGCAAAGAGTTGTTCAAGGGAATCACCCTGTCATTTCTGCCCGGCGCAAAAATCGGCGTTTTGGGCGTTAACGGCGCCGGTAAGTCTACCTTGTTGAAAATCATGGCCGGCGTGGACAAGGATTTTAACGGCGAAGCATGGGCGGCTGAAGGCGTCAGAGTCGGTTATTTGGAGCAGGAACCGAAACTTGATCCGAACAAAAACGTCATGGAAAATATTATGGACGGCATGGGCGAAGTTCGCGATTTGCTGAAGCGTTATGAAGAAGTTTCCATGAAGTTTGCCGAACCGATGTCAGATGATGAGATGAATGCCCTGATTGAAGAGCAGGCCGCATTGCAGGAAAAGATAGATGCCTGTGACGGCTGGGATATTGAACGCACAATTCAGATTGCCATGGATGCGCTGCGTTGCCCGCCGGCAGATGCTGATGTCACAAAACTTTCCGGCGGTGAAAAACGCCGTGTCGCCCTGTGCCGCCTGCTGTTGCAAAAACCGGACATGCTTTTGCTTGACGAACCGACCAACCACTTGGATGCGGAATCCGTAGCTTGGCTGGAAAAACACTTGCAAAATTATAACGGAACGGTTGTTATGGTAACGCATGACCGTTACTTCCTTGATAATGTCACCGGTTGGATTTTGGAACTTGACCGCGGGCAGGGGATTCCTTATGAGGGAAACTACAGTTCCTGGCTGGAGCAAAAACAAAAACGCCTTGAGCAGGAAGCCAAGGAAGAAAGCGCCCGTCAGCGGACATTGGCGAATGAGCTGGAATGGATTCGCAAAAATCCGAAAGCACGTCAGGCTAAATCTAAAGCGCGTATTAATGCTTATGATGAATTGTTGTCCGCCGCAACAAAAGATAAAATTACACAGGCGCATATCAATATTCCGATGACCGAGCACTTAGGAGATTTGGTGATTGAAGCCAATAATATCAGTAAGGGCTATGGTGACCGTCTGTTGATTGACAATTTGTCATTCAAAATTCCGAAAGGGGCGATTGTCGGTATTATCGGTCCGAACGGTGCCGGAAAAACGACCCTGTTTAGAATGATTACCGGACAGGAAAAGCCGGATTCCGGAGAAATCCGTATCGGTGAAACCGTTGACTTGGGCTATGTGGATCAAACGCGCGATGAACTGAATGCCGATAAAAATGTTTGGGAAGAAATTTCTGACGGGCTGGATATCATCCAGTTGGGCAAAAAAGAAATGCCCTCTCGTGCCTATGTCGGGCAGTTTAATTTTAAGGGCGGCGATCAGCAGAAAAAAGTCGGACAGCTTTCCGGTGGTGAACGCAACCGTGTTCACTTGGCAAAAATGCTTAAAAAAGGCGCCAATGTTATTCTGCTTGATGAACCGACAAACGATTTGGACGTTGATACACTGCGTTCTCTGGAAGAGGGAATTATGGAATATCCCGGCTGCGTTCTGGTAACATCGCACGACCGCTGGTTTCTTGACCGTTTGGCTACGCATATCATTGCCTATGAGGGAGACAGCCAGGTCGTGTGGTTTGAAGGCAACTTTGAAGAATATGAAAAAGACAAACGCCGCCGTTTGGGCGACGATGCCTGCAATCCTCATGCCATCAAGTACAAACCACTGGTAAGATAAAATATCCAAAGCCTCCATTATGGAGGCTTTGGCTTATCTGGCAGTTCGCCGTCGGCAGCATGCTGATAACTTTTCTGTTGACAATAGATGTCGACGAGCCTCTGCCTGGCAGTGAAATCAGCGAACAGAAATAATTGCGTATTTACTCACAACCATCATAGTCTCCGTTATTTATATGATTTATAACCGCCTGTTTTAACAGGCCATCGCATTCCGGGGAATAACACATTTTTCCGCCGTTATTTACACCTGTTACATATCCGTGAACACCGCCTCCTGTGCGAGAAGAACCATCACTGCAAGTTGTTGTGCTGGAACACCAGGCCATATGCTGTGTCTGGTTTGTATTGACTTTCTGCGATGTATAGCGGCAACTGTGCCAGCATGTTCGACATGTCGGTCTGGGAGGTGCTGATTTACAGCAGGTTCTGGTTCCGCCGCAGCCATCGGAACAGGACTGTTCCCCGTAAGTACAGTTTCTCTCACTGCTTAACGGTGTACAGCATTTAATTTCTTTTCTGCATATTGTTCCAAAATCAGTGTTAGCTGTGTCATAGCATTTGCCTGAACTGGCAGAAATTTTAGAATATCCGTTAGGGCAGACGTCGCTGAAGCTTTTGAAACAAGGTTTTTTGCAGTTAGTGTAAGCTACGATTTTGTTTTTCTGATTTTCATTTTCTGCTGGAGCCTCCAAAGAACCGCTTGAACAGATATTGCTGACAATTTTGTAGCAGGAAGAACCGCACTCTGTTTTATAGGCGGAAGCTTCATTGCAAACGCCTTTCTCCAGAGAATAACCGTTAGGACAAACATCTTCACAAGCCGTGCATTTGTAACATTTTTGACAGTTAGGCGTTGTTTCTCCCGTTTGTATCATTCCCGAACTGCAAGGTTGTTTTTGGTAATTATGTGGACATTCCTCAGAACATATACATTTTTTCACCATAGATGAATCAAAAGGGCAATGTCCTTCAGGGGAATATCCCGTTTTGCATCCTGAAGCAGCTTGAGTATATCCAAGCTCTTTGCATTTGATGATAGGATCAATTTCCGGAATGTCAGGACCTAAAGGTCCGGGAGGGGGAGGTGTGTTCGGCTCATCTCCGGAACTCCACCTATTTCCCGAACAATTCCCAGCGTCGGTTATGAAACAGACTGAGGCAACACGAACGTCATGTTCGGACTTAATCCGACAATCCAGGTCAAATAAAGCTTCAATATTTTTACCTGAAGCCCCGGATGTCACTGCGTCACTCTGAAAGTACTTCTGAGGATGATGTTGCTTGTTGTTAGACTGTGCCAGCGGGTGTGACAAGTGTGGATAGCCAGAGGTAAGGTGTGGTTGTGTTGTGTAGATATGTATTCCTGACCTGGGCACGGTATCTGAAATAAAAGAAGCACAAACATCGCTAGCTCCGTAACAAATTATGCACGAAGTAGACAGTAACAGTATCTTGCTGATATTCTTCATAGTACCCTCCACACTTGTCATCACAGGGATACTATAACATAAAAAAATCTATTGTTCAATCAATATTTTTAATGAGATGAGAGAAAATTCGACAAAGAAAAGCCGGCATTAAATTTGCCGGCTTTTCTTTGTCGAAGTATATCTATTGAACATTACCAAACGGATTGATAGCTTTTTCATCCGGTTTGCTTCTTAAGTCAAACAAGTTGAGAAATGTTGCGGAAACATAAATTGATGAATATGTGCCGACAATAACACCCCAAACGATAACAAAAGAAAAGCTGCGCAATGTATCTCCGCCAAAAATAAACAGAGCCAAAGCCGCCAGAAGCGTCGTCAACCCGGTTAAGATTGTACGGGAAAAAATGTCGTTAATACTCTTGTTCAACAAATCATATTGATTCATTTTCTTAAATTTACGGAGGTTTTCTCTGATTCTGTCATAAGTAACCACAGTATCATTAACCGAATAACCGGCTAAGGTTAAAATTGCAGCGACTGTTGTTAAACTGAAATCCAAATCAAAGAATGACAATAAACCAACAATCGTAATCAAGTCATGAATCAAACCGATCATTGCCCCCAGAGCAAACTGCCATTCAAATCTGAACCAAATGTAAAGGCTGATTGCCAGAACCGCAATAACGGAAGCAACAATGCCATCGACTTTCAATTCATCGCCAACTTGAGGGCCGACGAGTTCTACGCGGCGATATTCGTAACTGCTGCCTAAAGTAGACTTGATGCTGTTAACAGCGGCCATTTGTTCTTTTTCATTCATATCCTTGGCTTGAACTCTGATCATAACTTCATCGCCGTTTTCGCCGATTGTCTGAAGATTAATTTCATCCAGGTCAACATGGCTTAACGTTTTTCTCATTGCTTCAATGTCAATTTTCTGGTTAGCCTTGATTTCCATGAGAATCCCCCCGGAAAAATCAATGCCGTAATTAAAACCTTTAACGGCAATGCAGGCGCATGATAAAACAACCATTAATATGGAAAGGACATAACCGAGCTTTTTGCCTTTCATAAAGTCAATTGTTGTATCTTTGGTTACCCAACTGAAAAGTTTCATCTTTATAATTCCTTTAGTATCTTAAATTGGAAGTTTTTTCGGCTTATAGCGGGCAATCCATGACGCGATGATAAGTCTGGTGACTGTAACCGACGTAAACATGGAAGTTGCAATACCGATGGCCAACGTAACGGCGAAGCCTCTGACCGGGCCGGTTCCGAAATAGAATAAGACAAAAGCGGCAACCAGAGTTGTCAGGTTCGAGTCGACAATGGTCGACCAGGCCTCGGTAAAACCGGCTTCAGCAGCATCTTTCGTTGAACGTCCGGCTTTAACTTCTTCGCGCATGCGTTCAAAAATCAAAACATTGGCATCAACGGCCATACCGATAGTCAGGATAATGCCCGCGATACCCGGAAGGGTCAGCGTTGCCTCCATCAGACTCAAAGCGCCGAGCAGCAAAAACAGGTTGACAAACACTGTAATTGTTGTGAAAACGCCGAACAAACCGTAAGCAGCAACCATAAACACGACAATGGCGGCCAAACCGATAAGAGATGCTGTAACGCCCTCGGAAATTGAGTCTGCCCCCAAACCTGCGCCGACCGTTCTTTCTTCAAGAACTTCCAGCGGAGCGGGTAATGCGCCTGAACGCAGGAGCAAAGCCAGCTCATTGGCGGATTCGGTCGTATAATTTCCGGTAATCACGCCGCTGCCGCCGGTAATTGCGGTCTGAATTGTCGGTGCGGAAAGAACTTCGTTGTCCAAAACAATAGCTAACTGCTCGCCGATATTATTCTTTGTGGCTTCCCCGAATTTTTTTCCGCCGATAGAGTCAAATTTGAAACTGACGACCGGGCTGCCTTCCTGAAAAGAAACGCCGGCATCAACCAAATTTTCACCGCTGACGACAGGCTTTCTTTTAATGACGTAAACGCCGCCGTCACTGCCGTTGATTAAACGTGAAGCGCTGTTCAGCTTTCCGCGGCGGGCATCGGCTGCATTAGAGCGGCTGTCAACCAGATGGAACGATAACTTTGCGGTTTTTCCCAAAAGATATTTAACATCTTCCGGATTTTGCAGGCCGGGAAGCTGGACGACAATGCGATCAGTTCCCTGTCTTTGAATAACCGGTTCTTTGGTTCCGAGCTCATCAATTCTGCGTCTGACGATTTCAATAGACTGGTCAACGATTTTAAGTTTTAACTGATTGGTGGCAACATCGCTGTACTTAACAATCAAAGTACCGTCTTCGCCGTTTTCAACGACAAGGCCGTCGTCAATTTTGGGAAATAAAGAACGCGCCTTATCTCTGGAAGACTGGTTGTCAATTTTAACCTTGACGGAATTTTCGTCAGAAGCCAGATTGGCATATCTGATTTTGTTTTCGCGCAATGTTTGACGAACCGAGTCCTCAATTGTTCCCATGCGCTCTTTCAAAACGTCGTCAATCTTAACTTCCAAAAGCAGATTGGAACCGCCTTGCAAATCAAGCCCCAGGTTTACCGGCTGCCACCAGGACGGCAGATTTTTGCTGTCACGAAACAGATTCGGTACGGCAAAAAAGATACCAATCAGGCAGATGGCCAGAATAATGATAATTCTAGATCTGGATAATTTATACATGAGTTATGCCTTTATTTTTTTTCTTTCTTGTTCGAATTCGCCGCTTTGGCTTTTTTGGGAGTTTTATTAATTTTTTCAGCAGCATTTTCCGGCAGGATAACGTCGCGGATAGAAGCGCGGCTGACCCTGACCTCAAGGCCGTTGGCAATTTCGACAGTCAGCTCATAAGGGTCGTCAGCTTTGACGACTTTTGCAAAAATACCACCGCCGGTAATAACCTGATCGCCTTTTTTTATGGCGTTTAACAAGGCTTCATGCTGTTTGATTCTCTTCTGCTGGGGTCTGATCAGTAAAAGATAAAAAATCAAAAAGATTAAAGTCAGCTGAACAACGGTGGCAAAAACAGAACCCTGTTGGGCAGAAGCATCGGCCGCCTGTGCAAAAGCATCATTAATAAACATGTTTATTATTCTCCTTATAAAATATTCTTCATGCAATATACACGATTATTTAAGGATAACAACCACAAAAGCGCAATGTTTTAACAAGATATTTAACAAAAAGAGAATGTTAAGGCAGATATGACAGAGGATTAACCGCTTTTTTGCCGGAGCGGACTTCGAAGTGCAACTGGGGTTCGTTAACGCCGCCGGTATCGCCGACTGTGGCAATCTTTTCGCCTTTGACAACCTTTTGCCCTTTTTTGACCAGAAGCTTTTGGTTGTGGGCATATGCCGTAATCCAGCCGTCATTATGGCGGATGAGAATAAGGTTGCCGAAACCTTTCAGTTCGTTTCCGGAATAAACCACGGTGCCTCTGTCGGCTGCTTTGACCGCAGTTCCTTTGGCCGCGCGGATGTTGATGCCATCATTGTTGCGGCCTTTGCCGATTGTGCCGTATTTGGAAATAATCGTCCCTTTAACCGGCCAGGCGAACTTAGCCGTACGTTTTTTTACCGGTTTGGGTTTATAGGTTGGCTGTTTTGAGGAAGCCGTTTTCTTTATGCTTGTTTTTTTTGAGGTCTGCGGTTTCCATGAACTTTTGGAGGTGGATGAAGATGTTGTTTTAGACGGCAGCCAGACTTCATCGCCGCTTTCTGCGTACATATTTCTGGTTGAGCTGATACTGCCGGGAAGAGACAGCCTTTGTCCGATGGACAATGTGTAGGGCGGAACAATATTGTTGAGTTTGCTAAGTGTCGTAACGTCAATATTGTATCGCTTGGAGATGTTATACAGCGTGTCCCCTTTGGCAACGATATGATATTGGGCGCTCGGAATTCGTATAACCTGCCCGACTGCCAGATTATACGGTGGCGTAAAGCCGTTTGCCGTAATCAAATCTCTTAACGGAACGTTGTATCTTCTGGAAATGCTGTAAAGCGTGTCGCCTTTGCTGACGGTAACGGCATTGGGAACATCGCCGAACAGCTCGGTCCTCAGGTCATAATTAAGCAGGCGGACGCGGCCGGAGTTATATGAACACCCGGCTGTGAAAATCAGCAAAATTAACAAAAGTCTTTTCAGCATGCTTCCTACATATAAAAATCCAGCCTCTCTTTATCGTAGCAGCATAAGGTTAAGATTTGTTTACAAAATACTGTTTCTATCTTTATCGGACGATTTAATGCCGTAATCACGTTTCCTTAGGGCAGAAGAAATATGGCGTTTGACCCGGCCGAGAAGCGTGTCCGTCGTTTCATTGAAGTTTTTGCGGTTTGTGTAGGAAATTACAAACATTTCCGCATTGTAACGGTCTACGCCGATGGACTGAATCAGTTTTATCAGCGGATAATACATGTTCTGGGCGATGTCTGCGGCTGTTTCCCGCGATTCTTTAGGCAGCAGAATGGCAAATTTTGTTTTTTCAAAACGTCCGACTGTATGTCTGGCGCCGCCGTTCAGGTCGCAGATTTTTCCCGCCTGAATAATCAGTTTGTCCCCGGTTTCAAAGTCAATCCCTTTGCAGACAAAGTCGTAAACATCTTTTAACTCAACGACAACCAGTGAAAAGTCCTGATTGTAACGTTTACAGCGGTTGAAATCTTTTTCAAGCTTTTGAAACAATGCCGTTTCATTCAAAATATTGCTGTTGAGAATATCCTGTTCCTGTATGCTTTTAAGCTTATGTTTCAGTTTGTCTGCTTCTGAGATGTCCTTTAGGATGATACTCATGCCGACACAATCAAGAATTTCGTTTAAAATCGGCCTGATACGTATTTTCATTGTAACTTTTTGATTTTTCTGCGGCGTAATGACAATTTCGTTATTGATCGTTTCCGGATTCTTCAGCAAACGGTGAAAGCAGCTGTTCAGATAAGCCTGATTGGCAGGGGAATCTTCCATAATTCGGCCCAAGGCCGGCTGATTGGCGATACTTTCCTGATCTGTATTGAAAAAGTGGCAGGCGACGTCATTCATATACTCAATCATAAAATTTTTGTTGAGATGAAAATAAATGTTCTCTTTATTGCGCTGGCTGGTCGGGGTTTGCTTGCGGCTTTCCTGTAAAAGTTCCTTAAAGTTTTTTCTGAGTTTTTTCAACTCGCGCCACAGATACAGGGAATAAACCGCCAAAACAAGAATAAGCACGCCGCCCGTAATGTAAATAACCATAGCCGCCTCCGCAAATGTTGTAGGATACTCAGTATACCACCTGATTTTAAAGATTCATTAAATAAAAGTTGCTTTTTGCATTAAAAAATCTTATTTTGTGCTTGGATTTATATGAAAATGCGAGAATTGAAAATGTCTGCAGAAATAGAAAAGCCGGAAATTCTTGATGAAAGCGGCGATAAATATAAATATGGTTTTGTGACGGATATTGATGCCGATACCGCTCCAAAGGGCCTGAATGAAGAGATTATCCGCTTAATATCCGCCAAAAAAGGCGAACCTGAATGGCTTTTGGAATGGCGCCTGCAGGCATTCCGCTTTTGGCAGAAAATGGAAGAGCCGTCCTGGGCCAAACTGACCTATGACAAAATAGATTATCAGGATTTGTACTATTATTCGGCTCCCAGACAAAAAGCGGCTCCCAAAAGCCTGGACGAAGTTGATCCTGAATTGCTGGATACATACGCTAAATTAGGCATTCCCCTGAAAGAACAGGAAGTTTTGGCAGGCGTTGTCGCCGTCGATGCGGTATTCGATTCTGTTTCCGTTGCGACGACATACCGCGCCAAACTGGCTGAAAAGGGAGTGATTTTCTGTTCGATTTCCGAGGCGGTGAAAGAACATCCCGATTTAGTGCGAAAATATTTGGGCTCCGTTGTTCCTTATACCGACAATTTTTTCGGTTGTCTGAATTCGGCCGTGTTTACCGACGGTTCTTTTGTATATATTCCCAAAGGCGTGCGCTGTCCGATGGAATTGTCCACTTACTTCCGTATCAATGCCAAAAATACCGGACAGTTTGAGCGGACGCTGATTATTGCCGACGAGGACAGCTATGTTTCTTATCTGGAGGGGTGCACTGCGCCGCAGCGGGATGAAAATCAGCTCCATGCGGCAATTGTGGAAATTGTCATTTTGAAAAATGCCGAAGTCAAATATTCCACGGTTCAGAATTGGTATCCCGGCGATAAAGACGGTAAGGGCGGTGTTTATAACTTTGTAACCAAACGGGCGGCCTGCCGCGGAGAAAATGCCAAAGTTTCCTGGACGCAGGTGGAAACCGGTTCGGCCGTAACCTGGAAATATCCGTCCTGTATTTTGCAGGGGGATAATTCTGTCGGTGAATTCTATTCGGTAGCCATTACCAATAACCGCCAACAGGCTGACACCGGAACAAAAATGATTCATATCGGTAAAAATACCAGCTCCAAAATTATTTCCAAAGGCATTTCTGCCGGATTTTCCAATCAGACCTACCGCGGCTTGGTTAAAGTTAGTCCGGGAGCTAAAAATGCCCGCAATTATTCGCAGTGTGACAGTTTGCTGATTGGAAACACCTGCGGTTCGCATACGGTTCCTTATATTGAAAACCGCAACAAAACGGCCCGGATTGAACATGAAGCGACAACCTCAAAAATCAGTGATGAGCAGTTGTTTTATTGTCTGCAGCGGGGAATAAGCGAAGAAGAGGCCGTCAGCCTGATTGTAAACGGTTTTTGCAAAGAAGTTATGCAACATCTGCCGTTAGAATTTGCCATTGAAGCCGCGAAGTTAATCAACATCAGTTTGGAGGGAAGCGTTGGATAATGACAAATTCTGTATGTAAAAGGGCCTTAGAAACCTGGGGCGAAACAGCGCAAATGCTGATGGTTATTGAAGAAATGTCTGAGCTGACCAAAGAAATTCTCAAAAATGTCAATCGGCGGCAGAATAACATTGCTGAAATTATTGAAGAAACGGCGGATGTAGAAATTATGCTTGAACAGCTCAAGGAAAATTATCATATCGCGCAACAGGTAGAAGAATACAAAGCTCAAAAACTCATGCAGATTGCCGCCCGCTTGGATAAATGGAAAAAAGCAGAATGAGGATAGAAGAATGATGAAAACACCGTTGTTGGAAATAGAAGATTTATACGCCCGTGTCGCAGACCGGGAAATCATAAAAGGGTTTAACCTGACGATAAATGAGGGCGAAGTTCATGCAATTATGGGGCCGAACGGTGCCGGAAAATCCACTTTGTCTTATGTGCTGAGCGGTAAACCGGGATATGAAGTTACGGGCGGAAAAATAAAATTCAAAGGTATGGACTTATTGAAAATGCCGCCGGAAGAACGGGCGCGGGAAGGCATATTCCTTATTATGCAATATCCGGTTGAAATTCCCGGCGTTCCGGTGACAACCTTCTTAAAACATTCGGTCAATGCCGTGCGCAAACATCGAAACCTGCCGGAACTGGATACAATGGAGTTTATAAAGCTCGTTCGTGAAGAAGGGAAAAAACTGGGAATTTCCAATGATATGTTGAAACGGCCGATAAATGTCGGCTTTTCCGGCGGTGAAAAGAAACGCCTTGAAACATTGCAGTTGGCAATATTGAAACCGCAGTTTGCAATTTTGGATGAAGCCGATTCGGGACTGGATATTGACGCATTAAAAGTTGTGGCGGATGGTGTCAATGCCGAGCGCAGCGAACATAACGCCATGTTGGTTATTACCCACTATCAACGCCTTTTAAATTACATTGTGCCTGATTTTGTTCATGTTTTTGCTGACGGCCATATCGTTAAATCCGGCGGCAAAGAATTGGCGCTGGAGCTGGAAGAAACCGGTTATGCGCAGTTTGTGAAAGAGAAATAAGATGGGCGGATTGTTGCAAAATATCAAATTGCCCGGAGAAAATATTCCCTGGCTGGAAAGTCTGCGGGAAAAAGGGCGTGAAGCCTTTGCTGCGCAAGGGCTGCCGACAGCCAAAACTGAGGCATGGAAATATACCCGTCCGCGTGATTTGCAGGTTGATGATTTTGTTATGGAAACGGAAGAGCCGGGAGAAGAACACAAAACTTGCGGCTGCGGAGGTGAGTGTTGTTGTCATGAGGCAGAAAATCAGCCTGTATCACTGCCGTTTACCGGTTATGAAATACATTTCGCCAATGGCCGCCTGCAACACGGACATTTGCAGCTGCCGCGCGGCGTCACAGTAATGCCGTTAATGGACGCGGTTTTGTATGATGAGGAAATTAAAAATTATCTCGGAAAGTCCGTTGACATTGAACATTACCCGTTTGCAGCGTTAAATACAGCCTATTTGGCCGAGGGGCTGTTTATCCGTGTGTCCAAAGACGTGGCTTTGGACTGGCCGCTGGTTATTTTCAACCATACACATTCCTGCCATGACAATCTCTTTTATAATGTCAGAAACATTATTGTTCTGGAAAACGGCGCCTCAGCCGGACTGGTAGAATTCTATGGTTATTCCGGAGCCGAGAAGTCCCGCTATTTTGCCAATGTCGTTAATGAAATTTATCTGGGGCGCAATGCTTCCTTGCGGCATTATAAATTTCAAAACGAGGCTTTTAAGGCGGTTCATATTTCTCTGTCGCAGGTCAAAGTCAAAAGCGGCGGAACATATGATTCTTTTTGCCTGCAACGGGGAGCCAATCTGGCCCGAAACGAAACCAAAGTCCTACTGACAGAGGAAAATGCCCGGGCGGATGTTAATGCCGCTTATATCATGCATGGCTGGGCAACCCTGGATACAACGACGGATATTGAACATCTTTCGCCGGATACTTGTTCCGACCAGTTGGTTAAAGGAATTGTCGGCGGAGATGCCAAAGGCGTTTTTCAGGGCAAAATCCATATTGCGCCAGACGCAGTCAGAACGGAAGGGCATCAGTTGCATAAAGCTCTGTTGTTAACAGATACGGCGGAAATTGACTGCAAACCGGAACTTGAAATTTTTGCCGATGATGTTAAATGCTCTCATGGCGCGGCCAGCGGCGAACTGGATGAAGAGCAGCTGTTTTATATGCGTTCCCGCGGCATCGGCGAGGATGAAGCCAGACAGATTTTAATTGACGCTTATCTTGAAGATGTTTTTGCCCGTATTAAAAATGAAGAAATCCGGAATTGGTTTTCTTCTCTTTCAAGGTAAAGGATATAAAAATGTATGATGTTGAAGAAATAAGAAAAGATTTTCCGATACTGTCCCGTAGCATAGAAGGAAAGCGCAACACATTTCTGGATACGGCCGCGTCGGCGCAAAAACCGCGGTGTGTTGTCGACCGAATGGTAACGGCGTTGACGGAACAATATGCCAATGTTCACCGCGGCTCTTATTATCTCTCCGAACATCTGACTTTTGCCTATGAGCAGGCGCGCAAAATCGTACAGCGTTTTATCAATGCGGCATCGGCCGATGAAATCGTTTTTACGCGTAATGCAACGGAATCAATCAACCTGGTTGCTTCAACTTGGGGACGGAAAAATCTCAAACCCGGGGATGAAGTTCTTATTTCGGAAGCAGAACATCATGCTAATCTGGTAACCTGGCAGGTTCTTCGCGATGAACTGGGCTTTACTTTAAAAATATTCAAAATTGCGAATGATGGCAGCTTTGTCTGGAATGAATTTTTGGGACAGTTGAATAAGAAAACCAAACTTGTTGCCGTAACGGCTATGTCAAATGTTCTGGGAACTGTCTTCCCGATAAAAAAAATGGCGGAGGCTGCTCATAAATATAATGCCTTGATTTTGGTAGATGCTTGTCAGTTTGCCGTGCATGGCAATATTGACGTGCAGGATATGGACTGTGACTTTCTGGCCTTTTCCGGGCATAAAACCTATGGGCCGACGGGAATAGGTGTTTTGTACGGCAAATATAAGCTTCTGGATGAAATGCCGCCTTATCAGCTGGGCGGAGAAATGGTTGATACCGTCACCTATGAAAAAACGACCTTTGATGTTCCTCCGGCGCGTTTTGAAGCTGGAACCCCCGCTTTTGTTGAAGCGATAGGGCTGGGAACGGCGCTGGAATATATGATGACCCTCGGGCAGAAAAATATTATTGAACATGAACGCCGTCTGACGGCTTATGCAACGGAAGCGTTGCAAAATGTAAAGGGGCTGACGTTAGTCGGAACAGCTGCCGATAAAGGCGGGGTTTTTTCTTTTGTTGTCGAGGGAATGCACCCGCAGGATATGGCTTTTATCTTAAGCAAGGAAGGCGTTGCCGTCAGAACGGGACATCATTGCGCGGAACCGCTGGTACGCCGGATGGGATATGAAAGCGTTGCCCGGGCCAGTTTGGGATTGTATAGCAATGAAGAAGACATAGATATGCTGGTTGCCGCAATCAATAAAGCTAAAACTTTTTTCTGAGATTATTCCGAAAATAACTTATTGTAATTTTCCTTGAAACCTCCGGGACAAAATCCTCGGAGGAAAAGTTTCCTCATAAAAAACTTGCCAACAATTTCCCCTTATGCTGCCCTTTACTTTAAGCGGCAGAGTTTGCTGCTCAGGGCGTAGTAACCCTTTTGTATCTTAGTCGTCAAGCATATTTACGACTTTAAATAAGGTTATGCTGATATCTGTCTGTGTGCTAGAGGCGGATGTCGGCGTTATAAGGCTTTGCACGAAAGCGCTGAGCCGTTTTAAGATACTACGGTTACTAACATCCGCCCGTCTTCTTTATGAAGCGGGTTTTGTTTTAACTTAAAGCAAGGGTGTTTTTAACATGAATATTAATTTTAAATTTTTACTTTTAGGGACGAGTCTGTCCTTAATCCCAAATTTAACCTATGTGCAATGCGTGGTTACCGATTGTTTACAATTAGGCTACACGTCACTAAAATCATGTGCTGGCGGTTTAAAATGTCCGTTTGGCGAATATTGGGCTTGCCCGAAAGTTGAAGAAAAAGCTGTTCTCGGTCAATGTACCGGCTATGCTAAGAATTGTAAAATCAGCGATATTCTTAACAGCGACGGGACTTGCACAACGGATAAAGTCAGCGGCAAAACACCGCTTGGTGTTGTCATTGCGATTAAGGATGGTTGTGGCTGGGCAATGACAACCAAACCGATACTAGAAACAGTCCATTGGACAACGGATTGGAACGAAAACAAGACAGGGCTTCCCATCTATTTAACTATTCAAGCTGCGCTTCAAGATTTTGACGCCCGCGGCAACATGACCAAGATTGAACAGGTTGCTGATAATATCACTGACTATATTCCAGCCAATGCTGCATTAACTTATGCACCAAGTGCCGCCCCAACAACAAAAGGTTTATGGATGCTTCCGACTGCAGGTATGTTAAACAGCCTGTATAAGAATAGAGGTATAATTAACGTAACCATCTCCAAACTTGGCGAAACGCCAATATCAACCGATGTACATAATCATGACCACATTTGGTCATCATCTGCAACTAACTATTGCCTGGCATGGCTCTCTTGTTGGGGGAATATGCCTCAATATAGTAAAGAGACTGGTATTACCTACAGTGTAGAGGCCGGAGGATATTGTAGCCAGGATGGAGGCGTCGTCCATCCCGTAATTGAATTTTAATCTCATTGCAAAAAAGGAACTGGTTTTTCAGTTCCTTTTCTGGTTATTCTTTTGCTTAAAATTTTCAGAAGTGCAGGGAAATTTAATTTTAAATTTTGCAGGTTCTGGCAACAGTCAGGGTATCAACAGATTTAGCGCCGGCTTTTTTTAGAGCGGCCGCACATTCTTTCAAGGTTGACCCCGTCGTCATAACATCATCAATGAGTAAAATCCGTTTTCCCTTAATTTGTTCGGGATGTTTTATGCTAAAAGCGTCTTTAACATTTTTATGTCTGGCTTTGCCGCTGAAACCGACCTGTGGTTTGGTATGTCGGTGGCGGACAAGTGCCGTAAAATTAACGTCGATGCCGGTAAGTTTTGAAAGTTCCCGTGCTAAAAGAGCCGATTGATTGTAATGCCTCTTCAACAAGCGCATATAATGAAGTGGTGTCGGAATAATCATATCAACCCCGGCTTCAAAAATATCCCGTCCGCCCAGTTTCATCCACTTGGCCAACAACGGGGCGTTGTCTGTTTTATCTAAAAATTTCAGGCCGAGCAGGAGATTTTTGGAAGCATCGTCATAACGTACGGCCGCACGGCTTAAGCGAATAGGAGAGCGCTTGTTTTTTGCGCAGACACCGCACAACAGTTTCTTGGTTCCGAAGTTGCTTTCGGCAAAAGGCAAGCCGCATTTGCTGCAATAAGGTTCCGAGATGAAGTTAATCTCTTTGAAGCAGTCTTCGCAAAGGCTGTTGTCATCGCCGATAACCTTGCCGCACTTTTTGCATCGCGGCGGCAGAAGTAAATCAAGTATTTTTTTCAGAATATCATTCATTTGAGCCGAAAATCTTAAGCAGCTCTTCATGAATGCGGTTTATTTCATCAACAACAATCATGCCGGACTGTCGCATAACTTCTTTTTTGTCTTCGGCCGTGACTTTTCCCTGAGCGATAATATCCCCGGCATAGCCCATTTTGTGCCCGAAAGGCACAGCATTGCCGGCAACAAAGCTGATGACGGGTTTCCTGTGCCGCAGGCTTTCATAGTATTTAGCGCCGAGTTCTTCAAATGCGCCGCCCAGCTGTCCGATTAGAATGACGGCATCTGTTTCATCATCATCCATAAACAGCTTAAGCGTTTCAACAAAATCAATGCCGATAACCATGTCATCGCCCAAACCGATAACCGTCGATTGCCCGAGTTCGGCGCGGTTAGTTTCCAAAACCGCCTCATACGTTAGAGTTGAAGAACGGGAAACAATGCCTATTTTGCCTTTTTTCAGAATGTTTTCCGGAAAGATTCCCAGACGCGCCTCTCCGGGGGTAATAATGCCCGGCGTATTCGGTCCGATAAATTTTGTCTGTGATGATTTCAAAATATTTTTAATTTCCATCATATCTTTAATCGGTACGCCGTCGGCAATACACACAACCAGCTCAAGTCCGGCGTCTGCCGCTTCTCTTAATGCGCTTTTGACAGCTTTTGCCGGAACAAACATAACCGAAGCGTTGGCCTGCGTTTCTTTAACAGCTTCTTTAACCGTATTAAAAACCGGAACATCCATATAGGTGATACCGCCTTTGCCGGGAGTAACACCGCCGACTACATTTGTTCCGGAATCAACAGACCTGCGGATGTGAAAGGAGGCTTGAGTTCCGGTAATTCCCTGAACCAGTACGCGAGTGTCTTTATTAACCAGAATAGACATTTAGTCACTCTCCTTTACGGCCGTAATCAGTTTGTCAACGGAATCTTCCATGTCATGAGCAATAATGACCGGAAGTTTTGAATTTCGCAGAATATCATAGGCTTCTTCTTTGTTTGTTCCTTCAAAGCGAACCACTAACGGGACATTCAGACCAACCTCGGAGGCGGCGGCAACAATTCCCTCCGCCAGTAAATTGCACCGTAAAAAACCGCCTAGAATATTAATCAATATGCCTTCAACCTTAGGGTTGGTCATAATGATTTTAATGCCGGCGGCGATTTTGTCTTTATCGACACCGCCTTTGACATTCAGAAAACAGGCCGTATCCATGCCGCTTTCCCGGATAAGATCCATTGCCGCCAGAGCAATGCCGTCACCGTTAACAATACAACCAATGCTTCCGTCTTCAAAGTCACTGTATTTAAAGCCGTATTTAGCAGCTTTGATTTCTCGTTCTTCCGATTCGGATTCATCCTGCAAAATTGCAATGTTAGGATGTCTGAATAAAGCGTTGTCGTCAAAAGACATCTTTGCGTCAAGAGCAATAATACGCCCGCGTCGGGTAACCCCGGCCGGATTTATTTCAATCATGGTGGCGTCATTGTCAACAAAAGCACTGTGCATGCCGTCAATCAGGTTTTTAAGATATTTAAAGCTTCTTTCCGGCAAATCCAGATAGCGCCTGACCTCTTCAATTTGCGTTTTTCTGGCACCTTTTTCCAAATCAAGTTTAAGCTTCAAAATTTTAGCGGGATTCTCAACGGCAACAGTCATAATATCCTGCTCGCCCAATTCACAGATGAGAAGCGTTAAAGACGGCGAAATTCGGTCAATAATCAGACCGGCATAAAATTTTTTCTTAACCTTGGTAAAGACTTCAACATAAATGCGTCCGACCGTTTTCCCCTTTGGACCGGTCTGAATGGTCTTCAATGTGGAACCGAGCATTTGCTCCGCCTCTTTAAGAATTTCTCTTCGGCGTTTAACCAGACGGATACCGCCGCCTTTCCCCGCCGTTTCTTCCATAAAATATCCTTTCTCCCGGGCGCCGGACTGAATCTGCGCTTTGAGCACCCACGGCCCGCGCATGGAAACGTGAACCGCGGCATTTTTTGCTTCATTCGGAGTATAGGCAATCTTTCCGCGCGGGACAAAAACGCCATAGTGGCTTAAAATTTTCTTTGCCTGATACTCGTGGATATTCATACCTTAACCAGCTCCTCCGCATAAAATCTGATTTTATCGACCATGGAAACCAGACCGTTCCGGCGGTTGGGAGTCAAATGTTCCCGCAAGCCGATTTTATCAAAGATTTTATCAACGTTAATCTCTAAAATTTCTGATGATGTTTTGCCCGAAAAAATTGCCAGAACAATGGCGATAATTCCTTTAACGATAATAGCATCACTGTCACCATGAAAGAAAAGAAGCTTTTCCTCTCCGGCTTCTTTTACCTGAGGAACCAACCAGACCTGGGACTGGCAGCCTTTGACTTTCCACTCTGGCGTATGAAATTCTTCCGACAGGGGAGGGAGCTTTTCGCCAAGCTCAATAATATAACGATATCTGTCTTCCCAGTCATCCAAAAGTTCAAAATTTTCTTCTAATTCTTCGACGGTCATTTTAAGGCTTTCTCCAAACTTCTCCGCAGTATATCTCAAAAATGGTGCTTGTCAATTTTCTTGCATGTTCGAAATTTCTGAGCTTCGTCGGTCAGACGCTGATAGAGATGCCTTGACAGCCTTTCTCCTTGAATGGCCATTCGCTCGGGATGCCACTGCACGCCAAACGCATAACCGGCATAATCAATATATTCAATAGCTTCTATAATTCCATCGCTAGCCCGTGCCGAAATTTTGATTTTATCTTCGGGGACCGAAGCGACGGCCTCCCCGTGCGCAGAGTTAACGGTTGCTTTTTCCGTGCCGCAGATATAAGACAGAAGGCTCCCGGGAGCAATGGCAATATCATGCGCATATTCATTGGCGTCAATTCCTCTGTGCTTGAGAGGGGTATAACCAAAATCTTCGGCAATATTCATCAGTTTGGCACCCTTAACCCCGGCCATCATCTGCATACCGCCGCAAACGCCGAATAAGGGCATTTTCTGCGCAATGGCATAATTGATTGCAGTCAGATATGCGCGGGAACGCGGCGGCAATTCGCCGGTCGATTCTTTTTGGGGGGTAACATACCAGGCGTCAGGGGAGGGAAAACAGCCGCCGATTAGAAGAATGCCGTCAACTTCTTTTACCTGTTCTTCAACTTGGGCATAAGTAATAAACTTAATATTGGCACCGGTGTTTAAAACGGCTTTGACATAAGGTTCGTCAATGGAATAAAACGCGCCCTCCAATGCCAGAATGATGCCAATTAAGGGAGCATCCTCGGCGGATTTATATTCATTTGGGGAAAGAAGTATTTCTGCCCGTTCGGCTAAAGCGTCTATTTCGGCAGCGCTGATCTTATTGACAATATAAGTCACACAGCTGCTGTGTGAAAATTTCTTTTTTTCCAGAAAAAACTCCGGCATAACATCTTTTCCTTATCAGTATTATAACATATCCATCATCATACGGACATCATCGCTTATCATGTCCAGCGACCAGGCCGGTTCCCAGACGACTTTTACTTCAACCCGGCCTGTTCCTTCAACCATGGCTACGGCGTCGGCAACCTGCTGCGGAAGAATGCCCGCAACCGGACAGGTCGGCGCAGTTAGCGTCATCTCAATGTAAACATCGCCGTTTTCCCGAAGGTCAATGTTATAAATCAACCCCATGTCATAAACATTAATCATGATTTCCGGGTCAGAAACAGTTTTAAGAGCCTCAATAATATCTTCTTTGGCAGCTGTTTTTTCTCCGGTCGGTTTTTCTTGCCCGGCATAGGCAATGTAATCTTTTAAAGATTCCTTGTCCTGTAAGGCCAGAGCTTCTAACAGGGAAGCCTCCGTGCTGTCTATCTCGTTATCCTGCATAAATTTTTCCTTTTTTAATCAGGCTCTTTAATTCGTTCTATGTTGGCGCCGACATTTCTTAATTTTTCATCCAGATGTTCATAACCGCGGTCAAGATGATATACCCGGTTGACAATCGTTTCGCCTTCCGCTGCCAGCCCTGCTAATATCAAAGCGAAAGAAGCGCGCAAATCCGTTGCCATAACAGGGGCGCCGTAAAGCTTGTCAACGCCGCGGACAATAGCGGAAGCGTGCCCGTGAACGTTAATGTTTGCCCCCATACGCAATAATTCGGGAACATGCATAAACCGATTCTCAAAAATCGTTTCCGAAATCATGGCTGCGCCTTCGGCCGTCAGCATCAAGGCTAAAAATTGTGCTTGTAAATCAGTCGGAAATCCCGGATAGTAATCAGTCATGATATCTTGTCCGGTCAGCTTACAGTTTCTGGCATCGATAATAATTGATTTTTCTTTTTCTTCAACCTTAACGCCCATATTTTTTAAAATAGTTAATGGTGTTTGCAAGGTTGAAGCCGAAGCGTTGATTAATTCGATTCTCCCGCGGGTGATTGCTGCAGCTACGGCGTAAGAACCGGCTTCAATTCTGTCGGCAATGACTTTATGTCTGGCACCGTGAAGCTTTTTAACGCCTTCTATAGTTAAAATCGATGTATCTTTTCCGGAAATCTTAGCGCCCATGCTGTTTAGCAAATCAATTAAATCGCCTATTTCCGGTTCTTTGGCGGCGTTTTCTATTTTGGTAGTTCCCTGAGCCAGAACTGCAGCCATAAGAATATTGCAGGTAGCGCCGACGGAAGCGATTCTAAAGATAATATGCGCTCCTTTCAGGCCGTCTTCAGCGTCAGCAAAAACATAACCGTTTTTAATCTCAATCTTTGCCCCCATTTGTTCCAGTGCCGACAGGTGGATATCCATTGGCCGGGCGCCGATAGCGCAACCGCCGGGAAGAGAAAGTTCAATATGCCGTTCCCGGGCAAGAAGCGGGCCGAGAACATAATAGGAAGCGCGCATCTTGCGAACATAATCATAAGGGGCAACTAGGCTAGTCAACTTAGGCGTGCGATAAGAATAGGTTTTGGTGTTATGATCATCGATAAAGTCGTCAAACTCGTCAATCTGCGTACCGAGCTGTGCTAACAAGGCGTTCATGGCTTTAATGTCGGAAAGCATGGGCATATTCGTCAGGGTAACGGTTTCATCGGTTAGCAGACTGGCGCAGATAAGCGGAAGTGCGGCATTCTTTGCGCCGCTGATATAGATTTTGCCGTTAAGTTGTTTTCCGCCGATAATTTTGATTTTATCCATGATGCTAAAGTCCTTTGCTTGAAAATTATTCTGTTTGGGAATTTTGAGCTTTTAATTTTTCTCTGGCTTCTTTTTGTTTCTTTCGTTTTTCCAGATTCTTTTGCAACGCTTTGGCTTCTTTTTCAAAGCGCAAATCGCTCCTTTTTTTCTTAAGGCTTTTCGATTCTTCGGCCATATCGCGGAACTCCTTTGTTAATATGTGCTTATCATATAATAAGATGTTTAAAAAAGCGATAAGATTCTGCTGTAAAACGGCGGGAAGATGGCGAAAAACTCACAAGATTAAAAAAGTTCTTGATTTTTATTTTAAGAATGGGTATGTTCACTTTCAGTTAAGGCCGCCATAGCTCAGTGGTAGAGCACGTCATTGGTAATGACGGGGTCGCAAGTCCGATTCTTGCTGGCGGCACCATTTTTAGAAATGCACCTTTTGAGGTGCTTTTTTGTTATGTAAACCAAGGCTTTCAACCAGACCGATTTTGGAAGTTTTTGAAATAGCATTTTTTGATAACTAATCGGACTTTTTATGCGAAAGCTAAGAAACCCAAGCGTTTTTATATATTTTGATAAAATTATTTTCTTTTAGCCAAAAGTATGATATAATATAATTAAATTATTGAAGGAGGTATAAATGGTTGATAATACTACATGGGGATTTGGCCTACCATCGTTAGAAAATGGAGCCGATAATTTAGAAAATGCTTCTAATTCCGTAAAGAATGATAAAACACCTGAAAAAACTTACAACCCTGAAACAGGTTTGTTTGAATATGCTGATAGAATTATGCAAAAACTTCATGATGTAAGGAAGAAATTACATAATCGAAATATTGACCCTTTAGCAGCAAAACAAGAAGAAATGTCTCGAGGCCTTGAAGAGATTGGATTATCAAGAAAAGATATGGGGAAAACCGGAGATAGCTCAACAGGAGAAATTACAGAAAAACATAAAAAAATCGCTAACAGCCAAACAGAGGATGCTAAAGCGGTGATGATAAAGCAAAAAATACAAGCTCAAGGAAGGTAACAGGTAATTTTTCATTAAAAGAGTTAAATATAAATTGGTTATTTTGAAAGAGCATCCTCGAACATCTCAATTTTCCTTGTTAATTCCTTAAAATCCTCATAAAAATTAGTCCGGTAACTGCACAGCAACCCGCACCATTTGTTGATTTCAGGCGTTTTTAGCAACTTATCAAACGGTTTAGTTATTGAAAAACAAAGATTTTTTCCTTCCGTTTTGCAGTCCGATAAGATTAAATTCAAAATATCTCTTTTTTGCGAAATAATCGGACTTTTTAAGAATTTTCCAACATTTGCAGCAATTTCAGCGATATTTGCCAAGGTTTCATCGGTTTCGGTATCAATCTCAAGGTATCTGTCCATATCTTTTTGCAGTTTCTCTTTTTCCAATTCAATTTCAGTTTTCAATTCATTATAAAAGTGTTAAAGAAAAGGCGGTCGCGTTAGTTAAATATGCAAATAATTTTGCTTGGGATACAGTAAAGTCGTTGGCGATTTATATCCTTATCGGTTTGGTTGTCGGGGCATTCATGCATGGCTACATTCCACAAGAATTTTTTGTAAAATATATGGGAGCTGATAATATTTGGGCCGTTCCTTTCGCTGCTTTCGCCGGAATTCCTATTTATGCATCTCAGGCAGGGATTGTTCCATTAGTTCAGGTACTCTTAATGAAAGGCGTACCTATCGGGACTGCATTGGTGGCTTTTATGAGTATTGCAACAATATCGCTTCCGGAAATAATGATGCTCAAAAAAGTGTTTACTTATAAGCTATTAATGATTTTTATTGGCTATTTGTTTGTTGCATTTATGGCAACCGGTTATTTATTAAACTTATTGTAAGGAGATGATTATAATGAAAGATATTAAAATTTTAGGAACAGGTTGCTCAAAATGTAAAACAGTTATGCAGCTTGTTGAGAAAATTGCAAAACAACATAATTATGAGGGGAAAATAGAAAAAGTTGAGGATATTGCCGAGATTATTTCTTATGGTGTGATGTCAACGCCTGCGATTGTCATTGACGGTAAAGTTGCTTTTGTCGGAGGTATCCCTTCAGAAGATGAAGTCAACAAATGGTTTAATGAGCCAACAAGTTGCTGTTGTGGTTGCTGTAAATAAATATGACTTACACCTCTTCCATAGAAATATCCTTAGATTAAAGTTAAGGATATTTTTATTTTGTAGATAGCATAACTTAGTGATATAAATGACAATAAGTTTCTTTTATTAACTCATGTTGAGATTATTTTCAAATAACTCAATTTTTCTTATTAGCTGTTTAAAATCATCATAATTTTTAGTCCGATAATCGCACAGTATCGCGCACCATTTGTTGATTTCAGGCGTTTTTAGTAGCTTATCGAATGGCTTTCTTATTGAAAAACAAAGATTTTTTCCTTCTGTTTTGCAGTCCGATAAGATTAAATTTAAAATATCTCTTTTTTGCGAAATAATGCGCCGCTACGAAAACTGTCGCTTTCTAGCTTTAAGCGAACAACCAAGTATTGCCGCGGCTAAAGCCTAGCAACACTAAGAGAAGTTTTCGGACTTTTTAAGAATTTTCCAACATTTGCCGCGATTTCAGCGATACCTTCCCATAAAGGCGTCATTAATCATGTTTCTCTTGATTTGTTCTTCTTGTCGGTTGTGTCGAGTATGCTCGCTTTCTGCTTGACGCTGCAAGGCATCTAGTCTTTGACTTAAACCTGCAGAACATTTCTTAACGATGTCATTAAAAATTCCACCTTTAGCCTCAATTATTTCATTTCTGTCTGGGGAGGCTGTTGGTTTCTTCATTGTAATTCTATCATTTCTCGCCATTTCCGATAATAAGCGCTTGATTTTATTGGCCTGTAAATTACTATCAAATCCGAAACTTTCTTTATCTTCTGTAAAAGTATCAGCCTTTTTTTCGAAAGTGTATCCATTTTTTGCCGTATATGAAAAAGAAGCCGAAAAAGACTCTAAATCGTCACCATAACCATCGGGATCCAGAGAAATTCTTTTAGAAACTTTAAAAATAACATCAAGGTCTTTTCCTTCTGAATTTTTTACCCGAATTTTAATCCCTTCTTCTTTTAGACAATCTTTCACATTAAATTCGGGTATTTCGACATCAAATCTTTTGGATGCTTTCTTTTCTTTGATGCGGTTAATTATTTTATGCAAGTTCATTGTCCCCCCCCTAAATTACTTATGCGATAATATACATTATAATAGCATAACTTTATTTTTTTGTCCAGAAAAAAAGAAAAAATTATGCTAGGATTTTATGGTGTAAACTTTGCATAAGTTTAATTTTATTCTTCAATCTGCTTTGCAATGATATTTTTTTGCAATTCCAACAATATCTGCCAACTTTGCCGGAAGTGATTCCGGCCTGTTCATTTTATAAGCAGTATCGGAAGTGCCAACAATATGGCGGATATGCCGAACACTAACTGATTTTTTATATTTTGTTCTTTGTATTTTACTGCCGAGATAACCATAACCACCGGAACAGACAGTCTCAAAAACACAGCCACAATTGATACCGGCAAAATATTAACCGAGGCATAAATGACTAAAAATTCTGATACGCAGTAAAAAACACCGGCACAGATTGTCCTTTTATCTTTGAAAGCTATTCTGAAGGCGGCTCGTGCATCCCGATACATAAAACACATAAAACACATAAAGACAGAAGAAACAAGCAGATGCGCGTACCACCCCACCTCTGGAATTGCAATATGATCTGACACCGTAAAAGAAGCCATTATTATTGTTGCAATAATAAAACAGGCAAAATCATTTCCAGAAAGCCTTTTTGCATCGCCTTTGCGTAAAAATAAAATCCCTAAAATGCCAAATCCGCAGATGCATAACACCTTAATTATCCCCAGATTTTCATGAAAAAACAAATTATTTACCAGACTTCCCAAAGCCAGAGCAATGAAACTAAAAAAAACTGATGAAGACATACTCCTTTTGTTTACGACTTGCTGCAGCGTAATCAGATAAAAAATACTAATTCCTTTATATACAGAGATTAAAATATATGGAGAATACAGTACATTTTGTCCGCGAACAACCAGTAAATCACCAAGCAAGGGCCAAGTCAAAATTAATCCCGCAATCAACCAAAATGATGTGAAAGTTACAGACTGTCGCGCCGGAAAATTTTCAGCAATCGGTTTGTATAACCACGGGCGTCCCACCCACGAAATTAATAATAAAAAACCAATAAAAAGCTGAAATAAAGTCATTTGCGGAGCCTTAAAACAATGTTCAAAAAAACGGTTATCCGTATAGCTATAATATTAATGATGTTTATTAAAAAAAGATAAAAATATGATAAGCTCTGCCGAAGCTAACGTCAGGAAAATCCGAGAGAAGTTTCGGACTAAGAATTATGAAGGACGGAGAAATATTGTATAAAAATTTATCTTTTAAAAGCAAAAAAAAGACCTTTGACAACATCAAAGGTCTTTAATTATTATTCTTTAGGCGGAATAAGCGACATAAAAAGAGGAATTATTACCATAGTAATAACGATTGCCGGTATTAAAAACATACTGGCACAAGTGTTAAAATAAACATACCTAGTGTCGACAGATGCAACCAAATTATACAAAAGAGCTGTTAAAATACCCCATATTACAAAACTAACCAAACCCAGCCCTTTTCGTTTTTTTTCTTTGCGTATATGCGCATACAAATAACTGCAAGCCGTACCTAATATCAGGTAGATAATAGCGACAAAAGCCGTTGAAATGTAATTTTGTATATTAGCACTTTTGTATGGACTTGCATAAACATCCTGCATATCAGGTCTGATGTATAAAGATTCGGACATCAAAAATGTATAAGCCGAAACAAACCCTAAGCATGCAATAAGAAAAACTGCTTTATCTGTGTATTTGTACAATGATACAGACACACCTAAAGAAACTACCCCCGTAATCATAAACAGGGCAATAAATTCATTCGTTCCCATAATGATAAATTTTTAATTGTCAGACATAATTACTAATTTTAATGTCTGAAGGATGCAACAGGTTGCTAAAAAAATCAAGAAAATTTTGTTTTTATATATTTCTCGACAAATTAAATAAAAAAGTCAGATAATTAAAAAAAAAGTTGTTTTTGTATGACCTCAGCGGTTAAATCAACTATTCTGCCGGCCTTCTTGATACAAACGCAAAGCATTTAGATTAACATTTATTGTTTGTGTTTTATAAGGTGCTCTGTTTACAGGTGATAAGCCTCGCAATTGTTGAATCTTTTTAGCATTTATTTTTAAGCAATTTTTTTCTTTGTTATTTTTATCATAGGCCTCAGAGCACTCATGAATCGTTTGCGCGCGGTGTGTTCCTGAATGTGTATGAGGTGGATTTACCCCCCCCTTCAGATTCTGTTTGAAGAAAATTTGCCCATCCGTCACAATTATAACCTGCATTTTTTGCAGTCACGACACCCATTGTATCGGCAAATGTTTCTGCTCCATCCATATATTTTAGCTTTATGCTGTCGTCTTGCGGGCGATTATAAAAATCTATAAAATGCCCCATTTCATGAGCCTGCAAACCAGATAATATATCCTTATTGTTTTCTTCAAACAGAACTTCGCTAACCATAAGAATTGCTTCGTTCTTTTCTCCTTTATCACCTTTTTTAAATACAGCACCGCCGTTAGGTGCCGGTTGTTGCGCTTTAGGATGTATACCTATCGTGAAATCCGTATTATCAAGGATTTTTTTTCAAATCTTTGCTGATTTCAGAAACATTACCGGAAAAATCTCTTAAATACCGTCTTATAATTGCTATCTTATTTTCATCCTGACTTTGTTGAGGGCATTTTTCTTTCATCTCTTTTTCAGTCGGCCACCAGACTAGATCCTCTAATTCATATACGCTATTATCACGCCCTTTTTCTTCGAGAATCTTGGATGTTATGGAGTCAAAATCATCTTTTAGAAAATCATGTAAATATCTATTTCCCAATGCAATCAAATGTTTTGGTAAATCAAACTTATTTTCTTGTGATATTCCACTTCTCCGCCTTTGTAAAAATAATACCACATATTTAAGAAAAATAACATATAAAATTTTAACAGACTTTGATTGCTTCTTGATTTTACTAAATATTTACCAGAGCTAATCCGATGAATCGGCTGTGTTGATTTCGTGCAATACTATCCGCGAGAATATTCTTTATATGCATTTAATCTGGTTCTGGCAATATCATCAACGGTTGATATTTTTTTGTGCTTTCTTGCCTGACGAACCGCCTTATCCATAAATTCAGATTTTTCTGCTAATTTATCAATATTCTCTCTGCTTTTTTCAAATCGCTGTTTTCTTAATTCCTTTCCATCTTCCTGCTTTTGAAAATTCATAGCCTCTTTTTGTTTCTCTAGTTTAATCCGCATCCACTCATTTGCAGAAATTTCTGTTTTAAGAATAAAAGGATTTCGATAATCATCGTCAAAATCGTCAAACCAAGTATCCATAATTTGTTGCAAACTTTCTTTTGTTTCACCGACAAAAGAACCATCTTGAAATCCGCCGTCCCAAGAATAATTTGAGACATAAGTTGAAGTATCCAAGCTTTCAACGACCTTATCATTTTCAAATTTAACAGCGATACCCGTAGAAGAGCCAAAATCAGTCTCCATGACATCAAGTGCCCAATATTCCACCTTCATTGCAAATCTCCTCAATTTTGTTAATCTATATTTTAATAATATATTATCTCCTAGCAAATATCAACAAAAAAATATGACAATCTGACAAAAATAAGGCGCGCGGCCGTATGGCATTTCGGCATAAAAATATTTTGTCAAATCAAAAAGAGTGTTGCGCAAAATATTTGACAAATATAAATAAACGCCATAATCTGAGGAAGATAATATATTTTTATAACCATCATTAATTAATTATTGTTATGGACGGAAATGATAAAAGCCGCTTAGAACTTGTCAAGCTGATGGAGCTTAATGAACAAGAACTGTTCTTGTATGATGCCCTGCGCGACAAAAACTTGGAACGTTTTTTTTACCTGCTGAAACAGGGATATTCTCTGACGCCGTTTATCCTTAATGCCATGGAACATCTGGGATATGGACAGCACATTGATAATGCTTTGAATGTCGTTGTTAATATCTGCGACGGCGTGTACGATTTTCTTGAAATTTATTGGGGCAGGAAAAAACAGAAACCTGCCTGCTTAAGAAAAAATTCTTTGACACTGTCAAGAGAAAATTCAGCAAAAGCCGGTTGGTACACTATGAATTGTGGGATCTTATGGCAGAATTAAATTTATATGCCGATTTGCTTGAAATTGCCAAAACAAATGTTGCGGTCCAAAATTTTCTGTTGCAGCCCGAGCATCTGAAGGAGTTAGGCGATTATCGCGACAGTGAAGCATTTTTGCTGAAATTTAAAAAATGGGAATATCTGGGATGCAGAAGCATTTCCCGAACAGCGGTTTTGCAGAAAATTTACGACGATGGCGGAGAGGAGTTTCTCTACGACCTGCAGGCGGGAGAAGATTTTCTGCTTGAAAACGGGCACTACAAATGCTTCATTGACCATAAGAATTGGGTTACACTTGCCCAAAGAAAACTCTACAATCTGATTGATTGGGATGATTTTGGAGAAAGGATGTTTTCGTATAATATTGGCTGGGAGTATGCTGTTCGCGCGCAGAAATGGGATATTCTGGCGCGTTATCACAAACACGGTCTTTTGTTTGTGCACGGAAGATTCTATTGGTGGTTTAAGAGTTTCAGCCATTAAATCATTAAAAACAACGACAGGTTATGCTGCGGTTGTTTTTTTTGTGCTTAAACTTGCAATAGTAATCTGACAAAATATATTCAAATATAAAAAATATGCAAATTTTGATTGCAATATATACAGGTTAAGTTATACTCAAAAAAACTTTAAGGAGGTGCTCTATGGAAGAAAAATCAGTTGCCGCAGTTGAAAGTACAAGAGGCATGTTTCAGTGCTATTGGGATGTCTTGAAAAATTATTTCAAATTCGGAGGACGTGCCAGCCGTTATGAATACTGGGCGTTTGCTATAATAGATTGGTTTATTGCGCTTATTATTGTAGGAATAATTGGCCTGATAAACCAAAATATTTCAAATATTTTATATGCAGCTTATGCTTTATTGACATTTATACCGACATTGGCGGTTTCGTTCCGAAGATTGCATGATGTAAATAAAAGCGGCTGGTTTATTACCGCGCCTGTACTGGTGTTGGTTATATTTGCCGTGGTTGATTCTGCTTTAGAATATAGCGGTATCGGTCTTGGCAAAATAGGAACGATAGTGATGGGTGCGTGCGCTTCGGGGGCATTGATTTTTACCATTCTTGTTTTTTACTGGAAATGTAAGAAAGGCTCTCTGGAGGCTAATAAATATGGTGCCCCTGTTCTTGAGGTAGCTCCAAGAAAACAGGCTAAAATAATGACCGTTCTTATAACTTTATATTGCCTGCTGATTATTATCGGAATATTGCTTATGGGAGCCATAAGCGGCTATAGCAAAGCTATGCAAAAATATAAGATGAATCAAACGCTTGACCAAATAAACATGCTTGTCAGAAATGTCAAACTGGTGTACGAAAATGAAGACAGCTACTCTTCTTTGAATAATGCTTTGGTTAATTATCTGGGGTTGGCTGCGCCCGATATGTACAATGAAAATAACCAATTATCTAATGTTTATGGCGGCGGAGTTGCTGTTGTGGGAGAGAATGATGTATTCTTAATTGTCTATGGAAATGTCCCTGATAAAGGATGCGCTGCTTTAGTCGATGCGGCTAAAAGTATTCCGGAGTGGAATGTCGTGTTGGCATCTTGCGAAGATTGCGCCGGTAATGTATGCAACTTTAATATGATTGTCCGCTAAGCAAAAGAAAATAAAACGGCAGTTATACATTTAACTGTCGTTTTTTTTATGCTTCAACTTGCTATTTGGTTAAAAGAGGATTACCTTTACAAGGTAAAATTTATTTAAGGAGATGTATTCATGAAAAAACTTCTGTCTTTGTTTGCTGCGTTGTTTATGGTTTCCGGCTGCTTTAATTCGTCGGATACATTTAAGGGAAAAATGTATAAAATGGTTTCCGCGCCGGAAAATATGGAAATCACAATCGGTTTTGAAGCTGATGGAGATCGTTTCTTTGGTAAAGCTTTAAATAACTATTTCGGAACTTATAAATCGGAAGGCAATGAAATTATTTTCAGTGCGGTTGGAACAACCATGATGGCCGGGCCGGAAGCAATGATGAACGCTGAAAGAGAATATTTTGGAGTATTGCCGGAAATTAATGCCTACAAATTAAGCGGTAAAGAGCTTATTTTAAAGACTTCTGACGGAAAAGAACTGGTTTTTGAAGAAACCGGTCCTGTTTCTGCCGAATAATTATTCATTACAAAAATTCAACCCTGAAATTCCAAAAGAATTTTCGGGGTTGAATTATTTTTTTAGATAAATTCTGGCGTTACTTATCTCCCGAAGACAGCGTCTTTCAAACGCTTTAAGGTTGCCTGAGCAACAGGACGCGCTTTGGCCGCTCCTTCCGACAATAAAGCGTCAACTTCATCAAAATGCGCCATATAATAATTATATTTTTCTCTGGCGTCTTTAATTTCATTGACAACAGCTTCAAGCAGCATATTTTTAATATGCCCGTAACCGAGCTTGCCTTGCCGCAAACCGTCCCCCATTTCCTGCAGTTGTTTGGGAGTTGCGATGGATTTATAGATTTCGTAAACCAAAATTTCTTCAGGATTTTTAGGCTCTTCCATCGGGCGGGAATCTGTTTTTATGGAAAAAATTGCTTTTTTGATAGCTTTATCATCTTCAAACAAGGGGATGACATTGCCGTAAGATTTACTCATTTTTCGTCCGTCAATCCCGGGAACAACGGCAACATGCTCGTCAATATAATATTCCGGTAGATGAAGCAGTGGCTTGTTGTAATGAGCGTTGATTGCGCCGGCAATATCTCTTGCAATTTCCACGTGTTGAACCTGGTCTTTTCCGACCGGAACAATATCTGTGTCATAAGTCAGAATATCCGCGGCCATTAATGTTGGATAAGTATATAACCCCATGTTTATACCGTCATCATCAGGTTTTCCTGCTTCACGATTCTTATCGACTTGTGCTTTATAGGCATGAGCTTTGTTCATAAAGCCTTTGGGCGTATAGGCATATAAAATGGTTGTGATTTCGGGAATCTCAGGAATATCGGATTGACGGTAAAAAATGGATTTTTTCGGGTCAAGCCCCCCGGCCAAATAGATGCAGGCGATTTCTTTCATTTTCTGATTTAAGACTGCCGGATTTTTTTCCGCGTTAATAGCGTGATAATCGGCAATGAACATATAATGCTTTCCGCCGCTGTTGACCGCAGTATTTCCAAGTTTGATTGCCGGTTTTATGGCGCCTAAATAATTTCCCAAATGCGGCGTTCCCGTGGGCTTGACGCCGGTTAAAATTGTTTTCCCTTCAAACATTTTGTTATCTTCCCTAATTTTTATATTGAATTTATTTATAAAATTGATACTCTTAACGCCGATTAAAATCAATCAAAAATTAATAATATAGGACAATAAAACCATGTTGGATATTAAATTTATCATCGAGAATAAGGATCAGGTTCAAGACGGCCTTAATAAAAAAGGTTATGCAAAAATTATAAACTTGGATGAATTAATCTCCCTGCATGGTTCAATCAATAAGTTAAAAACATCTTCTCAGGCACTGGCGGAAGAAAAAAACAAGCTCAGCAATTCTATCAAATCAGCTTTGGCGGAAGAACGCCCGGCAATTATTGCCAAAAGTAAAGCTTTGGGCGAGGAATTGAAAAAAGAGCTGGAAGAATTGGACGCGGAACAGGCTAAATTTAATGATATTATGTTGCGTATGCCCAATATGCCCAGTCCGGAATGTCCGGTCGGCCCGGATGAAAGTGGCAATGTTGTTATTCGTAAAGTCGGAGAAATTCCTCATTTTGATTTCAAGCCGCGTGATCATGTGGAATTAATGGAATTAAACGACTGGTCAGAAATGGAACGTATTGCAAAAGTCAGCGGTTCCCGTACCTATGCAATTAAAAATGATTTGGCAAAACTGGAACTGGCGATGCATATGTTGGTTCTTGACAAGTTGCGTGAACATGGTTTTACTGTCATTACCGTTCCGTCAATTTCTAAGGAAAAGCCGTTGTACGGTCAGGGATATTTGCCGTTTTCCCGTGATGAGATTTATTACATGCCGGCAGATGATGTTTATCTTTCCGGAACGGCAGAGCTGATATTGAATTCCCTGCGTGCGGATGAAATTTTGAATGAAGCCGAACTGCCGATTCTCTATGCCGGTTTTTCTCCGTGTTTCCGTCGTGAAGCCGGTGCCGCCGGAAAAGATACCCGCGGTTTGGTTCGTGTGCATCAGTTTATGAAAACGGAACAGTTTATCATTTGCAAAAATGACGTTAAGGAGAGTGATAAATGGCATAAAACGCTTCTTTCCATATCTGAGGAAGTTTTGCAGGATTTGGAACTGCCGTATCAGGTTTTGGACATTTGTACCGGCGATATGGGGGCGCCGAAGTATCGCCAGTATGACTTGGAAGCGTGGGTGCCGTCACAGAACTGTTACCGGGAAACGCATTCCTGCTCCAATATTACCGAATGGCAAGCCCGCCGGACAAATCTGCGTTATCGCGACAATGCCGATAATCGCGTTAAATATGTTCATACGCTTAATAATACCGGTATTGCAACGCCGCGCGCTTTGGTGCCGTTTATTGAATGTCATCAAAATGAAGACGGCAGCGTCAATATTCCGGCAAAGCTTCAGCTTTATATGGGCGGCAAGACCAAAATTGGCAAAAATTTGTAATATAGCCTTGTGGCTGCAATAAGGTTTATTCACAACTAAAACAGACCGAATTTTTGTTGTTGCAATTCTGATATTAGTGATATAAAATACCTCATGCCGCTGGTGTGTGGCAAACTGGCTGGCGCTTTCGTGTCGGCAAACGGCACGAAACTTAAATTTGCCCCTGATAATTTTCTTGTTAAAGAAAAATTTAACATCAGGTATTATCATTAAAATAAATGAACCTGAAAGCGGTTCAGGGAAACCCAAGAATTCCCCATATATCTGATAAAGCGGCAGTGTAATTTTTTATACTGTCATGACAGAGATATTACGCACTTTATTGTGCGTTTGTTTGTACGGCATCCACTTACTTTGTATGGTGGCCGGTGCAAGTTGTTTTGCTATAGGCAAAACAGCGGTCATAGCTTTAGATGACTTTCTTGGGATAGCCCGGCCACCGCCTTAAAGTTCTGATATTTTATCCTAATAATTTAAGGAATTTAAGTAATGGAAACTAAAATTCGGACCAAACGTCGCAGCCGTACTAGTGATGGAAAGCCCAATCCGCTTGATGTCCAGATTGGCAGGAGAATTCGTTTACGGCGGCAAAACTTAGCTTATAGCCAGGATAAATTAGGGCAGCTTGCCGGCTTGACTTTTCAGCAGATTCAAAAATATGAATGTGGCAAAAATCGTATCAGCGCCAGCCGTTTGTGGGATTTTAGCCGGATATTGAATGTTCCGATTACATATTTCTTTATGGATATGGAGAACGAGGCGGCCGCAGATGCGTCTCGCAGCCAAAGCAGCCGCCCGCTGTTGTCAACAGCTGAAACAGAAATGAAAAATCCGTTTTTTGAAGAAAAGTCAATGCTTTTGATGAATGCGTATAATTCCATTTCCAATAAAGATTTGGCGGACAAATTTTTAAAACTGCTTTTGTCAGTTTCATCACGCTACATCAATAAAGAATAAAGGGAATATTGTTCTGTCCTTGCAATTTTAGTGAAACGATTTATTATCTGACTGAAAGGATTAAAAATGCAGTTGGATATTTCTGAGTTAAAATACGTTTTGTTTGATTGGGACAATACTTTGGCGGAAAGCCGGTCATCTTTGGTATGCGCCGTTGATAAAATACTTGCGGATTACAACCTTCCCTGCTGGAAAATCAGCATGGAAAAGCGTGACCGCAATTTATCTTTTAAAGACAATTTTCCGCGCATTTTTGGAAAAGATGCGGCAGCGGCCTATGAAAAATATCGGGAAGTATATAAGGCAATCGTAACGGAAAAAATCACAACTTTTGAAAAAGTGAGAGAAGTTTTGAGCTTTCTGGCGGAGCGCCATATAAAAATAATGATTGTCACCAATAAAGAGCGGATTCTGCTGGAATATGAACTGCCCCTTTTATTTGATAAAAAGATGTTTTGTAACATTGTCTGCGGGCATGAAGCGTCCGCGGATAAACCAAGTGGCCGACATGCGCTCTATGCGTTGCAAAATTTTATAAAACCCGAAGATATAAACAGGAAAAACGTCTGGGTTGTCGGCGACAGCCCGCAAGACAGTGCCATGGCTCTGGCAATCGGGGCTTTACCGATACGCATTAATAAATCTATCTGGGGGGATACGGCGCGGGGCGAAGACAAAGAAGACATTGTCTGGTTTGATTCGTTTTCGGATTTTTATGTCGCGTTAAAATTAGCGAAAAATTAAATACTCGCTCTCTATAATACTCAGATATATTTACAGGCAGAAGGGACAGAAAATGGACTTCAAAAATACGGTTAGCTGCAGCCGGATAATACGCTGGATTTTTCTGGCCGTATTGATAGTTTTTATTGTTGTTTTGAACTATTGCAGTTTGAGCGAACATATGGCCTCTAACAATAGTTACATAACGGATTATGCTTTGCCGGAAGATTATGAAGAGCGTAACCGTGAACCTGTCGTAGCCGGTCTGTTTTATCCGCAGGATGAAAAGATTCTTTCCCATGATTTGGACACATACCTGACAGCTAATGAGGATAAGCTTCCGGATGTCAGCCCAAAACTGTTAATTGTTCCCCATGCCGGTTATCAATATTCAGCACAGGTCGCGGCCAAAGCTTATCTCAGCCTTCGTCCTTTTGCCGCAAAAATAAAAAATGTCATTTTGGTCGGTCCTTCCCATTATGTGCCTGTTCCGGGAGCAGCCTTGTCCGGGGCGGATAATTTTTCAACGCCGTTGGGCAAAATAAAAATAAACCGCAATATCAACGATGAACTCTTGAAAAACAAGAATTTTAAAATCCGTGACAATGCCCACGCCAAAGAGCATTCATTAGAAGTTCAACTGCCGTTTTTGCAGAAAATTCTTCCTGATTTTGAAATCGTACCGATAGTTTATGGCACTATTTCGCCGGAGGCCATGGCTGCAGCTTTGGAACCGTATCTTTCCCGGCCGGATACAATCATCATTTTTTCAGCGGACTTGTCGCATTATTATGAATATGACATTGCCAAACAGCTTGACGGCGAAACCGCGGAACTGATTAAAAACAGAAACGCGTCCGTTTCTGAACATTTATCCTGCGGCGCAACGGCGATAAACACGGCTTTAATTTTAGCCGAACGCCATAATTTTACGCCGGATATGCTTGATTTGACTAATTCCGGGGATGTTGCCAAACAGTTTGACAGGGTGGTTGGCTATGGTGCCTGGCAGTTTTTGCCTGATGAAAACAAGAAGCAAAGCAACATTTTATCGGAAGATATGGATTCCTTGAATAATTTCAAGAAGGTTTATGGGGAAGACCTGATGAATGTTGCTGTAGAAACGCTTAACCGGGCTGTTTTTGATAAAAGTAAATATGTTCCTTCCCGTAAAGATTATGCGGATCCGTTGTTTAATAAAGGCGCAGCCTTTGTAACCTTAAATAAAGACGGAAAATTACGCGGCTGTATGGGGTCGGTTGTTCCGATACAGGGAATAGCTCGCAACATTGCCGAAAATGCTTATGCCGCAGCAATGGAAGATTCCCGTTTTACGCCGCTGCAGCCGGATGAATTGGCCGAAACTTCCGTCACAATATCCTTGCTAACCGGATTTGAACCGATTATATATAAGAATGAAGCGGATTTGTTGACTAAACTCGTTCCCGGAACGGACGGCGTTGTTATTCGTTCAGGCAGCCGTCAGGCTGTTTTCCTGCCATCAGTCTGGAAAGAAATCCCGGATAAACAGGAGTTTTTGAATAATCTGAAATTCAAGGCCGGCATGAATCCGAGTTATTGGTCGAATAAGATAAAAGTTTATCGTTTTTACACTGTGGAGATAAATCAAAATGCAGATTAACGGATATGAAATAGCCCTGTCGGAAGAAGAACTGGATAAAATAATCAATGAACAGACAGTCCCGGTTGAACTGATTGATAAAAATTTTAAGGGGTATCAAGCTCTGAGCGACGGGGATAAAAAGGCTCTGCAGCATTTGGTCAATGCCGGAAAAATAATGAATGACGTTTCGCTGGAGCAGGATCATAGCCTGAACCGTGTGTTGAAAAAGGGGCTGGAGGATGCCGCCGGAAAAAGCAGTCATGCGGCAAAGGCGCTGATGTTGTTCAATTCTTTGAACGGTGTGGAAGGCAGTAACGGTATTGATGAAAAGCATATTGAAATATTTAAGGGTATCAGTGCCAAACCCGGCCGCAATTTCTATCCCGAAGATTTGAGCGTTGAGGAATTTCACCGTATCATCAAAAGAATGCTGGAGCAGGGCAGGGATGATGAAGTCCGCAAAATTCTAAGTGTCCGCACCATGGTCAGACGTGAAGGGGATGAACTAAAAGCCATAGATTATACGGAATGTTTTGCCAGGGAGTTTTCAGAAATAGCCAACCAGCTGGAACTGGCCGCGCATTATACGACTGACGAATTGCTGAAGGATTATCTGGGATGGCAGGCTCAGGCATTGTTGCAAAATAATGAAGATATGGACATGCTGGCAGATAAGCATTGGGCCATGATGCAGAATACGGATTTGGAATTTACGCTCAGCCGTGAGAACTATGACGATGCCATGAGCGGAACAATCTGTGAGAACAAAGAATTGTCAGAAATGCTGGCAGAACGTGGTATTGAAGTCAATTCCAAAGATATGCTTGGCGTTCGCGTCGGTATTGTCAATAAAGAAGGAACCGCACTGCTGCTGAAATTTAAAGATCATATGAAAAAACTGGCGAAATTAATGCCATATGCCGATCAGTATGAGCAAAATGTTGCGTCCGGCGGCGAATTGAAGCAAACAATGGTTGATGTTGATTTGGCCGCTTTATGCGGGGATTATGCCCAATGCCGCGGCGCAATTACAACCGCCCAGAATTTGCCCAACAACGACAAATTGTCCGTGAAATGCGGCGGCGGACGACGTAATGTCTATCATCGCCAGGTTAGGATGAGCCGGGATAAAAAACGCGATGTTGAATTGCTAAAAGCATTGGTTCGACCTGATTTTCATAAATATTTCAATCCCGAAGCCGAACATATTTTTGTAATCGGTCATGAAAACGGCCATTCTCTCGGACCGGACAGCAGCTATCAAAATGCCTTGGGGCTGTATAAACATACCATAGAAGAAAATAAGGCTGACGTTGTTTCCATAACCTTCATGCCGGAATATGTTAAAGCCGGAATTATCAGCGAACAAACGCTGAAAGAAGTCTATACGACGTGGATTATCCGTCTGCTGCTGAAAGCAAAATCACCGGAGCCGCATCGTCTGGGGGATTTAATTCACTTTAATTTCCTGCTTGAACATGGGGCAATAGAATTTGATGCCGACCGCAAATTGGTGATTCATTTTGCCAAGATGCCGGAAGTTATGCATAAAATTCTGGAGGAAACGATTCGCATCCAGCTGTCAAAATCCCCGGAAGAAGCCAGGAAATTTATTGACCGCTACACGACTTGGGGAAGCCTGCACGAATATATTGCTTCCGTTCACAAACAATTAGGGCTTAAACCATATAAACAAATCAGGATGTATTTTTAATGTATTATAGTTATTTTGAAATTTTTTCGGTGGGAATAGGTCCTTCCAGTTCCCATACCGTCGGGCCGATGCGCGCCGCTAAAAGATATGTCGAAAACCTTCATCAACAAGGTTTTTTTGATAAGGTTGAACGTTTGGAAGTAACTTTGTATGGGTCGTTGGCACTGACCGGAATCGGTCACGGAACGGTCAAAGCCGTGGTGTACGGTTTAATGGGGCTTGAAGCTGAAGCGATTGACCCGCAGGTGCCTTACGTTAATGCCGTCGAGCGAGATAAAATTCTTCACCTCAATCAGGAGAAGCCGATTCCGTTTGACCTTGACAAAGATGTCGTTTTTAAAAAGGATGTCTTTCTTCCCGAACATTCCAACGGTTTGGAATTTAAGGCTTTTGACCAAAACGGCAAAGAATTGCTGAATGAGGTTTATTTTTCCGTTGGCGGCGGAACGATTGCCCGCCGGGATGAAATCTCCCGCCGTATTTCCCGTCCGGCTTATAATGTTCCTTATGAATTTAATTCTTACAGGGAATTGCGTGAACTGTGCGAAAAAGAAAACAAAAGCATAGCCGAAATCGTTTATGCGAATGAATGTGCAATTCATGGTCAGGAAAAGACCGATGAAGGTATTATGAAAATTTACCGCATTATGCAAAATGCCGTTGACCGCGGTATGAAAAACGAGGGTATCTTGCCCGGTGGATTAAATGTTCGCCGCCGCGCCCCGGAAATATATCGGCAGCTGGCAGAAAGTTTTGAGGCCAACAATTACGACCCGCTGCAGATTATTGACTGGATAAACCTCTGGGCTTTTGCCGTGGCGGAAGAAAACGCGGCCGGCGGGCAGATTGTAACCGCGCCGACTATGGGCTCAGCCGGGGTCCTGCCTGCTGTAACCCGTTATTTTGAGCGTTTTGCTCATGTCAAGTCCCCTTATTCCATAGAAGAAGGACTAAAGATTTTCATGCTAACGGCTTCGGCAATTTGCTGTCTGTATCGCAGCAACGCGTCAATTTCCGGTGCGGAGGTCGGCTGTCAGGGAGAAGTCGGCGTTGCCTGCTCAATGGCTGCGGCAGGTTTGACGGCGGCGCGCGGCGGCAGTTTGTCTGAAATTGAAAATGCGGCAGAAATCGCTATGGAACACAATTTGGGATTAACCTGCGATCCTGTCGGCGGTTTGGTTCAAATCCCCTGCATTGAGCGCAATGCCATGGGGGCGATAAAAGCCGTTAACTCAACGCGTCTGGCTTTGAACGGTAAAGGGCAGCACGCCGTTACTTTGGACAGTGTCATTAAAACCATGTATGATACCGGGCGGGATATGCAGAATAAATACAAGGAAACTTCGCTTGGCGGCCTGGCCGTTAATGTTGCCTCCTGTTAATTTTATCTTGATTTTGCTTGCGTTAAGAGCATAATTGCGCCAAAATCAACATTAAATTAATAAAAAAGGACTGTTAGATGTTAAAAAAATTGATGGCAGGTGAATTCAGCCTTTCTGATACTTTCTGGAAATTTGGCGTCCTTGGGCTGGTTATTGTTGTCTTTGTTGTTCGCTTTTTTGGCAGCATGCTGGCGCAAAAACTTGCAGGAATTAGCCTGTGGCTTTATTTTACGCGCTATTTTCATCCCTTGAAGATGAATACCGGGATTTTGGTTTTGGCCGTCTGTTATCTTGGCTGTCTTGCCGCATTTGTTTTTTACAGTGTTGTACTGGTGAGCGGGACATGGAAGAGCTCTGCCGAATATGATAAAAGTATCTGGCTGCGCCACATTTCCCGCATAATGATGCTGCTAATGCTGTTTATCTGTTATAAAATGATTTTCTAAAGGAAAAAATACATGAAAAAATTGATGCTCGTAATAACTCTGCTTTTCTTGTCCGGTTGTGTTAATGTCGGCGAGTTTCCTGAAAATCGCGAACGGATGCATAATTATGGCAATGACAACGACTATTGTCAGCAGCACCCGAAAAGATGCTTCCAGGGAATGCCCTGGTAGGAAAATAAAGCCGGAATGTTCCGGCTTTATTTATATGAAGAAAGTTACCAGGGACAGCCATTATACGTCCCGTCTGAGTTGCAGCTTATATTCTCATAACCGCTGCCGGTTTGGATGCGGTGGTCATTCCAAGCTTCGGGATTGGCTTTGCATTCGCTTGCCGTTGCAAAACATTTGCTTGCTTTATATCCACCTCTCTGACAGATATATTTCATTTCGCCGGTAGATTGGTTTTTGCAATACAAATCGGCATATTGTACCCAAGCATACATTCCTGATTTATTACCGCATTGCGCGGCTACGGCATCAAAACATAAATGGGTTTCAATAAACTCCCGCCAGACTTTCCAAGGATTGGCCGGAGGCGTGGAACCTCCACCCCCGGAACCTCCGCCGCCGGAAGAGCCATTATAAGAACATTTGTAACAGGAGCCGGATGTTGCGCCGCAAGAGCAGGATTTAGATGTTTTTCCAGTCTGTGTATAACCGCTGCCGCAACTGCTGCTTTGATAACCGCTCGGGCAGGAATAACTGTGAGTATGACATGTGCCGCAACATTGCCTTGTTCCGCCGCAGCCGTCAGAGCAGGAATAGCAGTTGCATCCGCTTTCGCTGGCAAGAGGTGTGCAGCAAGATGCGTATTTTCCGCCACAGCTGGCACCGTTGCCGACCTGTGGAGATCGACAAGTAACAAGGTCACTGCGACAGACACATTTGTCATAATAGGAACTGTCATAGGGGCAGCGTTTGTTTGGCGTTTGCACCGAAGAACAGGAACCCTTTTGCGAATATCCATCTTCTTTGCAGGCTCTGGGATTATCCAGTTTACATGACTTATATTTTCCGCCGCAGGATGCTCCTACGCCATAATAGGGCTTTCTACATTCAACTAACCCTTCATCACAAACGCATTGTTTATAATAATTCCGATCAGACGGGCAAAAATTAACAGGATGTGATAATTCCGGACATTTTCCTGTTTTATAACCGGCATCCAGGCATTGTTGTCCAGGATCTTTATAATCGGGGTTTTGTTTTCCGTCAGTTTCTTCGCTTGAACTGAATTCTCTTCCCAAACAATTCCCGGCGTCGGTGATGAAGCAGACCGAGGCTGTTTTAAAAACATTCAGCTTATTATCCTCCCCTTGAGGTAGGGGGAGCAAGAACTCCCCAGACTTTAGTCT
>ENA-UESE01000302-UESE01000302.1-human-gut-metagenome-genome-assembly--contig:-NODE-302-length-71386-cov-9.430296_pt1 | contig 71386 bp, 79 predicted proteins | sample MGYA00242995_ERZ507996 | MGnify/ENA primary metagenome ERZ507996 (study PRJEB26167, sample SAMN06115489) | human gut metagenome | host: Homo sapiens | place: China:Sichuan | collected 2015-04-15...
GCAGAGCAGAGCAGAGCAGAGCAGAGCAGAGCAGAGCAGAGCAGAGCAGAGCAGAGCAGAGCAGAGCAGAGCAGAGCAGAGCGAATTTGCGTTGACGGAACAATCTGCAATCCACAGCGGAGAGAAGTTGCAAACTGTATTATGGCAAAATATGACTGCGGAATCTCAAATCAACAGAAAACCGGAAATCTTATCGCCGAAAGTAATTGAAGTTGGTTTTATCGAAAAAGGCACAGGGAAACATCAAAGCAATACCATATATTCATCAAATGGGTGTGCCCCTTGTCTAAATTCTGTAAGTTATAAAGAACCTGTAAAAATAGTGGAGTGATTGAATGGAAGTAAGTGTAATCGGTACTCTTGAATCAAAATTTGAAAGCACCAGTAGAGTTTATGACGTGTGGGGGTGTAGTCCGACATTGAGTACAATGCAAGGCGGGAATCAGGAACCAAAAATCATTGAATATCAGATAGTTGCCATGCGTGGAAGAAATCCTGATAACCCATCAGACAGGACAGTCGGAAGTCAGACAGAACAGCGGTTAGAGCAAAACACGCAGGGAGTTAGTAACTGTTTGACAAGTGTTCAGAAAGATAATTTGCTTTTGGAAAATCAGTACCGTATCCGCAAACTTACACCGAGAGAGTGTGGTCGGCTAATGGGGGTATCTGATGAAGATATCTCAAAAATGGCAGCAGTCAACAGCAATACGCAGCTTTATAAGCAGTTTGGGAACAGCATCGTAGTGGATGTGATGTGTGCAATGTTTAAGAATCTGAATATTAAGGCGTAAATGAACATTTAAGCTGGAAGAAGAGTACGGCAGCAGCCGTCAGGAGGCTGCGGGACAGCAGGGTGAATCTGCGCGTGATACACCTTGTACCGATGCAGAAAGAAATCAGGAGTTCAAGGTTGAGGATATGAGGGAGGAGAAAGGATGAAGAATATGGGAAATAGACATTTATACCGCGGGAAGCAGGCTGAAAATGGCGAGTGGGTGGAAGGTTTTTATTTTTGCATGACGCATCCGGACGGTAGGCACACACATCATTTCATCATTCCATTAGGAGCAGATTTGAGCCTCGGGACACCTGTTGAAAAAATACAGGTTGAGGTAGACCCGGATACCATCTGCCAGTGCACCGGACTTAAAGACAAGAACGGCAATCTGATTTGGGAGAATGACATTGCAAATTGCATGGATGCAGAATGCTGTGGCTACATTAGTTGGAATGAAAGCGAAGCAGGTTTTTACTTTGATGTATTGCTTGAAGATGGAAGATTTGAAGAGGAACATATTTACGATTATCAGGATTGTATGGAGGTTATCGGCAACAACTTTGACAACCCGGAACTGTTGGAGGTGTAGTAGGATGGAGAGATTGACATACAAAGAAGGGAATCATTATTATTTCGCGAATGAGTGTTTAGTTGGAATAAGCACAATTGATGAAGACAGCTTGAACGTCTTGCAAAATGTGCTGGATAAGCTGGGAGCTTACGAGGATGCCGAGGAACAGGGATTGCTTCTGCGGTTGCCGTGCAAGGTGGGAGATACTTTGTATCGGGTAAATAAAGGAGCGAAAGAGCCAGTTATTATGATGCGCGTTATCCAGTTATATATCAAGCAGATTCATAAAGACAGAACTGTTATGAGAATTGATGTTATAAATGACGCTGATATGGGTGAGAGTTGCTATTTACCGTGCGACATTGGCGAAAGGATATTCCTTACCAGAGAGGAAGCCGAAGCCAAGCTGGCAGAAATGGAGGGCGGATTGAAAAGTGTGGAAACAGGAGAAATAGGATGAAGAAGCGTGAGAAAGTATGTTTTAATTGCCGACACTGTAACGGTAGCAGTAATTCTCCGGATTACAAATATCACTGTAACGCTAACGGAAGCGATATGGGATATGTTGAGTGCGTAACGGGTTGGTGCAGACATTGGAGCAAAGAAAGGGGTAAAAATGAAGGAAAATGAAGCAATTAACGTCTTAAATATGATTGAAGCACATGGAAATTTGGCAGTAGAGGCTAAAGCAATGTCAATCAAGGCACTGGAAGAGGTGCAGCAGTACCGCGCAATCGGCACACCGGAAGAATGCAAGGCGGCGAGAGAAAAGCAGATGCCGAAGAGACCAAAGGAGTACGAGGATAAGTATTACGGCTGTCCTACTTGCGGGAATGTACTTTTGCATAAGTGGGAGAAATACCCGGACAAATTGATGGATAAGAGTAATGGGTTGCTATATTGCCTTGGATGCGGCCAGAAATTAGATTGGAGGAATAAAGCATGAAATGTTACAGATGTGGAAAAAGCATAGAAACCGGGAGGACATTTAGACCAATAGACCCTCCGGGAAAGAATCGACGGTGGATTTGCAACGTGTGTGAGGGAAAAGCTCCGGAAACGGTAGAGAGCGTGTTGTTTGGAGATAAGGAACAGGAGGGCGAACGATGGGAAGATTGATTGATGCGGATAAATTAAAAGCGGATTTAGAAAAAGCAATTTCAAAGAACGAAGACATGGATTGCTTAGATTTTTTACGCATTGCTTCTGTTATTGATAAACAGCCGACCGCCTACGACCCGGACAAGGTTGTGGCGCAGTTGGAAGAAGTTGAAAAAATAATGACATCACCAGTGAACGAAGATTGTTTTGGAGAAGAGTGTAGAGCATCGGACTGCACGGTATGCCTTATTAGTAAGGCAATCGAGATTGTGAAAGGCGGTGGAGTAGATGCGAAAACCGATTCCTAAATCTGTTAGAAAACTTGTGTACGAGAAATATAACGGTCACTGTGCTTACTGTGGCTGTGAGATACCGGAGAAAGGTTTTAATGTAGACCATTTGCATTGCCTTAGAAATTATGAGTACACCGAAGAATTTACCGGGATTGATGTGCATGATATCAAGAACCTAATGCCGTCCTGCGGTTCTTGCAATCGTTACAAGTCAACAATGGAACTGGAAGACTTTCGAAAGCAGCTGCAGAAGATACCGGACAGGCTGGCAAGAGATGTGTGTACATACAATATCGCAGTCAGATTCGGTATGGTGCAGGAAAACAGAGAACCGATAAAGTTCTATTTTGAGAAAGTAGGTGAAACGGATGGCAATTAAACCGATTTTATTCAATACAGAAATGGTGAGGGCAATTCTAGACGGGCTGAAGACCTGCACCCGGCGTATATGCAAAGATGCAAATGAGTATACCGTACCGGATATGGAATTTTACAATGCCGACAAGAGAACTTATGCAGTACATAACTTTGCAGATAAGAAACATACGGAGAAGTTAAGCATAGCAGAAAGAACTTGTCCTATCTGTCCGGGCGACATCTTGTATGTTCGAGAAACATGGCAGTATCTATATGAATTGGATGGAAATGAACAGGTCATTGAGGATACGGGGAAATATTATTATGCAGCAACAGATACAATCCCGTTCGATACATATGTTGATGAAAATGGAGTGAAACACGACCATGCGCCGTGGCGACCATCAATCCACATGCCGAAAGAAGCCGCACGTATCTGGCTTAAGGTTACGGATGTAAGAGTGGAGCTGTTGCAGGAGATAACTATTGATGGAATCAGAAGCGAAGGACTTTCTTCTAGGGCTGTCCATGCCGGAGATATGGAAATTGCCTTAAAAGAGTGGGAGTTGCTTTGGAACTCCACCATCAAAAAATCCGACCTTGACCGCTACGGTTGGTACGCATCACCGTGGGTGTGGGTGATTGAATTTGAGCGGTGCGAGAAGCCGGAAATAAATTGAATTAAAAAAATAGGAGGAAAGAGATGAAATATTGCATTGAAACAACGGATAAAGGGTGCATAGAAACGTTGGAAATTTCTGATAAAGAGAAATTTCAGAGGGAATCAATAAAAATAAAGGGTGGCTGTCGGGCATTAGGAAAGAGCCTTGCGAAACAGTTGGAAGAAGCAGGGTATTGCGAGGGGATTGTAGAAAAGGTAGATGAAATATATGACGGATTTGAAGACATGGATTTTTTGGAGTTGGCAGAATTGATAACGGAGGTGAACTGATGGCTAAAGCAGTATTGGTAATGGATATGCCGGAAACCTGTGAGAATTGCGCTTGCAAATATCCCAGTTATAAAGACGATGCTCTTTACGACTGCACTATTACAGGGAAAGAAATTCCGATAAATGGCGGACGCTATGGGAAAAAGCCAGATTGGTGTCCGCTCCGGGAACTGCCAGAAAAAAATGGTGGCGATAAATTGCAAGACGAGATTTCAGATACTTACAATGCAGGCTGGAACGCCTGTATTGAAGAGATTATAAAAGAAATATCCAAACAGGGGGATAATCGATGACATATAAAGAGAAGGTTGATTTTTTAAAAAGCTATCAGGCAGCAGTCCACCGGATGAAAGGTCTGTCACTTGAGTATGAAAAATACAAACATATTGGTGGGGCAATATCGCAGCAGATAAGCGCCGCCCCGGCTCATGGCAGTGGAACAGGTGACAAGACCGGAAAAGCTGGGATGGGAATGGCGGATATAAGAAATCAGATTGAGCAGGAAACAAGGGAAGCATTTGAGATTCGCAAAAATGTTAAAGCTGCCATTGATAACAAATGCAAAAGAAAGAGATATGCAGAGATATTAACATTAAAATACATCAATGGTATGTCTGATAGTGGAATAGCTGACGAATACAAAAAGGACGTCCGGACTATCAAGAATGTGTTAAGGACAGCAATTGAATCTTTGGATATATGATGAAAAGAGGGGCTAAGCCTTCTTCTTCCAGAGAATATCATAACCCATTATTTTAGCCAGTTCTAAACATTCACTGTATTTTATAGTGTTACGGTATAATTTATTAGAGATATTTTGAGAAGAAGCGGCAGAGTAGCAAGCTCCGCCGTTTCTTTTTTTATGTGGGGATTCAACGCTCCCACTTTGATTTTTTTATATCCATTTCTGCAATAATGCCGGGGTGCGATTTTATATATGCTTTATAGTCTGCAATGGCTTTATGCCGTTCCTGTCCGGTGTATTTAGTGGAAGTTGTTTCTGTTTCCGAGCCGTCTAACATATTCCGGGAATAGGTTACAAGGAAATAATAAACCTTGTTATCATAATATTGCCGTTGACGTTTCAGTCTGACGATTGATTGCGTGGGGGCAGTGGCAAGATAGTTGTACCGCTCTGCCAGTGCCATCCGGTAGGCTTTCAGCTGCTCTATTTTGTCCGCTAAAGCCTTTATATAGTCAATAGCCTTGTTGTCATAGTACAAGACTTTTTCGGGCTCCTTAAGGGCATCAGGCGCGGTCAAATAGATATTTACCCTTACATCACATTCTTTTGACGGTGAGCCGTATCTGGAAAACAGTTCTTGTAGTTCTTTTTCTTGTTCTGGTGTCATTTTATTTTTCTCACTTTCTGCCGGTTTGCGGGTTGCCGGCGCCCGTATGTAATTATGCGGTTATCTGCTCAGGCTCTCCAGTTCTGGTGGCGAATCTTTCGGAGCCGTACATATTACGGATATCCTGCAATGATTTCTTGCCTTTGCTGTGCTTGCGGTATTCTCCAGAGTGGAAGTACCAAGCCTGTTTATTAGACGAATATTTGAAATTAAGGGCTTTCAGTTCGTCCTTATGCTCCTTTGTGCTTCCTGTTACCCAGAGCCAGGAGCCGCAAAGTTCTATCATCAGTCCGGGAAGATGAAGGAGTGCTTCAATGATGGCAGCGTATTCTTCCGGTGTTTCGCTGGTTTCCTTTGTGTATGATTCTCCGGCAGCATTTTTATGTGTATTTCCGCAGGCTTTCCATGCTTCCTCGTACTGTCTGGACATTTCCTGAAATTCTGCTGTGGTATCTTTGCCGGGGTTGCAGTCTGGGTGAAGGTCGCGTGCCAGCTTCTTGTACATTTGTTTAACATCTTCCAAGGTTTCACAATTTTCAAAATATCTCATCATGTTATTTTCCTCGCTTTCGTGTGGTTCGTTTGTTGTTGAGGTAATCATAAAACATAATGCGCATTACGTCAACGGACAAAAACAACAAAATAGTGCGCATTATTTTGTGCAAAGTACATAATGCGCATTATCGCAAGCTGTGATATTATAATGACAGGTGGGAACGGTTCCCCTTAAGAAAGGGGGTTGATGCCTATGTACGTTACATATGAAAATCTGATTCAATTCGGATTGTTAGTAGTAGCAATTATAGGTCTTGTGTATAAGATAAGTCATAAAGACAAAAAATAACCGCCCCTAGTCTGGAAAACTTGGCGGTTATTTTTTAAACCAATATTCCGAGGGGCACTTAGTACCACCTCTTTGTATAAATAATATATCACTTATTAAATAATAATTCAAGGGGGGGATTAAATGAATAGCGAACAGATAAAAAAGCGAAATGATAGGCAATACTCCTGGCAGAAAGAGAATACCGACAGAATCAATTTTACCATGCCCAAAGGGAAAAAGGCAGAAATAAAAGCGATTGCTTCCAGGAAGGGTATGAGCGCCAGCGAATGGATAAACGAAGCAATACAAGAAAAGATAGAAAGGGGTTAAAAGATGCCATCAGTTGATAAAATAATAATTGATGTGATGAGTGGTACAAAAGACAGAAATATTAGATTTGCAGATATTCAGAAATTGCTTGACTGTTTCGGTTTTCAGTGCAGGGTTAAGGGAGACCATTTTATTTACTGGAAGAAAGGCATTGATGAAATTATAAATATTCAGCCGGAAGGGAATAAAGCAAAACCATATCAGGTCAAGCAGATTAGAAACATAATATTAAAATATTCAATGGAGGTATAAACATGCACAAATATGAGAGAATAATTTATTGGTCGGAGCAAGACAAAAGATTTATTGTTGAGGTTCCAGAACTGCCGGGATGTATGGCAGATGGAGAAACAGCAGTCCAAGCATTGGAGAATGCGGAAAAAATAATAGAAGAATGGATTGAAACTGCAAAAGAAATAGGAAGAGATATTCCGCAGCCGAAAGGAAAGTTAATGTTTGCTTAATTGTTAAATAAAATCTTCCAAATTAAGCAAATCATACATTTTTTTTTCAAGTGAAACGTGATATAGTATAAACTATCAAAGAAAGCCGATAGGGTTTTAATACCTTACCGGCTTTTATATTACCCAAAAAACATAAACACCATGCAGAAAGGCGGTGATATATAACATGGATAAGTATACTGGCAGCGATAAAACACATCGTAACAACATAGCTAAAAACAGTGTGGATAATGTGGATAAAGTAAAATATCCGGGTACTGTAAATCTTATTCCATTCGACCAGAGAACAGAAGAGGAGCAGAAAGCCTTGAGGATTAAAGGGGGTATAGCTTCTGGAGTAGCAAGGAGGAAGAAAAAGAACCTTAAAGAGCTGGCTAATATCCTGCTTGACACCAATGTGACAGACACAGGGAGGATAGAGGAGATTGCGGAGAATCTGGGGATAGCAGTACCAAAAGGCGAGGATGTAACCGTTGGACTGTCTATCATGCTTTCAATGGCAAACGAGGCGCAAGCAGGGAATTATAAAGCCGCGGAGTTCATCCGAGATACATCCGGGCAGAAGCCCGTAAATGAGGTGGCATTAGATGCAAATGTAATGACGGACGCTGATAGGCAACTCATTGATAATGTCCTTAAAAGACAGGGCGAAGAGCAAAAAGATTGATGTATCTTAAGATTTTCCAAAGCCCCGGCATTTATCGCAGATATGGGAGTAATGAGAATAGCCGGGAAAGCCTGTAAATACGGGATAGTTAAGAATTGTACAATTAACATTTCGTTAAAGAGATATTTTGCGAATAGTTAAAAGGGCGATTAGGAAAATGAATGGACAAGAGCGTATATGTTATGTTGTGTATTATTTTACCTGCTTATCTGGATACACTGGGGAAGATAAGGGGGATAGGTTAAGCCCCCACCCCCTCCCCCGGCAGGCGGGGACACCCTCCCCTTGTCTTTTAGGTACCATATGTTCATCAGAAAATTTTTATAATTTTTAGGAAAGGTGCTTAAAATGACACCGGAAATAAAAGAGATTTATACGGCTGTATGGCAACTGCATAAAGCATACTTTGAACCATGTACGGATATGGCATGGGAGGAGTTGGTAAGTAAAAGCCAGGGCTTGATAAGGAAGTATAATAATCAGTTTGTGAGGGATTTAGTACAGGCTATGGTATCAGAAATAGAAAATCGTAACAATAATCAATTATAGGGCTATCGCCAAGCGGTAAGGCACAGCACTTTGACTGCTACATTCCGGGGTTCGATTCCCCGTAGCCTTGTTTCATGTAAGTTTAACCCATTTCTTACATGAATGGTGTGTATTTTGGCATCACTCCTTTCTTATCTCCTAGCGGAATGCTGTTAAAGAGCCGTCACAAGGCTCGGGAGATTTTGTCAGTAAAGACTTATAAAATCCTGCACAGTCCTTGCAGACATAAGATGGACAGAATGGTTTTGTTGAGGTAGTCACCAGTGACCTATGCACGAAAGAATCTCAACAGCTAGGCATCTGCAGGGGAATGAGCAGGTGCCTATTCTTATGGAGGTAAAATGACAGCGGCAGAGAAACTTTCCAAAATCAGAAAGAGTGAAATTGAATACTGCCAGACAAATGTTGAATATTTCATTGACACCTACGGGCACATTGAGGATAAGGATGCAGATGAACTGATACAACCTTTTCAAATGTGGGAGGAACAGCGTAAAGCATTAAGAAGCATAATGGAAAACCGATTAAATGCGATTTTGAAAGCGCGACAATTGGGATTCTCATGGTTGGTCATGCACATAGCGGCATGGCTTTTATTATGCTTTACGGGACGGACTGTTATTGGGCTGTCCCGGACAGAGGAAGAAGCGAAAGAACTTGTCCGAAGATTATCGGTAATTTTAAATAATATTCCGCAGCTCATAGTTGATGTTCAGTCGGTTCCTGCCGGTTGGACTGGTGCAACTTTCAAAGCAACGGCGCTTGAACTTACCATATTTTTCCCTGACGGACCAGTATCCGTATTTAAAGCATTTCCTTCATCCCCGAATGCGGCGCGGTCTTTTACCGCAGACCTGATTATATTTGATGAATGGGCATTCCAGCAATTTGCAAGGGAAATATGGACAGCAGCATTTCCTGTTATCAATAGACCATACGGAGGAAAGGTTATAGGGTTGTCAACCATTGACAGGGGCTCTCTTTTTGAGGATATCTTCACAAATCCTGACAATGGATTCAATAAAATATTCATTCCGTGGTATGCAGACCCAAGGCGGGATGATGCGTGGTATGAGCGTACGAAAAAAGCATTGGGGGACTTGATTACGCAGGAATATCCGGCAAGCATTGAAGAAGCATTGACGGTTCCTGGCGGCGCGTTTTTCCCGGAAGTAAATGAGCGCAATACAATTTCGGATGAGCTCCTTAAAGGCAATGTAATCCACTATGTCTGCATTGACTATGGACTGGATATGTTTTCTGCCCATTGGGTCGATGTGGATGCCTTTGGAAATGCGCAAGTTGTACGTGAATATGAAAAATCCAATCTGACGATTCCGGAAGCAGCGGGAGTTCTTTTGAGTATGTGTGAAGAAACAGAAATAGAATTGTATCTTGCACCGCCTGATTTGTGGAACCGCTCACAGGAAACGGGTAAAAGCCGTGCACAAATTTGGAGCGAATGTGGAATTGACCTTACAAAAACGTCAAATGATTTTGCCGCGGGGTGTGCAGGAATGAAAGTATGGTTGCAGCCAAAAGGTGAAAATCAGAAATCGAAGCTGACAATCTTAAGGGATGCGGCGCCCAGCCTGTACAGATGCTTACAGAAAATTCAGAAGGACAAGGACAGACCGAATGTTTACGCGAAAGACCCTCACGATTTAACACATGGGCCGGATTCTTTAAGGTATTTCTGTGTGTGGTGGACGGGAACCGCAACAAATGAGTATGACAGTAAGCGTAAAAAAACGTGGACGGCTGATTTACTGGAGGATTATGAAAACGGAACTGATGACATTAAGGCGATAATGGTAGCCAAGTACGGGGAGCCATATTATGAGGATATTTAGGAAAATGAAGAATATGATTGTGAATCCAGAGAAAGCCACAAAACTGAATAAATGGCAGAGAAAATTTGAGGAAGCAAAGCAAAGATATTCTGCAGAATTGAAGGATATGGAAGAATATGAATCTTTGTATTGTGGCAGCCGCACTGTAAATATCAATCCTAACAAAGGGATGGGCAAGGCTGGCAAGGTATCCATCAATGTACGGAATATAACTTATGAATTGATAGAGTCACAGGTTGATTCCTCTATTCCGATGCCTAAAGTTACTCCAATTCATAAAGAGGATGAATGGAGGGCAAAAATTATTGAAAATATGCTGGAGAATGAAATCAGGCTTCTGCATTTCAATGAATTGAACGATAATTCCGAAAGAACAGTTCCCATTCAGGGTGGAGATTTCATGCATGTTGAGTGGGATAACAAAAAAGGATTCCATTGCAACATCGGCGGGATAAGTGTATCTGAAAGGCATCCAAGAACTGTAATTCCGCAGCCGGGAATTACAGACATAAAGGATATGGATTATGTGTTTATCATGATTCCAGAAACTAAGGATTATATCAAGAATAAATATAACGTGGATGTTTCCAGTGCGTCAGATACAGAAAATGATTTAAGGTCTGCTGAAAACAGGGCTTTGAATGATGATATAGTAACAATTGTAAAGACCTACTATCGAAATAAAAACGGTAGTATAGGTCTTTTTTCGTGGGTTGAAGAATTTGTACTGGAAGATTATGAGGATTTTCAGGCAAGGCGGCTCACCCGCTGTAAACAGTGCGGGCGGGTGAAAATGGGGGATATTTGCGAATGTGGCTCCAAGAAATTTGAAGAAGTGACAGAGGAATATGAATCCATAACGGAGGACATCGCAACAAGAGAAGGCATTATCCGCGCAGTGACACCAAATCAGGTTGAGGAGGTGGATGAACAGGGTATACCGTATGTTGTCACAGAGCAGGTACAAACCAAGATTCCATATTATAAACCGAATGTAATTCCAATCATATTGAGAAAAAATGTATCCAGACAAGGAAAATTATTAGGATTTTCCGATGTAGCCGTTATTGAGGACCAGCAGGATGCTATTAAAAAACTGGGGTCTAAAATGCAGGAAAAAATCCTTAAGGGTGGGTCAATAGTGACACTTCCGCAAGGCGTAAAAATTGGAACGGATGACAATGAGTTAAAGATAGTCCGGGTAAAGAACCCTAACGAAGCAGGCTTGATTACGGTAAAAAACATTCAGGGTGATGTGTCACAAGACCGGATTATGTTGGAAACAAATTATGATTGGGCGAAATCTACGCTGGGTATCACAGATGCCTACCAAGGGAAATATGATTCTTCCGCAACATCAGGTACGGCAAAGCAGTATTCAATCAATCAGGCTGCCGGACGGCTGGAATCAAAACGTGTGATGAAGAATACAGCCTATGCAAAGTTGTATGAAATGATGTTCCGATTCATGCTTGCCTATGCAGACCAGCCTATTCCGCTTAGCCGAAAGAACAGCAACGGTCAAATGGAATTTGAACATTTTAACAGATTTGATTTTCTAAAGCAGGATGCAGCAGGCGAGTTTTATTGGGATGACGAATTTATATTTGAAACAGACCCTACCTCAACAATCATGATGAACAGGGAGGCACTCTGGAGCCAGATAGACCTTAAATATCAGGCATCAGCGTTTGGCCCGATTGGTGAGGATAAAACCTTGTTGACCTATTGGACATTTATGGAGCACAACGATTATCCAAACGCATCTGCCATGAAAAAAATATTTGAGGAACGAGTTGCGCAGGCAGAAAAACTGGCTATGATGCAGCAACTTACACCACAAATACAAGGAGGTGGAAATAATGCAATGCCCCAAATGTAAAGTAGAAGCAGGAATAGTATCTTCCCGATATGAAGTCCGGGATGATGATACGGCAGAACAGGAAACAAAACTGTATATTGCGCAGGATTTTGTGTGCAGGAATCCACAATGTGGTGATTATCAAAAAATTATATATACAAAAAAGAATCCACTTCAATTATCAAAAGCCACTGATGAATAGCCAGATGGCTTTTTTTAATAATTTTCGCAGGTGAAAAGCGTAAAAATCGCAGGAGGTAAGTAGTGAAAGGACAGTTATTGAAATGGAATTTACAGTTTTTTGGTGATTCCGAAGCAGGCGCAGAAGTTCAGGAGGTCGCCGAACCTGATGCAACTAAAAACCAGTCTGATTCCACCGAAGGTGATGTCGGCGGCAACAATCCGGATGAGCCGGTTGACAACAAGCAAGAGGATGATGAAGACGCACGTTTTGCAGCAGTCAGAAGAAAAGCAGAGTATGACGCAAAAGTTAAGTATGATGCACAGATTGCAGAGTACAACAAAAAAATTCAGAATGTCTTTGGTGGTTTGCAGAATCCCAAGACGGGGCAGCCGGTTCAGAATATTGATGATTACATCAATGCTGTTCAGGCGCAAAACAGGTCAGCTATTGAGGGACAGATGAAAGAAAAGGGAATTGACCCTCAACTGATTGAAAATATGATTCGTACTTCTCCAGAAATCATCCAGGCACAGCAGATTCTGGAACAGAACCAGAAAGCGGAAGCTGATAGGATGCTGGAGAGGGATTTAAAGTCTGTTTCTGCCATAGACCCGTCTATTCAGAGCATGGATGACTTAAGCAAACATGAATCCTTTCAGACTATTCTGGGCTATGTAAACAACGGTTTAAATCTTGTTGATGCCTTTAAGCTGGCGAATTACGAAAGCCTGACAAGTAAAAAAAGTGAAGCTGCAAAACAGGCTGCAATCAATGCGGCGAAATCAACTTCTCATATGGCAACCACTCCGTCTGGCAACAGCAGCGGAGATGGTCTGGTAGACATTCCCGGTGATGAAATCTCCACATGGAGAGATTACTTCCCGGGCCTTTCTGATTCAGAGCTTAAGAAGAAGTACAACGAAACTTTATAAGGAGGAAGAAAAGAATGTTTTCATTTGTAAAAAGCAATGGCGGGCACAATTTCCCCGCAATCGTAGAAAAACCCACAACTGCATCCACCAGTTACAAGGTCGGGGATGCCCTTGCACTGTCTGACGGGGCATTGGTTCTGGCAACCGGTGAAACTGCACCGGAATTTATTTGCGCGGAAAAGTACGATGCACCGGCATCCGGCCAGAAGGATATCTGCGTATACCCTGTATACGGTTTTCAGGAGTGGAAAACCACTTTTGCGGCAGCAGCAACTGCACTTAAGGTTGGTGACAAAGTAACTATTCATACAGACGGTGAGCAGGTAACTGCAACAACAACCAAGGGCGTAGCGGAAATCGTAGAGATTTTAGGTACTGCTATTGGTGACAGTGTTGTTGTGAAATTTTAAGGAGGTAATTTAAACTATGGCGATTATTTTTTCAAAGAACAGCGGATTAAATGATGACCTGTGGAAGGTAAATGCACAGGTATTACAGGCGGTAATGAAAGACACCGACACGGAACAGAATGACTATGACGATTTCGTCAAGAGTGTATGCAACGAGAAAACGTCTAAGAAATATGCTGAGAAGCTGGGAAGTATTACTTCCCTTGGCAACTTTGATATTGTCAGCGAGGGTGAAAAAGCTCCACTGGATGATATTCAGGAAGGCTTCACGAAGCTGATTGTACATAACGCATTTTCCAAGTCTTTTGTGTGTACCCGTGAAATGAAGGATGATGGCGATATTGACGTTATGAAAACTATGGCTGCTGAATTTGTCATGGCATATAAGAGAACCAGGGCGCAGTTTGCTTCTGATGCTTTGACAACACAGGCAGCTTCTTTTACGTGGAGCGGTAAGGCCATCGACAAGACGACAGGAGATAAGAAAGCACTGTTTGCGACAGACCATCCGGGAGTTAAGGACGGTACTCCTGCACAGAGTAATGTGTTTACCAATGCGTTTGGTACTGATTCCTCTATGCTGAATCGACTGGCTAACATCGGTAGAAACTTTGTAAACCAGTCCGGCAATGTACAGGGATACACATTTGATACCATCATCATTCCTTCCAATGTTCCGGATTTGGAAGATACTATCCGGAAGATTATTCTTTCTGATTTGACGGTTGGTTCCAATTACAACGATGCCAATACCCAGAAGGGAAAGTGGAAGCTGGTGGTAGACCCTATGTGGCAGGTAACGTCCGGTAAGCCCTATATCCTGATGTCATCCAAGGCAAACAAAGGTCTTAGAGGGTCTATGTTCTATGACCGTGTTCCTCTGGATGTTCAGAATCAGGTTGAACTCCATTCCCGTAATCTGGAGTGGAACGGCTACGGAAGAATGTCTTGTGGCTTTAATGACTGGCGGCATCTTATCATGGGTGGCGCAAATACAGGTACAACACTTTCTGCTCTTTAAGGAGGATAAAATGATTACACCAAACATGAAAGCAGGGGAAGTATTTGAGGATGGCGGTCTGCACTTTGAAGTGCAGGCTGTCCTTCCGGACGGAAATTATATTTCCAGAAGAATTGAGGAGTCGGTATGTAAACCGGAAGAGAAAACGACAGTAAGGAGAAAGAAAGCGCAATGACATGGAGAGATGTGAAATTAGCCACCTTGCAGAAAATGTTTGCGGCAGATGGCACAACGATTCCAACGGATGAATCAACAACGGATTATATTGCGGGGATGCCGTATGTGGCTAATGAAGCATTGCAGCGTTTGTCCACTGCCGGAAAATTTATTATTAAGAGCATAGTTATAGCACATACACCGCTTGAAAATCTTTTGGGTGATATTGGCATAACTGATGCTTCTAATGCTGAATTTTCGGCAGAGGGCGCTTTCTCCTATTTTTTTGAGTTTACCGGGAAGGGAACTCTTACGATTGAGTGTGGAGAAAATACAGAAACGATTGAACTTGACAGCAAGCATACATATACGGAGTACAGAGGACTTTTACAAGGGGGAAAAGTAACACTTAAGTTTTCTTGCAGATACCCGTCAAGGGTTAAGAATATTGCTTTATATGAAGCTGAATTTGAAACGGAAGAGGAAGTACCGGAATATGCAGATAAGGTGAGATATAACCTGAAAGAGATTGCACCGGACTTCTATCAATTAGGGGATAATCAGATATATTTTGAGGGGGATAGTGAGAGAGGATATATACAGACCAGCAAGTACTATAAGGAATCTGATAATGTACTGGTACTTGGCCGTGAAGATGCCGGAAGCTATACGGTGTATTATCGTGCATATCCGGAGGAAATCACAGCGGCAACCTTGGATACCTATGAGTTGCCGATATGCCCGGAAGTGGCAGTTCTTATGCCATTGTATATGGCATCCCAACTTTACAAGGATGATGATAACGGTATTGCTACTTCATACAGGAATGAATTTGAAGTGGGACTTGAAAGCTTGATTGACAGCAGTAGTTCCTCTGGGTATGAAGAATTTGAAAGCGAAAGCGGGTGGATTTGATGGCGGCAAAATTTTCTATTCCCAGTAGTCCGGCACGGAGCATTTTGACAATAGACAAGTTCCTCGGTGCTGATTTTACAAACAGCCCGGCAGCAGTCAGTGAGTACCAAAGTCCGAATTGCCCTAATATGATTCGGGATGTACCTGGGAAAATTCGTAAGGTTATGGGATATCACACGGTAGCCACATATCCCGGGAAAATAAATGGGTATCACCGATTACATGGGCAGGCAAGCGGTATTGTTCATGCTGGCACAAATATGTATCACAGCGGGAAAGTGGTATATACCGGTGCCAACAACGAAAGGAGCCGGTCTTGGCAGTTTGATAATAAAGTATATATCGTGGATGGATTAAACCTGCTTGTATGGGATGGAACAACTGTAAAAAAAGCGTCAGAGGTTGCTTATATTCCGACATTGACAATTTCCAAAAATCCAACAGGCGGCGGCACACAATATGAAGATTTAAACCTGTTGCAGCCCGGATTTACAGAATTGTTCCTCGGTACGGCAGATGCCACGGCATATCAGCTTACTTTTGGAAATCTGGATGCAACATCGGTTAAAGTAGCTGTTCGGGATTCAAGTGGAAACTGGGTAGACAAAACAGAAGGTGTTGATTTTACAGTCAACAGAGTAAGCGGAATCATTAACTTTGTTACAGCTCCCGGTCTAAGTCCGGTAACAGGTGAGGATAATGTAAAAATTACAGCTTACAGGACAGTGGCAGGATATGCAGACAGAGTAAATAAATGCCGCATCGGTATTCAGTACGGCATTAGCGCAGCCAAAGATAGATTGTTCCTTAGTGGAAACCCAGATTTAATCAATTATGACTGGCACAGTGCATCTGATGACCCTACTTATTTCCCAGATACAGGATATAGCAATATTGGAAATGTTCAGTCTGCAATCATGGGGTACAGCGTTATCAATAACTATCTGGCAACACATAAGGATGAAAACGAACTTGATAATGGTGTTATTCTCCGAGAGGGTGTACTTTTGGATAACAAGCCTGTATTCAGAACGGTGAATACTTTACAGGGAGCCGGGGCTATTGCAATGGATTCTTTTAATTATCTCATAAATGAGCCATTGTTTCTCACAAGGTCTGGTGTCTATGCTATTACAGCGCAGGATATTACCGGGGAGAAATACAGCCAGAACAGGTCATTTTATCTGAATGGAAAACTTCTGGAAGAAGTTAATCTGGAAGAAGCTTTCTCATTTGTCTATAAAGATATGTACTGGCTATGTCTGAATAATGTTGCGTACATCCTTGATGGGCTGCAGCCCATGCAGACGGATAAATCAATGCCATATGCGACAAGACAGTATGCAGGGTTTTATAGAACAAATCTTCCTGCTAATTGTATGTGGGAGGAAGCCGGAAATTTGTATTTTGGGAGCATAGATGGGAAAGTATGTGAGTTTTATAATGACCCATATGCTCAAAATTCCTATAACGATAACGGAGAACCCATAGAAGCAATCTGGGAAACACCGGATATAGACGGGAAGCTGTTTTACAAGAATAAGACATTCCGATATCTGGCTTTGCGGTTGCAGTCAGCAGTTGCTACATCCGTAGAAATATATGTACAAAAGAGAGGATTATGGTCTTTTGCCAAAAAGGATGAAACGAAAGCAAGATATCTTTCTTTTGCACAGCTATGCTTCTCAAAAATGAGCTTCAACAGCGACCAGACGCAAAAAATTATTCCGTCAAAGTTACGGGTAAAAAAAGTAGATAAAGCAAGATTCAGATTCCGAAATGCTGCAGTAAATGAGCCTTTCGGGATTTTTGATTTAGCGTTTGAGTTTGTCGAAAATGGCAACGCAAAGTAGGAGGTACGATATGGAATTTGAAAAAATAACGGATGCGGAATTAGTTGGGAAAGGTGTAACGGGATTACCGGATGTCCCGGGACTATCCACAGCGGATATGCAGGCTAAGTTTGATGAACTGTCAAAGGATGTTATTATCCCCAAATTCAATACATTTATTGATTCATTAAATGAACTTATAAAGACAGGTATAGTAGCATCTGATGATATACGGAAAATCAGAATCAATGCTGAGGGCTACCTTGAATACTCATCTGATGGTAATTCTTTTGAAAAGCCGCAAAACGAGAGAGGAAGTCGTTGGAGTGAAGGAACAGCTATTACAGGAGAGAATACGGAACCGACTGTATTTCCTAATTCAGGAATTGAAGATGCTCTGAAAAATGACCAATATCTTAATTCCCAAAATGGTAATTTATACAGTTGTACATTGGGAGGAACTGCAGATATCGCGCAATGGGTTTATTCAGGCAATATTAAAGGAGATACGCCTAATGTTGCTGATGATATGACTGTTTCGTTTGAACAGGCCAGCACTCGAAACAACATAGATTCTGGAGAAAAGACAAAAACACTGTTCGGTAAAATTAAGAAGTGGTTTGCCGACCTGACGGCAGCAGCATTTGCACAGGTGGTATCCAGTAACACGGATTTGATGGCAAATATGGTATCAGGCTATCTAGTGGACGCGCTGGCGGTGAAGAATCAATTTGAAGCAGTGGAGGCTGCAAAGGCGGATAAAAATGGAACAGAACATATAACAGTAACAAAAGACGTTCCACTGGATGGCTATTCGTTTGCGAATGCGCCTTTTGTAGCTGAAACCACGCTCAATGCTCAAACTCCCGCAGGCTATGGATTTCATAATGCGGGCAGTATAGGAATGTTTTTTTATATGAACAGAGCAGATGCTAATCTGCGTATGCGCTATAATAATAATGCAGATTATGCTCTATTTACAGAAAAAAACATGATAGCAGAAAATGTAACGGCAGACTTTGTGGCTACAAATTTAATCAGCTTTACTGCACTTAAATATGGCAACGAGATTCACATATTTTTTGTAGCAGAAGCAGGAAAAGACTGTAGTATTTCAACCGAAAAATGGAAGCCACGTTTTACACTTGAGTATTTATGTCTGAATTATTCGGGATGGACCTATGAATATCAGGTTATGGCATCTAAGGCTTTTTACACAAATGGTACTATATTTAGCCATCAGGCATCACAAGGATTGCCATATGCTTATTTAACCCCACTTCATTGTGTTTATTACATATAAAGGCAAAATGTCGGAAAGGAGCCACTCATGGCATATATAAAATTCAAAAATTCAGAAGAAATCGCACCAGTAGTGGTTAGAACATACGGAAGCCATATAGCCAGAATAGAGGGGGAAGAACCGAATGTGAGCGGCTTCCGTCTGTACATGGATAAAGAGAAGAAATTTCCGTTGGATAATGGGGAGTATGAAGCTTTCACCACTCTTTACAGACAGGGAGAGGGCTGGTATGAGCTGTCCAATGACGGCAGCGTATATCAGGAGCCGGAGGAGCAGGAACCGGCTGAACTGACCGAGGAAGAACTGGCAGAAATGGAGAAAAGGCAGCAGATTGCCGTTGTGAAAGCCCAGATTGATTCCCTGAAAAAACAACTTGAATCCTCTGACTATCAAATCATTAAAATGTATGAGTATTCCATTCTGGGGAAACAGACGGAGTACGATATTGAGATTTTACACCAGAACAGACAGGCTATCCGGGATGCAATAAATGAGAAGGAGGAAGCTCTTACGAAGCTGGAGGAATAGGAGGTGTGAGATGAGGGCAAGGGATGCACCCTGATTTGAAATTGAAAAATTGAATAGAACATAGCGCCGAGAGCCGATTACTTCCAAACGGGAGTGACCGGCTTTTATATTTGAGGAGGTGGACAATGAATGAGGTTGATGTTGAACATAGAATCACAGAGGTAGAGCAGAGGGCTAAGTCCAACACACACCGGCTTGACAAACTGGAACCGATTGTTGATGAAATACACACAATGTCAAACACGATGGTACAGCTTGTACAGGAGGTCAAACATACGAATGAGGCAGTTGTGAGTCTTGATGAAAAGGTAGACCGAATGGATTCGCGTGTGGATGATATGGAGCGTGCCCCGGGGAGAGAGTGGAGCAATGTGAAAAGAAATGTATTTAACACCGTAACAGGGGCAATCATTGGATTTTTTATCGCCGGTCTGGTATGGGCGGCAGTACAGGCATTTTAAATACGAGGAGGATATGGAATATGAGTACAAGCACAATCATGGTAATTATTTTGGCAGTGCTGACGGCACTGGTGGCAGGAGTTTCCTTATGGGTATATATCCGGGACAAGACGATTGATGAAATCAGGGTGAATGTTTATCAACTGTTTCTGAAAGCAGAACATGCCTATAAGGAATCCGGGGCAGGAAAGCAGAAGATGAGATATGTGGTAAGTCAGGCCCGGAAACTTTTACCGTCGTGGTTGCAGTATTTTATCACGGATGAATTTTTAGAGAGCATTGTTGAGCAGTGGTTCCGGGCGGTAAAGGACTTGTTGGATGATGGGAAGATGAATGGTTCAGAGGAGGAATAATATGAAACATACTTTGTATAAAGGGCCAGACATTTCCAAACACAATGGAAATGTCGACATCAAGCGTGTGAGGGATGCCGGATATAAGCGTATCGGCATCCGCGCCGGATATGGCAAGAACAACGTGGATGAGAGGTTCGTTCAGAACGCGCTGGCGTGCGTGAATCTGGGTGTGCCTGCTCTGCCGTATTGGTTTTCCTACGCGCTGACCGCGCAAATGGCAGCGGCGGAGGCACGGTATTGTATCGCCCAGGTGAAAAAATATTGGACAAATTGCCCGATAGCCTTTGACCTTGAATATGATACAGTGCGTTACGCAAGGACAAGGGGCGTGAACATCACAAAATCACTGGCAACGGATATGACGATTGCCTTCTTAAAAGAGGTCAAAGCGGCAGGATATGTTCCGGTGCTGTATACCAACCGGGATTATTTAAAGAATTACTTTGATTTGGCGAGAATCACAAAAGAAGTCGGTACGGTGTATATTTGGTTCGCACTGTATTCCTCCAAGCTCCCGGCATCAGAGGAAGCGGTGGCGGATATCTGGCAATGTACATCAACGGCAAAGGTGCCCGGAATCAGTGGAAATGTGGATTTGAATAACTTCTTCACGGATTTTACTGCTGTTCCGGCAAAGAGGGAGGAAACCTGTAATATCAATATCCTGAATTTCCAAAAAGCGGCCAATAAGGACGGCTATCTTGATGCAAAGGGCAGAAAGCTGACGGAGGATGGAAAAGATGGAACCAATACCCAGTATGTCAGAAAGCAGATAACCCTTAAGGCGAAGCAGGTAGATAAGGTCTGGAAGGTTGGGTCCACCGGGGAAGTCGTCAAGTGGTGGCAGACCCGGTGTAATGAGATTTTGGGGCATAATCAGAAAGTAGATGGTAAGTATGGGGCTACAGCCCGGAAAGAAACCATCGCAGTTCAGAAGAAGCTTAATCTGAGAGCGGATGGAATCGCAGGCTACAACAGTATTCAGGCGGCTTTTTACAATTAAGGTAGAAATATTTATCCCCCGGAGCATTTCCGGGGGAATTTTACAGGAGGAATTTTATGTTAAGAGAAGATGCAGGCGTTGGTGGTGGCAAAAAGAAAATCACTGTTCAAGAAACAAAACCAGCCAGAGATTTTTTAAATCAAGGGATGTTTCCTTCAAAGACGAATAAAAATAATAGTACCTATAAGAACGCAGATAGTAACACAAATAAGAGTTCCTCAGGAGCATTGAAATTTGTACCTGTTATTGGTTCTGGTACTGTTGGTTCCAAATATTTTGGCGGCAATTCAACTGGTGGAACTTCATATTCTGGAGCTTCTTCATCCGGAAGTACCGGCGGTTCTTCCAGTTATTCCAGTAGCACAACAACATCTGGCGGTGGGGGTAATTATTACAATGATTATTTGCAACAGATGCAGAGCTTGCAGGACAGCTATTCGTCAGCACTCCGGGAGCAGCAGGCACAATATCAGGCGCAGCTGGAAGCACAACAAAGGGCAAAGCAGGAAGCAGCACAGAACGCCTACAATAATAATATGTCCGCTTTGCAGACGGCATATCAGAATAAGTTATCAGGTCTGGCATCCAATTATGATTCCACAAAAGGGCAGTTGGCGCAGAACTACAATGATAGCGTGAACGCTTTGAATCAAAAATCTTCTGATGCCCTTAGGCAGGCTTATATCAATAACATGACAGCCCAGAGAAATCTTAAGAATCAGTTGAATCAGCAGGGAATCAACGGCGGCGCAAGTGAAAGCGCTGTTGCCTCGCTACTTAATAACTATGGAAACAACCGGAATAATATTGATACCACAGCCCAGACAAATCTTGCAAGTTTGCGTTCCAATTACAACACAAATCAGGCATCTGCACTGCAGAACTATAACGATGCAGTGAACAGCGCAAATGATGCTAATTTGTCCTATAAGATGCAGTTGGAAAATGATTTGGCAAATCAGACTGTCGGGTCTTATGATTCGCTGTATTCTGCCCTTGGCAGCATGGATTCCACGTATGCAAATGCCATGACAAATCTGTTAGCAAATCAGGCTTCTAACGCGTCTGATTTGGCGGCAGCAGCCTATGCACAGATGCTTAAGAATACAGCATCAAAGAGTAGCACCGTTTCCGGGGCATCATCCGGTAATGTAAACAGTACTGCCTTGAACAGAGTAAAGCAACTTATGAGTGCAGGGGCAAGTATGGATGATGCTGCAAGTGCAATGTTTGATGAGGGATACAGTGCAGACGATATTTCCCAGATTTTTGCAAATTTGGGACTTTGGTAGGAGGATAAAACTATGAGCCAGGTACATTATGATACGCTTTTAAATATATACAGAAAACGAATTGAAGAGGAAAATAAAGGAAATAAAGTTACCGTAAGGCAGGAAGCTCCGGTTACTTCCCGGTCGGAGCAAAAGAGCGCAACATCAATTATTCCGGTTGTAAGAAAACAGGAAACAAAGAATCAGGCGCTTGGAATCCCTGTTTTAAGTCAACAAACACCACAGAAACGGATGCAGGGGATTACTGCTTTTAGGCGCGTTGATAATACAAACTCTGTATCTGGCTCTAACAATCAGAAAAATGTATCCCAAGCATCACATGGGGGTGGTGGCACCAGACATAGTATTGGGAAAACCGAAAAAACGGATGATGAAATTATCAAGGAATATGAATCTTATCCTGAGTATAATATATTTTTACGAAATATGTCACCGATTCATGAAGACCAGTATCGGCGGAAACAAAATCTGTATGAACAATACAGGCAGGCAAAAAATAGAAAAATCGGTGATTTCATGAGTAAAAATGGAATTACAGAAGATACTTTAAAGGCTGCCTTTGGTGAATACGGGAGTAAGCCGTATCGGTATTCTGATGAACCGTCAAACTTAGTCACTATGACAAGGCAAAAAGCGTCCGATGATATGGACAAAGCATACAGTAACATTAAAAAAGCAGCCGCAAATGCAGGAATAAATTTTCAGGATATCAAGGAATATTATGAAAATATGGAAGCAGCTTCATTATCAAATATGTGGAAGGACGTTGCGGCATCGCATGGGGTTTTAGGAACAGCAGCGTCTGTTCCTATCAGTGTTTTTGGAGGTGCGTCTAAGTTTACTAATGAAACATTGAATTATGCAACAGGAAAGCCAATAGGAAGCAACGAGGCTTTAAATGCGTATTCTGGTACCGCCGGAAATATGCGTGGAGCAGTAAAGGAAAATATTAGTGACGCAATAGAAAATCCATTACTGGATAAAGCAGCAAATGTGTTATATGATGCTGGTACGTCTGTTGGAGATATGGCGCTTGGAGGAATTGGCGGGAAAACTATGGCACTTGGCTTAGGTGCTTTAAATGCTGGTGCGGGTACATTTAATACAGTACAGGAAAAGGATTTAACACCAAATCAAATGATGGGAAGCGCTGCCGCTGCTGCAGCAATTGAAGTAGCAACGGAAAAGTTGCCACTGGACAATTTGTGGAAAATGGCAAATAGTGCGGCTCCCAGAACAGCAAAAAGGGTAATTGCAAATATTCTGTCACAGGCAGGGGCAGAGGGTACAGAGGAGATTGTTTCAGAGGTTGCAAATGCGCTTGTGGATGGTGCAATCAATAAAGACAAGTCTGAAGTCATGCTGAATATCCAGAATTATATGTCGCATGGAATGACGGAAAAACAGGCAACTGCACAGGCATATAAGGATGTTGCACTTTCTGCGCTGAATGCAGGAGTAACAGGAGCGGTATCCGGCGGAATGATGGCTGGTGCCGGAACATTGTACAATAAGGTAAAATATCCATCTTCTCAATCAACTGTATCGCAGGAACAGGCAAATAATGATTATATTCAGAAAGCGGAGAACGTGGATGCAGGACAGAATTATACTGACAATAATTTGCCTTTGCAAACTACAAATGTCAATACTGAAACAGATGCGTACAAGCAATCCCGCAAACAAAGCATTATAAATCAGATAAATGATGTATTTACGGGGAAAATGGGGAAAGATGACCAGATTCAAATCGGCAAGACACCGGATATTCTAAAAAAATATGGGGCGCCAGATTTAGAGTTAAAAATGTCACAAGATACAATGTTTAAGATTGCGTATCCAGAGGGATATGCTGGTGGAAAACATAATCTTGGATTTGATGTGGTGGCTGAATTACCATATCAATTATCTGACCCGGTTGCCATTATAAAATCGGTTACTCAGCCGAATAGTTTTGTTGTTTTAACAGAATATGTGGATGAGCATGGCTACCCTATAATTACAGCTATACATATGGATAAAATGGGAAAAATAGAACCTGCTAATCAGATAGCAAGTATGTACGGAAAAAGAGAAATGGGTGAATGGGCGAAAGGACAAAGAGAAGCAGGAAATATTTTGTATGAAAAGCAAAATAAGGGAATCGAATCCATCGCCCCGGCTGGGCTCCAATTGCCCTCACTGTACTCAGAATCCGACCCCTTTTCTAATAATAGTGTACCCACTTCCGGCGAAAAAGTCAACACTTCTGCTGAAAATATCACAGAAAATAATGGTAATATCGGGGAGAACACAGCGGCTTCAAAGGTAAAAATTGATAATTTTGCGGATTTGAACAGAGATTTGGACAAGCTGGTTGGAATGTATAAGGGCAATGAGAATACACAAAGCCTGTATAATCAAATGAAAACGGCACTTAATGAGTATATGCAGTCCTATAATCAGGAGGCAGTTGACAGGGCGCTTAACCTTGCAGCCCAGGTTGATGATAGTCTTGTTGGACATTCCTATACCAGAAAGGGAAGCGGGAAAAACAGTGCCAAGGCACAAAATAACCGGATGACAACCACTTATGCCGATGGAGATTTTCTGGATGCAGTGTTGTCATATGCGGGAGATATCCGAAATGCGGCAAGGAACAATGTATTATCTGCTGCCAATAATGGTAGAAATACTGGAAATGGTGATGCAGGGAACGGAAACTTTATCAGATATGCGGATTCAACAGCAGAATCCGGTAATAAAATATCCCAGACCAGAGAAAACACCATTGAAAATTCTGGGCTTGCTTCTGACGAGGAATTATTGCAATACCACGCACCGGAAAAATTCACATATGAGGAAATTTCCGAATCTGAAAGTATGGAACGCGCAACAGAGAAGCTGAATAAGTACGGTCAGAGTTATGTAAATGAGTTACTTAGTGCTCAAAATCAGAATCTATCCGGCACGGATATTGATGCTCTCATGATGGAATATAAGAGAGTATCAGAACAGGCGCGAAAAACGGGAAGTGATGCTGACTGGAACCGTGCGCAGGACATCATGAAGAAAATACAGGTTTCCTCTACCAGAAATGCGCAGGCATTACAGGCATTGGCAAAATGGAGCAGGAATACGCCGGAAGGTCAACTTGCACAGGCAAATACGTTAATTGAACAGACTATTGAGAAGAAATACGGCAAGAAAAGGGTAAAAAAGGCGCAGGAAACAGTTGACACAGTATATGAAGCGGCAAAGACGGGAGATACCGCAAAAATGCAGTCTGCATTGGAGAATCTGAAGATTGACCCTAACAGCATACATCAGGAGATTTTGGATACATCAGGAACGCAGGATGCAAATAGAAATACTGTGATTGATTTGCTTAAAAAGAAAGGTGTTTTAAATAAAAATCTGGCAGAAGCCTTAAAGGAAGATACTGTCACCCAGAGGAAAGTAATTGATATGCTTTCTCAACTGGAAGATATGGATATTGATTCTTATGAAGCACAGGTTCTTATGGCAAGGGCAGGGAAAATTCTTGCGTCCAACATGAAACATACCTTTGGCGAAAAGGTACAGCAGATTCTTTACAACAATATGCTTGGAAATTTCCGCACACTTGTATCCAGAAATGCAGGAGGTAACGTTCCTGTTGCGCTGTTGGAGCAGGTGCGACAGCTTATATCTGCGCCGCTTGACAAACTGGTGTCCTTAAAGACCGGACAGAGGACAACTACCGGGATGAGCCTTGGAAAGCTGAAAGCCTATGCAGATGGATTTGCTAAGGGGTTTAGTGCAGAGGTCAAAGATGTTAATAATACCATCAATGCGTATTTAAAGGAACAATCATCTACGGGTTTACACACTTCCAAAAGTGGGGAAAACACTCTGCTCAATGCCATTAAGAATAATTCCAGTGCATTTAAGGGAAATAATATAGCAACCAAGCTGTTAAATTTCACAAACGATATGGTGAAGCACGGGCTTTCTGTTGGTGACAGGCCATTTTTTGAAGCAACAAAGAATCAGGCAAAATATGAAATCAATCAGCTTGTGAAAAAGGGATGCAATGTTGATACACAGGAACTGAATCTGGATGATTATATCGAGCAGGCATCTACTTTGATTGCACTGGAAGCTGTATATCAGGGTGACACAGAACTTTCAAAAGGCTTTCAGAAAATCAGAAATGGTCTTGCAGAAATGACAAAGGGCATGATAGGAACTGATATTATGTCAACGGCTGTCGTTCCTTTCGTAAAAACACCTTCAAATGTATTGGACATGGCCGTTGAGTATTCTCCCTTTGGTGCATTGAAAAATTTAATAGGAACAGCTACGGAAGTCAAGAGTGGGGACTTTAACCAGAGAAGATTCGTAGATGAAACCAGCCGGAATATTGTGGGTACTTTTTTAATGGCAGCCGTTGTCACAGCGTTTAAGGATGCGTTTACAGGCGGCTATGATGATGACAAGGATGTAAAAGCGGCACAAAAGGCGTCAGGCATGCAGGAGTATGCTTTAAAGCTGGATGGAGGGGCTAAAAACTATGATATGGGCTGGATTCCGGTTTTTGGTTCAACAATAGAGAGTGGCGCTGCATTTAAGGATGCCAGAGATAATGGTTCAAGTATTTTAGGTGCAACAGGTGCCGCAATGGCACAGACGGCGCAATCAGTATTCGACCAGTCCATGCTGGAAAGCTTGTCCAATATGCTTGGTTCCAATTCTTACAATCAGGATTCCGGCTTTGCAAAACAGGCATTAAATTCCATTGCCGGAAGTTACATAGGGCAGCTTGCCCCCTCTCTTCCCCGGCAGATAGCACAAAGCACGGATAAATATGAAAGAAACCTCGGTTCATACGGAACATCAGAATATTACCGAAACAGCTTTATAAACAGTATTCCCGGCTTAAGAGAAACACTGCCTGTCAAGTACAATAACGAGGGCAAGCCGGTGCTGCAGAATCAGGGGCGGGGTTTGGGCTCCAAACTGATTGAAAATATGCTTAGCCCGGGCAAACTGACGGATGTAAACTACTCTGACTTATCAAGTGAAGCAATCAGTCTTTTTGATAAGACAGGTGAGAAAAAGCAGTTTGTTCCGACTGCAAACAAGAATGATATAAAGAGTGGTGACACGGCGCCTACAACGGAGCAGTTTAATGAGTATAAAAGGGTATTCGGCGAAAATAACGCTATCGGTGGAGAAGCATTATTGGATTCTGATTTTTACAAAAAATTGTCCGCTGATGACAAAGTGAAGTACCTTTCTCAAATGTATTCTGATATGAAACAGGTTGCTAAAAAGGAGGTATTAAAAGACTATACTTATCCACAAGACTATGAAAAGAAAATGGATATGTATGAAACATTCGGAATGGATGGACTTATCAATTATTATGATATTCAGAACACAAGGGAGAGTACGGGAGTAAATGATACTTTTTCTGCTATTGATAAGTTGAATTTAACCGACAGGGAAAAGGGAGAGTACATTGAAAAGTTGATTGATATGTCCAATGCTGCCACCGCAATCAATAAGACCTATGGCAACTCCGGCTTATATCAGTGGTATTCTATGCGAAGTAAAGCAGATGCCGACGGTAACGGGAATATATCCAATAAGGAAATGGTAAATCAGATTGTGCAGTCCAACATGGATTATGCAGATATGGTGAATTATGCTTCAGTATTGTATGAGGACAGCAAGAAAAAGACAGCCCGGGAGAAAGCGGTGGAAGCTATTTCAGAAGCCTATCCGAACCTCCTGTATTATAAATGGATGGAAAGGCTGACGAAGCTAAAAGGCGGCAAAACGGATGAACAGAGGGAAGCCGAAAAGGTATCCAAGATTTACGAGAAAATGTCCAATATTCAAGGTGGGCACGCAAGCACTTCCGGTCATACTTATGATGAATACCTGGAACGGTTCACAAAGCTGTACAATCAGCGGAAGGGTAATAGTGGAGCTGCCGCCAGCACCAGAAAACATACTTATGAGGAATATTTGGAGAGATTTACAAAGCTGTATAACGAGCGTTACGGAATATCTAATCAGCCGGCTCAAAAGCATACATATGAGGAATATTACGACAGGATAAGTAAGTTGTATGCCGAATGGCAGAGGAAGAGATACCAGTAATTACCAATAGAATATGAGGGATAGTAGTGTTAATATTTTCACATGGAAATCAAAGTGAAAATATTAGTAAGACAGGTAAGAAAAAGAAAGGGACTGACTATATCGGAGCTTTCAAGGCTTTCCGGTATCAGTCAGTCCTACATATCAGACATTGAGAGAAATCATAGCTATCCAACGATATATGTTTTGTGCGCACTTGCCGAAGCATTGGAAGTATCCCCGGAAGAACTTTATAGATACGTTGCAAAAAAAGATTCGATATAGCGAAAATTCGATATATTGAGGAAATATTGTCATGAAATTTCAGCGTGATATAATGATTGTACAATATTTCAAAAGAAGCACGGAGGTATTATATGGGGAGTACACTAAAGGAAATTGAGCAGGAATTATTGGAAAAACCGTACTTATTGCTATTTTTTACAAGTGCAAGGAACTGGGGAAAGGCAGAAATAGAGCATTGTATACAGCTTTTGGCAAAAATGAAAAAATAGTTCATGCAACACGAAATGCAACACGAAAGATATAAAATACCGTATTTATGCGAGTTATAGGATATATACCACGGGTCCGATTCCCGTCAGCAGCTCTTTTGAAAATGTGCGGAAGCCTTGAAAAATGGGGCTTCCGTTATTTTTTTGCATTCAAAGTCCTGAATACATCTTGAATACACTTATAACTATAATGCCCTAGCATTTCACGAATACAGTCCAACGGAACCCCGTTTGCATTCAGATTGCCTGCGTAAGTCTTGCGAAGCTTGTGACTGGATTTGAGGATCACCCCCATATAATTTGCATATTTCTGTAGAATTATGGCAATATGAATAGAGGGATGCGCTTTCTGTTACGCATACTTCGTTTATAAATTAAAAATATGTACTTCCCTAAATAATTAGTATAATCTTTGGAAAAGAATAGAAATATATATATTGAAATTTTTGAATATTCTGCATAATATAAAGTTGTAAAGAGATGCTACCGATAGATGGTTAGCCCATTGAAAAAATTAGCAAAATAGCCGCTTGTTTTCTCAGGATAAGGCGGCTATTTTGTGGTTTATTGTTATCTTTACTTCCTATTGAGTATCCGAGTACGAAAGCCGTCAGGCATAAGCTGATAACAGCAATCAGACCTTTAAGTTTCAACATTGGCAAAGCCCTCCTTTCCCAGATTACAATGTATCAAAGATACATTGTAATCGGAGGGTCACAGTCCCTTCGTAGAAGGACTAACCGCCTACCGTGACTGGTAGCATCCCATATAGATAGTACCGTAAAAAACTGTCATAATAAAAGGTTAAACTTTGTGAAAAGTGCCAGTATACATAAAGTGTGATGTATGTATAATATAAGTAAGGAATCTGGTATGATTTCTTTGTAGAGGTTACGAAGCCTTAAAATCGTATTAATAGAGGTTACAGAGCCTGTAAAAATACTGTATTAATAGAGGTTACGAAGCCTGTAAAAAATCGTATTAATAAGGAGCTGTTAGCAGCTCCTTTATTACTTAGGGGACGTAAGATGAGATGGATTAATGTAAATGAAAAGTATTTGGATTATTTAAGAAATGTAGAAAGCAGAATCCCCAGAACGGATTATGGTTCTGACAAATACAAACCGTTTTTTGGCGTTTTATTTGAAATAGATAATCTATATTATATAACTCAAGTATCTCATGCGCAAACCCGCCGTTACAAAATGAAGCAGCAAAAGGATTTCTTTAAAATATATGATTCAAAAAATCTCAACAGATTGATTGCCGTTGTAAATCTAAATTATATGTTTCCCATACCAAAAGAACAGACAAGTGAATTTGAGAAAAAATACATTCATACATATAGAACTTTTCGGTCAGAGGAAGAAAAGAGTAAATATATTAACTTATTAGATACCGAATTAGATGCCATAAACAAAATGAACTTAGAAGAAAAAGCCCGTGCAATTTATAAATTAAAGTATGAAATGCCGGAAGACAGAGTAGCGAAAAGATGCATAGATTTCAAGGACATGGAACGTTTGGCGAAAGAGTATGGCATAAACAAAAACGGCTGAACTTGTTAAATAGAAAAATTTACAAGCCCCTCCTGCTGTGTTACAATACAAGGGAAATGATAAAATTTAGCGAGAAGTACAGCAGGAAGAGAGAAAAAAGTATGTGGTTATTGTTTGCGGTATTGTCGGCTGTTTTTGCGGCGCTGACTTCCATTCTGGCGAAGGTGGGAATTGAAGGAGTAAATTCCAATCTGGCAACGGCAATTAGGACACTGGTTGTGGTGGCGATGTCCTGGGGGATGGTATTTTTAACCAATGCCCAGACGGGAATCAGTCAGATAGGGAAAAAGAGCTGGCTGTTTCTAATCCTGTCGGGACTGGCAACGGGAGCTTCCTGGCTGTGCTATTATAAGGCATTGCAGACCGGGGATACTTCAAAGGTGGTGCCGATTGATAAGATGAGCGTTGTGATTACGCTGGTGCTGGCGTTTATCTTTCTGCATGAGCAGGTGACTTACAAATCTGTGATTGGCTGTATTTTAATCGGAGCAGGAACACTTTTCATGGTATTATAAAGGGATAGAAGGGAGTACATAGGGGGAATGAAAATTAAGTGTGACTGGTGCGGGAGCTGGATGAATGATTTCGACCAGACCTGCCCGAACTGTGGCGGAGTAAACCAGAATTACAAAAGGCAGGCAGATGGAACTCCTAGGACAATTGAGGAATTGAAAGTCTGGGCAAAGGAAAAGAATCTTCCGTTAGCGGAGATGCGAACCTTTATCGGAGAGGACTATAAAGGGGCAAAGGCATTCGGTATTTACAAGGATGAGGCAGAGGGAACCTTTGTTGTCTATAAGAACAAGGCAGACGGAACCCGGGCAATCCGCTATCAGGGAACGGATGAGGCGTATGCAGTCAATGAGCTTTATCAGAAAATGAAGGAGCGGGTTGCTGAGCAGAAAAATGCAGCTGGAGGTTCCGGAGCAGGAAGCAATGGAACAAAGAGTACAGGGCAGAGGGTAAATGCAGGACAGAACATAGACGAATGGAGATCCAAAAGAAGGAAGCGGCTGGGGATTTTCCTTGTAGTACAGTTGCTGATATTGTTTGTAATTCCTGCCATTTTCATATTAAGCAGTGTAGATATGATTACGGGAGTAAGCGGTCTGGCTGCTGAAACCGGGTATTATACCTATGAGGGAGATTCCTATTATAATTACTTCGGGGACTGGTATATCTGGAATAACGGAGGCTGGACGGAAACACCGGTTTCTGACTGGATGGAAGATGTAAACAGCTTTGATTATTATGATTCCTATATCTATGAGGACAATACGGAATATGAAGATTTTACAGATTCGCCGTATTATGAGGAACCCTCTTACAGCAGCGATGACAGTTGGGATGATGATGACTGGGATTCAGGCTGGGATTCCAATGACAGTTGGGATTCGGGATATGACGACTGGGATTCTGACTGGTAAAGAGCAAATTAACAATTTTGAAACAAAAGTCAAATAAAGGATAAACACAGATTTCCTATGATAGATGTCAGACAAGGGCAAATATCATGGGAATTTTTTTTCAAATTTTAAATCTTTTTTGGGAATGTTATTGTCATACAAGTGACAGGAAAGGGAGATTAAATACAAAGAGTCTGTACGATAACAATCACAAAAAGGAGAAGAATGATGAAAAAACAAAACAGGAGAAAAAATAAATTTTTAGCTGGTATGGTTGGGCTGACCGTGTTGGCGATGGCTGTGACTGCCTGTGGCAGAACAGGGGTGGACGTGACTGCATCCGAAGAAGTGGAATCCAGTGTAGAAGTGACGGAGTCTGTAGAACCTTCTACAGAGGGGATGGAAACCGAATTGGAAATTGAAGTGGAGGTCGAATCAGAAGGTAAATCAGAAACAGAGGAATCGAAGCCGGAAACAGAAAAGCCGGAAACAGAAAAGCCGGAAACAGAAAAGCCGGAAACAGAAAAGCCGGAAACAGAAAAACCGGAAACCGACGAATCGGTTCAGAAAACGGCTGCAGAGCAGAAGGAGAATACCCCTGCAACAGTTCCTGATGCAGGTTCAAAGGAAGGGGAAGAAAAGGTAACGGAAGCGTATACCTATATAGATGTAAATAAAACCATGTATGCACAGAATGCTGTGAACGTAAGAGATTTACCCTCAACGAGCGGAAATAAGCTGGGGGCACTCAGGAAAAATCAGGAGGTAACCGTTACGGGGCAGTGTAACGAAACGGGCTGGTACAGAATCGTCTATGGTGAAAATGAGGCTTTTGTAAGCGGAAAATATTTAGGAGATGCGAAGGCTCCGGAAACGGCGGCAGGTCCTTCCAAGGATACAGGTTTCTCCGATTTCCTGACGGCAGACGGGTGCTTAAATCCCAATAACCCTGTTGTGGCAGCCGCCATGGCACAATATGGTGAAAATATCGGAATTTGCGAGGATGGAACCGTTTTGGATTTGTCAACCTGGGAGGCGGTAGGCAGAATTGAGAATATGCCCGGAACCAGCAATACCGAGTCCGGCACCTTTGACAGAGCTGCAGCGGAGGAAGTATGGAGCCATATGAATGAGGAAAGGGTCTCGGCAGGTTTAAATGCGCTGGAATGGGATGAAAATATTTATAACTTTGCATGTCAGAGGGCGGAGCAGATTGTCACGGATTTTTCTCATAACGGCTGTGGTAATTATGGCGAGAATATTCAATACCAGAGCGGAACCACGCCCAACGGGCTCAGTATTCATATGATGTGGTTCCTTTCTCCCGGACATCATGAAAACTATATGAGTGATATATATGGTTCAGGCGCATGTGCGGTATATGTTTACAACGGTATGACCTATGCGGTTCAGAACTTTGCACTGGCATCAGGCTCCGGCAGCACTGGCGAGGATACAGAACTCGATTACAGTAAAAATCAGTATCGTGAGGTCAATGGTAAGATGGAGGATTTGTCAGGTGCGCAGGCAGAAGCCTTTGATAATGGTAATTACTGGACAGCTTCAAACGGTCTGGTTGTGTATATAGAGAGCGGTGGTGTTCTTTCCTGTAATGCAGATTATGATTCAGCAATGGCTGCTATTAACGAATATGATGAAACCCACTGATTTCTTCTTTATACTTTTTTAATAATTTTATTAGCACTCTCCTCTTGACACTGCTAATGATGCGTGTTATATTACATTTAGAACAAAGGAAAGGAAATGATTTCCGGAAGTTCATTGTAAATAAGAATGGAGGAATGACTTATGATGATGCCCAGTGTATTTGGAAAAGATATTTTTGATGACTTTATGGATGACTTTGGATTCCCTGATGTAAATAAAGAGTTGTATGGAAAACATGCAAAGAATGTGATGAAAACAGATGTCAGGGAGTTGGAGGATGGTTATGAAATCATCATGGATTTGCCCGGATTCAAGAAGGATGAAATTGAGATAATGCTGGAGAACGGTTATCTGAATGTTTCAGCCACCAAGGGACTGGATAAGGACGAATCCGATAAAGCGGGTAAATATATCCGCAGAGAGCGTTATGCAGGCTCAATGAGCAGAAGCTTTTATGTAGGGGATGACATTACCCACGAAGATATTCATGCAAAGTTTGAAAATGGTATCTTGAAGCTGGATGTTCCGAAGAAGGAAGCAAAAGCAGTAGAAGCAAAGAAGAGAGTTGCAATTGAAGGCTAAGGCGTTGCTGCCCCGGGACTTATCCCGGGGCAGTTGCGTTTAAACAAAAAAAGTAAGGGAGAGAGGGTGACAGAGATGGCAAAGAAGAGAGATTACTATGAAGTACTTGGAATCCAGAAATCGGCATCCGATGCAGAAATCAAAAAAGCGTACCGAAAAATGGCAAAAAAATATCACCCTGATATGAATAAGGATAATCCACAGGCTGAGGAACTTTTCAAAGAAGTGACAGAGGCATATAATGTGTTGAGCGATAAAGAAAAACGGAAATTGTATGACCAGTTCGGGCATGCTGCCTTTGAAGAGGGAGCAGCCCAGAGCGGAGCGTACGGAGCAGGAGAGGCAGGAAACTTTGGCGGTCAGGGCTTCGGCGGCGGTGCTTTTCATTTCCATGGAAATCCGGGAGGCAGCTATCAGGAGTTCCATTATAACGGTGATAATCTGGATGATATTCTGGAGGGACTTTTTGGCAGTGGAAAAGCCTCCGGTTTCGGAGATGGTTTTTACAGTGGCGGTTTTCAGAAGGAAAATGGCTTCGGCGGCAGCAGGCGCAGACGTTCCAGAGAAGGGGAGGATGTGCTTGCAAAGGTGGAAGTCAGCCTTGAGGAAGCGGCATTGGGAGCGGAGAAAACGATTCGTTTCCGCTCACCGGATGGCAGTGAGCAGTCTTTACAGGTTCATATTCCGGCGGGAATTGATTCCGGACAGAAGATTCGTCTGAAGGGAAAAGGTATGCCGGGATATAACGGCGGGGAGGCTGGAAACCTGCTTCTGGAGGTAACGGTCAGAGATAAGACAGGCTTTGAGCGGAAGGGTATGGATCTTTATACAACGGTAGAGATTCCCTTTGAAACAGCAGTTCTCGGCGGGGAGGCGATTGTGCCTACTCTGAACGGCAGGGTAAGCTGTAAGATTAAGGAAGGAACCCAGTCCGGTACAAAAATCCGGTTAAAGGGAAAAGGAATTGTTTCCATGAAAAATCCTGCCCAGAAGGGGGACGAATATGCAGTCATCCAGATTCGGGTGCCCAGACATTTAAGCTCTGATGCAAAGGAAAAACTGACAGAATATGCAAAAGCAGCATCCTGATGGCAGGATGCTGCTTCTTTTCTAGTCCTCGTCCAGCTTTCGGATACCGGCAACCTCCGATACGGGCAGGGAGAAGCAGATTGCGCCTGCCTTTGTTTCCGTGCCGCAATCTCTGGAGATTGCTTTCATAATGTCTGTCTTTTTTTTGCTGGAAGCAAGAATGTAAATCATATCCTTTTCTTCTGCGAGAGATACCCCAAAGAACTTTTCGGACTTTGTACGTCCGGTGCCCTTTGCATGCAGTACAGTGCCGCCGGTGGCACCGGCTTCTCTGGCAGAGTCCATTACCATGTCGGAATAGCCTTCATTCAGGATAACAATAATCAGTTCGTTTTCAAAATTCATATCAGGTGTTCCACCTCCTAAGGTTTGACCATCGGCCAGGTAAGCAAGACTTTTTCCTCCGCCGATGCTTTTTATGGGAATAACCATCATAACGCCGTTTCCGGGAATATCAATAAAAAGCCTTCTTTTGGCTGTCCGGATGAGCTGTTTGACAGAAGGCTCTGAGGCAACGGTGCCGAGAATCGCCTTTTCTGTTTCAGACAGGTCGTAGAGGGACAGATGCTCGGAGGTTGCAGTACCTTTTCCAAGCAGTGTCAGAACAACGGAAAGCTGCAGATTTTCGTAAATTTCCTGCATTTCCTTTGCACGATTTCTATCTACAATACTCAAAACATAATAGAGTTCCATGTTCATTCTCCATTTCTGCGTACTTCACCGACGCATAGCAAGTTTGTAAGGGGAAGATTGTTGCTTTAATCCTCCGCTTCCCAGAGTTCGATGATTTCATCCTCAGAATATTTGCTGACGAAGTCAACGGTTCCGGTTTTGGCTGCTTTGTATTTGGAAATGGCACCCATAATCTGCACGGTAATAAGCGGCATCATGGCAACCATGGCAACAAGGCCGAAAGCATCTGTCATGACATTTCCGCCGAGGGCAGTACATACACCCATGGCAAAGGGCAGCATGAAGGTTGCAGTCAGCGGACCGGAGGCAACGCCGCCGGCATCGAAGGCGATTGCAGTAAAGGTAGGTGAGACAAAAAAGGCAAGGACAAGGGCAATCAGATAGCCGGGAATCATGAACCACAGTATGGAAACTTCTGTGAGGACACGAATCATGGCAAGCCCCATGGCGCCGGAAATAGCGATGGAAAGAGTCAGTCCCATAGCTTTTTCAGAGATGGCACCGGCACTTAATTCTGTTACCTGTTTGTTCAAAACATGGACGGCAGGCTCTGCGTTGATGATAAACCAGCCCATCAGCATGGCGAGGGGAACGAGAATCCAGCTTATGCTGCTTTCCGTGATGGCTCCGCCGAGAACATAGCCAAGGGGAGAGAAGCCTACGTTTACACCTGTGAGGAAAAGAACCAATCCAACATAGGTATAAAGAATACCAACCAGAATTTTTGCAAAGGGACGTTTTTTTAAATGGAGCGCAAAAAACTGGAAGAGTAAGAAGAAAGCAAAAATGGGAAGCAGAGCCAGGGCAACCTCCAGAAGATAAGTGGGGAATGCCTGTATGTACCCGGTTCCCAGAGAAACCGTATCTGCAAACTGATTTACGATAATGGTAGAAGAAACGGCAGTATCATTGGGATAGATAAAGCCGAGAATCAAAACTGCCAGAATCGGTCCGATGGAACAGAGAGCAACCAGACCAAAGCTGTCGTCCTTTGCTTTTTCATCACTTCGGATGGATGCCACACCGACACCCAGCGCCATGATAAAAGGAACGGTCATGGGTCCGGTGGTAACACCGCCGGAGTCGAAAGCCACGGATAAAAAGTTTTTATCGGAAAGTGCGGCGAGTAAAAAAACGATGACGTAAAAAAGGATGAGAAGCCATTTGAGCTGAATACCAAAGAGAATACGCAGCATGCTGACCATCAGGAAAAAACCGACCCCTACGGATACCGTAATAATCAGAACGTTGGTATTGATGGCGGGGGTATTGGTGGCAAGTACCTGCAAATCAGGCTCTGCAACGGTAATGGCAACACCCAGAATAAAACTCAGAAGCAGGATAAAGCCCAGATTTCTGGATTTTGTCATCCTGGAACCGATGTGATTTCCGATTTGTGTCATGGAAAGCTCGGAACCAAGTGTAAAAAGTCCCATTCCCACGATAATCATAACGGAGCCGATGAGAAAGGAAAGCATCAGACCGATATCAATGGGAATGAAGAAAATGCAAAGAGCCAATACAATCAGTGTAATAGGCAGTACTGACAGCAGGGACTCCTTCAGTTTGTCGTTTAAAGCGTTTTTATAAAGCATGAATATCTCCTTTCTGAAATCTCCATTTTATCTTAACATTTCCCTTTTCCGGCTGTCAATGGGGTGATAGAGTGATGTTGCGGAGCAAAATACAGTGTGGTAAAATTGTCATACAAATCCATACAATCAGGACTGAGGCAGGAGAAAAAGCAGCCTGTGCAGAAAGGATTATGTCTGCGTGCATCGGTAGGATACAGGCAGGAAAGAAATAAAACAGGAGAAATCGGATAAATGGAAGAAAAAAGCGGAAAATGTATTGTGATAGGGGCCGGAGATTTGACCCTTGGAAATATTGCGGTGGGAGAAGAGGATTTCGTCATCGCTGTGGATGGCGGGCTGGGATACTGTGGTGTGCTGGAGGTGGAGCCGGATTTGCTGATTGGGGATTTTGATTCTGTAAGCGAAGAGGAAGAAAAGGCAGTCAGACTTCTGGAGCAGGAGATACCGGACAGGGTAATCCGGCTGGCAAGGGAGAAAGATGATACGGATATGCTGGCGGCTTTAAAGGAAGGGCTGGCAAGAGGCTACAGACAGTTCCATATCTATGCGGGAACGGGCGGAAGATTTGACCATACTCTGGCGAATATCCAATGTCTGTTGTATTTGAAAAAGCGGGATGCAGTAGGATACCTGATAGACGGAATGGGAATGATGCTGGTGATTTGCAGGGAAGCGGTGCATTTCAGAAAAAATCTGGAGGGAACCCTGTCCCTGTTTTCTCTGGGAGAAAAAGCGAATGGCGTTACCATTTCGGGAATGAAGTATGAACTGGAAAACGCCGTGCTGACAAATGATTTCCCCATTGGAATCAGCAATGAATTTATTGGTGAGGAAGCCATGATTTCAGTGGAAGAGGGAGAACTTGTCTGTATGATTTCCTATGCACAGGAATAGGTTTGAGTACAGTGAAAGCTATACCAGAAATAATTCCAGGAAAAAAACAACAAGGCAGCAGAGCATGGAAACAGGGAACAGACCGGCACCAAGCCAGGCAGCAATAATACCGGCTAACAGTGCGGCAGCCCCTGCGATGGGGGACTGGGTAGCATCCATAATGGCAGGAAAGGTCATAACAGCCAGTGTAACATAGGGCACATAATATAAAAAGGACTGTAAAAAGCGGTTCTTTATCTGCTTACGGATTAAAGTCAGGGGCAGCACGCGGATACAGAGAGAAATGGCTGCCATCAGCAATATATAAACATAGATGGAATGTGTCATGATATCTTGTCCTCCTCATCCTGCTGTGGAACAGGGAATAGTAAGGCAGCCAGTCCCGCAATCAGGACTGTCAGAATAATTGTTCTTGTACCGCCGGAAAGGGTGGAAACAAGAGGAAGCTTTGCCATGGCGAAGCTCAGGGCGAAGCTGATTAAAATCAGGACTGCCACAACCTTATTTTTTCTGGAAGGAGGGATAATCACTGCCAGGAACATACCGTACAGAGCAACGCTTAAGGCACTGACGGCACGTAAGGGCAGCAGATTACCGGCGATGACACCAAGGGAGGTGCCGACGGACCAGAGGAGAATGGGAAGCGCCATAACGCCGTAATTATAGGCTGGCTGAAGCATCCCCGGTCTGGAAATGGTAACGCCGAAAATCTCGTCCGTAATGGCATAGCCGATAAAAAGTCTGTGTATCAAAGCCGTTTTGGGCGAAAAACGCTGACTTAAAGCACAGCTCATTAAAAGATAACGGGCGTTTGCAATTAAGGTCATCAGCATGATTTCCACATAGGGACCATTTGCGGCAATTACGGTAAAACCGGCATATTCTCCCGCAGAGGCGAGATTGAGAAAACTGACAAGGAAACCCTGCAGGGCATTCAGCCCGGCATTTTTGGCAGCTACACCCAGAGAAAAGGACACAGCAAGATATCCCAGACCAATCGGAATACCATCGCGTATGCCCTCCTGAAAAAGTTTACGTTTTGTATTCATTTATTTTATCATCCTTCGTGCTTTTTAAAGATACTGATTCTGCGTTTTCTTCATCAGAAATCTTACCTGATAGCCCTTTTCATCACAAATATTGCGCACAACATCTTCCGCTGTATCCTTTACGTTTTCATTGACGCAGATAATACAGCAGTTCTTTTTGCGGCTGAAAATAGAAGACTTGGGCCAGCGGATATAAAAGGAAATCCGTTCCTTTAACAGTTCATGCTCAATCAGCTTTTTACATTCCGGGTCGGACACCTCGCATAATTCAATTTCATTATGTACTTTCATTGCGGTATATAACGGCTGTTCCATAGGCTGCCTCCTGATATGTACTTACGCTTTGCATTATAACACAAACTTTTTCGGATGTAAAAGGAATTATTGTAAGCAAAAATGAGCACAGTCCTTAAAAGTATGTTATAATGTGTGTAAGTATTGAGCAGTAACATGCAACAAAAATGCCGGATGTTGTGTTTGTACGAGGCATATGATGTTGAAATACACGGAGCGTTTGAGCGGGTGTTGAAGGATTAGCAGAGAAGGGAGAAAAGAGTATGGATTTTTTAAACAAAATTGGAGATACCTTTATGGCAACCGGGAAGCTTGTCACAGACAAGGCGCAGGAAACAGTGGATGTGATTAACCTGAAGAGCCAGATTTCAACCTGTGAGGAAGTGATTCGGAAAAATTATCAGGAAATCGGAAAGCAGTATTTTGAACAGTACGGAGAAAATCCGGAGGGCGGCTTTGAAAAGCAGTGCCAGGCAATCAAAAACGCCCAGAATGGGATTAAGGAGTTGCAGGAAAAAATAAGGGAGAGAAAGGGTACTGTATAAAAGGAAGCGAAGAAAATAACAGCAAAGAATAGCAGTAAGAGAGAACCCCGCAGCAGGATGCCTGCCGTGGGGTTCCTTTTTTGTTTATAAGGTTTTTCTTTCTTTATTCTTCTGAATCATCCCCGAAGTTCACACCGTTCTGGTTCATTTCCCATTGCTGGTTGTTGAGAATGGATTCATAGTCAGGGTTTGCAAAGAAGGACGCATCATGCTGACAATGACTGTTGGTGGGCGGTGTGACATAGGTCAGTGTTCCGTCCGGATTTTCCGTAACCATGGTAGAACCGCTGATTAAGGATGCATCTTCTACCAGAGGAAGCTGTGCCCTGCCGTAGGTCTTGAAAGGACATTCCGGGCTGGCAGGAAGGTGGTCATAAGCACACAGCTCACCTTCATAATGAATATCGCAGCTTTCGGTAGGTTCTGTGCCCTCTGCAAAGTATTCCGATACAATATAGCCGTCACAGAAGCCGGGAACGGGAAGCTTTCCGGACTGGGAGCAGACTTCCATCTGGACAATTCCTTCCGGTACAGGGAACTGCTGGTTGGGCAGATTTTCATGAATCTGCTTCATGACAGCCTTCCAGAGAAGCTTGGAAATATTTGCTTCATTGTTTGTGCTGCTGGAGCTCATTCCTACATTATTATCGTAGCCTGTCCATACGGTACAGGTATAATAGGGGGTATAACCGGAGAACCATACGTCCACAGTCTTTGTGGAGGTTCCGGTCTTACCTGCAATCGACATACCGTCAAATTTTGCTCTGGTACCGGTACCCTTGGTAACAACATCCTCCATGGCACTGGTCAGCAGGAATGCAGTGGTTTCCTTTAATACCTGTCTGGAATAGGGAGAGGTATTGTCCAGAAGGACATTTCCGTCCGAATCCAGAACCCTTGTATAAAGCTTGGGTTCCACATAGGTTCCCTGATTTGCAATAGCAGCGTAGGCTGCATTCAATTCGTAGGGAGTAACACCTACAGTCAGACCGCCCAGAGCCATAGGCTGCCGGACATCTGTAAACAACTGGTCGCCGACAATCTTGCCGTCCGTCAGGGTAGTAAAGCCAAAGTTCAGCAGGTAGTCATAACCAAGCTGAGGGGTAATGACAGTCAGTGTCTTTACGGCAATGATATTCATGGAATCCCGGATGGCGGTACGGATAGAGTTGATGCCGCGGTAGCCGGTTTTGTACCAGTTGCTGACAGGAGTTCCATCATCATAATTAAAGGGTGCGTCATTGTATACTGTGGCAAGGGTCTGTCCTGCGCTGTCCAGAGCCGGAGCAAAGGCAGCCAGCACCTTAAAGGTGGAACCCGGGGAGCGGGCTGCATCCATGGCACGGTTTAAGGTACGCCGGCCTTCCTTATTTCCTCTGCCGCCCACCATGGCAACCACATAGCCTGTGGACTGATCCTCAATTACCATGGCAGCCTGGGGCTGGGGAGTGATGGAAATGGTTTCCTCGTAATTCTCACTGGTTTCAGTAACGCCAAGGGAAGTCATCATGGCACTTCTGTACTTATCAATTGCCTCGTACAGGGCATCCTGGGAGGAGAAAATCAGGTTAAAGGAGCTCTGACCGTTTTCCTTGAACCAGGTCATCATGTTTTCCTTGCTGTAATTATGCTTTTCACCGGAATTGTCTTCAATGGTAAGGGCATAGTCCAGATACCACTTTACATTCTCCGGGAAGTTGTCCGGATTGGCAAATTCCGCATCGGCAATCTTCTGGATGCTGGGATCCATGGTGGATTCAATTTTTAAACCGCCGGAGGTTAAAAGCTTCTGCGCCATTGTGTTGTTGTAACCGGCTATGTTCATCAAATCATCCAGAACCTGCTCATACAGGGCATCTGAGAAGTAGGAGCCGGAGGTGGTATTGGTGTTGTCCCGGTAATCCACGTCATACAGACCGATTCTTTCATAAACTGCGTCAGTATCGGCGATTGCTTCATCATATTCAGCCTTTGTGATAAATTCCAGTCTGAGCATATTTTCCAGACAGGTTTTACGACGTTTGGCATTAGCCTCAGGATGACGAATCGGGTTGTAGCCGGAGGGGTTCTGGGTGATACAGGCGATAACCGCAGCCTCAGAGAGGGTCAAATCACTGGCGGATTTTCCAAAGTAACGCTTGGAAGCAGCCTCTATGCCGAGGGTATTCTGACCCAGGTTAATAGCGTTCATGTATTCCAGAAGAACCTGATCCTTGGAGTAATACTTGGAAATTTCCAGAGCAAGGTACTGCTCCTGCAATTTTCGCTTGATTTTCTTGATTTTGTTGTTTCCCTCGGAGGTCCAGCCCGTGAAAATTGTATTTTTCAGAAGCTGCTGGGTAATCGTACTTCCTCCCTGAGTTTCCGCTCCGCCGGTTTTCAGAAACTGCCAGCCCGCACGGATAATGGATTTGAAGTCAATACCGTTATGCTGGTAGAAACGTTCATCCTCGATGGCAACAAAAGCCTTGCCCAGATAATCCGGCAGTTCATCCATGGATTCCACACGCAGACGGTTGGAATTGGTGCTGACGTACTGGTCGATTTCGTTTCCCTCACAGTCATAAACAACAGTTGCCTGACCGGATGCAACCACATCTCCCAGACGGATATTGGGGGTGGATGCCAAAATTCCCTTAAAGATACCAATGCCTGCTGAAACCCCGCAGATGCCGATGCCTATGAGGGCAATCAGACATAATTCCACGATGGAGAGCAGGATTTTTCTCTGCCATTTTACGGCTTTAGAATTAAGTGCCTTCTGCTTTGCACGGACACCCTTTTTTCCATAATTCATGTAGATTCACCTTTCTTTTACATCCTCTTGTAGTGCCTTGAAAATTTCTGCGCACGTTCTTTGCGCATTCCGGGTTTGTGTCAAGTGCGCGCAGACACAAATCTAGCGTGTGAAAAATTTTATTTTTCACACTATTATACCAAAAGTGAACAGGTAAATAAAGGGTTTTAACAATTGTTTCACATTTTGGCGGAATTATGCTAACATAAAGAAAGAATAATGAAAGAAAAGGGAGATTGTGATGGCCCAGGAGGAAAAGAAATCCTACCGCGTCCTCTTATCGGGGGGCGGGGGAGAAATCATAGAAAAAAAGTCCCGGTTTATCGCAACACTTCGTCCCTGTGAAACAGAGGAGGAGGCAGTTGCCTTTATCGAGGAAATGAAGAAAAAGTACTGGGATGCCAGACATAACTGCTCTGCTTTCTGTATCGGAAGCAGAGGGGAGCTTACCAGATGCAGCGATGACGGGGAACCCAGCGGAACGGCAGGGCGTCCCATGCTGGAGGTGCTGCTGGGAGAGGAACTGAAGAATGTGGCTGTGGTAGTAACCCGGTATTTCGGCGGCGTGCTTCTGGGAACAGGCGGGCTTGTGAGAGCCTATACACAGGCGGTGAAGGTGGGACTTGAAAATTGCAAAACGGGTGTTATGCAATACGGAACAGAGTTGGAAATCATCACAGATTATAATGGAATCGGCAAGATCCTGTATCTTTTGGGAAATGCCGGAATAGAACCGGCATCCAGCGATTATACTGATAAGGTGAAGCTCAGAATTTATCTGCCTGTGGAAAAGGAAGCCGCGCTGGAGAAGGAAATGGTGGAAGCAACCATGGGGCGGGTGGAATTTGAGAAAATAAGGGAATTATATTTTGTTGACAAAGAAAGTTGCGGCAGATAAAATAAAATCATCTGTGTGAACAGCAAATATAGCATTTTGAAAGGTGGTGGTTTTTTTATGAAGAGTATGGAACGAAACAGTGATAATCCCCTTCCCGGTCGAAGTTGCAGCGGGAACATAAAAAAATCACATAAGGAGAAATGCTATGGAAAGAAAGAACGAATTAGAGGAGCTGAAAGAGCTTCTTGAAACCAAGCAGTACACAAAGCTGCGCCAGTTTCTGGCAGAGCTGAATGAGCCGGATATCGCTGCGCTGATGGAAGAGCTGGAGGAAGAGGAAATACTGAAGGTATTCCGGATTCTTCCGAAGGATTTGGCAGCGGATGTTTTTTCCTACCTGAACGTGGAAACCCAGCAGATGCTGATTACCTCCCTGTCCGATAAGGATGCGGCAGGGGTGATTGATAATCTGATGGCGGATGATGCGGTGGATTTGCTGGAGGAGATGCCTGCAAATGTAGTAGATAAGCTGCTGGAAAATGCAAGACCGGATACCAGACAGGCAATCAACCATCTGCTCCGTTATCCGGAGGATTCCGCCGGAAGCATCATGACGGTGGAGTATGTTGCCTTAAAGGAAAGCATGACTGTGAATCAGGCGATTGAGCACATTAAAAAAGTCGGTCTTGACAGCGAAACAGTCAATATCTGTTATGTGCTGGATGCCCAGCGGAAGCTGGTGGGAACGGTAGCGTTAAGATATCTGCTTTTAAGTGACGGGGACGAGATTATCGGGGAATTTATGCATGAAAATGTCATTTCCGTTCATACCCTGATGGATCAGGAGCAGGTAGCGGCACAGTTTAAGAAGTACGATTTTACGGCGATGCCCGTTGTGGATAATGAGAATCGGCTGGTCGGTATTATCACGGTAGACGATATCGTGGATATCATGGAAGAAGAAACCACCGAGGATATGGAAAAGATGGCGGCTATTGTGCCCAGCGACAAGTCCTATATGAGGACAGGTGTGGGCGAAACCTATAAAAAGAGGATTCCCTGGCTGTTATTGCTGATGATTTCAGCAACCTTTACCGGGGCAATCATATCCTCCTTCGAGGATGCCTTAAGCGTATGCGCGTCCCTGATTGCCTTTATCCCGATGTTAATGGATACCGGCGGAAATGCAGGAGGACAGGCGAGTGTGACGGTTATCCGTGGGCTTTCCCTGGGAGAAATTGAGTACCGGGATGTGCCGAGGGTTGTCTGGAAGGAACTTCGGGTAGCCATACTCTGTGGACTGACCCTGTCGGCAACCAACTTTATAAAGCTGCTTGTACTGGACAGAGTAGGGATTCTGGTAGCGGCAACGGTATGTATCACCCTGATAGCAACGGTTCTGATGGCGATGCTTGTGGGCTGCCTGCTGCCTATCGGTGCAAAGAAGCTTGGCTTTGACCCGGCGGTTATGGCGAGCCCCTTTATTACAACCATTGTGGACGCTTTGTCCCTGATTGTATACTTCCGTTTCGCGACCCTGATTTTGAGGATATAGCATGATGTCAGGGGCAAAAGGTCTAAGCCCACATGAGCTTGCTCATAAGTGGGTGAAAGACCTTGGGCAGGATTGTGAGGGTGCGCAGCCCGGAACAATCCGTAGGGCATCATAGCGTGAACCTGACGCAAACCCGGGAGGCGCAAGAGAGTGCGCAGAAATAGAAAAACCCTGCATCAGTGCTGAAGAAGATGGAGATAGAAAATGGAAAAAACAACAGAAGAAACAAAAAGTAAGCTGGCGCAGATGCCGGTGGGGAGGCTGCTGATTTCTCTTGCCGCCCCTGCCATTGCCGCCCAGCTTGTAAATCTTCTATATAATATGGTAGACCGAATTTATATCGGACATATTCCGGGAGTGGGTTCTCTTGCCCTGACAGGGCTGGGAGTAACGCTCCCGGTCATTACGTTAATCTCTGCCTTTGCAGCCCTGATTGGCTTTGGCGGGGCGCCGAGAGCCTCTATTGCCATGGGAAAAGAGGATTACGAAAAGGCGGAGAGAATACTGGGTAACTGTGTCTTTACGCTGGTGCTTCTGGCGGCAGCTCTGACTCTTGGCTTTTTTGTCTTTGCAGAGCCGGTGCTGTATGCCTTCGGAGCCAGCCAGGATACGATTGTGTACGCCCTGCCCTATCTGAAAATTTATGTCTGCGGCAGTATCTTTGTGATGGTGACAACGGGCTTGAATGCCTTTATTACCTCTCAGGGCTTTGCGGCAACAGGAATGAAAACCGTTGTGATTGGCGCAGGCCTGAATGTGGTACTGGACCCGGTTTTTATTTTTGCCCTGAATATGGGAGTCCGGGGAGCAGCGCTGGCGACAGTGATTTCCCAGGCGGTTTCCGCAGTGTGGGTACTCTGGTTTTTATGTGGAAAAAAGACAGTTTTACATATCAGAAGGAAAAATCTGAAGTTCCTGCCGGAAATTATGGGACCGGTGCTGGCTCTTGGGGTATCGCCCTTTATCATGCAGGCAACGGAAAGCCTGCTGTCAGTTTGCTTTAATACCTCCCTGCAGAAGTACGGAGGGGATATTGCGGTGGGAGCAATGACGATTCTTGCCAGCGTCATGCAGCTTTCCATGATGCCCTTACAGGGGGTATCTCAGGGGATGCAGCCCATTGTCAGCTTTAATTATGGGGCAGGTAATATGGAGCGCGTCCGGAAGGCGTTTTTGCTTACCCTGAAAAGCTGTCTTGGTTACTCCATGCTCTTATGGATACTGGCAATGGTGATTCCGGGACAACTGGCAGCGATTTTTTCCTCAGATGCCCGGACAGTGGAATATACCAGATGGGCAATGCGGATTTATATGGCATCTGCAGGCATCTTCGGTGCCCAGATTGCCTGTCAGCAGACCTTTGTGGCGCTGGGAAAGGCAGTACATTCCCTCTTTCTGGCAGTGCTGCGTAAAATTATTTTACTGATTCCCATGATTTATATTTTACCCTGCTTTTTTGAGGATAAGGTATTTGCGGTTTTTCTGGCAGAGCCGGTATCGGATTTCCTGGCAGTGGCAACCACAGTCATGTTATTTTTCAATACAGCATGGAAGATGATGAAAATGCCTCCGAAGAGCGAATAGCTCCCGGAGGCATTTTTAAAGGAAACATAACAAATGTTTAATTGCGATTTAAGAATTATGATTTAAGAAATCAAACTGACTGATGTAGAGCTTGTAATATTCGCCTCTCTGGGCAATCAGCTCGTCATGAGTACCTCTTTCCTGAATCCCACCCTTATCAATATACATAATACAGTCGGCGTTCTTGATGGTGGAAAGCCTGTGAGCAATGATAAAGGAGGTTCTGCCCTTTAACAGTTCATTTAAGCCCTTTTGCAGCAGGATTTCCGTTTCCGTATCAATACTGGAGGTTGCTTCATCCAGAATGAGAATCTTCGGATTGGCAAGCAGCGCTCTCGCAAAGGAGATAAGCTGGCGCTGACCGGCGGAAAGGCGGCTTCCCCGCTCGTTGACCTCGGTATAGTATCCGTTCTCCATCTGGGAGATAAATTCATGGGCACATACGGTTTTTGCCGCGGCAATGACCTCCTCATCCGTAGCGGTTCTGTTTCCGTAACGGATGTTATCCATGATGGTGCCGGAGAAAATGAAGCTGTCCTGCATCATGACGCCCATCTGGGTTCTTAAGGAATGGATGGTGACGGTGGAAATATCCGTGCCGTCAATCAGAATCTGACCGGAATCTACATTATAGAAACGGCTGAGCAGATTGACGATGGTGGATTTTCCGGCGCCGGTGGGACCAACCAGTGCATAAGTATCCCCGGCTTTTGTCTCAAAGCTGATATTCTTTAAAATCGGGTGTCCGGCTTCATAGCTGAAGGACACATCCCGGAAAGCAACATCCCCTTTGATGGGAGGCATGTCCACAGCATCCTCCGCATCCTTTACCAGAACGGGCTCATCAATGGTTTCAAAGATTCGTTCCAGATAGGAAATAGCGGTCAGCAGGGAATTGTAAAAGCTTGCCAGCGTATTGATGGGCGCCCAGAACCTGCTGATATAGGCAGTAAAGGCAATCAGGACACCGACAGTCAGGGTGGCATCCGGTGCCAGAATCCAACGGATTCCCAGTACATACACAAAGGCTGTTGTGACGGAGGAAATAATATCAACGCTGGGGCCCATGGTAAAGTTAAATTTCACAGCCCGCATCCATGCTTTCCGGTAGCCGCCGCTTAAGTTGTTGAAAATACTGTTGTTTTCCTTTTCCCGCACAAAGGACTGGGTAACGCGGATACCGTTGATGCTTTCTGCAATATAGGCATTTAAGTTACTCTGCTTGTTGGACTGAATCTGCCATGCCCGGCGCTGTTTCTTCTTAATAAAAATAATGACAGCAGCCAGCACCGGCAGACCGCACAGGCAGATAAGAGTCAGTCTGGCATCACAGATAAGCATGAACAGGATAATAAATATCAGGTTGCACAAATCGGTGATGGTATTGACAATACCGTTGCTGAGCAAATCACTCAGGCTGTTTACATAGTTGACAACCCGCACCTGAATTTTACCGTGGGGTCTGTCATCATAGTAGGAGAAGGGAAGCTCCTGCAGGTGGCAGAAGATATCGCTTCGGATAGAGTGAATAATATCCTGCCCGATAACACTCATGGTTTTGATTTTAATACGGAGGCTGATTGCGGAGTAACAGGCAATCAGGAAGGTAAGCAGGCTGACAAAAACAATGCCCCGCATATTTTTCCCCGGAATATAAATATCCATGATACGCTGGAAGAAGATAGGTACCAGCATGGTAAGGGCGGAGGAGGTCAGCATCAGGAAGATAATGCCAGCCATCTTTTTCTTATAGGGAGCCACATATCCGGCAAGCCGCTTTAACTGATTGATGTCAAAGCTGTCCTCCAGGACTTCATCCATATCATATCGGTTTCGTGCCATGATTAGTTCCCTCCTTTCCGGGAAAGCAGGTCATAGGGGATTTCCCCGTACTGGTTCCTGAAAGCCTTTGCGTAGTAGCCGCCCGCAGCCACCAGTTCTTCGTGGGTACCCTGCTCAATAATATGGCCGTTATCCATAACCAGAATCAAATCCGCATCTTTAATAGAAGAAATCCGGTAGGCGATGATAAAAATGGTACAGCTCTTTTGCAGATTTTTTAACTGTTTCTGGATATAGCTTTCCGTTTCCATGTCAACGGCGGAGGTAGTATCGTCCAGAATGAGAATTGCCGGGTCTTTTAACAGCGCTCTCGCCAGGGAAATACGCTGCTTCTGACCGCCGGAAAGTCCGACACCCCGCTCACCTACGATGGTATCATACCCTTCCGGCATGGCGCTGATAAAGTGGTTGGCATCTGCCATGATGGCGGCATGCTTTACCTCCTCGAAGCTGCAGTTCGGTCTGCCGTAGGCGATATTGCCCTCCACGGTATCGGAAAAGAGGAAAACATCCTGCATTGCCATACCGATATTATCTCTTAAATTATATAAATCCAGTGTGCGGACATCCCGCCCGTCTACCAGCACCTCCCCGGAGGTAGCGTCATAAAAGCGGCAGAGCAGGTTCATCAGAGTGGATTTTCCGGCGCCGGTGGAACCGATAATTCCAACAGTCTGTCCGGCAGCTGCCTTAAAGCTGATATCCTTTACGATATCCTCATCATCCGCACTGTAGGATACGTTTTTAAATTCCACATTGCCCATAATCTTTTTATGAATACCACCTGTCCGGGGCTGGGCAACCTTTGGCTCCTCACTGTAGGTGGCGTAGATTTTCTCCACGGAGGTGACAAAGTTCTGAATATCATTGACCCACCAGCCCGCCATACGCAGGGGCGTATTCAACATCCACAGATAACCGTTGACCCGGACCAAATCTCCCAGAGTGATTTCTCCCTGAATGGCAAGATAGCCGCCGTAGAGCATCAGGATGAGGGTCAGAGAGTAGGAAAGAATTTCAAAAATGGGAATGTACTGCATCCAGATTTTGGAAGCGTTAATCTGGGCATCCCGGAATTTGTCGTTTTCCTTCTCGAATTTTTCAATTTCGTAATCTTCCTTGGCAAAAGCCTTTACCACCCGGTTTCCGCTGACATTTTCCTGTACAAAGGCATTCAGGGAGGAGAAACATTCCCGGTTTCTCTGGAATGCGGGACGCACCTCCTTGGACTGCCGGTAGGTGGTATAGGCGGTAAAGGGCAGCACGACCATCATGCAGAGCGCCAATTTGGCATTTACCGTAAAAATCATGCACAGGGCAAAAATGAAAAGCAGGATGTTCTGGTAAACGGCATAGATAACGTAGGCGACAAAATGCCGGATGGCATCCATATCGCCGGTCTGTCTGCTCATCAAATCCCCGGTTCTCTTCTTATTATAAAAGGCGAAGTCCTCTTCCAGAAGCTTCCGGTATACCTTTCCCCGCATGTCATAGAGCATTCCCTGGGAGGCGGTTTCAAAAACCACCTGATAGGTAAAGCGCAGAATACCGGTAAGCAGCGTTGCGAGTAAAAGAAAGGCGAGCAGCTTTGGCAGAAGGGCATAATTTTCCTTCTGGACAACTTCATCAACGATACTTCCCGAAATATAGGGATTTACAATGGAAAGCGCCGCGATGAAGGTGGTCAGTATGATACCGAGAATCATCAGCCCCCGGTATTTTTTTAAGAACGAGTAGAACCATTTTAAAGGTGTCATAGTATATCCTCCCTTGTGTCTTTTTATTGTACTTTTTGAGGAACAAAAGGAAATGTAGTATCTTGCTTTCTTGTTGTGTGATATTGTAAAAAGAGTGGTGACTTTTGGAGAAAAACAGGGTAGAATAGTGGAAAAAGGCAAAGTGGGAGTGAAGGGAATCAATGGAAAAAAGCGGGCTGGACATTCATATAGAAGACATGAATCCCACCTTTCTTTTTACCTGGAAGGGAACCAGAAGGAAAGACAAGGATGAGGAACACTTTCACAGGCATGACCATCTGGAACTGGCTTTTATTTTTTCCGGAGAAGGAAAATACCGGTTTGAGGACGGTATCTGCTCTGTAAAGGAAGGGGATTTGCTGATTATCAATCCGGGGGTAAGGCATCAGGCGCTTGCCTGTCCCGAAGCGGAGGTACCGGCAACGGAGTTTTTCGTGGGGGCTTCCGATATCAGGCTGGAGGGCTTCCCCGACAATACACTTCCTGTGCCGGAGGGGGGACATATCCTGCATACCTCCGGGGAATTGCGTCAGAAGTTATTTAAAATCTGTTCCTCCATGGAGGCGGAAAACGCAGTCTGCAGGCAGGGCAGATATTTTATGCTGAAGGCATATCTGATACAGATGCTGTTACTGGTTATCAGAGAGCAGTGCGAGCCTGTGGAGCGGACGGAGGGCTGTTCCTTTGAGTCAGTGAACCGCAAGTATGTGGTGGAGCAGATAATCAATTACTTTGAGGATCATTATAATGAGAAGATTTCCCTGGATCAGATTGCGGAGAATATGTACTTAAGTCCTTTTTATATTTCCAAGATTTTCAAAAGCGAAACCGGCGATACCCCCATCCGGCATCTCATCAATATCCGGCTGGAGCGGGCGAAGGAGCTTCTGGAAAAGGGATATGAGGGAAGTATTCAGGAGGTGGCGGCGCAGGTCGGGTATGATGATGCCTATCACTTCAGCAAGCTGTTCAAAAAGCGCTACGGGATTTCCCCGTCACAGGCGCGGAAAAAGGCATAGGATTGTTTATTTTTTAACTTGTGGCAAAATGGTTTTCAAGTGGAAAAGATTTTGGTACAATCGTAAAAAAGCAGTATGAGGAAAGAAGGAGAAAAGAAATGAGATATTTTTTTGAGTCCAAGGTAGAAAAGAAAGAAAAAGGATATATGATTCAGATACCTTTTAATGTATGGGAGGTCTGCAGGCAGAGAGAGAAGATTCAGGCAGAGGTTGTGCTGGACAATAAAATTATTGAATGTGAACTGCTTCCTAAAGAAAAAGGAAATTATGAAATCCATATTGAGGACGAGGATGCTGTCAATGTAGAGGCTGGTGTACCCCACAAGATTCTGCTCCATGTAACCGGCTCCCTGATTCGTATGGATCAGAACAGCCCTTACAGCTTTGACAAGCCCATCCGCAAGATTGACAGCATGAGTGTTATCATCCAGCCGGAGGACGGACTCTGCGGACAGTCCTGTGTGGCTATGCTGGCAGGCGTTACCATTGCAGAGGTTATCAGCGTTATGGACTGCAGAGAGTGGCAGGCAACCATGGGCCGCGTGATTTCCGCATTGAATTACTACGGCATTGACCACAGCGATATCATCGTTTACACAGAGGGCAGGGATGCAGTGCTTCCCAAGTGCTGTATCATGATGGAGAAGATGGGACGTTTCTGCCACTATCTGATTCACTTTGACGGAAAATTCTATGATTCCAATCTGGGCGTACTGGAAGAGTATGATATGTCCAAGCTGCTCGGTTATCTGGAAATCAAGTGTTAAGACCGGAAAAAATTCTTAAAAGGAGAGGAAAAACAAATGAACAAGGCAAAAAAAGCAGAACAGTACGGAGAACTTGCAGCGGCATTGGGAATGACCTACGACAGCCAGAGTAATACCATTTATGGGAAAAAGGATGATTTTGATATCCTGATTTATGCGGAGGACAGCCAGTATCCCTTCGTCTTTACCATTCACACCTCTGCAAAGAGTGTAAACGGAAGTGTTCTGGGCAAGGATGATTTGAAGGAAATCATAAAGACGGTCAACATTACCCAGAAGGGGAACCAGATTACAGGTGTTATAGGACACAGGAGAACTCAGGAGAAGAGAAAGGAAGCGCTGACCGGGGCCGTAAATGGTATGATTTCCTTCTTAAGAAGCAAGGGCTATGTTCCCTGCTGCAGTATCTGTAATGAATCTGTGGAAACAGTACCCTATATGGCAGCGGGCGGATATTATCATTTATGCCCGGAGTGCAGCACAAAGATGCGGGGCAACCTTGCGATGCTTGAGCAGCAGAATGCTCAGAAAACAGAAAATCTGGCAGGCGGTATAGCAGGTGCTCTGATTGGTTCCCTGTTAGGTGTGGTATGTATTGTCCTGTTAAGCCAGCTTGGCTATGTAGCTGCCATCTCTGGTGGGCTGATGGCGGTAGGCGTGCTCAAGGGCTATGAAAAGCTAGGCGGCAAGCTGACAAAGAAGGGTATTGTAATCAGCATGATTATCATGGTTTTTATGACCTATGCAGGGGACAGAATGGACTGGGCTATCCGGCTTTTAAGAGATGCAGGCTTTGGAGAGTACGGATGGAACCTGTTTGAGTGCTATCGGGTTGTGCCGGAAGTCGTTACAAAGTTTGAAATTCAGGGCAGCTATTATGGCAACCTTGTACTTCTATATGCTTTCCTGCTGCTTGGTGCCATTCCTACCGTTGTTGCAAAGGTAAAGGAGAAGAAGATGGCATCCGTTATCAGACAGATTGGCGGTGAAACCAGCCAAATCTAAAGGAATTATAAAATCTTTTTTGGGGCTGATAATAAGAAAACAAAAGGAAATAAGAGAAAACGAAAGAAAATAATAGATAAATATCTGTAAATGCCAACGAATGTGGTTGAAAATCTCCACATATAAAACTAATATATGTTTTAGTGATTAGCACTCGTAAAGATTGAGTGCTAACAGATAACAGGCAGTGTTTGACACTGCCGGACAGAATAAGGAGGCAGTTACCATGAAATTAGTACCTTTAGGTGACAGAGTTGTATTAAAGCAGTTAGTTGCAGAAGAAACGACAAAATCAGGAATTGTACTTCCCGGACAGAATAAGGAAAAGCCCCAGCAGGCAGAAGTTATCGCAGTCGGACCCGGCGGCGTGGTAGACGGCAAGGAAGTAAAGATGGAGGTTAAGACCGGTAATCAGGTTATCTACTCCAAGTATGCCGGAACAGAAGTCAAGCTGGAGGATGAGGAATACATCATTGTAAAGCAGAGTGACATTCTGGCAATCATCGAATAAAAAAGCTAAAACAGTAAAATAAATGGAGGCAGACAGATATGGCTAAAGAGATTAAATACGGCGCAGAAGCCCGTGCAGCATTAGAAGCCGGTGTAAACCAGTTGGCTGACACCGTAAGAGTAACCCTTGGACCGAAAGGAAGAAACGTAGTTCTGGATAAATCCTTTGGAGCACCCCTGATTACCAATGACGGTGTTACCATCGCAAAGGAAATCGAACTGGAAGATGCCTTTGAAAATATGGGCGCACAGCTTGTAAAGGAAGTTGCAACAAAGACAAATGATGTTGCGGGTGATGGCACTACCACAGCAACCGTTCTGGCACAGGCTATGGTAAATGCAGGTATGAAGAACCTGGCAGCAGGCGCTAACCCGATTATCCTGAGAAAGGGTATGAAGAAGGCTACTGACTGTGCAGTAGAGGCTATTTCCAAAATGAGCCAGAAGGTCAATGGAAAAGAGCACATTGCCCGTGTGGCAGCAATCTCCGCAGGGGATGAGAACGTAGGTCAGCTGGTTGCTGATGCAATGGAAAAGGTCAGCGGAGATGGCGTTATTACCATCGAAGAGTCCAAGACCATGCAGACAGAATTGGATTTGGTAGAAGGAATGCAGTTCGACAGAGGCTACATTTCCGCATATATGGCAACAGATATGGATAAGATGGAGGCAACTCTTGACAATCCTTATATCCTGATTACCGATAAGAAGATTTCCAATATTCAGGAAATCCTGCCCCTTCTGGAGCAGATTGTACAGTCCGGCGCAAAGCTGCTGATTATCGCAGAGGATGTAGAGGGCGAAGCACTCACCACTCTGATTGTCAACAAGCTGCGTGGTACCTTTAATGTAGTTGCTGTTAAGGCTCCCGGCTATGGTGACAGAAGAAAGGCAATGCTGGAGGATATCGCAATCCTGACAGGCGGTACCGTTATCAGCTCCGAGCTTGGCTATGAGCTGAAGGATACTACAATGGATATGCTGGGTCGTGCAAAGAGCGTAAAGGTACAGAAGGAAAATACCGTTATCGTTGACGGCGAAGGCGACAAGAACGCAATTCAGGCAAGAATTGCACAGATTAAGAATCAGATTGAGGAAACCACCTCTGATTTCGATAAAGAGAAGCTTCAGGAAAGACTGGCAAAGCTTGCCGGTGGCGTTGCAGTTATCCGTGTAGGCGCTGCAACCGAAACAGAAATGAAGGAAGCAAAGCTGCGTCTGGAGGATGCTCTGGCAGCAACAAGAGCGGCTGTAGAAGAGGGCATTATCTGCGGCGGTGGTTCTGCTTACATCCACGCATCCAAGGAAGTTGCAAAGCTGGCTGATACTCTGGAGGGCGATGAAAAGACCGGTGCAAGCATCGTTCTGAAGGCTCTGGAAGCACCTCTGTATCATATCGCAGCAAACGCAGGTCTGGAAGGCAGCGTTATCATCAACAAGGTAAGAGAGTCCGCTGTCGGTGTGGGCTTCGATGCTTTGAAGGAAGAGTATGTAGATATGGTAAAGGCAGGTATTCTTGACCCTGCAAAGGTTACAAGAAGCGCTCTGCAGAACGCTACCAGCGTAGCAAGCACACTGCTTACAACGGAAAGTGTTGTGGCAAACATCAAGGAAGAAACTCCTGCAATGCCTGCTGCACCCGGAGGAATGGGAGCATACTAAGCCGTATCTAAAAAATTTGAACAAGAGAAAGGCGGTACAGTTTTCGGACTGTGCCGCTTATTTAATTCATAGGAAATTTCGTCCTATGAATTAAAAAACGCTCCGTGAATCGGATACATATACCACTTGACATAGTATCAAAAACCATGTAATGTAGTGGGTGGACAACAAAACATTTCTTTTTATTTCGGGATACTTGTGGTAAAATGGCAATATCAAAGCAAAAAGCCTTAAAAAGGAGAAGAACAGTGAGCAAGAAAATATACCGTCTGCATTATCGCGGACAGCTAAAGGAAAATGTCACCGGGGAAGACATTGCGGAAGCAATAGAGCAGTGTGTCCGGAACATCAGACAGGCGCAAAGGGGTGGCCGTGTACTGACGGCAGCATTGTATCAGGCAGACAGAATGTTATTTTTCTACTATGAAGCACTGGGAGAGCCTTTAAGGGTGACAGAGCCAATAAAGGCAGGGAATGAGCAGAACCTGATTCTGGAATCCGGTGAAGATATGCAGACAACCTGTCTGTACCCAGAGGAGCTTCTTGTACCCTTAAGTCCTTTTTTACAGGTGTGGCCGGGGCAGCATGACGACAGGCTCTGGGCGCATATGTACCATATTTATTACCACAGCGTTCCGAAGTCTGTGGAGGAATGGAAGAGAGAGGGCGTACCGGAGAAGCGCCGGGGAAGAATCGCCTTTGTCAGAGAGGACAAATTATTCAGCTATACTTATTTCCATAAGGCAATCGTGGACGAGGGACTGCTTCTGGGAGATAAGTATCAGTCCATTGCCCTTCATGAAAATATTCTGTTCTCTTATTTTGAAGAACCGAAGCATATGGTAAATATCAGGGAAGAAGCCGAAAAGGAATCGGAAATCATTAAGGACTGGCTGGCGGTAGACCCGGAATCCCACTTTATCCATATGCCGGAGGGAGAGGGTGAGAACTTTATGTTTTTACCGGCACTGTTTGCCCTGGGAACGGAGGATGAGCAGTGATAAATCTTTTATTGTGTGGAAACAGACGGGTTTTTGACGGAGCGCTGACCCAGCTTATTTCCATGACAAACAGGACAAAAGAGCCGATACATGTGTTTCTGATGACAATGAATCTGGAGAGGGTGCGGGAGGATTTCCTGCCGATTACAGAGGAACAGGCGGCATTTCTGAACCGTGTGATTCAGGGGAAGAATCCGGAAAACAGGGCGGAAATTCTGGATGTGACGGAGCTTTATGAAAAGGAATTTCATAAATGTGTGAATGAAACGGCGTATTGTACCCCCTATACCCTGCTCAGACTGCTGGCGGACGAAATCCCGGAAATCCCGGACAGGCTTTTGTATCTGGATATTGATATTATGATTGCGGGAGATATTAAAAAACTCTGGGACATTGACGTAACAGGGTATGAATATGCCGCTGTGAAGGAAAAATATGGATGCTGGCTTATCAGACCGGATTATTTTAATGCGGGTATGCTTTTATTAAATATGCAGGAAATCCGCAGGACGGGACTTCTGGAAAAGGCGAGGAAGCTGATTCGGACAAAGAAGCTTCTGTTTGCCGACCAGTCGGCGATTTTCAAGGCTACTACAAGAAAGAAGCTGATTCCCAGAATTTATAATGAGCAGTCCAAGTTCAATAAAAAGGATACTGTCGTCTGCCATTTCTGCAAAAGACTGATGTTTTTGCCCTATCCGCATACGGAAAACTACAAGCAGTGGCAGGTGGAGGAGATTCATAAATATCTCAAATGCCATGCCTTTGATGCGGATTTGGAGGAATACTTAAAGAAAAAGCAGGAGTTTGAAGCAGAAAAAGCAGTACTTTAAAACGACAAATAAGTAAGTATGGAAATGAGGAGCAACATGGCTAAGACAACAAAAGAAATACCGATATTTTTTGCAGTAGATGACGGATACTGTCCGTTTCTGGCGGTGGCAATCCAGTCCCTGATAGACAATGCCTCCGGGGAAAATACTTATCTGATTAAAATTCTGAACACGGATATCAGTGAAGAGAACAAAAGAAAAATCGGAAAGTATGAAAGAGAAAATGTGGATATTGAGTTCGTGGATTTGAACTATTATATTCAGAAGGTAAAGGATAAGCTCTATACCAGGGATTATTATTCCAAGACAACCTATTTCAGGCTGTTTTTGCCGAATCTGTATCCCCAGTATGACAAGGTGCTTTATCTGGACAGCGATATTGTTATTCTGGACGATATTGCAAAGCTTTACAATACGGATATGGGAGATAATCTGGTGGCGGCAGCCCCGGATGATGTGATTCAGACAATGCCTGTTTTTCAGGATTATGTGGAGAAGGTAGTGGGTGTGGCAGATTTCAGACGGTATTTTAACGCGGGAATCCTTCTGATGAATCTCCATGAACTGCGCCGCTTTAAATTTCAGGAGAAGTTTGTTTATCTGCTGGACAAGATTAAGTTTGCGGTAGCGCAGGACCAGGATTACCTGAACAGATTGTGCAAGGGAAGAGTAAAGCTGCTGGATCGTACCTGGGACAGGATGCCGATTCCCGACCCGAAGATAAAGACAGAGGATGTAAAGCTGGTGCATTACAATCTGGCATTCAAGCCCTGGCATTTCGAGGATATTCTGTATAAGGAATTTTTCTGGATGTATGCCCAGGAAACAGAATATTTTGAGGACATCCAGAGAATCAAGGAGAACTTTACCGAGGAGGACAGGATTCGTGGTGAGGAATCCCATAAAAAGCTGATGAAGCTTGCAAAGAAGGAAGCTGACTGTGTAGGAGACGACAGAAAGTACAGAAAATGAGGGTAGAGATGGAAGAAAAGAAGAATGTGGAGAAATCCCCGGAAAGGCTTGCTGTTCTGGACAGGATTGCCCGGCTTGAACTGGAGGGAAAGTTTGATGTGGACGCGGAGGAGGATCCGCCTACACTGCCCCTTCTGCCGGAGGATATTGACTATCTGCGTGTAAAGCCCGGCAGCAAAATGAAGGTAAAGATGGCGTATGCCGTTGCAAACAAGTTTGTGGACGGACTTTTGAAGAATGAAAAGCTGGTTATTAAGGAAGTACATGGAATGGAATACTTAAACGGGCTGGACAGCGGTGCCGTTATCACCTGTAACCATTTCAATCCCTTTGACTGCTTTACCATAGAACATTTATTCCGTATTTCGGATCACAGAAAGACAAAGAAGCTTTTCAAGGTTATCCGGGAGGGGAATTATACCAACTTCCCCGGCTTTTACGGCTTTCTGTTCAAAAACTGCAATACGCTGCCCTTGAGCCAGAACAAGAAAACCATGTACAACTTTTTACAGGCGGTGGATACCATTTTAAGACGGGGCGATTTTATTCTTATCTATCCGGAGCAGAGCCTCTGGTGGAATTACAGAAAGCCCAAGCCATTAAAGAATGGCGCCTTTAAATTTGCGGCGAAGAACCATGTGCCGGTACTGCCGGTTTTCATTACAATGGAGGACAGTGACGTAATAGAGGAGGACGGCTTCCCCAGACAGGATTATACTGTCTTTATTGAAAGACCGATTTATCCCCCTGCGGGACTGTCGGAGCGGGAGCAGGTGACAGCCATGCGGAATGAAAATTATGCGGTATGGAAAAGAATTTACGAGGACTTTTACGGCATTCCGTTAAGCTATACCTGTGCGCAGGACTGAGTGTAAAGATTGAAAAATAGAATTTTTCAATCGCGAGATTTGTGTCTGCGCGCACTTGACACAAACTCGTTATGCGCAAGGAACGTGCGCAGAAATGGGAATAAAATATGAAAGAAAAAAGAACAATTTATTATTCTGACGAGCTGCATGAGGAGTTTTCCGAGGCGGAAATTACCCCAAGGCGGATTGATGAAAATTACCCGTATTTTCACGGAAAACTGTGGGATTTCTGTTCCCTGCTGATACAGAATGTGTTCAGCATGCCCATTAAATTGATTTACCAGAAGGCAAAGTTCCACCTGAAATATGTGGGACGGGAAAAGCTGAAGGAGTGCAGGAAAAAGGGGTATTTTATTTACGGAAACCATACCCAGCCCTTTGCGGATACCTTTATTCCCAGTGTGGCGAATTATCCACACAGAAATTTTTTTATTGTGAATCCGGCGAATGTTTCCATGCCTGGGCTGCACCATCTGGTAGAGATGCTGGGGGCAATTCCCATTCCCTGCGACTTCGGGGGCATGAAGCATTTCATGAAAGCGGTGGAGGAGAAAATCAGGAAAAATAATTCCGTGACGATTTACCCGGAAGCCCATATCTGGCCCTATTATACGAAAATCCGTCCCTTTGAGGCGGTTTCTTTTAAGTATCCGGTGGCACTGGATGTGCCGGTGTATGCCCTGACAAACACCTACCACCAGAGAAAAAAGGGCAGTGACAGGGTAAATATCATTACTTATATTGACGGCCCCTTTTACCCGGATAAGAGCCTGAAACCGAAGGAACGGCAGCAGGTGCTCAGAAATCAGGTGTATGAGTGTATGGTGGAGAGAAGCAGGAAAAGCGATTATGAGGTTATCTGTTATCAGAAAATAGAGAAAAAGCCTTGACATTCCGGTGGAAAAAGACTATATTGGTTATGTTAATGATGATGACTTAAGTTAAGAGTGGCTTGCGGGCCACTCTTAATTCGTGTATGGAGAAAAAGGAGGCAGTTCATGTCCCGGAGAGAGGATTACGAGGCAAAGACGGAAGCGCTGTTGCAGCCCATAGCGGAAGCAAATCAGGTTTCCATCTATGATGTGGAGTATGTAAAGGAAGGCAGTGAGTATTACTTAAGGGCTTATATTGACAAGCCGGCGGGAGTGAACATACTGGACTGCGAAAATGTCAGCAGGGCGCTTTCGGATGCTCTGGACAGAGAAGACTTCATCCCGGAGGCATATATACTGGAAGTCAGCAGCCCGGGACTTGGCAGAACCCTGAAGAAAGACAAGCATTTACAGGCAGGCATTGGGGAAGAAGTGGAAATCAAGCTGTTTAAGCCCGTGGATAAATGCAGGGAATTTAAGGGAGTTCTGGAGCGGTTTGATGAAAAAAGCGTTACCATTACCGAAGAAGGAACAGAGAGAAGCTTTGAGCGTGCGGACATTGCACTGATTCGTCTGGCACTTGATTTTTAAGGAGAAAACAGAACATAAGGCGTTTGCGCCGGAATGGAGGAAAAGGAAAAGAAATGAATAAGGAATTAATGGAGGCACTGGATATCCTGGAGAAGGAAAAGGAAATCAGCAAGGAAACACTGTTTGAGGCGATTGAAAACTCTCTGCTGACCGCGTGCAAGAACCATTTTGGCAAGGCAGACAATATAAAGGTAGAAATAGACAGAGATACCTGCGATTTTCTGGTATACGCAGAGAAGGAGGTTGTTCCCACAGCAGAGGATGTGGAGGATGACTGCCTGCAGATTTCTCTGGAGGATGCAAAGAAGATTTCCGCAAAGGCAAGTGTAGGGGATATGATTCACGTGGAAATCAAGTCCAAGGAGTTCGGAAGAATTGCAACCCAGAATGCAAAGAACGTTATTCTGCAGAAAATCCGTGAAGAGGAAAGAAGCGTTATTTATAATCAGTACTATGAGAAGGAAAAGGATGTTGTAACCGGTGTGGTACAGCGTTATGTGGGAAAGAATATCAGCATCAACCTGGGCAAGGCAGATGCCATGCTCAATGAGAGCGAAATGGTAAAGGGCGAGGTATTCAAGCCCACCGAGCGTATCAAGGTTTATATTCTGGAAGTAAAGAATACTCCCAAGGGGCCCCGTATCAATGTAAGCCGTACCCATCCGGAGCTGGTAAAGAGATTGTTTGAGTCCGAGGTAACGGAAATCAAGGACGGAACCGTAGAGATTAAGAGCATTGCAAGAGAGGCGGGAAGCCGTACCAAGATTGCGGTATGGAGCAACAACCCGAATGTAGATGCGGTAGGTGCCTGCGTAGGTATGAACGGCGCCAGAGTAAACGCTATTGTAGAAGAGCTTCGGGGCGAGAAGATTGATATTGTAAACTGGGATGAGAATCCCGGACTCCTGATTCAGAATGCACTGTCCCCTGCAAAGATTGTTGCAGTATTTGCAGACCCGGATGAAAAGACAGCAAAGGTTGTTGTACCGGATTATCAGTTATCTCTTGCCATCGGTAAGGAAGGTCAGAATGCAAGACTGGCAGCAAGGCTGACAGGCTATAAGATTGATATTAAGTCTGAAACCCAGGCGAAGGATGCTCCCGGCTTCCGCTATGAGGATTATCTGGATGAGGAAGAGGACTACGAAGAGAACGGATACGCAGAAAATGAGTATGCGGAAGAAAATCCGGCAGAAACCGAAGAGGGCGGATACGAGGAGTAAATAAAGTCTATGGCAAAAAAGATTCCTTTACGGCAGTGCGTTGGCTGCGGTGAAATGAAGGGAAAAAAGGACATGATGAGAGTCCTGAAAACAACGGAAGAGGAAATTTGCCTTGATGTAACAGGCAAAAAGAATGGAAGAGGCGCATATCTTTGTAGGAACAGGGAATGTCTGCAGAAGGCAAGGAAGAATAAAGGGCTGGAGCGTTCCTTTAAAATGAGTATTCCGCAGGAAGTATATGACGCTTTGGAGAGGGAGTTTGAGAGTCTTGATGCAGAATAAAGTTTTGTCCCTACTAGGCATTGCTATGAGAGGGCGCAATCTGGTAAGCGGTGAATTTCAGACCTTGGAGGCAGTGAGAAACGGCTCCGCCATGCTGGTGATAATCGCGGAGGATGCGTCTGACAATACCCGGAAGTTATTTACCGACAAATGTTCTTTTTATGAAGTCCCGGTTTACAGATACGGAACGAAGGAAACACTGGGCCGGGCAATCGGAAAAGACTATCGGTCATCGTTGGGCGTATGCGAAGCAGGATTGGCCAGAAAGATAATCGAACAACTGGAAGAAAAGCAGTAAGCCGCAAAGGCAGAAATGGAGGAAAGCATGGCGAAGATAAGGATACATGAACTTGCGAAAGAGCTGGAAAAGCAAAGTAAAGATATATTAAGCTACTTACAGGAAAAGGGAATCGAGGTCAAGTCTGCAAGCAGTTCCGTGGAAGAGGATGCGGCAGCGCTTGTCAGGAAGGCATTTGCAACGAAGGCAGAAAAGGCAGAGAAGCCCGAGAAAGCAGAGCCCGTAAAGCCCGCTTCTGTAAAGGAAAACACACCGACAGAGGAAAAGAAGGAGCAGCCGAAGATGGCAGAACAGCCAAAGAAGAAAAAGACTATTATTTTTGTAAATAATCAGAACTCCACCAAGACGCAGGGCAATGCACCCCGCCAGGGAGCAAATACAGGAAACAGACCCCAGGGAGCAAGACTCCAGGGGACAAGACAGGGCAATTCAAACGACAGAAGAGCACAGGCTCCGGCACCCCGTACCCCGATTAAGCCGCTGACTCCTCCATCCCCCACACCCAGTGTCCAGATGGTGCCATCCAGACCTCAGCCTAAGGCACGTCCGGAGCAGCAGGAGGCAAAGCAGGCAGTAAAGGCAGCCGAAACCGTACAGGCAGCACAGCCTCAGAATACAAGACCGGAAAGCAGACCGGAGAGGACCGGAAATGACCGTCCCCAGTCTGACAGACCCCAGAACTACAACAGACCTCAGGGAGAGCGTTCTCAGTCCGACAGACCTCAGAACCGTTTCCAGGATAACAGAGGCAACAGGGATAACAGAGGCGGTTATCAGGGGAACCGTCCCCAGGGCGACAGACCGGACAGAGGACAGTTCCAGAACAGAGGAGGGAATGCAGGTGGCAGACCTCAGGGCGACAGACAAAACGGATTTCAGAGAAATGGCAGACCGGGCGGGGAAGGCGGTCAGGGCGACAGGCGTGGTTCTGGCTCTTATCCGGGCGGCAACCGCAGTTTCAACGGTGCTCCGCGCGATAACAGAGGAAATGGCGGACAGGGAGCCGGATACAGAGATAAGAATCAGGGCAAGGGCTTTGCAGCGGAAGCTCCGACAAAGGATATGGAAAAGCGGCGTGAGGATGAAAAGAGACGCGCAAGCAGCATGGAGAAGGATAAACGCTCCAGAAAGGATCATATCTACGAGGAAGACGAAGCATTAAAGAACAAGCCCGGCAGATTTATCAAGCCGGAAAAGAAAAAGGAAGAGGCAGCAGAGGAAGTTATCAAGGTAATTACCCTTCCGGAAACCATTACCATCAAGGATTTGGCAGAAAAAATGAAGATTCAGCCTGCCGCAATCGTAAAGAAGCTTTTCCTGGAAGGCAAGATTGTTACTGTAAATCAGGAGATTTCCTATGAGGATGCAGAAGCGATTGCCATGGAATATGAAATCCTCTGCGAGAAGGAAGTCAAGGTTGACGTTATTGAGGAGCTTCTGAAGGAGGACGAGGAAGACGAGAGCACACTGGTGGAAAGACCCCCTGTTATCTGTGTTATGGGTCACGTTGACCACGGTAAAACCTCCCTGCTGGATGCCATCAGAAAGACAAATGTTACCGACAGAGAGGCTGGTGGTATTACCCAGCATATCGGTGCATATACTGTAAATGTCGGGGAAAGAAAGATTACCTTCCTGGATACGCCCGGACATGAGGCATTTACCGCAATGCGTATGCGTGGTGCAAATTCTACGGATATTGCCATTCTAGTTGTTGCAGCAGACGACGGCGTAATGCCTCAGACGGTGGAAGCAATCAACCATGCAAAGGCTGCGGGCATTGAAATCATTGTGGCAGTCAACAAGATTGATAAGCCCTCCGCAAATATTGACAGAGTAAAGCAGGAGCTGACGGAGTACGAGCTGATTGCAACAGACTGGGGCGGAAGCACGGAATTTGTACCTGTTTCCGCAAAGACCGGCGAAGGCATTGAAGACTTGCTGGAAACCATTCTGCTGACAGCGGATATTCTGGAATTAAAGGCAAACCCCAGGCGTCGTGCAAGAGGTCTTGTTATCGAGGCAGAGCTGGATAAAGGACGCGGTCCTGTGGCAACCGTTCTGGTACAGAAGGGTACGCTGCATGTGGGAGATTTCATTTCCGCAGGTGCAAGCCATGGCAAGGTAAGAGCCATGATTGACGACAAGGGCAGAAGAGTAAAGGAAGCAGGTCCTTCTACTCCTGTTGAAATTCTGGGACTTTCCGATGTGCCCAGCGCAGGTGAGGTATTTCTGGCGCATGAAAATGATAAGACTGCAAAATCCTATGCAGATACTTATCTGGCACAGAATAAGGAAAGAAAGCTGGAAGAAACCAAGAGCAAGATGTCACTGGATGACCTGTTCTCCCAGATTAAGGAAGGCAATCTGAAGGAACTGAACCTGATTGTCAAGGCAGACGTACAGGGTAGTGTGGAGGCTGTAAAGCAGTCTTTGATGAAGCTGTCCAACGAAGAGGTTGTTGTAAAGTGTATCCACGGCGGTGTTGGTGCCATTAACGAGTCCGATGTTACACTGGCAAGTGCTTCCAATGCAATCATCATCGGCTTTAATGTACGCCTGGATGCTACTGCAAAGGCTACCGCTGAAAGAGAAGGCGTGGATGTCAGACTGTACAAGGTAATTTATCAGGCAATCGAGGATGTGGAAGCAGCTATGAAGGGTATGCTTGACCCGGTTTACGAGGAAAAGGTAATCGGTCATGCAGAGGTGCGCCAGATATTCAAGGCATCCCAGATTGGAAATATTGCCGGTTCCTATGTTATGGATGGTGTATTCCAGAGAGGCTGCAAGGTTCGTATTACCCGTGAGGGCGAGCAGATTTACGAAGGTGCCCTTGCATCCCTGAAGCGTTTCAAGGATGATGTAAAGGAAGTAAAGGAAGGCTTTGAATGTGGTCTGGTATTTGAAGGTTTTGACCAGATTCAGGAGCTGGATATGGTAGAGGCATATATTATGGTAGAGGTGCCCCGATAGGAGCTTTTCGTACCGCTAAAAAAGGGGCAGACTTTTCCGGTGGGTTTCCATACACCGGAAGCCTGCCCCGGTTTATGTGACTTTGGCTATATTGTGCCGCAGGCGTCACAAAGTAGCTTTTTATCGCAGAACTGAATCTGAAATTCAGTTCGCGATTCCTTCGGCATTAGAAATGCCTGCGGAATGGAGATTAGTATGAGAAAGAACAGTGTAAAGAATATTCGTGTGAACGGCGAAGTACAGCGTGTTCTGGCGGAGATTATCCGGGGAGAAATCAAGGATCCCCGTATCAGCCCCTGGACAAGTGTGGTTGCTGTAGAGGTTGCACCGGACTTAAAGAGCTGCAAGGCATGGATTAGCGTGCTTGGAAATGAAGAGGTCAGGGAGAATACCTTACAGGGCTTAAAGAGTGCGGAGGGCTTTATCAAAAGACAGCTTGCAAAAACCATCAATCTGCGAAACACTCCTGAAATCACCTTTGTGATGGACCAGTCCATTGAGTATGGTGTGAATATGTCCAGAAAGATTGATGAGGTTATCACTCAGGATGAGCAGGTAGCGGAAGAGCGGGCAGCAGAGGAACAACTGAATGCCGGAGAGCAGGAAACAGAAGATTAGTCCGGATTGAGAAGAGCGACGGGAGGATTCAGACAGAAGGGATGCGGCAGAGAATGAAACTGGATTTGTTGAAGGAATGTAAAAATGCAAAAAGAATTGGAATCAGCGGGCATATCAGACCGGACGGAGATTGTGTGGGTGCGGTACTTGCGCTGCAGCAGTACCTGCAAAAGTGCATGCCGGATGCAGAGATAAAGGTTTATCTGGAACAGCCCCCTGAAATTTTCCGGGAACTGAAAGGGTATGAGGAAATCTGCTCAGAATTTCCGGAGCAGCCACCCTTTGATGTATATTTTGCATTGGATTGCGGGGCAGAGCGCCTCGGAGAGGCGGAAAAGTATTTCCGCAGTGCAGAAAAGAAAATTAATATTGACCATCATGTCAGCAATACGGGAACAGGGGATATCAACCTTGTAGAGCCTCAAATCGGTTCTACCTGTGAAGTGTTGTATGATTTGTTTGACGGAGAAAAGCTGGACAGAGAGATTGCAAAGGCGCTGTACATCGGAATCATCCATGATACCGGGGTGTTCCAGTATTCCAATACCACACCGGAAACCCTGAAAAAGGGTGCAGAGCTGATTTCCTATGGGTTTGATTTCCCCAGAATGATACAGGAAACCTTTTACCAGAAAACCTATGTCCAGACCCAGATTATGGGGCGGGCACTGATGGAAAGCATCCGTTTTCTGGACGGCAGATGTATTGTCAGCGTTGTGGACAAGAAGACAATGGATTTTTACGAAGTAACCCCGAAGGATATGGATGGCATTGTCAACCAGCTTCGCAATATTGAGGGGATTTCCTGTGCTATTTTCATGTATCAGACGGGAACGCTGGAATATAAGGTCAGCTTAAGGTCGGATGAAAAGGTGAACGTGGCAGAGGTAGCCTCCTATTTTGGCGGAGGCGGGCATGCCAGAGCGGCAGGATGTACCATGAAGGGAACCTTTCATGACTGTGTAAACAATCTGTCTTTACATATTGAGAAAATGCTGAATAATGATTGATTTCGGCGCAGGATGCCTGCGGAATGGAGAAAAGTGTGAACGGAATTATTATTGTAAATAAAGAAGCCGGGTTTACTTCCCATGATGTTGTGGCAAAGATGCGGGGTATCTGCGGACAGAGAAAAATCGGACATACGGGAACCCTGGACCCTCAGGCAACCGGGGTTCTGCCGGTCTGCCTTGGCAGCGCCACAAAGCTTTGTGATTTGCTGAGCGATAAGAAAAAAGAATATGTGGCAGAGCTTTTACTGGGAGTGAAGACGGATACCCAGGATACGACAGGGCAGGTACTGGAAGAGAGAAAGGTAGAAACCTCAGAGGAAGAAATTTTACGAATCTGCGCAGGATTTCTGGGAGAACAGGAACAGGTGCCGCCCATGTATTCCGCTCTGAAGGTCAATGGCAAAAAGCTGTATGAGCTTGCCAGGGAGGGAAAGGTTGTGGAGCGGAAGGCAAGACCGATTACCGTTTATGAGCTGGAGGTGCAGGAAATTGCCCTGCCTGTTGTCCGGCTGCGGGTGCTTTGCTCTAAGGGAACCTATATCAGAACTCTGTGCGAGGATATCGGAGAGGCATTAGGCTGCGGCGGAGTCATGCAGAGCCTTGTGCGGACAAGGGTGGAACGCTTCTTCCTACAAGAGGCGGCTACCTTAAGGGAATTGCAGGAATATAAGGATGCGGGCAGGCTTTCCGAAAGACTGATTCCGGTGGAGGAGGTTTTCGGGGATTGTCCGGTGCTTCATGTAACAGAGGATGCGGCGCAGCTTCTGGAGAACGGGAACAGACTGAAGCCAGAGCATACGGCGGAAAAAACGATTTATGGAAATGGCAGGTGGGTAAGGCTTCGCAGACCGGATGAAAGCTTTGCGGGAATTTACAGCTTTGATAAGGAAACCGGCTGGTACAAGCCTGTGAAAATGTTTTTGGAGAAAGAGTGAACAGACTTTGGAAATCATTACAAATACAGTTGATTTTTATCTGGAAAAGGAAACGGCTGTTGCTATAGGAAAATTTGACGGAGTACACATCGGACATCGGAGATTGCTGGAGGAAATACAGGAATGTAAGAAAAAAGGACTGGAATCCTGCGTATTTACTTTTGAACCTGCTCCGGCAGTTTTTTTTGGATTTTCTGATGGCAGGCTGCTTACAACAAAAGAGGAAAAAAGGCTTCTGTTTGAGCGGATGGGTGTGGATATTTTAGTGGAATTTCCCTTAGATGAAAAGACCGCTGCCATGTCCCCTGCCGCATTTGCAACAGAGGTTCTGGCAAGACAGATGAATACCCGGTTCCTTGCGGCGGGAACGGATTTGTCCTTTGGGGCGGGCGGCGCAGGAAATGCGGAGCTTTTGCGGAAATTAGGACCGGAGCTCGGCTTTCAGGTCAAAACCATTGAGAAGGTCTGCAGGGAGGGAAAGGAAGTCAGCTCCACTCTTGTGCGGACGAAGGTGGAAGCGGGAGAGATGCAGGAGGCAGAACAGCTTCTGGGGATGCCCTATCTGGTAGCGGGAACTGTCATTAAGGGAAATCAGATAGGCAGGACAATCGGTTTTCCTACGGTAAATATACAGCCCGGAAAGGACAAGCTGCTTCCGCCCAACGGAGTGTATTTTTCCCAGGTGCGCGTAGGCAACCGGTTATATCGGGCAATCAGCAATGTGGGCTGCAAGCCTACTGTTTCGGATAAAAGGGTGATGGGAGTGGAATCCTATCTGTATCAGTTTGAGGGAGATATTTACGGGGCGGAAATAGAGGTCTATCTGCAGAAGTTCCGCAGACCGGAACGGAAATTCGATGGTATTGAAGCGCTGGAAGCGCAGCTTCAGGAGGATATTGCGGCGGGGGCAGTCTGGGATTCATGAAATATAGGTAAAGGCTGCGTAAAATGGAAGTAAAAAATATACAAATTTTCTCTTGCGACTTTTTCTCTTTTCCCTTAAAATAAAAATGTTGGGATAAATGAGTATACGGTGGAGCACAAAGGTGGAAAAGAAGAGTACCGTGGGAAATGTGCTCAGACATGGAGGAAAAGATGGACGTGAGTATTTTGTTTTCGATGGCAGGCGGTTTGGGATTGTTTTTGTTCGGCATGCGTGTCATGAGTGACTCCATAGAAAAGGTTGCAGGAGCAAAGCTTCGCCGTATTCTGGAAATATTTACAACAAACCGTTTTACGGGAATGCTGGTTGGTATTGTATTTACGGGAATTATCCAGTCCTCCTCAGCCTGTACGGCGATGGTAGTCAGCTTTGTAAATGCAGGGCTGATGAATCTGTATCAGGCGGCGGGTGTTATTTTCGGTGCCAATATCGGTACGACAATTACTTCTCAGTTGGTTTCTTTTAATCTTTCGGCATATGCTCCCCTGATTTTGCTGGTGGGCGTGCTCATCGCCATGTTTTCCGGAAAGGAAAAAGTGAAGAAGGCAGCAGATATCGTTATCGGTTTCGGTATTCTGTTTCTGGGTCTGAGTACCATGTCAAGCTCCATGGCGGAAATGAAGAATGTACCGGCAGTGGTAAATCTGCTTGGGTCTTTAAAGAATCCCTTTATGGCAACTCTGGTGGGACTGGTGCTGACCAGCGTTATTCAGAGCTCCTCCGTAACGGTAAGTATTGTCCTGCTTCTGGCAAATCAGGATTTGCTGTCCCTGCATATTACCCTGTATATTATTCTGGGCTGTAATATCGGTGCCTGCAGTACGGCGCTTCTGGCATCCCTTGCAGGAAAGAAGGATGCGAAGCGTGCAGCTCTGATTCATTTCTGGTTTAATGTAATCGGTACAGTGCTGCTATACATCATTCTCTTTGTGGCAGAGGAGCCGGTTATGAGGCTGATTTGGGCAGTTTCCTCCGACAACGGACGTTTCGTGGCAAATGCCCATACCATGATAAAGATATTCCAGGTAATTGTGCTGTTCCCTTTCTCGGGGCTGATTGTCAGGCTGGCTTGTCTGTGCGTCCGGGGCGAGGACAGGAAGGTTGGCTACCGGGAAAGCTATCAGTTGAAATATATTGGGGACAAGGTTGTGTTTAACCCGGCTACCGCCGTGTTTGAAGTAGTAAAGGAGCTGGACCGTATGGCATCCCTTGCCAGCGAGAATTTGAACCGCGCCATGAATGCGCTGATTACGCTGGATGAGGAAGATATTGAAGAGGTTTATGAGGTAGAAAAAAATATCAACTTCCTGAACCATGCCATTACGGATTATCTGGTAAAGATTAACCAGACAACCCTTCCCATTGAGGATTTGAAGAGTCTGGGTGCTCTGTTCCATGTGGTAAATGATATTGAGCGAATCGGCGACCATGCGGAAAATATTGCGGATGCGGCAAAGCAGCGGAAAGAAGATGGAATTTCCTTCAGCAAGGATGCCCAGAAGGAGCTGGGAGAGATGCTGGATATGGTAAACAAGCTGATTCAGTATTCCGTGGATATGTTTGTGAAGGGTGACGAAACCCATATGAAGGACGTCATTACACTGGAAGATAATGTGGATGCCATGGAGAAGCTGTTACAGAAGAAACATGTAGAGCGTCTGACAAAGGGCGAATGTACCCCGGAAGCGGGCATGATTTTCTCGGATATTGCATCCGGTCTGGAACGTGTGGCAGACCATGCCACCAATATCGCCTTTGCAATTGTGGATTCAGAAAAGGAAGCCGAGGCTTCCGAAGCCTGAAAGGCGGAAGCAGGCGAAAATGGAGTAAAAATTTAACAGGAACACAGAATTTCCCCCTCAGGCAGACCGGAGAGTACCGGACTGCTTGAGGGGATTTTTATATAGGAGGAAATAAGAGGAAATACCCAAAGAGGAGTTCGGAGAAGGGTATGGTATGTGGAGGGGAAAAGAGGAAATGTACCCAGAGGGAAGTTTGAAAAAGGGTATATGGAGAGGAAAAGAGGAAATGTACCCAGTGAGGTGTTTGAAAAAGGGTATATGGAGAGGAAAAGAGGAAATGTACCCAGCGAGGTGTTTGAGAAAGGGTATATGGAGAGGAAAAGAGTGAATGTACCCAGTGAGGTGTTTGAGAAAGGGTATATGGAGAGGAAAAGAGGAAATGTACCCAGAGGGAAGTTTGAAAAAGGGTATATGGAGAGGAAAAGAGGAAATGTACCCAGCGAGGTGTTTGAGAAAGGGTATATGGAGAGGA
>ENA-UESE01000312-UESE01000312.1-human-gut-metagenome-genome-assembly--contig:-NODE-312-length-69285-cov-27.842099_pt1 | contig 69285 bp, 83 predicted proteins | sample MGYA00242995_ERZ507996 | MGnify/ENA primary metagenome ERZ507996 (study PRJEB26167, sample SAMN06115489) | human gut metagenome | host: Homo sapiens | place: China:Sichuan | collected 2015-04-15...
GGACCTCCCCTCATCTCTTACGAAGCACCGAACTATCGTTATTCAGGCGATAGTTCGCTCGTGGCACACTACACTTTCACGCCTCCGATCAACCCGACCACGGCGCCGATGGCGTAAATTAATTTCGTCCCCGGGTCGAAATACGAAGTCACCATCTGCGTGGCTTCGGTGATGCCCGCTTGTCCGTTTCCCTGTGCCATCGCACCGGCGGCGGCCATTATACAGGCTGTCATCAAAAAGAATCTCTTTTTTGTCATTGTCTTAAAAGATTTAATTAAACATTACTACTATTCATCAGTCGGGCGACACGCTGCCGTGCGCCTTCAAATTCATCCAGCATCTCGTCCCATACGTCCGAACCCATCACGGCGGGCAGCACCTCACGGGCTTGCCGTTTCTCCCGTTCGTCCGCGTCGTCCGTTGTCATGATCCGGTGTACCTTCTTCAAGTCCTCGAAGGTGTACCCGGTGGCAAAGCCGGGGTTGCCGTCAGGGTAATAGGCTCCCAGTTCTTCTTCCTCTTCCATCTCTTCCGGCGTGGGTACATATTCCTCTTCGTGCGTTTCGTCCTCGTCAGCGTCTACCTCGATGTCGGAGTAGTCCGCATCGTCATCCTCTGCGACGGCTTCTTCCGGCTTGTTTTTCGGTGTTCCGGCTGCGAATTTATCCGTTTTATCCGCTTGATTTTCAGCGTGTCCCCGCTTGTCTTCCGGCTCGTCCCTTTGTCGTTTCCGGTAGGTGCTTTTCCCGATGACCGTGTACGGCCCGTCCGGTTTTTCCGCTTCCTCGCCCGGCTCGTTATCGGTATCTCCCATATCCGTTTTCCAGAAAGACCGCATCACGTCGTGACGGAAATATTGCCACAGCACGGCGATGTAGTACAGCAGGATCACGGAAATTATTGCTTTGAGTATCATGGCGGTTTCTCCCTGCATTAGAATAGCTTTTCCATTTTCCCGGCATAAGCCGCCTCGATTTCTTCCCGGTATTGCTCGAAGTGCTGTGCCAGCACATTATCTATGTAGGCGGATAACGACACCTTGCCGCCTGTCAGCATGATGGAGATTTTGGCGATCCGTTCGTGGTACTCACGCCGCACATATACGGGCTTGCCGTAACGCGCCGGAATATCCATCCCTTTGAGAAAGGTACTGTCGTAGTCCGCCGCCTGCCTTGCCTTGCGCCGTTTCCCGTCCGTGGTTTTCCCGTCCTGCACCTTTTCCGCAGGCACGGCGTTTTCCCTTTTTCCGGTTTCCGGTTCTTCTGTTTCCACCGTTTCCGTTCCGGCAGCACCGCCGTTTCCTTCCGGCTTTGCCGTTTCGCCCGCCATCATCCGCATCAGCAGTTCTTCGTCGATGGGCTTACCTGTTTGTTGTTTTTTCATAGGTAGGTAGTTTAAGGATGGATAGAATCTCTTCGGTCAGTTCCGGCAGTCCGCTGCCTGCAACCAGCCGTCTGTCGGGGGCGAACAGCGTGGAGCGGAACACCGCCCGGTTTTCCGCGTCCAATTCCTTGCGGAAGCGTTTCGTGTCGGGTATCTGTGCGGCGAGCATCGGCAGCCCCATTCCGGCGATCACCTTCCCGTAGCGTTCGTACACGCTGCTTTTTTCCCGCTTGTCCACTTGGTTCCAGAAGAGGTAAATCCCTTTCAGGCGGCTTGTTTCCTTACCCAGCATCATCCGCTGCAACACGTCCAGAAAGGCGAGCGTACTTTCCAGCACCGTTTGGTCGGCGCTCACCGGAGCGAAAATGTAATCCATCCGTGCGATGGTGCGCAGTATGCCCGAAGAGTTCACCGTGCCCGGCAGGTCAAAGAACAGCAAGTCGTAATCTCCGTTCGCTGTCAGTTCTCTTGCCATGTCCGGGGCTTGTTCCACCCGGCACTTCTGTACCGGATAGGCGGCACGCCCCGGCTCACGCATCTGCTCGTATGCCATCCGTTTCAGGTACTCGTTTTCCAGTACCGCCCGGCTGTCCCTCTCCCGCATCTCGTACAGGCTGTATTGCGGAAAGTCGCAGTCGATCACCGCCAGCGGACACCCGTAGTTGTAGTGCAGGTAGCTTGCTACCAGTACCGTAAAGGCGGACTTTCCACTGCCGCCCTTCTGTGTGGCGAAAGCCACGTTCAATGTCTGTTTATCCATATCGTCAATCAATTAGTTAATTATCCGGTTGCCCGGGCAACCGGTTATCTGTTCGTTCATCCGGTCATTCAATCGGTCAGCCGTGCAGTCGTTTATCCGGCTGTCTGCCCGTCCGGCAGATTTATCATCCGCTCTTTCGGTCAGTCATTTATGCATCCGACCATTCATCCGGCTGTTTAGCCGTTTGAACGTTTAGCCGTTTAGTTAATCATCCGGCGAAACGAATAGTCATTCGTCCGTCCGTTCATCCGGTAAAATCATCATCCGTCCGGCTATTCATTCAGCCAATCATCCACTCGTTTAACCGTCCGCCTGTTCGTCCGGTCAGATAACCGTTTCACCGCTTCCACGGCGCAAAGGAATATCAAAATATCGGTAGTTTATCCAATTGATTATCAGTGTGTCACGCATTGTCTTTCCACTCGTATAGTTGTCGTATTCAGGCATAATGACCGGACGGGAAAAGGGCTGTTACTTTGCAGCCGTGAACCAAAATTCAGAGAAGATGAACAAGAATAGTAACCGCCCGAAGGACTGCCCCCGCAGTCGGCAACAGACAAGGGCATCCCCAATCTGTCCGATAGGACGGATTTTAATTTCAACCGAAATTAGCAAGTTGTGTGCTGCGGCACTCGCTTCGCTTTCCGTGCCACACCACCACCTTGCCCCGCTGGTGTAAAATCCTCCGAAGTCGGATTTTCCTTATGCGGGGAAGAGCCGTAAGCATACGGCGTTTTTTTATGATGTATCACTTAAAATGTATTGGACGATGGATAGTCAAAAATCATATCCCAACAACCACGGGCGCAAACCCAAAACCGGCAAGATGCGCCACCGCTACGTGTTCCGTCTGGACGACGGGGACAACGCCCGTTTCCTTGCGCTCTTCGATGAATCCGGCAAGGCAACCCGTGCGGAATTTATCGTTTCCGCACTCTTCGGCAGGGAGATAAAGGTCGTGAAACTGGATAAGGGCACGCAGGATTTCTACATGCGCCTGACCTCTTTTCACTCGCAATTCCGCAGCATCGGCGTGAATTACAACCAATGCGTGCGTGCGCTCAAATCCAATTTCTCGGAGAAGAAAGCACTCGCTTTCCTTTATAAACTGGAGCAGCACACCCTCGAACTGGTGGAACTTAGCAAACGGATTTCCGCACTGGTGGAAGAGTTTCAGACCAAATACCCGGTGCGATGATAGCCAAGATTTCACACGGAAGCAGTCTGTACGGCGTGCTTTCGTACAACCAGTTGAAGGTGGACGAGCTTCACGCCGATGTGCTTTTCGGCAATCGGATTATCGAACCGCCCGGCGATACCCCCTACACGATAGAACATCTTTCCCGTTCGTTCGAGGATTACCTGACCGCCAACCGCAAGACCGAGAAGCCCATCCTGCATATCTCGCTCAATCCCGACCCGAAGGACAACCTGACCGGAGAACAGTTCACCCGTTTGGCAGAAGAATATATGCGGCGTATGGGCTTCGGCGACCAGCCCTATATCGTTTATCGCCATAACGACATCGGCAGGGAACACCTGCACATCGTTTCCGTCCGGGTGGACGAAAACGGGCGGGCGATTTCTGACAGTTACGAACACGAGCGTTCGATGAAGGTCTGCCGGGAACTGGAACAGCAGTTCAGCCTTATCCCGGCGACCAAGAAAGATTGGAAGGAAGGACTGCCCTTGTCACCCGTCGATTACGGGGGCGGCAACCTCAAAGGGCAGTTGGCGGGCGTGATCCGACCGATAGCCCGTGAATGGCGTTTCCAGTCGCTCGGCGAGTACCGTGCGGTACTTTCGCTTTACGGCATTACGGTGGATGAAGTCAAGGGGGAATATGGCGGACGGGAGTATCACGGCTTGTCCTATTCGGCGACGGACAAGGAAGGGAACAAGGTCGGCAAACCGTTCAAATCTTCCATCTTCGGGAAAGAGCCGGGCATTGCCGCACTGGAAAAGCGCATGCTCTCTTCCGGCGCATGGATGAAGAGCCACAAGGATGTTGCCACCGATACCGCCGCCCGCATAGCATCCGCCATGCAGACCGCCGGAGGTGACCGGACACTTTTCGAGCGTGAACTGCTCCGGCAGGGTATCGGCGTGGTGTTCCGCCGGAACGAAGCCGGGCGCATCTATGGAGCGACCTTCATCGACCATGCCGACAAGACCGTTTTCAACGGTTCCCGTCTGGGGAAGGAGTTTTCAGCAGGCGTGTTCAACGACCTTTTCGCCGGGCAGGATGGTATTCACCCGCCGCAGCAGACAGACGAAAGGGAATTTCCGGCAGGTGTCAGCCACGAGCCGGAAGAATCACCGGGCGAATATCCGGCGCAGCAACCGGGACATTCCGGTGCATCCCCGTGGAACGGGCATGATACCGGGTATCAGCCCGACCACAAGGACACCCCCCAAAAAAACGTGGCAGACGCTTTCAGCCTGTTCGCACCCGTACCCGGTGGAGCGTCCGGCGACCAGCCAGCACCGCAGCAACGGAAAAAGAAAAAGAAACGGAAATACGGCAGGCAACAGTAGCCTTCCGCAGTATTCACCATTTAAAATTTAGATTTATGCAAAACGAAGACGATTTGCGTGGACTTGCCAAAGTAATGGAGTTCATGCGTGCGATAAGTATTTTATTTGTAGTCATCAATATTTACTGGTTCTGTTACCAGTCGTTTCGGGAGTGGGGCATCCATATCGGCGTGGTCGATAGAATCCTGCTCGGCTTCCAGCATACCGCCGGGCTGTTCTCCAATATCCTTTGGACGAAATTCTTTGCCGTGGTGTTCCTCGCCTTGTCCTGTTTGGGGACAAAGGGTGTGAAAGAGCAAAAGATAACGTGGCGCAAGATTATTCTTTCCGGTGTAGCCGGCTTGTTGCTGTACTTTTTCAACTGGTGGCTGCTCGCACTCCCGTTGCCGTTATCGGCAAACACGGTGTTCTACATCGCCACCCTCACAGCCGGATATATCCTGTTGCTTATGGCAGGACTGTGGATGTCCCGCTTGCTCAAAACCAACCTGCTCGAAGACGTGTTCAATCTGGAAAACGAGAGCTTTATGCAGGAGGTCGAACTCAAAGAGAACGAGTATTCCGTCAATCTCCGCACCCGCTTCTGGTTCAGGGGAAAGACGTATGACGGGTGGATTAACCTTGTTAATATTTTTCGTGCGACAATGGTATTGGGAACTCCGGGGAGCGGAAAATCATACGCTATTATCAATCAATACATTAAACAGGTCATTGAAAAAGGTTTTGCCGTATTCCTATACGATTTCAAATACCCGGACTTGTCCGAAATTGCCTACAATCATTTACTTACACATTTGGACGGTTACAAGGTCAAACCGAAATTCTACGTGATAAATTTCGACGATCCGGCGGGCAGCCACCGGTGTAATCCCATCCATCCCGATTTTATGACGGACATTTCCGATGCGTATGAAAGTGCGCACACGATTATGTTAAATTTGAACCGCACGTGGATCAGCAAGCAGGGTGATTTTTTCGTGGAATCCCCGATCATCCTGCTGGCGGCAATCATCTGGTTTTTGAAGCTGTTCAAAGGGGGAAGGTATTGCACCTTCCCCCATGCCATCGAGTTCCTGAACCGGAAGTATGCCGATATTTTCCCCATCCTGACAAGTTACCCCGAACTGGAGAACTATCTTTCCCCGTTCATGGACGCTTGGGAATCCTCTGCGGTCGAGCAGTTGCAGGGGCAGATAGCCAGTGCCAAAATTCCGCTTTCCCGCATGATTTCCCCGGCTCTCTATTGGGTAATGACGGCGGATGATTTCACCCTCGACATCAACAACCCCGAAGAACCGAAAGTGTTGGTTGTCGGCAACAATCCCGACAGGCAAGGCATTTACGGTGCGGCTCTCGGTCTGTATAACTCCCGTATCGTGAAGTTAATCAACAAGAAGAAACGGCTCAAATCCGCCGTTATCATAGACGAGTTACCCACCATTTACATGCGTGGGCTGGATAACCTGATTGCCACCGCCCGAAGCAACAAGGTAGCCGTCATGCTCGGCTTTCAGGATTTCAGCCAGTTGAAGCGTGACTACGGCGACAAGGAAAGCGCCGTGATCTGCAATACGGTCGGCAACGTCTTCGCCGGGCAGGTCGTCGCCGAAACCGCCAAAACCTTGTCGGAGCGTTTCGGAAAGGTATTGCAGAAACGGCAGAACATGACGATCAACCGGGGCGATACGTCCGTTTCCATCAATACCCAGATGGACAGCCTTATCCCGGCTTCCAAAATCAGTAATTTGACACAGGGAATGTTTGTCGGTGCGGTGGCGGACAACTTCGACGAGCGCATCGAGCAGAAGATTTTCCACGCCGAGATTGTAGTGGATAACGAGCAGGTCAAACGGGAAACCGCCCGCTACGTGAAGATACCGCAGATTATCGACTTCACCGACAAGGACGGCAACGACACCATGCAGCAACAGATTGAACAGAACTACTACCGCATCAAGAACGAGGTCAAGCAGATTGTCGCCGATGAAATCGGGCGCATCAAGGCTGATCCCGAACTATCGCACCTGATTAAGAACGTGTGAGATATGAAAGGCGGCTGTTCAGACGGTAATGTTCCGTTCCGGACAGACGTTCCGTATTTTCTGTATATACATTGCCAAAACAGCCGGCAGGAGCGAAAGAGATAAACCCTAATTTTACCTTGCGGCTGCACTTTTACCCAAAAGGATTTCGCAGAATGGACGTAAAAATCGTTTTTGTCCATAGAAAAGTAAAAAAAATGCTTGATTATTTGCGGAAATAACATAATTTTGTCCATCCTTTATTTGGGGATGATATTTTTTATTGGTAATTTTAGGCGTTTGGCTGATTTTAGTGTTAGAGAAAAGTCGAAAAAGTATCTATTGAACACTGCGAAACAGTTACGCGCCCTTCCGTATATATCTGCGGGGGGCGTTTCCTGTTTGTGTTCAAGGGCTTCGACTCCCTCTCTAACAATAGGAATGCCCTACCGCTTTTTTATTGTTTCACCTAAAATAAATTCTAAAATGGATAAACATCTTATCGGGGAAAACGCAGGTATATTATGGCGGTTGTTAAGTACGGACCCACAACGCAGATGGGAGTTTTCAGAAATAATAAGTATAACAGGCTTCGATGCCGTTGAATTAGCCTGTGCCATTGGTTGGTTGGCTCGTGAGGATAAAATCCAACTTGAATTGGAACACCACAAAAGCAAAGATAAAAAAGGGTGCATCTATCTTATTTTGAATGTTTACTTTTAAAACAAGTCTTTGAATAAACTTTCAGTAAGGTGTTTCATATTTTTTATAAAGGTCAGATTTCACGATACTACCTTTATAATCCCCCCATGTATATAACTTTGAATAGCTTGAATTATGGTTTCTCGTGTTGCAAATGTAATCCGTTTGCGGTATGCTTGTATTATTGGGTGAACTAATTTACAAGCCTATTGTATGAAACAATACGAGAAATAAGCGAATGGGTGCAGGCGTGCCCTCATGTATAGCCTTGACATGCCGGTTCCCTTGTGCGACAAACCTACCACCCCGGCGACAACTGACGACAGCCCACCCGAAACTTGCTAATTATCAATATTTTCCCCTCTATATTTACGTCCGGTTTCCACCGAAGCCACTAATATTCACCATTAAAATTTAAGTTTATGGACGAAAGACCGGACAACAGCCAGCAGTTGATGGACATCCTTCTTGTCATGGATAAGGAAGAAAAGACCATCCAAGCCGTCAGCGGAGTGCAGGACGGCAAGTTACAAACCAAGAACCCGTTGGAGGACAACAACGACCTTCTCCGGGTGGATCGCCACGGCGATATGTTCTCCAACTTCTTTTCCAACCTCTGGAACCAGTTGAAAGACCCCACCCGTTTCCATTTCTTCCGTGTGCCGGAGGAAGACATCAAACGGGTAGCCGAAGATTTCAAGCAGACCGCACAGAACCCTACGCCGGAAGGACAGGCACGGATGGCACAGTACGAGGTACAGCCGCCGCAGCAGACGCAGCAACAGGCACAGCCAGCCGCCGGAAAGCAACAGACCGATGCACCGCAACAGCAACCACAATCGCAGGAACAGCAACCACAACCGCAGTACAAGTACGACGTGAACAAGATCGACTGGGAAACCGCCGCGTCCATCGGCATCAAAAGGGAACAGCTTGAACGGAACGGTATGCTCGACCAGATGCTCCGGGGCTTCCAGACCGACAAGACCGCCCGTGTGTATTTCAACCTCGGCTCTCTTTCCCACAGCAACGACAGCCAGCTTTCCTTGCGTGAATCTCCCGACGGCAGGCTGATTGTTTGCAGCCACGGCATTCTCGACCTTGACAAGATACAGAAGCAGTTTTTCGGGTACGAACTTTCCGACAAGGATATGACCGCCGTCAAGATGTCCGGCAATGTCGGGCATCCCGCCGAGGTTACCAACCGGGCGGGTGAGCAAGTCCCGTCCCTTATCAGCCGTAACCAGAAAACGAACGAACTGGTGTCCTTCCCGTTGGACAAGGTGCGCATACCGACCGAAAAGAACGGACACCCCTTCACACCCGACGAAACGAAACGTTTAGCCAATGGCGAAGCCGTAGTCTGTAAATTCCAGACCAGGCCCAAAGAGGGACAACAGCCCAAAACCTACGAAGCCCCCGTCCAGTTCAGCGCGGCCAAGATGCAGCTTGAACTACTCTTCGGCGAACGGGCTAAACTGGCGATGGACGCACACCGGGAGTTGCAGAAGCAGACCGCCAACCAGGAAGTCCCCAAGAACTTCCGCAAGCAGGAACTCACCGAAAAGTCACAGCTTGAACTCTCCGGCGGCGGAACAGTTAAAATTTCCGGTCTGGTGGATAAAAAAGGTAAAGCCTACCACGGTTATATCACTTGGCAGCCCGGACAGAAAACGCCCGATTTCATGTTCCCGAAGGATTACAAGGCCGCACTCGAAGAGGGGCGTGTCAAACCCGCCGTCGAGAACGAGGTACAGGTGGCAGTCAATTCCGAGGGAAAAACCACCGAAGCCACCAAAAACCTCAAAGAAGCCTTGCAGTCCGCCCAGACCAAACCCACCGGGGAACAGCAGGAACAGCAGAAAGACCGCAGGCAGGAGCGGAAAGAGGACAAGCAGCAAGAGCAGAAGCAGGACAAGGAGCAGAAGCCCGACAAACCCAAGCGCACCCGTGGCGTCCGCCGCTGACACTCTTTTCCATCCAACAACCATTCAGGTGTCCCGTCCCCAAATGACGGGACGCTTTTTGTCAAACCGTAAAAAAATAATAAAATATGATTACAGTAATAATCACCGAGAAGCCTTCCGTGGCGAAGGATATAGCAAACGTATTGGGAGTTCGTGAACGTCACGACGGCTACCTCTCAGGCAACGGCTACCTCGTTACCTGGGCGTTCGGCCATCTTATCCAGTTGGCAATGCCCGAAGCCTACGGCTATACGGGCTTCCGCCGGGAAAACCTGCCTATTCTGCCGCAAGAGTTTAAGTTCATTCCCCGGCAGATACGGGAAGGAAAAGAATACAAGTCCGACCCCGGCGTACTCAAACAGCTAAACGTGATCCGGGAAGTTTTTGAGCAGTCCGACCGCATCATCGTAGCCACTGACGCCGGAAGGGAAGGCGAAGCGATCCACCGATATATTTACAACTACCTCGGTTGTACCAAACCTTGCCTTCGTTTGTGGATTTCCTCGCTGACCGACCGTGCCATCCGTCAAGGGCTGGAAAACCTCAAACCCGGCAGCGATTACGATAACCTCTACCGTGCCGCCCAAGCCCGTGCCATCGCAGATTGGGAAATCGGACTAAATGCCACGCAAGCACTCTCCATCGCCGCCGGACAAGGTATCTACTCCCTCGGACGGGTGCAGACACCCACCTTGATGATGATTTGTTCCCGTTACTTGGAGAACAAGGATTTCAAGCCGCAGACCTATTACCAGATCCGGGTAACGGCGGAAAAGGACGGCACGCCCTTCTCCGCCTTGTCCGAATACAAGTACGAAACCCTTCCGGCGGTCAATACCGCCCTTAGTGCCGTAACTGCTATAGGAACGGTCACGGTTGCCGACGTGCAGCGCAAGGAGGTAAACCAGGAGCCGCCGTTATTGTACGACCTTACCGCCTTGCAGAAAGAGGCGAACGGCAAACTCGGCTTTTCAGCCGACAAGACACTCAACATCGCACAATCGCTATACGAGAGACACAAGGTTTTAAGCTACCCCCGTACCGGTTCCCGTTATATCTCCGATGATGTCTTCGACGAAATCCCGTCCCGCATCGCCTTGCTGGAACAATACCCGGCTTTCGCCGCCTGTGCCGCCACCCTGAAAGGGGCAACGCTTAACCGCCGCAGCGTGGACGGTGGAAAAATCACCGATCACCATGCGCTCATTATCACCGAATGCCTGCCCGGCACACTTTCCGACGACGAACGCAAGGTTTACGATATGGTCGTCGCACGCCTGCTCGAATCCTTCTCCGCCCGTTGCATAAAAGACGTTACAACGGTTCGTTTCACCGCAGGTAACAGCGACTTTACCACGAAAGGGACAGTTGTCAAGTCCGCCGGATGGCGTGCCGTCCGTGGCGAGAAGGACGAAGGGGACGAAGCCGCCGCCCTTCCCGTTTTGCAGCCCGGCGAAACCTTCCCCCTCGAATCCGCCGAACCGTTGGAGAAACAGACCAAACCCAAGCCCCTGCATACCGAAGGCAGCCTGCTTTCGGCAATGGAGAGCTGTGGCAGGAATCTGGACGAAGCCGAACTCCGGGACAGCCTGAAAGACATAGGCATCGGCACGCCCGCCACCCGTGCGTCCATTATCGAAACCTTGTTCTCACGTGACTACGTGCGCCGGGAGAACAAGAACCTCGTACCTACCGCAAAGGGACTGGCGGTGTACAACATAGTCAGGGACAAGAAGATTGCCGATGTCGAAATGACCGGGCAGTGGGAAAACGCCCTCGCCCGTATCGAGACGGGCGAGATGGACGCCGACACTTTCCGCAAGGGTATCGGGGTCTATGCCGCCCAGATGACCGGCGAGCTTTTACAAGTGCAGATGTCCACCCCGGACGGCGAACGAATCCCTTGCCCCAAATGCCGGTCGGGGCGCATCCTTTTCTACCCGAAAGTCGCCAAGTGCAGCAACGTCGATTGTTCCCTTACCGTATTTCGCGGCAAGGGGGAAAAGACGCTTACCGACAGCCAGATAACCGACCTTGTTACCAAAGGCAAAACATCCCTTATCAAAGGTTTCAGGAGCAAGGACGGTAAACCCTTCGATGCGCACGTCACCTTTGACAAGGATTTCCGCACCGTGTACGAGTTTCCGCCCAAACCCAAAGGAAAGGGAGGTAAACGATGAACGGCTGGTTATCCGTGGAAGAAGCCGCCCGCCTTTGCGGAACGGACGTGCAGCGCATCACCCTCTGGATGGACGGCAACCACATCGCTTTTGCCCGTTTCGATACCGTCCTGATGATTGACTCTATTTCCCTTTTCGCCCTCTTTGAGCGCAACCGGGTAGACACCATCTACGACGATGCGCAACAGCGCAAGAAAAGGGGCAGGCCGGGCAAGCACAGCGAGCTACTGAATACCCCGCTGGACAGGCTCGGCTTCTCGCACCGGGTCATCAAGGCTTGCCGGGAACTTGGCTTTTTCACCACCGAACACTTGCTCATGCACCTGAAAAGGTATCGCCTTACCCGTCTGTACTGCGTCCGCAACTTCGGTGCACAGTCCGGTACTGAAATTCTCCGCTGGCTTCACCGGAACGAACTCATAGACGACGGAAGCCCACGGGATTTTCAGGTTTTATTCCCGTAATCCCGTTATTATCATTATATTTGCCAGTCGGTCACTCACAAAAGCTATTTCGCTTTTTCATGACCGGGTGGCGGGTGTCTGGGAAGAGAAAACCCTTACACCTTTAACCAACCCATAAAAATAATACAATATGAATTTTGAACAATTAGCGACAATTATAACCAGTACGCACCAGCAATTACAACAAAGTGCGGTCAAGGCGGTAAACCAATACCAAACAGTACGTAATTGGTTAATGGGATTTTATATCGTGGAGTTTGAGCAGAATGGTGAAGACCGGGCGCAATATGGTGAAGAACTTTTAAAGAAACTGGAACAAAAGGTAAATCAAAAGGGACTGAACGTTACCCTATTCCAACGTTCAAGAATGTTTTACGGGACATACCCCCGGTTTTGTACCCTGATTGAAAAAATGTTCACTTCCTCAATTTATGCATCAGCGATGCATAAATTGGACGGCAACTCAAATTCTCCAATTTATGCATCACTGATGCATAAATTACAAATAACAGATAATCAATCTGATAGCAGGGACGAAATAGAACCGATTAAACTGATAAACTCTATCTCTTTTACTCATTTTATCGAACTGATGAAGATAGACAATCCCGTCAAACGTATGTATTACGAGATGCTGACTATCCAGACCGGGCTTTCCGTCCGGGAACTCAAACGGCAAATAGGAGCGTTAAGTTACGAACGTGTCGGCTTGTCCGGTAATATGGAATATGCGCTGGAAACTATCCGGCAAAAGATACATCCGCAGACCGTAACCGATGCAGTCAAGGACGATTATTTCTTTGAGTTCCTGAATATCCCACAGCAACGGGCATCACTGCTTAAAGAGAACGAACTCGAAACCCGGTTGCTCGACCATTTGCGGGATTTTATCGTCGAGCTTGGGAATGGCTTTTGCTTTGAAGCCAGACAAAAGCGCATCCTGATCGGTGACGAGTATTTTTTCATTGATATGGTCTTTTACCACCGTATTCTTAAGGCTCATATTTTGCTGGAAGTCAAAATTTCTCCATTCAACCACGCCCACATATCGCAGCTATATTCCTACCTGAACTACTACAAAGCCGAAGTAATGGAACCGGACGATAACCCGCCTGTCGGTATTTTGTTGGTAACGGACAAGAACGACGCACTGGTGCAATACACCACCGCCGGACTGGACGAGCAGATATTTGTTTCCAAATACAAGCTCCAACTCCCGACCGAACAGCAACTCAAAGACTTGATCCTGAAAACCATCCGGCAATAACAGTAAAAGCGCAACAGGTTGTTGCGCTTTTGTTTTTCCAATTTGGCAACCGCCAGTTGCCAAATTACGAAACAGCCTGTTTCGTAATTGCTTTCCGTGTGTAGTAACCGTCTCCCTCCATCACTTCTTCTTCCTCTCCGCCACCGCATCGAACCGGTTACGGATGAACTCCTGCACGTCCTTCACCCGGTAGAACACCTTCCCGCTGATCGTGAAGTAGGGCAGCGCACCGATGGCGCGATACCGTTGCAGCGTGCGGATGCCTACTTTCAGTAGCAGGCACAAGTCCTGATTATCCAGCAGTTCCTCGCCGTCCAGCGTGCCGTTCTTTTTCAGCACCCGTTCCAGCAGCTTTTCCGAACGGTCGAACCGCTCCATGATCCGCAGCATCCAGCCCTCAAACTCTTCCCGGTCGGTGTACATAGCAATCCCCTTCCTTTTCGATGATCTCTTTCTCACGCATATAGCGGATATACCCCTTTGCCGTGCGTTCCTTCACCTCCAGCATTTCCTGTATCAGTTCGCACAGTTCGATGTAGCCGTACTTCTCCTGCCGGGTGAACGCCTCCCGTGCCATTTCCGCCAGTTCCTTCTCCTTGCGTTTCTCCTTCTCGGCTCTCGGTTTCTCGCCCACGTACACGGGCATCCCGGCTTGTTTGTCCCACTTGAATTGCATCAGGGGAATATCCAGCGGGCTGCCGTCACGCACTTTCAACGCTTTCACCACCGATATTTCCGGGTTCTCGTCCTTCTCTATCGAAAGGATAGCCGCCGACTTGCGCTGCAACTCGCTGCCCAGGTGTCCCCGCAGTTTCAGCCCGTTCGGGACGAAATGCACCACGGCGGCGATGCACGTGCGGTAAATCCCCGCCAACCGGTAAATCTCGTCTACGAGCGCCACGCTTTCCCCCTCGTCGTTGGCGCAGCGTATCAAGTCCGCCACCCCGTCGATCACCACCAGATGGATGCCCCCGTGCAGGTAATGGTACTTGTCCATGCTCTGCATGATGGCCGTCAGCCGTTCGCTTCTTGACATACCCGTCAGGCAATACACGTGCAGGTAGGGCGGCATCTTCTCCCGCCCGGCACGCCGCAGCAACCGCCCCGTGTTCTTGTACAGTTGTTGTTCGCTCTGCTCCGTGTCATACAGCAGTACCGCACGCCCTTTGCGGTTCGGTTCCACCCGTACCCCCAGCAGGTCGGCATCCGTCCCCGTTTCCTGTATCGCCCCGGCTACCAGCGCGGCCGTGTAGTTGCTTTTTCCCGTGCCTTCGCCGCCCGTGATACAGAGTATATTTTCTTCCGAGCCGAGCGGTACGTCCCCGGCGGTCACGATGGCAACCGCCCGCTGTGGCGGATGGTCGTAGTCGATCTCGCAGGATTTCAGCACCGCCATCGTGTCACCGTACAGGCTGTCCAGCAGTTTGAGGAACAGCCTTACGAACTCGTCCCGTGTCCGCCCGGCTTTGAAGTAGTCCGACACGTCCTTGTCCGTCTTTTCTCCCGTCAGGGGTAGCACCAGCCTTTTCACCCCGTACTCCGTCAGTTGTCGCCGGTGCTTCTCGGAGCTTTCCAGCCCCGTCTTGTCCACGTCGTACAACAGCACGATGTGTTTGAACCGGTACACCAGCTTGCGGATGATTTTCGTAGGTATCACCGACGTTTCCGAGTTGAAACAGATGGCGTGGAAACCGTGCGCCGCCAGCGTCAGCACGTCTTTTTCTCCGCCCGTCAGGAACAGCGTGTCGCCTTTGGGCGGCAGTTCTTCCAGCCCGAAACAATAGTTCTCGCCCGTATGACCGCCATAGACAAAACGGATTTCCGATTTCGGGCGGTAAATCTTCACCCCCCATTTACCCATATATCCGAATACCGGTTCCACGGGCGTGGACGTGAAGCCGAACGCTTTCCCTTCCGCCGTTTCGCTCCGGTATTCCTTTAGCGATACCGCCCCGTAGCGGTTCAGTACTTCTTCCGTAATCCCGTATGCCGTCCAGTATTCCAGTTCCTTCTCCGTGAACGCCTGCTGCACCGTCCGGTACGGACGTGGCTTGCGTTCCGGTTCCGTCGCCTGTCCTTCCGTCCCGGTCGGCTCCGTCTCCCCGTTTTCTTCCACCGCCGGGACAATCCGTATCTTTGCCCGGCGTTCCGGCGTCACGTCGGACGGCGGTTCTTCACCGACACCCAGGCACAGTTCCCGGTCTATCGTTTCCAGCACTTCCACGAAGTCGGCGGCGTTCTTGCAGTCCAGCCCCTTGATCTTCGCCACGAGGAAGAAACAGTCCCCCGAAAAGTCCCCGTTCCCGAAGTCCTTCATCCTGTACGTCCCGCTTCGGCGGTCATAGTACACGTTACACGACGCCTTGCTGTCCTCGTACAGCGGGTTCAGGAAATTCCTGCCTACCCGCCATTTCACGGGCAGGTAGTGGCGGAACACGTCCAGCCCGTTACTCGTTCGTGCCAGTATTTCCTCTTTTCTTACCATACAGCTTGTTTTTCCGTTTATGCAAAGGGTGTTGTTCCGCCATCCGGTCAATCAGCGTGTCGGGAGTCTCACGCATCCAGCGTTCCCGGAACTGCTCCACGTCCGTGCGGCGGTAGCGAATCTTCTTGCCGCAGATGGAGAACGGGAGAATCCGGTTCGTGCGGTAGCGTTGCAGCGTTCGGGGGCTGATTTCGAGATATTCGCACACCTGCGCGTTCTGCATCCACTTGTCCGCTTTCCGGCGGTCTTTTTCTTCCTGTCCCTGTTGGTCTTCCCTTTGCCGGGACGCTTCCACGTATGCCATTATCCCGTCTAACTTTTCTGTCAGGGCGGCAAAGGCTTTGCTCTCGATCGTTATCACTTCCATAAATTGTTTATTTTTAATTGTTTGCCGCAAATGTCCGGGTATTCGACGGTTTTTCTTGTCAGGTTCGTATCAGGCTGGCAAAGATTTTTTTCGGGCACAAAAAAGCCGTCCGAAGGTCATTTCCTAACCTTTGGACGGCTTTTTACCGCTCGTATCCCTTGCTCCCCGGTAGTTTGTCAGCTTGCTGCCACCTTGATAAGACGGTTTCCGGTTTACAGTGTTTTATCGTCCGTCTCGTCCATCCGTTTTTGAATTTTCTCCTTCATGTAATCCAGATAGACCGTCCGGCTGTTCTTCCGTTCCCTCATGTTGATAAACAGGCGGTACACGTCTCCCAAATCTATGTGGAACACGATTTCAAACAGGTTCGCCAGTTCGATAATGCCTATCTGCCCGTTGTCGATGCTTCCGGCGGCATGGATGGCGTAAATCAGTTCCACCGCCGCCGTTTTCTTGTCCGTCCAGCGGTGTTCCGCCAGCAGGGACGGGAGTTGCGTCTCCCCGGTTTCCTGCGTGAGCGCGCGCCTCCGGGTAGTCAGGAAGGCGTACAGCATTTCCATGGCGATAATCCGGGCGACAAGGTAGTCATACCCCGTCGAGAACTCCGGATCATCGTCTTGGTGGCATATATCTATATCGACTGTATTCCCCTGCTTCCCGCGCAGGAAAAAATACCTGTCCATATAGGTGGCTCCGCTACGGTAATACTGGAAAAACGCCACGTGGCAGTCGAAGAACAGCTTTTGCTTCTCCTGCCATTTCTCATAATAGCCGTCCAGTTCGTCCTCTCCGATGGGACGCTGGCTCTCGATACGCAGTATCTCGTGAAAATAGATCAGCCGTCCGAGCAAGGCAGGTTTCTTATACTTGAAGAAATCAATTTCTTCCGTCTCGTCACAGAAAGGGACGGTTTGCACATGCGCTTTCAGGCCGGTTAATTGTTCTTTCAGGAAAACGATGATCGCCTTGCAATCCTCTATGATATGCTTTCCGTTCAGGTCGATGGCGGACACCCGTCTGTCCGTTTCCCGCTTCATTTCTTGGTACTTGTTCTGCATCCGAATTCTTTTTTATTGGTTTAGGGCGCAAAGTTACAAACACTTATTACAAAGGCCTTTACAATATATTGGCATAAATTTACAGATAGTGATAGCATCCGTTTTATTCATGGGTATCCCTTTTCACGAGCCTGTTTCTAAGATTGCTCGGCGTATCTCCCAGGTATTGTTTGCAGAAGTTACAGAAATGTGCCGGGGAAGAAAACCTGAACTCGTCGATAATGTCCGCAAAGGGTATATATCCCTGCGACAGCCTGTATCTGATATGCTCCGAACGTTTCATCATCAGCCATTTGTAAGGCGACATTCCGAACTCTTTCTTGAATATCCGCCGGAAGTTATGCAGCCCGTAGCCGCACATTTCCGCCAGTTTGTCCGTAAACTCCGCTTTGCGGTAATGCGTCAGCACAAGGCTTCGGAAGGGCACTTGCTCGTTCGTCATCGGCTGGAAGAACGAGAGGAGTTCCGCCGCGTCGAAGTAGCGGGTGAATACCCAGATAAGTTCCTTATGTTTCAGATGCCACAGGTCAGGGTCGTGCGTCCCGTCCGTGACAAACGAGACGATGCCGCCCATCAGGTTTTGCAGGGCATGGGGGGCGGAGAGCTTGCAGCAATAGATTTTATTGTCGATGTGACGGTTGGAATAGAGGTAAGAGAAGATGCACTGCCCGGAGTGGCAGACCGTGTTGTTGAACCGGTGGACGATGAATGTCGTGTCGCTTAGCGCCACACCGCTCCATTCGCTCGTCCGGGGTACGAACATGACTTCTCCGGCACACAGGATTTCATCGTAGAACAGGGTGCTGGTAATCCGCACGTGCCCCGACTGGCAGAATATCAGGTAGTTGCTGTTCCTGTCGTCGCTGTGTAGCGTGACTCCTGCCGGATAGCTTTTCACTTCAAAGTGGCAGTCGGTGGGAATTTCGTTGCATAACGGTGGCTTTTGCCTGCTCGGATGGGGCATGGATAACTATTTTTTTCTTATCCCCGCCTTAAATATAAGTATCTATTCCCAGCCGGGAAGCGATTTCGGGATTGTCGGAAAGGATGAAAGCGCCTTCGGAGCGGATTACATTCGGTTTTATCCCGACTTCCATGTCGGCGGGGAATAGCATATCGGAGAGTTCGAGCAGGATGCGCCTGCTTTTCCCTTCGCCGATAAATTCGGGGATGCGCTTGCGGGGAATTTCATCGACAATGACAAGCATGTCGTGTCTCTTGATGCCGGAACCCAATACAAATGTTTCACCCATGATTGCTTTCCCTAATCCCGGAAGGTTTTCACATTTCACTGTTTTAACTACGTGTTGCAGGCGCACGGGTAGCCCTATCATGGACGAGAGGGTTTCGGTTATTTTACTTTCGTCCCCGCGTATCGCGTGGATAACAGGGAGAAGGCGCAAAAACAAGGCGGACTGTTCCGGCGTTAGCAAGCTGGTAAAAGACTGGTAGGAAGCGAATACGTTCATCAGGATATGATTGTTGTCCGTTCCGCATTCCGGCAGTTGGGGGTGTGCCTGCGTCTGTTCTTCCGCAGTTAGTTGTTTATTTTCCATAAGTCTCAAACGTTTTAAGTATGAATGAAATCGTTTTTTATTCTGTCTCTTCTTCTGTCTTTTCTTTCATGTTCAGCAACGCATAATCATCCCCTATCAACTCGCAGTATCTCGGCAACGCATACCGTTCGGTCAATTCCACATTGAGACTAACACGCGCCAGAATGACTTCCGCCTCGCTGAACAACTCGTCGGTAAGCGTGTCTTTTGTTTCCGGGACAAGTTGTTGCAGATTGTCGGCAGACCGGCAATAGGCATACCATTCGCTTGTTTCCCTGTGAAAGAACAAGTGTATTTGATTGGTGTTTTCCACCTCGTTCCTGAGTACGGTTTCTAAAAAATCAAGTTGTGTCATGGTACTATTATTTTATCATATATTATAATGGTTTGTCTGAAATGTGGTAAGTTATTATCCTACCCATTTTCCATACCGTACCTTCGGGGATGGTGGCATGGAAGGTCAGTTCGCCGGAAGTTTCACCGTTACGGAAGCTGATTATAATCTCCCCGCTGTCCCCGATTTCCTGCGGTATCATCAGAAAAGCGTCCCCGGTTGCGATGGATGTTGCCGTGGAAGTTACGGCAGAAGTCGCTGTATAGGTCGCCGTGTAGCTTTCCTTGCCGCAGGGGTCTTTCCATCCTCCGTTTTCACCGGATGGCTTATATTTACCGCACGGGCACAGCCGATAAGTGGCTTCATTGTCTATCCCTTTGATTTGGATTTGTTTGATTTCTCCGGGCAGGCCACTATCGTCCGTGGTGAATTTTATGCTTGTCAGGATATGTTGGAACGGCAGGGAGAAGGGCAGGTTGTAGTCGCCGGGCAGTTCACCGGAGATAGCGACCATGACATCCTGCTGGGCGGTAACTTCGGGTGGAACCGTATAATGTAATCCGGGCATATTCCCGAAGATAATATCCCTGTCGAACATGATGTTTTCGGTATCATAGGGCGCATAGGCGGTGAAACGGATGTTCCGGTTCGCACCGGGCCAATAGTAAATGCCGTCGGGGAAATACATGCCTTCTTTTTGTTTCTTCACTTTGACATTATTCAGATAACCGGGTTGGTGCGAGCTGTCCCATTTTTCATGTATGTTGTAGACATGGGCGTATATTCCGAATACCTGAATGTTGCCTGCGGCGGGAGCGGATTTGTCTTCCCAGTCGCTCACAGTGGGATGCAGGTAGAGGCATTCCGGGGTCTGGTCGCATTGCAGGACGAGCACATCCTTGTTTACGGACGGGGATTGTTTCCAACCGCCCACCGCCGTTGCCGAAGGTAAGGCTCCGGGAGCGCTTTGCGGAACTTGTTGCGTCACACGAACGTCAAAGCTGATGCGGTTGTCCACATCATCGGCGTTAGTATCATCCGTACAGGAGATGACGGGTAAGAATACAAGTGTTAGCAATAAGGACGTACAAAGCCCTGATAGAGAAGATAGAGAATGGATGTCGTTTTTAATTTCCATAAATTCGTAACTTGTTTGTTTCATTAAGTTGTGCCTTCTGCACGGATACCGGTTATCAGGATCGGGCGCCGGGATATTATATCGCCGGGTCGGGCGTTTCACCGCCGCCGATGATGTCCGGGCGGTCATCTTCGGTGTCGGCAGGCTTTCTGCCCCATTCTTCCCAGAAGATGTCGTCGTTTATAAGGGAACGGGTCGTCACCTGGTTGTTGGCGGTGCGGCGCGTTTCGGGGAGGAAGCGGACACGGACGCCGGTAATTTGGCGGGCGGTCACTTCGTCGGCGGAATCCATGCCGTTGCCGGTGGAGACGGCAGTGTAGTAGAATGTGCCGAGCCCGTCGAGTTTCACCGTGCGACCGTTTGCCATGAACCCGGAGAGTACACCGCCGAGCGATTTAAGTACGGCGAACGTGTCGGCAGGGCTGACGGTGGACTCGATGGCGAGTTGTTTGGCTACTTCGTCCGTGGTGACGGGCTTGCCTACCGTGATGGATTGCGGATGCCATTTTCCGTCAATTATCTGTTTTACTTTCTTAAAGAATGCCATAATATAAATGTTTTTATTTTCTTTCGTTGCGCTCCGGGGGAGGTGTCCTACCTAAGTGTCGGGGTTAGCCTACCTAAGTGTCGGGCTAAGGGTATCTAAGTGTCGGACTTAGCCTGACCCGTCTTAGGACTGTTCCCGGCAGAGGGCAACAGAAAGAAAAGGTGAATGAATTATGTTGAAAAATATCATATACTTACTCTGGTAACTCTGGTTCTTTTCTGGTGATGTAGTAGGTATTAATTACACTCTGTTCCCATATATCATCTCTAAATTTACCTGTAAGAACTTCTCCGGAGGTAAGTTTAATTTCAATTACTCCACCTTCACTCGGAACCTGTGGCATTACCATAAAAGTCGCAACCCATATTGACTCTTCGCCATTAGGGGTATCGAATTTATCATAACCAAATTTACTCGAAAGAGTGATTAAATCTGTATAAGCAGGAATCCAAAGGGACTTCTTGTTGTTAATTATGTAACGTCCGCTTCCGACTATCTGCGTAATCTTAACACTGTCAAGCAGCTCAGGTGACATGCCATCACCTGCGACAAATCTCACTGCCGTAAGGATATGTTCAAATTTAAATTCAAACGGCTGGTTGTAGTCTCCGGGCTGTTCGTCGGAAAGAGAATACATCACATCTGTCTGCTTTTCGGCATCTTCGGGAGTTTTATACTTTATATTATACGTATTGTTTTCATCAAACGTAACACCATCCGCTTTATAAGGCGCATAAGCAAGCATACGAATATTCCAACCCTTACCGGGCCAGTAAATAGTATAATCCGATGTCCAGACATTCTCCCCCCGGTCCTTTATCTCTATATCATCCAGATAATTGGGTAATCGATCCGGGTCTGGGTCTGTTCCCCGGTATATACGGGCGAGTAATCCGAATGAAGGGTAAAACTGAGACTTATCCCTGACTATTTTGCCACGGGTTAAAACTTGCTGTTGCGAACCGGGAAACACATCTTCCCAATCGCTGACTATCCGGCTCATGTAAAGACGTTCCAAAGTTTTTTTGCCTCGCAGCGTAAGGGTTTGTTCGGGAATGGCGTTCGCCGCGCGAGTCCCGTCTTCGGGGGCGGAGTTGGCGGTGTTCCACCCCGGCCCTGGCGTGTTCCATTTTATCCCGGTTGTTACCTCGAAATTCATAGGTTCCCCGTGTTCGTCACCCGTAGTATTCTCCATTTCATCGCCCGTGCAGGACACGGCGATGAACGCAAGGGCGCAAAGCCCCCAAACTGAACATATAACCTTTCTTGTTTTCATGCCTTTTGTTCTTTTTTTGTGGATAGCAACGGTACTATCCCTATTAGTAGCCGGGAGGGGACATTCAACCCCACCCGGCTTGTTGGGTCCGGCTTACGAATGTGATTTACATTCGTAATGCCGGAAAATGATTAGGGATTTACAGGACCCATTGGAATGTCTGCCGGTTCATCCGCCCATTCCATAACGTCAATATTAAGTTTGATAGGACCGCCAAGGATAGGCTCGCCGGGTTTTTTTCCAGGGTCATCCGGGTCCGGGTCTTCGGGGTCTATCTGACCGCCACCTTTGAATTCCAGCGTATAGATGTATTTGTAGCCCGGTAACCATTTAGTATTGGCGGGAATAGGTACGGCAGCATAGCCGAATTCTCCATCTTTTACAGGGAACAACTGTATAGTAGGGCTACCGGCTACACCGGGCTTGACTACATTCAATATGCGGCAATACACTGACAGGTAAGCACCATCGGGTTGTTCACCACCACTCCAACTTGTCAGTTCTTGCGGAATAAGCATGGCGTTATATTCACCGAACATAAGAGGTGTCGCAGCATCGCCCAGCACCACGGGAGCAGTTTTCTTCTCGAGAACGTAGTAGCTGACAGGAGTTTCAGGAGTAGACCATTTGCCGTCAAGCGAAAAATCACCGCCAGTTATGACCGTGGGAAATGTAAAGGTCGAGGTGGATGGGATATGGCCAATTTTGTAGCCTGCCGCTTCGACTTGTATAGAAGAATTTCCGGGACATTTGGCACGTACCTCAATCTGGGCAAGGGCGTGCTTGAAGTTCATGTCTACGCCGGGGCCCTCATTAACGGATTTAGTACCATTGTTGTAAGCAATCACCACGTCTTTCTGTTGTGCAACATCTTTATTAGGAGTAAAGTCCACGATTTGTTGGGTTGTGGCATCAATAGTGGCGCCAAGGTCTTCTGGGGAATAGGCATAGAAGTCCACCGGTTTATCGTTGGGCCAATAGCGGACGTAGGGCGATGTCCAAGTATTTCCAGCGTCTACCGAGGTGTAATTATCAGAGAAGTACAACTCTTTACCACTGTTGTCATTTTTGGTGGAAATGGCAGTCACGTTGAACGAACCCATATTCTCAAGAGAAGTCACATTGTGTGCCCAATTTGGATGTGTAGCAGCACGTGTAGACTTGCCAACCGACGCACGGAAATCAATGGCGTTTCCGTTGTTAATGCCCGTAATCTCGTCTTGCGAGCACGACGCAAGGGCAGCCAATGCCGCCACTGCGATAAATAGCAATGTTTTTTGTTTCATAATACAATTGTTTAAAAATTAGTAATTAAATTGACTTATTAGGTGCGGAGTCGTGTCTGAAAACTACTCCGCATTCTTTTTTACATCGGTAATGTGATATGCACATCGTTCCAGTCGTCCACATCGGGGTGGAAGCCATTGCCATTCGTGATAGGCTTCGGCAGGGGCAGTCCGCTAACGATAATATCCACACGGAGCGGGTACTTGGCGGTGCGCACCTGTTTCGTCACATCATAGGTATAAATCCACCCGCTACCGTCAGCCAGCACGGCATAGATAACCAGTTGGTGCGTAGCCAACGAGCATTCGCCAAAGGTGTGAAACTCACCCGTGAGGGTGGAAATACCATCGGAATTGAGTGGAAAGGGAACGATGCACTGTTCGCAACCGGAAGGTTCGCCCAATCCCGGCAGGTAACCGCTCGACATGCCCGACAGTGTTCCGCTCAGACTCTTGGCGTATTGCAGGTTCTCGGCGTTGAGGACGGTGACCGTATAGGTGCAGACCGATTGGCCGGGAGTGAGAACGAAGGTCTGTTCCGTCTCGCTGGCGGCGTGTCCGGCATTGACGGTAAGGGTGAATGCGCCGTCATAGTTCGCCTTGTCGCTCCACACCATTTCGGGAGAGAGCATGACCCGTTCGGTTTCCGTCCCTTCGGCACGGGGAGGTTCACGGGTGGAACGGAAGCCGCCGTCCATCGTTGCCAGCAGGCTGGCTTCACGGGTGTAGACCTCGAACGTCTCGAACTCTCCCACGCCCCGGTACAGGCTCGTCTCGGTGTCGCTGTTCAGGCAGATGGCACGGTATGTACCGGGAGGAAGGGAAATCGTGCCGCCCTTGCAGCCTGCGAACTGGTAGCGCAAAGGCGTACCGCCTTTCTCCGAAAAGAGATAGAGGTCCATGCTTTCGGGCGATGCGTCCGGGGCTTTCTTCCAGTCGAACACTACGTTTACTTTTGCCGTATGCGTGTGGCCGTAGCACAGCTCTTTGTGCTCGCACGAACTGAGCAGGAAAGCCATAACAACCGGTAATAATATATATACCGGTACTAACAGATATATAGGTATACTCTTTTTCATTTTGCGCCTCCTTTCTTTTCATTGTAGTTGCCCCAGCCTATCAGCCATACGAGGGAGATTTCCGCTTTCGTGGGCCCGAACCAGTGGCGTTGCCGGGTTTCTCGCCATACGTAGCAACCCTCGATGGGGTCGTACACCTTGTACTCGCCGCCCAGATAGCCCACGCCGATGCCGAAGTCGAGGTTCAGCCGCCGGGCGATAGGCAGGGAATAGCCGTATTCGATGCCTACGCCGTAACTGAGATAGCTCAGGTAGCCCGTGCCGCCCAACTCGAAGTCGTAGGTCAGCCCTTGCAGGTAAAGCCCGAGGTGATGCCCCGTAAGGGGTTTCGCTGCGGCACGGTTGCCGAAGTATTTGCGCACGTCCAGTTCGCCGCCGTAGTTACGCCAGTAGTTGTGCGCCCGGTCGCTTTTCCACCAGGCATACATCCACGTGCCGCCTATCGCCCATCCACGCCCCAGGTAGAATTCTGCGCCTATGTTCGGCACGAGTGCGGCATCATACAGCAGGTTGGTTTTCGCCGACATGTAAAAGGGGGTGCGTTGCCGGACGACGCTGTAAATCGTATCCGTTTGCCGTATCAGGATGGTATCTCGTACCATCACCGTGTCCCGAAGGATAATCGTGTCCCGTAGGCGTTCCTGTATGGGTTTACGCTTGGGTTGCCGGGTGGCGAAGATAATCCGTGCGTCCGCCCGGCGCAGGTCGGGAAAGAAATGTTCAAGCATATAGTCCCATGCCTTGCCGCCCTGCAACATGCCGAGTCGCCGCTTGCGTCCGTCCACCACCGCACCGCCACGGGAAATCCATTCGGGGGTATTATGGAGGATGTCGAGTACTTCCGTGCGGCAGGGCATGGACGGGTCGGCTTCGGCAAGTTCTGTCAGACCTTGCCAGTCTGTTCCTTTGGGGTTGATTTCGACCGTCGAGTGGTCGCTCATGGGAAGGTATTGCTTGATAAATGCGCAGATTTCGAGGGCGCGGCTTTCGGCAAGTAGCTTATTAAGGTTCGTGCTGCCTTCGGGCGAGGCTCCCGAAGTGACGTGGATACTTTGGACACGGCAGGATTTGTCATGCCGCAGGTTGTCCAGTTCCCGGATAAAGGCTTGCTGATGCGTTCCGTTGCCACGGAACAGGGCATCAGAGGTTGAAACGTTCTGCTGGAAATAGAGAGTCACATTTACAGTGTCTATTCTTTCCGGTTCCGGGTCAGGGTCGGGCTCTGACTCCTGCGCCCTTGCGTGCGCTGCGCACATCGCAAGCAGAAATAATACTAAACCGTGTCTGAAACGTGTATTCATATCTATCGATTTAATTGTTTGACTTCACTTTTTTATCTATCTTTCCTTGCGAGAAATGGACAAAAGTAAAATCAAAAGCATATACCACTGTAAAACAGCGCATTATAGATACGATACTCGCTAAAGCATCGGCTTTTATAGGGAGTTCAATAAAAAAATGGTGAAATATAATGTTTAAAAGTGAAATAAAACGATTGCCATATAAAACAAATGCTTTATCTTTGTGCCATATAAAGCCATGTGCGGCAACAGCTTAGCTGGCTTTGTATCTTTCTCGCAAGGAAAGACAGAAATTGTTTGTATTCCTTTCTCGCAAGGAAAACTACCTACCTCTTTGGGCATGATAGCCTCTGTTTTCTCTTCTGTAGGCTTCAACGCAGGTTTCACAAGTTCTTTTTTCGGCTCATTTTCTTTTTTACCGGCAGCATTTTCAGGGATACTTTCTTTCTTTATTTCCTTGTTTTTCTTTTTTGTCGTTCCCGTCTTTGTCGCTCTTTTTTTTCCGCTTTCTTTTTTACTTTCTTTTTCCGGTCGCAACATCTGGTCGAACATGTCGCTCACTTCCTTGTCTACTTTGGTAACGGATATTTGGGAAAGATAGTAGAGCGTGGTACGGATAGAGGTATGTCCCAGACATTGGCTGATTATCTCTATCGACTTGCCCCCTTCCAGCATCAGAGTGGCGAAGGTATGGCGCATCACGTAGGTGGTAAGCGGGATAGGCAACCCTGCGAGTTTACCTATCTGCAAGGCTTGTTGGTTGATGCGGTGCAGGGCGGACTTTTCACAAAGATGTTTACCGACCGTCCTTTCATTCAAATCTATCTTTCCTTTCGGGTCACTCTTTTCTTTCGGGTTCACCTTTCCCCTCTTGCTTCGGTGTAGGAAAGGAAAAACATAGGAACAGCCCGCTTCCCGGTATCGTTCCATGATCCTGCGTGCTTCGGGCGGTATTTCCGTAACGATAGGCATGCCCGTTTTGTTCCTGAGGTAACGCACGTGATTATCACCGGTCACCATATCCCACATCAAGCAATACACATCCTGAAACACCATCCCACGCATATACAGTATAAAGAGCAGCACGTCCAGGCACTCCCGGAGTAGTTCCGGCACACGTTCCCGGAACGACGTGTCGGTGAGTTTCCGCACCTGTTCCGCGGCAATGGCACGCTTCATCGCCGGAGTTTTTTTGAAAAACACATTACGGAACGGGTTCAGTCCGCCGGGAGGGTCGAAACGATGTTCCCGGCACGCCTTGTTGTACAGCGCACGCACGATGCGGAAGTAGAAGTCAGCCGTCTGTAGCTTGCCGGGGTGCTTCTTTTCGAGCCATGTAGCGAAATCTCCCACCCATTCCGAAGTAATATCCTGCAAGGCAAAAGTTTCCATCGTTTCGGTGGGTGCGGTCGTTTCAGGTTTTGCAGGAATACCGGAACAGGTGGAACCGTCCGGACTTTCCCCCTCGGATTTACAAGTATTCCCATCCCTTGTCTTTTCAGTCAGGTACACCTTCAACTTGTTCAATGCGCTGCGATAGTTAGCCGCCGTGTTCGGATTGCCGTGTTTGGATGTCCGGTCGATCAATGCCTCAAACGCTTCCGGTAACGGAATGCGTTGCGCTGTAACCTCATGTTTATTCTTATTGCCCATATTACATCATTCTGTTAGATTTAAAATAAGGGCGCTAAATAAAAGAAATTAAAATCTTGAAGTATAGCTCATTAGTTGTTTTTTTGTTTTTTTTAGTTCTCCGTCGAACAGGGCGAACCTTCTTCTTCACTTCCCCTTTTCCTCTTTTCATTCCCCTTCCTTTTCCGGCTGCCAGAAATTCTTTCAAGGACATGAACACAGATAATCCGTAAGGTTATTTTAGGACAAGACATAGGGCAGGTGCAGGGTGCACGTATATCTATATATATACGTGCACCCTGCACCTGTAAAATACACCCTGAATATCAACGACTTACAAACACCGAAAAATCACTCTGCACCATCCATTTTTGCACCTCACATCACCAGTTCTCCTTACCACCCTTAAAAATCGCCCCCAACAAAAAATCTTCTAATTTATTTCCTGTTTTCAGTCTATTTTCGTACATTTGTACCAAGTTATCAGAGCAGACCGAAGAAACGCAAAGCAACCCGCACCGCTACCAAATCGTTACCTGTTACCTAACTTTCTACTCTTTACGTCCTGACAATTAGTTAATTAAACTTTCCCCGTAGTTTTTTAAATATAAAAGAGTTTCTTTTATTACTCTGATTTCGTTTTCTAATCGCAGAATTTTTTCTTTTAGCTCTTCCTTGTCTATTACATAAAGTTCATTAGTAGGGCACGTATGTACTCCATCGTATCATTGGTTGATTGTCATTTGGAGAATTCTGCAATTTTCCTCTTAGTGCTTGATGCAATGCATTATATTTTTATGATAATTCAGTTAAATATGAGCCCCTCTTTTTAAAAAGGTATTGATGTAAAGTAACTCTCTTTTTTTTGTTCCCATAGTACAATTTATCTATTCATTAATATTTGGATTGTTCTTTCTTTCTCTTCAAGTAATTGCTTGAGATGCTCTATTTCCTTGTCTTTATCTGTCATAACTCCGACTGTCGCATTCCCATATATGGAAGCTGCGCTGCCATTACCATTAGCTATTGACTGAGTCAAAGGTGCACTATCAAAGAAGTATCCTATGGGGACATCGAATACGTGGGCTATTTTTTCTAATTCACCCGCCTGAATCTTATTGAGATTAATACAACGATGAAGGTTCTGTTCTGACATACCAATTTCTTCAGCTAAACGCTTAATACCACCTTCTTTTCGTTCGCATAATTCTCTTATTTTTAATAGGTTCATAATCAGATGTATATGTGTATAGACTAAAAAATATAATTATTTAGCACTAAAATATTTGGGTGTAACGAATAAATATTTTAGTTTTGCGTTATAAATTTAAGAATAAAAACGGGAATAATTATGAGAAAAGAACGAAAAACAGCGAAAATGGCACTTAAATACCATTATGAACAATTGTCCAGAGATGACAAAACAGAATTGAGGGATGAGTTCCTCAGGCAGAGCGGGGTGTCTTTGCCTGCATTTTATAACAAAATGGCAAACGATTCTTTTAAGCCTCTTGAAAGAGAACTACTTGAGAAACTTTTTAATGATAAACAATCTAATAATTGATGTTATGTGCACTGAATCTATTGAAAATAAAAGGATGTCGCTGATCACTAAACGTCCGGCTTGCGAGAATGATATTGATGGTTTCCTATTGGTATCAGAATAATCTAAAATAAGCCATTCGGCTTTTATAAATACTAAAAAATAGAAGAATATGAAAAATCCTGAATTACAACCATTCACAATTATATCCTCTCCGGATGATAAATTTAAGGTATGGATACAAAGACCAATGTGTGGTAAAATTGTATGTACTTGTGGCTTTTCTCTGAAAGGGCGGATGGCTTTTGTGGATGCTATAGACAAATTACCGTACATCTCAGTAGAAGAATCCAATAGTATTGATGAATATATGAGTCACATCATACTGCGTGTTGAGGATAATAAAAATGCTGTCCGGCTGATAGAGGACTTGCCGGAGCTAATGGAACAATATCTTATTTAATGCATAGGGACATGGTTACTAAGGAATATGACATGGATGTTGATGTCGTAAATGCATTAAAATCTGAGATATCGGAAAAGAATCTTCCTGTGCGGTTGCAAACAGGATTTTCATTTACTTCAGAAAATGGAAATCAAATGATGCACGTGCAGATGGATTGTGCGGATGAATACGCCAATCAACTGGGGCAGCTTATAAGCCGGATCATTAATCGAATTTATTCTCTAACCTAAAATAACTTAGAAAGGAATCAATATGGATGAAGAAAAATTTGACCTGTTATATAATAAAATACTGGATGGTGACAATTGGGATTGTTCTACCCTTGACGAACTTATTTGCTTGGTAGAGTCAGGTGCTCGTGAAAAGGGCAGGGAAGAAATGAAGAAAAAAGCTATCGAAATCGTTTGTCCCATACTCGCAAACTGTGAAGGATTTAAAGCGGAAGATGTTGTGTATCTCGAACAACAAATGAGAAAATTATTATAATTCAAATCAAAATAGAAAGAAACATTATGGCAGTATTTGAAGAAATAGCATACGGAGTACAGTGCGATGTATGCGGTAAGATATATATGAACGAACATTCCGGCTTTACACTTTTTGCTGATGCAAACTCAGCAAAGGAAGAAGCGCAAGACGACTATTGGCTAATCGAAGATGGGAAATGCTATTGCCCTGACTGCTTCGAGGTTGGAGAGGATGATAACGTGACTATAAAAGAGAAGAAAGAATAATTCAAAATAATATAAAATGGAAGTGTTTGCACTAATTATAATCGGTGGATTCTTATGGTGGATTGCCGATTCTTTGGATGAGATCAAAAAAATGAAAAAAGAATAACAATATAGTAATGGATAAGAATATAATCATAAGGAAAGAAAAGCCTATCTGCCAATTAGAGGGACTTTCGGGAGTAAAAAGACGTAAGGTAGATGCGTATTTTATCAGTAATACAGGTGATATTGAATCAACTCTCGAACTTGGATATGCATGTACTTCTGCCGGAGACAACGGAGCTATAAACGTTTGGAAAACTGATGCGGGAATAATTCGCGGTGAATTAATGCGGTACTGTGTTGCTGTTGAAAAAAGGACTTTCGTCAGCTATGCAGAAGCGGAAAAATGTGTTAGTGACTGGCTTGAAAGGATTAACTAATAACAAGAAAATATATATGAAAAAGCAGTATGTCATAGCACGTTATTTCCGAGGTTGGCACGTGGAAACAATGTGCCAACCTACAACAAAGAGGGATGCTGATAAACGATGTGCTAAACTACAAAAAGAAGCGTCTCCATTGACTGAATACAAGGTGCTTAAAATTGCCACTACGAATAAAAAAGTGACTTACATTTAACGTATAACAATAAAGTAATTAACCAAATACTACTACGGCGTCACATACTGCGTAAGTTGGTTAACGACTGCGCCCTTGTGACACGTAGTAGTTCAAATAAGATAAGGAAAGGCAAAAATGATGCCAATAAGTGAGGTATACAATATTGACCGGATGAACTTCTTAAAGAAATTCCCGGATAACTTCTTTGACTTGTTCATAGATGATCCGCCATACGGAATTGGAGCAGATAATCCTTCGATCAAGCCCAATACAGTAAAACAGAAAAATGGAAATATATACCCTGTCAAACAATCCGTTTATCCGAAATCCGATTGGGATTCACGAGTTCCCACTCCAGAATATTTCGATGAAGTGAAAAGGGTTAGTCGAAATCAGATAATATGGGGAGTAAACTACTTCAATTATGATTTTACTGGTGGGCGTATTGTCTGGGATAAGCTAAACGGTGACACCGACCAATACGATTGCGAGATAGCTTACTGCAGTATTAATGACAGAACCGACCTTGTATATTGCATGTGGAGAGGAATGATTCAAGGCTCTTATTGCGGTAAAAATTTATCTAAAGCAATCATCCAACAGGGAAATAAAAAATTAAATGAAAAACGCATTCATCCCTGCCAAAAGCCAGTAATCTTATACGCATGGTTACTCAATCAATATGCTAACCCTGGTTATAAGATCGGTGATGCCCACATGGGTAGCCAAAGTAGTAGAATAGCTGCATATAAGCTTGGATTCGATTTCTGGGGATGTGAAAAAGATAAGCTAATATGGGAAAAAGGAAATGATCGTTTCCGCTATGAATGTTTTGGGGAGATAAAAACAGAGAAAGGAACTTTAGTACAAACAAACCTATTTGGTTAATAACAATAAAGAAAGGAGCGAGTTATGAATAAAAGGACAATCCAAATAGATGTAATTGGGAAAATAGAAGGTACTCAATTTATGAAGTGCAAGCTATATACAGATGAAAACATTGTCATTATCATGATGAATGAATTTGATTATGAACGGTTGAAAGAAGAAGGAATCTTCATAAGAGACGGTAAAAGTCGAGATTCAGCCGGAGTGTTGAATACAACCAATACTTTCATCGAAAAAAATTAATACTCAAAACAATTGGAAAAGGAAGCAAATTATGACAGTACAAGAATTGATTGATAAGTTAAACGGCATTGAGAATAAAGATGTTGATGTTTTCCTTGATGCAGGAGATATAAATCTATGGAATGCCAACGAAGTCTATCTTGATGATGATAAGACAATAGTAATCATTGCTAATTAAAAAAATAGTAACGAATATGAGAAAAGGAACAAAAGTGCGTCTTCTTAAAGACAACTCGATAGGCGTTATCACAGATAGCGCATTCTTTAAATTGAATGGTAAAAAACATCTTCGCTATGAAGTGAAGAAAAAAGGAGTAAAGGAAAAATGTTGGTACACGGACGGAGATTTGGGGCCGGTGGTGGAAAAAGTAAAAATAAGACTGGAAGGCGAAAAGAACCAGGTATTATTTGCTAACATCGACTTTAACCATGACAAGGGAGAGGCTAAGATTAATATTACCGGTGATAACCCTAACAATCTGAAGGGACATCATGGATATCATCTGATGGCGTTGTTATTTATGCTGTCCGGAATGAGTGATGAGGTTGAAGAAGCCGTTTTAGAGACGGAATAATGTCCTGTCCTACTATTTAATTAATGTTTTCCTTTGCCACAAATTCACTCCATTATGATTAAAGCTACCGATATCTACGCAGCCTCTCATGCCGGATTAGACATCATCCTGTACTATTATCCGCAGGCTGAGGGTTGTGTAGACAACAAGAAAAAATTTAAGCGTAGGCCGGATGAAGATGATGCATCCGCCTGCATCAAAAAGTACCAGGAATGTTACAAGGTCACTGATTTTGGAGATTCAGGGACTGCTATGAGTCCGCTGGATATCTGCATGTATGAGGAGAATATTCGCTTTCCTGAAGCGATAGCCTTACTTGCGTCCAGGTATAATGTGACGGATGAACTGAAACGATCCGTCAATAAGCCGGACATTCGGAAACGTCCGGCTACCGCTGATGAAGCAGAAGGGGGCAGGTTCTTCGAACTTGAAGAGAAGTTCACCGATGAGCAATTACAAGTTCTGGGTCCCCGTGTTAAACAAGAACATGTTGACGCATTGCATTGGTATGTGGCCAAATCCATTTCTTATGTCCGTAATCGCGAAGTTACAACCAAATACACTACACCTACTTATCCTATTTTCATGCGTGAGTGTATTGTAACGAAGAAAGATGGCAGTACCGATAAGTTTTATAAGATATATGAACCGTTGAATCCGGATAAACAATGGCGTTTCAGTTATACTCCTGATGGGGGTAAACCGAAACAGTATATCAATGGTTTTGCAGAACTGCAAAAGACTTATCGGGATTTTAATGCTCAAGAAGAAAAGATTTTCTTCAGTGATCCGAAGAACCAGGATGCCCAATACAAGGAACAAAAACTGAAAGAGGCATTTATCTGCTCCGGTGAACGTGATGCCCTTTGTGTTCGTGCCCTCGGCTGTCATCCGCTATGGTTCAACAGTGAGACCTATAAAGTGACTCCTGAAGAAATGAAGGATATATATAAATATGTGGAGCGTATCTATAATATTCCGGATATTGATGATACTGGTATCCGTAAGGGGACTGAACTGGCATTGCGCTTTCTTGATGTCTATACGATATGGCTTCCCACTTGGTTAAGTGGGTACCGGGATCAGCGCGGCAAACCTCGCAAGGATTTCCGTGACTTTGTGGAATTGCGTCCGAAACAAGAAGATTTCCGTAATTTACAAACACTGGCCATGCCCGCTAAATTTTGGGTGGATAGCTGGAGTGAGCGTAGCCGGAAGATGACCTATGAAGTGAATACTGCTTATCTGCATTACTTCCTTACATTGAACGGATTCTATACGTTGAAGGATGATAATTCCAACGATGTGAGATATATACGCCGCAAAGGTTGTATTATCAGCGAGATAAAGGCAAAAGACATTGTGGCCTTCCTTAAACGTTTTGCTATCGAACGTTATCTTCCGGTGGATATCCGTAATCTGATACTGAACTCTCCTCGTACTGGAGAATCTTCCCTGGCACAGCTTGATGAAATCAATCTGGATTTCCGGAATTATACCCCCAAAGAGCAATATATATTCTTCGATAAGGAGACATGGGAAGTTAGCAAAGACGAGGTGAAGTCATTACATGGGCAAATACCTGGGAACCGTAGTGCCTGGGAATCCAATGTGATACCTCATAAGGTGAACATTCTACCGCCTATGTTTGAATGGTCACATAATAAGGATGCTGAGGATAGGGATATATTTGATATTACTGTCAAGGAGCATAAGAGTTGTTTTTTCAATTACCTCATTAATACCAGTCGATTGTACTGGCGTAAGGAATTGGAATATGCCTGGAGGGATAAGGGAGTGGATGAAGCGGATAAATACCGGGCGGAGCATAAGTTCGATATTGCCGGGCCATTGCTGTCTCCGGATGAGATTCGTGAGCAGAAGCAGAATTTGCTGAATAAGATGTTTGCTATCGGTTATAATATGCACCGGTATAAATCGCCATCACGGGCATGGGCGCTTTATGCCATGGATAACAAGATAGGCGAAGATGATGAATGTAATGGGCGTAGCGGTAAGAGTTTTCTGTTTAAAACATTCCGCTTCTTCATGCGCACCGTGAACCTGTCCGGACGAAACCCGCGCTTGCTTGATAACCCTCACGTTTTTGACCAGGTGGATGCTCATACGGATTTTGTTCTGGTTGATGACTGTGACCGATATTTGCCGATGAGCCAGTTTTACGACAATATTACTTCCGGTATGACGGTCAACCCTAAAAATAACAAATCATTCTTCATTGAGTTTGAGGACTCTCCTAAATTCGGTTTTACTACGAATTATGTTCCCCGTGAATTTGATCCGTCTACTTCAGCACGCATGCTGTACATGGTATTTTCGGATTATTACCATCAGAAGACAGAAGAAAATGACTATTTAGAAAGCCGTAGCATTCGTGATGACTTTGATCGCAATCTGATGACGAATACCGACTACTCTGAGGAGGATTGGAATTGGGATTTGAATTTCTTTGCCCAGTGTCTTCAGTTCTATCTGGCTATGACAGATCGCAGCATTAAAATACAGCCGCCAATGGACAACATTATCAGGCGTAAGCAAAAGGCTGACATGGGGTCTGATTTTGAAGATTGGGCTTACTGCTATTTTGCAGAAGACGGTGAAAATGTGAACACGCCTATTGTCAGAGAGCAGGTTTATGAAGACTTCATAACTGCCTCTAAGTCGAAAAGGGATTTTTGGAAGATGCAACGCTTTACCAAGGCATTGCGCAGCTTCGCTGAACTTTGCCCTTACATTGCGGAGGTGAATCCGGTTGATCTGCTTAATAAATCCGGCCGATACCTTCAGAAGATAGACGGCAAGACCAAAGAGATGATTTTCATGCGGACAAAGCTGAAGAATGGAGAACCGGTAGCGTTTGTACCTCAGACGGAAAGTAGTGATGGAAACGCCCCGTTCTGATTATATTGAGCATTATGAACGCTATCTTCCGGAAATGTTGCAGGTAGAACAGGTTGCCACTTATATTCGCCAGGTATATGATTATTTGGAGAGGATGAAACCGGGCACTATTCTGAACCTTCAGGCGGATAAAGATAAACTTCCATGGATGCTTGTGGCCGTTGGGGCATTTCTTCCGGCACAAGAGCACTGGATGGATTTTGAACTGAACGACGACTATACAAAATTAAGGCGCAAGTTCCTGCCGCCTAATTTCCGTAAGGCAATGAGGGAGAAACATCGGATATCGGAGTAACATGATAAAGCCGTGGGCACAAACTGTCCGCGGCTTTTACTATTATAATAGGCCATCGGCACCGGTGCCCCCTTGCGGTTTCTCACCCTCTTTCCCTATTTTCTACTAAATTTTTGTAACTCTGTAACCGATGTTTGAAAAAGGAGATAAGTATTTAATAAATAGATAGTAACAAAGGTTACAATCTTGGTAACAAACAAAGGTTACAAAAAATAAGGGTTTGTTACCTTTGGGGACTTGGTTACAAATGGGCCTGTACGTTACAACTTAATTTTTAGGGCACAAACCCGGTATTTTGATTGTGTTACTTGAATATGTGCTGATAATCAGCGTTGTATCTCCTAAAAGTTACAGGGCACAAAGTTGCAAAAATTTCTAAGCAAAATACTCAGAACAGCGTACTATGAAGAGATACGCAGAGAGAATATATATTCGACTTATCTTTGATTGTAATTATTTAGGATTAAATATCGTATTGTAGGCATATCTGGGTGGTATATGCAATTATAATTGCTATATTTGCATAACAATCAATCTATTATCGCATGAAACCTAATGTAGTAATTGAGCTTCAGCCTTACTTGCATGACTATCTTTATCATGAGTTCGGATGTTCCCGCACAGATGAAGGTGTGACTGTGACATCCGCTAATGATATCGGCAAGTTCATCCAGGCAATGGTAACAGTTGCGGACCGTCCGCCGAAGTTGCCGATAAAAGACAATCCGATAACGCTGTTCCTTCCGGTTAAGGAATGGAATCACTATATTTTGCAAGAAAACTTCATCTATATTCCTGAATGGAAGCAAAAAATGCTTCAGGAATATATTGAAGCCTCTTTCCGTCTTCGAGTCAGAGAGTACTTTGTGACCGGGTATGAGAAAGGCTATAAGCAGGATAAGATTCTCCGGGCTTTTCTAATGGCATACAATATCAAGAATAATGCCATTAATTACGATGCAGTGAAGAAGTACGATTATCGTAACCGGCAACGGATGACAAGGGAGGTAAATAGGGATATTCAGTTGTCATTGTTTGAATAACACTATTTAACCAATTAAATTCTAAGTAAAAAACAGATTTTCAATTAAAAACCACTTAAACTTTAAGTAAAAATGAGTGTCGAGGATAAAAGATCGCAATTATGTGCAATGTCTTTCTTACCACTGTCTGATGCAGAGGTTAGAAATCTGCCGGGAAGTGATAAGTTGCAAGTACATGGCACATGGGTAAACATTGATATTTCATCCGGAGAATGGAAAGAAAACCGTGAAGAGGTGGGAAATCCCGTCGAGCAGGAGTTGAAAGCAACGGTGACGGATACGTCTTCATCTATGGAGAGTCAACTTCATACTTTATTCTCCGTTGATGGATTGCTGTTGATCGGCTTAACGAATGGAGAAAAGAAAGTGATCGGTACGGATGAGTTTCCCGTACATGTGTCGATGGAGCGCAGTGGTGATTCGGCGAAGCTGACACTCTCTTTTAAGCGTTCCAGTCCGGAACCGGCCAAAGTTTTAGAGTCCTTTTAAGCGGTTTCTGCCATTGTAATTTTGTACCGGATTTAAAAGGTACAAAACAATGGCATTTTCTTCATTATATAGTGCGGTCTGCCGTGGGAAGTGGTTCATCTCTTTCCGCGATGTGGAAGCTAATCTGATACTGGTTGATAAATTGTTGGAGCGTGGCATCACGAAAGAAGATGTATCGAAGCGTTCCGATGTAGAACCTATACCGGTTCTGCTCTCCACTGGTGCGAAAGAAGCGAAATCCGGAACCGGCTTTGCGGATGCTCCGAAAGACAGCACGGCCATTGTTCCTATTCATGGTACCCTAATGAAGTACGGTACCTATTGCAGCTATGGTAGTACCGAATTGGCGGATATTGTTTGTCAGGCTGCGGATTCTTCGAATATTTCTTCTGTTTTGCTGGATATAGATTCGGGCGGTGGTAGTGTCGATGCCATCGCCCCGCTGGTTGATGCCATCCGGTATGCGCAATCAAAGGGTAAGTCCGTAGTAGCACATTGTGACCTCTGTGCTTCTGCGGCTTACTACATTGCATCATATTGCAATGAAATCATAGCGTCGAATCAGATATCTTCCGAGTTCGGATCAATCGGTGTGATGATGAGCTTTCCTGATTATGCGAAGTATTACGAGCGCGAAGGGGTAAAGGTGCATACCATTTATTCCAACCTGTCGGATTATAAGAATGCCCCCTTTGAGATGGCTAAAGAAGGCAAGTACGAGATGATTAAAGAAGAAGAACTGGACCCGCTGGCACGTGACTTCCAGGAGAACGTGAAAGCGAATCGGGGCAATAAGCTGAAGCTGGATACGGTAGGTTTATTGCGCGGACGTATGTTCTACGCAAAGGAGGCGATAACTGTAGGGCTGGCTGATGCTGTTGGCACTTTAGACTTTGCGATCCGGCGGGCAAAAGAAATACCTCAAGAGGCATGTATTAACGAATATATTAATTCTAAATCGTAAAGTTATGTTTGGAAAAGTGATGAGTGTGGTACTTTCATTCCTGAATATCTCTGCATTTGCGAAAGACAAGAATGGTAAGTCTGTTCTTCTTTCTACGCAGGAAAAGCAGCTGGAAGAAAAGTACGGTAAAACATTCCTCGAAGTCTTTAAAAAAGACTTGGAGGAATTTGAAAAAAGTGGTAAGACTGCTGAGGAAGCCGTTACCGATGAAGTGAAGGCGCAGCTGGAGGCAGATCGTGATAAAAATGCCAAAGAACTGAAAGAAGCTCGTGAGAAGATTGCAGCTTTAGATGCTAAGATAGCAGAGAAAGATGCTGAAATTGCCAAGTTGGGAAAAGAGGAGACTAAGGATGCAGGCATTCATGTGGAAGGAAATACTGATATGACGAAAACGTTTAAGCCGGACATGTCGTTGAACATGAACAAATATCTTGAAGCTGCTCATTATGGGCGTCCGGAAGCTGCTTCATATACGGGAAATGACACCATTGATACGGAAGAACTGCATAAAGAGTTTGGCCGTTATATCAGTTCTCAAAAGATGGAGATTTTTCGTTCGCTGATGGGAACGACTTCATCCCTTCAGTATATGACGACTATGATTACGGATAAATTTGAGGTACGTGCGACGCATTCTCATATCACATCAGTTTTGCAATCATTTACACCGCAATGGACCCCTAAAGGTAAAACGAAGTTTACTCCGTTGACAATCAAACAGTACCCGATGAAGATCAATGTTGAGATTATCCCTTCTGACTTGATCGATGAGGTTCTTGGATATCTGTATGATGAAAATCTTGATCCGAAAGACATGCCTATTGTACGTTATATCATTGAACAGTTGGTTAAACCCAAATTGGATGAAGAGCGTGAAATGGCTTTTGCTGTGGGACAGTACAAGGAGCCGACACAGGGTGAAGATGGCAAGTTCATAGCAAACGATGCGAACCAGGTATGTGACGGTTATCTTACCCAACTGTGCCGTATCAAACAAGGTGGCAATAAAGAAGGTATTAACTTGTTGTTTGATGGTAAAACCTTTGGGACAGGAGATGCACTTGTGACCGATGTGGAGAATGCGGTTGATCAGGTGGCTCCGCTTTATAAGAATAAGAAACTGACTATTCATGCAGACCCGGATTTCATTCTGAAATATTCCCGTGCTTATCGTGATAAGTATAAGACTACCAAGAACGAAGATGGTGAAAAGGTGAAAGTTGATTACACGAAATTTGTATTTGAGGGGCTTGAGGGAATGCGCGGTTCCGGTGCTTTCTTCATTACTCCTAAAGAAAATTTCCGTCATTTGATGTCTCGTAATCCTCAGAATCAGAAATTACGTATGGCTACCCAGGATTATGCAGCCAAGATTTACGGAGAATGGCGTGAAGGTGTGGGATTCTGGTTGGCAGAAGCGATTTTTGCTTATTTGCCGGCAGAATTAGTTAATAAACTTGCACCTGGATCGGAAGAGGCGGAAGATTCTTCCGATTCAGAAAGTGCGGGGCTTTAATTATTAAATAAGGAGGTAAATTATGGCTGATAGCGGATATAGCATGGTATCGGTGCCTAAGAAGTCATCGAATGCCGGCCGCCCGAAAGGGAAAAAGTCGTTTATTGTTCTTTTTCTGTGGAAGGATGTAGCAGAATACGGACGTGATGAAAAAGGAGTACGTGTAAATAAGTTCGAGATGGCGGAAGGCAAGAAGCCCATTGCTGTCTATGCGACGGATTCCACCATTAACATCTATCATACGAGTGAGGGTGAAGACGATGCGCGTGGGTTTATCCATCATGTGGATTTTGAACATCCCGGTACCGAAATTGAACTGGATGAGTTTGTTAACAACAATATTAATGAGGACATGGGAGCCATTGTCATGGATTGTTCCGGTGATGACGCTAAGATAGCGGGTACGCCGTGCACTCCATTGAAGATGTCAAAGGCTGACAGCCAGGACAACAAAGAGGGGGCGAAGAATACGATAAACCTGGCGAGTTCATTGCGCGGTGCCACTATCGGGCACATCGCTAAGTCATTTATTCCTGCAACTGATAGTGCGGAAATAAATGCTGTCCTGGGCCTGACTGCCGGTTCCGGTGGTAGTGGATTGTAGTTTGATTGGTGAATAGGTTGTGCAGAAAGAGGCGTGTGCATTGCATACGTCTCTTTTTTGTCCTTTTACGCACTACCTGTGGAGGATATTTTTGTACCGTACTAATATTTTTATCATTATGACAACAAGAAAAACAGCGTCTAAATCTAAAGACGTGAAAGAGGTGAAAACGGTAGAAACCGCGGAAACACAGGTTAATGAATCCGGAGCATTACAGGCAAGTGATGCCGTTGCTGATGAATTGCCAGTACTGGAGAAAAAAGCCCAGGATCACACAACGGTGGTGATTCCTTATTGCAAAGAATTTGCTCAAGGCAGGGAGCTGCTTTTCGCTCTCCGCTCCTGGTATAACAATGCTCGCTTTCCTGCCAATTTGGTGATTATCGGTGATCGCGAAGATTGGTTCGGTGAAGAAGTGACTGTCATTGAACATCAGCGTACATCCGATAATCCGCAGATTGATACCATGGAGAAATTGAAGTTGGCCATTGAATCGCCTGAAGTGACAGAGCGTTTCGTCTGGACGAATGATGACATTTACCTGGTTAATGGTATTTCATTGGCGCATATTGAAATTCCTAAAGTGTTGGGCGATCTTAAACCGAATCAGTTCAAAGGAGTTTATGCAAATAACATGAGCCGTACTGTTATGTTGCTGGATAAATGCGGATTACCCAAACTGAATTACGGTACTCATACGCCAGTCTTATTTGAAAAATCCAAATTGGTGGAAATGCTGGAACGTTTTCCTGAAGCTGAATCAGGAGTATTGTTCTCATCTCTCTATTTCAACTCACAGGCATTCCCGGCACATCCTGTTGTCTTGGATTGGAAAACAGATCAGTTTTTACTGCCCGTTATTTCCCAAAAACCTGATGAACAGAGGGCGAAAGAACTTCTTCAAAGAAAAGTCTTCCTGAACAATACAGTTTCCGGACATTCTGCCTGGTTGGAAAAGTTCTTGGAACAGATGTTCCCGGAGCCGTCCATCTTCGAGGAATGAAGAGCACTGCCGGAACTGTCTTCACGGAAAGAGTTCGGTTCTTTCCGTGAAGAGTTCGCTTTCCTGAATGATCCGGACTGCCCCATGGAACTGGAGACGCTTGCTTCCCGCAAGTTTAACAAGTATCATGCGTATGTGCGGTTACACGCACAACTCAGGGATTGTACTTCGCTGAAGCAATGTGCGGATGTCAGCCGGGATTTGGTAGACAACTACATTGAGAACCGTATGATCTGGGAAGAGCTGAACTATTATAAGGTGCATCATTCTCTGTTAGGAAAACATCCTGCATTCGCGGAGTTTCGCCGGAGAAGCGAGCTTCTTCAGTTACCGGTCAAGGAACTGGTGCATCGCCAGCGCCAGGTTGAAAACAACATTTGGCGTGTTAAATCAGAAATGGCAAAGGGAGATAAACCGCACCTGGATCCGATACGGCGGGAGAGGTTAACCGGTTATGAGAAAGAACTGAATGATATTAATCGCCTACTGGAATGAGTTATTATTTCAGCCTGAAGGAACTCAGGCAGGAAATGACAGATTCCCGCCTGCTCTCCAGACGGTTTGAAACCATACTGGCTTTCAAACTGAATAGTCTGAAAGAATTATGCGGGCGTCTACCCGGTGATAACGAAGCATTTTTCATTGAAACGAAAAAGAGCTTCACAGCCTTTACTTTTATCGTTTACTTGATAAGGTATGCCGGACGGATTAATCATCTCTATATCGCCACGTATTCCACCAATGAGCGCATTATAAACGCTTTGTTGCGGTGGCGTGAAAAAGAATTGATAGGCAGCATCCACCTGCATATCTCGGAAACGATAAAGTTCCGTATGCCGAAGATTTTTGAACGGTTGGTGCAGCTCCATCAGGATGGAGTGATTGAATTATCATTCGCCTGGAGCCACAAAAAAATAACCTGCCTGGACACAGCCGCAGGTTTCTTTGTGGTCGAAGGCTCCGGCAATTATGGTGAGAATGCGATGGAAGAGCAATATGTTTTCTTAAAAAATAAAGAAGTATATGAGTTTCGTAGCGGACGAATTGGTCAAATGGCGTAAAGAGCCGCCATGGTATGACCGTATTGATATGGATGAGTTTGAGCACCTGGCAGGCATCGGCTACGAGCCGAGGCAAATCGCCATGTACTATAATGTTCCGGTGAATGATTTTCTTTGGTACTTCAATCTGGTTGGATCGCCGCTGAAGTTTCATTATGATCGCGGCCAACTTGTACAGCGGGCTAAAGAGGGGCTGGCAATGTCTGCCAGTGCCGAAACCGGAGACAATGTGACGCAGGCGCAGCGGTTTGATAAATTCCGTCAGGCGACGGGATATCGCAATTCCATTAACAAAATTTTCTTTGATGATATAGGCTGATGTTCGATAAATCTTACTTTGACATATTACAGGACTACATAGCGTCCGGTTGCACTATGGAGCTGACGGCTGATGAACTGGACTACTACAATGCTCTCTACGCACTTGTGGGTATAAACCGGAAGTACGGCAAGGATAACGCTATTGCCTTCCTGTTGCATGAGCCGTTTAACGTCGAGCGGATGCGTGCCAGGAAGATGTACAGTGAGGCGATCAACCTGTTTTATCTCAATGATACCATTGAGAATAACGCTCATCGCAACATGATGTTCGACAACCTGATGAAAGCTGCTCAGGTAGTTCTGCAAAACGCCGTCAGCTCCAAAGATATGGAGGTGTACGGCAATCTCAATATACAGGCGGCCAAAATCAAACAACTGGATAAGCCTGATCCGGTCAAGCCGAAAGAGATAGACGAAAAGCCCATCAAGATATACGATCTTAATCCGGAAGCGGTGGGACTGGATGTGGCGAACCGTCAGATACTGGCTGCGCAGATAGATTCTGTTGACCTTCCTGAGAGGGAGAAAGTCCGCCTGAAGAGAGATGCTAATATTGTGGATATTGATTTTGAGGAGATGCTGAATGACCAGGAAGAAAAAACTAAAGATATCGGATGAGGTCGAAGTACGCTTTTCCAATTGGATGGCGCAGCTCATAGCTATAATGATGCCCTGGTCCCTGTATTGGATTGCCGGGCGTGCTTCTGCAAAGACTGTACAGGTGTTGGCCGAACGTGTGCAGGAAGTAGCTTTGGATTGTCAGGGGGCACCGTTCGCCTGGGTTGCGGATACCTATTCCGATTTGCATAAGAATGTGATCCCGTCTCTCATCGACGGGCTTTCTATGTTGGGGTGGGAAATGGGCATACACTATGTCATTAACCAGGAACCACCGCAGGAGTGGAAAGATCGTATGTACAACGTATGTACGGACTGGCGCAATACGATGGTATTCTATACCGGCTTTAACTTTACCTTTATCTCGCTTGACAGGCCGTCAATCGGTGCCGGGCGTTCCTATGTCGGTGTCTTCGGTGACGAGGTGAAGTATTTTCCGGAAGAGAAGTTCACGAACTTGCTGAAGGCGGTTCGTGGTTTCCGCGTAAAATATGGCGATAGCGTTTGGTATCGTAGCCGTACACTGACAACGGATATGCCGAATCCGAACCATCTTGGTGAGTATGATTGGATATTGAAGTTGGCCAAACAGAATGACAAGCAAAAAATATTGCTGATGCTGCGGGCTGGATTTGTCTACAATGAGACGAAAAAAGAATATGTAGCCTGTTTGCAGAAATACAAGGAACTGAAAGCTGCCTATCGTTCAGATACATCTTTAGCCGTGAAACTGGATGCGGCCGAACGCTCGATGCAACTTGCCGGAAAGAATATGAAGCGGTGGGAAGAACGCTGGATCAAGACACGCCGGGGCACGTCGTTTTTCTTCATTTCTTCCTCGTATGTGAATGCTGATGTATTAGGAGAAGATTGGTTCAGCGATGAATTTGCTGAGGGGCTGGAGGGGCTTCTTTGCAATGTGCTTTCCGTTATTCCGAAACTGGAGGCCAGCCAGATGTTTTATTGCAACCTGGCAATGAAGCATTTCTATGCGGATGGCTTTCTGAATGATGTGATCGAGCAGCATGAGTTCGGTTGGAATCCGGATTGCTCCGTTCTTCGGTATCTGGATAAAAATAAACCATTAGAGGCAGGTATGGACTCCGGCAATATGCTGTCTATGGTATTCGGTCAACGTAATGGCAATGTAATGCGCATACTGAAAGAACTGTATACGCTTCCGCCTAATAGTGTGCGTGAGCTGGCAGACCAGTTTCTTTATTACTTCCGCCCGCACAAGCGTAAGATACTGAAGCTGTATTATGATCGGTCAATGAATAACTATAAGAAAGTCTCTGCGGACATGGCCACGCAGATAAAGAGAAACATTGAGTTCGATGCTGAGGGCAAGCGAACAGGCTGGCAGGTACAGCTGATGTCTTTGGGACAGGGTAATATTGGTAGCAACATGGAATACCGGTTCTTCATGGACTTGTTAAGTGGCAACCTGGCGCGTAATCTCTTTACCTTGCTGATTGACCAGTACAACTGCCCGAACCTCAAGTCTGAGATGGAGGTAACGGGTACAGCCATCAAGAGCAATGAGAAGACGGGTACGAGCATTACCGTGAAGCTCAAGACCGGAGACAAGTTACCTACGCACAGGCTACCTAAAGAGTCTACGAACCTGACGGATGCCCTGAAGTACTTCACCATGCGAAAAGAGTTTGTGCGTGTATGGGATAGGGGACGAAGCTCATCCGCTGCCTCTGTGGTTTGATTCATTTCTTTCTTTACTGTTGGGCTGGCTCTGTTGTCCGTGAGGATGGCAGGGCTTTTTATATGAAGGGTATCGTAAGGGGTGAGATTTGATGCGTGAGGGGGCGGCAAGGGCTGTTTTAGGGCGAAATTTAAAATATTTTACAACATTTGTAAGGAATAGCGAATTTTTAACGGATTTTAGCTATTTTGTAACGAAAATTTATCATATTTCCGACTCAAAGCGGCACTTGCGACCGCAACGGGACGACGGCGCGGCTCGGGCAGCAAGCTGTTACATCCCTCCGATAATTATCGCAGGGATGGGATTTCTTTTTGATTTTCAGCGGTATGATGTTTTTGGAAGGACATTTTTAGTTCAAAAAACGTCCTGTTTGATGGGAGATTCCGCCTGACGAAGAACCAGGCGCGCGAAAAATCCGTGTGGCAAACCCGTCTTGATGAATGTACTTGGGTACAATCAAGCCGAATTTTTGCCACACGGATTTTTCGCGTTTTAGCGGTAGAAAGCGGTGCTTTCTGTTCGTTTTTTTTGCGTTCACGCAGAGGTTACCGGATTATAATCCCGTAACCAGGAAGAAACGCCCCGTCTTCCATTCCCCGCAACAACGCAGGCTATTGTCTTGGTAATGGAAGACCGGGCAGAGCGGTATAGTTTGCAACTATGTATTTCCAGCTGTTTCCTTGATCTGATTCTCGCCTTTTATTTCTGTCCCCTATCACTACGCAGTTTCGCTTTTTTGTGCTGCAAAGGTAAATGTTGACGTCACCGGTTCAAGTTCAGGCTAACGTTTCAGAAAAAATCTCCACCCGTTGGGTAGTATTCAAGGCTACGCTTTTCTGAAAAACTTGCTCCTGTTCCTTACAACACCTTTTGATGCAGCGTAAAAAAGGCGAAACATACCGCGTAGCGACAGGCGACGCAGAAAAAAAAAGCTCCAATCAGGGAAACAGCCAATAAAAGGCTCACACCCGGAAGCTCAAGGTTCAACATAAAATTTTACAGTTATGGCAGCAAAAAGAAACATTCCCGAAGCATGGAAACAACAGTGGTCTAAATTCATGTTCAACTTCTTCGATTATTTACCTACCAAGTACGAGGCAAATAAACGTGAGTGGGCAATCAGAAAGATGATATGGGACTTTAAAGACGGCAAACGTAGTGTATCGGTGGCGGAACTCGTAGCGAAGAAGATACGGGAACAGTTCGGGACGGATTGCGAGAACGTGACATTCGTATGTATTCCTGCAAGTTCGGCAGAGAAAAACGAAATCAGATACAAGGTATTTGCCGAAGAAGTGGCACGGCTGACAGGATGCTGTAACGCATATAAGGCAATTACTATCGAGGGCGGACGTTTGGCAATCCATGAGACAAAGAGTAGTAAGACGGTGCAGGAGGTTGAAGTTATCAAGTTTGATAAGTGCTTTTTCAATGGGAAAAAAGTACTTCTGTTTGATGATATACTGACGCAGGGACATTCTTACGCCCGTTTTGCTTGTGCTTTGGAAAAGTTAGGTGCAAAAGTGTTGGGAGGCTATTTTTTAGGTAGAACAATTCTTTCTTATAACTAATATATATTTTTTGTTATGAATACTTTATTCGATAATGATTGCCGCTACATGAGCGACAGCGAACTGATTTACGAGATAAGCAACAACAGGCAGATAGTTTCTGATGTTGAACGCAGCCATGGGGAAATAGACATTGACAGGCTGTTTGCATCCTTGACACCTGGACGTAAGAAAGTAGCCGTGGCAGCGGTGGAGATGTACAAGAGACAACAGTCTCAACAGGTTGAACGCAGGCTTATACGGATGAGCAAGGATGTATATGATTTGATGCATCCGTTAATTGGTGATTTGCGGAATGAGGAATTTTGGGTAGTGGCAATAAATAATGCATCCCGAGTAATCAAGAAAGTACAGGTTTCGGTTGGAGGAATAGACCAGACTTCGGCAGATGTACGGTTGATTATGCAGGTGTTGATAAATACGGGAGCTTCACAGTTTGCAGCGGTACACAATCATCCGAGCGGCAACAGCCGACCGAGCAATGAGGACAAGAGGCTGACGGAACAGCTTAAAAAGGCGGCAGCGTTATTCAATATTCGGATGATGGACCACGTAATTATAACGAATGACGGATATTATAGCTTTTGTGATGAAGGGATGATTTAAGTGGGGGAGGGCGCAAAGGGGCGCCCATCCCGTTTTGCTCGCACACTCGCAAAACGGGATGGGACCCAAAGCGGTACTTCGTTTTTTATTTTTCCGTTCCTTCAACCACGGAGGGGCTTTATTGCAAAAATAAATAGGTTTTTATTTGTGGGTAAACAAAAGTTTATCTATTTTTGTGGTGTCAATAAGAACTAATAACAAAAAATAGATGGAAGACAAAATTAAAAAAATGGAATTGCACATTGTCAGGTTAGAACAATGTATCAGGCAGGTTCAGAGATTAAAGCGGATGGGACTGGCTGATGAGAAAGTGGATGAAAAGATAGATGCTTATTTAGACGGTATCTTAGAAGCCAAGAAGAGAATTGAAGAACTGAAAAAACAAACTCAAGGGGATGCGGATTAAGCATCCCTCCCCTTCAAAATATAATTTATTATGAATGAGAAGCTGAAAAAAGAACTTGAGTTATTAAAAACGGAGTTGGGTACTCCGGCTTTTGATGAACATGTAGAAAAGATGAATGGTGTATATACTTCGGCTGAAGATAAGGCGTTAATATCGGAGTATGTGCTTCAGATGTTGGATGGTATCGGTGAAGAACTGAATGAAGTTAATGATGAATTGGATACTTTGGAGGCTGTGAAAAGTATCTCTAATATGATTTCTTTTAAGTATATAGCGGAGACTTATTTCAAGAAATCGAAATCATGGTTCTCACAACGGTTGAATGGGAATATGGTGCATGGCAAAAAATGTGGATTCAATGATGACGAATTACGCACGTTGAGATTTGCTTTGCAAGATATAAGTAAAAAAATAGGCTCTCTTTCCATTTAGGATCGTTCTTATTGACAGAAGTCCGTGCATAGAGTCTGTGCGGCATATAGGGGGCTTCCACGAGTTGGGAGCCTTTTTTTCGTTTTTTTTTGGACGTGTCAGGATTTATGCTGATATTTGTTGTGCCAAATATAAACCAAATGATTCATCTCCTCATATCGTGTAACCCGTAGGCAATCGGGTTCCGGGTGGTTCCGGTTGGCGCACGATATGAGGAGATGATATTTTAATATTATGGAACTTAAAGATTTTATAAAAACTACTATTAAAGACATCTCTGATGCTGTAACGGAACTGAATGAGGAGATGAGCGCCAAAGGTTTACTTGTCAACCCTATACCTGATAACCATCAAGAAGGTATGGTCTATTCACAAGATGGTCGGTGGTTGCAAAAGATAGAATTTAATGTATCTGTCACCACATCGGATACCTCAGAAAAAGAAGGTGGATTGAAAATTTATGTAGCTAAAGCAGGAATAAGTGAAACGGCTAAGAATGAGGCTACAAGCTCATTGCATTTTCACATAACAGTAGCTTTACCCACGTGTGTGAGGTAACTCAAAATATTCTATTTGTCCGGTTGTGAGGTAACGATAAAGGATTTCGGAAATAGCAAGTGGATGTAGTTCTTTACTTGGAAAGAAGTTTTTGTACCAACTGAGAATCTCAATAGATTTGTCTAAACAGTATTTCCTTAATTCGATTTCGTTCATAATGGATTGGTTTTCTGCAAAAATAGCATAGAAATACCGGAATAGGAAATTATTAATCAATTAAATATCTGATAGTATGGAAAATTTGGTCATTGCTTATTTTATAGTGAATTTCATTTCTCTGATACCTGTAGTATGGGGAGCTGATAAGCGTACTGTAAATAATTTATTTGCCTGTGTTATAACGTTGCTGTTTTCCCCTGTTGTTGGGCTGCTGTTTGTGTTGTGCTTTCCACTGAAAGAGGATGGTGAATATCAGGAGAAAATGCTTATTAGAATGGATAAGTTATTGCAGAAGTTTGAGAAGGAGGATTAATCCTCTTTTTATGTTGCACTTCCAAATATAATCACTATATTTGCATTGCGAAACAGTACAACCCTGATTGGTTGTCGATGTGCATCGTATAATGCTCACAGGTTTGCGGGCTTTTTTTATGCTCGATTTTAAGATATTGGCGGCTGCCTTTCCCATACATTGTTTTTGCCTCGGCAATCATCATTGTACTGTTTCGCGACACGGGATATGGCAGCCGTTTTTCTGCCTAAATGCGAAACAGTACAATGATATGAAAAAAGAAAAACAACGCGTTCACGGACGCTATGTATCCGTTGAAAAAATCCGGCAAATGCTTGTTAAACTTGGGGCTGAATTGTGTGACGGTCACAAACGTGCTCATGTAGCCAAAGAAGGTAACACTATTCTTATCTATACCAATGGGGGTAGTGTGAATATTACTTTTAATGAGGAAGGGGGCAAGCTATGAATGATGAGTTTGTAATCTGCCAAATAATCAGTACCGGAAGTGAAGATAACGCTCAGGTTGAATATAACTTGGATTTTAATAAGCATCAATGTAGTATTGAGAATGTTTCATTGGATGAGATAAAACGGCTTTCTGTCTTTCTTAATGGTTATTTGAACAATCAGAAAGGAGGTTCAAATGAATGATTTACTTATTTACAGTCTTCCGGCAAACGGTTTGGAGGGTGCTGTTGCTGTAGCTAAAGAAATATATTCAGAAATGGGAATGAGACCTGATGAAATTCGGTTGAGTACTGGTGAACGTGTTTCTTATAATTGGCAAGATGTGAAGGCTTTGGAATATGGAGAAATAACTGAAGAAACCTATATTTCAAAGAATAAGATTGTTTGATTTTTTGTATTTTTGTAGGTATGAAAACGAATGAAAAATTAGCAAAGGAACTGAAGGATGCTGTAAGCAATATCCATGGTATGAATTATCTTGTAGATAAAGGGATTGTCATGTTTAAACCAGAGACGAGATGTGTAGAGGTGCATTATTTGCTTTGGCATACGTTTTCTAAGCAGGGGCTTGTTAAGTTTTGCCATTCCCTGTATTTCAATATGGAGATGAAACTGGTTGCTTCAAAACAAGCTCTCATACAGGGTGAGCCGATCACTATTTGGGTTAACTATGGTTCTGTTCCTAATGAGTACGGAAAAATGGGAGTGGTTAAGATGTGCCGTTATAATTCGGTGACAGGATTTGAGGTAGTGTAAAATTGTGAATATGATGAAATCCCCGGTAGGCTTTACTGCTTATCGGGGATTTTTTATGTCCTTTTTCCTGTTATGGTTGCAAAATATCTTTGCAGCATGGGATCACATGGAGAACGTTTAGCAATGGAGAAGAACCGGAACAGCTGGAGAGGCAAGGCTAACCGGATGGCTGGAGAACGGTATCCGCTGGATGTCATCATTGAAGGCGATACCGGTATAACACAGCAATGGGAGCGACAACAGGATAAAGAGGCTGTGGCTTTGTTTAATGCGCGGGTACAGGATTGGGGCAGCAAGGTGAATGCGGTGCTGAAACTCTCAATACGAGAATTGGTTGCGAATGATAAAAAGTTATCCGGATCACTGAAACAGAATTATCGTCATTACGGCAAACCGATTGTTGCTGGAGAAGAAGTAACCAGTATCGGATTCGGTTTTAGGCCTGAGGGTATTTACATTCATCTGGGAGTAGGCCGGGGATATAATATGGAGGGTGGCACACGCGTACTGACGAAAAAGAGTAATAAGGAGTGGAACAGGAATCCGATACCGTGGTTCAATCCGATAATAGAACAGGCGATTCCGGAACTGGTTGAGATTGTGAGAGAGTATTGCGGGACGCTTCTTGTGAATACTACGAGAATATTTATCAATAGATAGTTATGGGAGATATCAAAAAGAAAATAGGGCATTTCAATTTTGTGGATACGGTGGCCGGACAATATGCCATTAACATGAACTGGAGCCAGGAGATGAGCCAGTTTTTCAATGGAGATTCGAAAAACTGGGACGGTGATCCGACGAATGTGGCGGGTGTCCGTGTTGTGCCCTGGGGGCCTGACAACAATATGCCGAATGCTATCCGGAATTTGCTGGAGAAAAATAACCTGGGACCCGGTATCTTGGACAGGAAAATGGGATTGTTGTATGGACAAGGCCCGTTGCTTTACCGGGTGAATATTATGGAGAATGAACGGGTGCAGGAGTGGCTGGTGGATGATGAGATACAGGAGTGGCTGGATAGCTGGGATTACCGGAAGTATATCCGGGATGTCTTGGTAGAGTACACTCACATGAACGGGCAGTTCACAAAGTATTATATGGGGAAAGGTGTGCGTATTGGTCGCCCGTGGGTGAACAGATTGGAGTGTCTGCATAGCGGTGAATGTCGGCTGGTATGGCCGGAGAATGACAGCCGACGTTTGGAAGATGTGACGGAGTATCTGACCGGTGACTTTGATAGTTACCGAAGCCGCAGTTTCCTGAAGTATCCGGCTTTCGATAAGTGGCATCCGACGAAATATGAGACGGCGATTAAGTATCATTGTATGCGTAGTTTCGGGCGGAATATGTATGCGATATCCTGTTTCTATGGCTCAGTTCCCTGGCTGGAGAATGCGAATAATCTTCCGGAGATTATCCGGCATCTGAATGAGAATATGATTGCGGCGGCGTATGTGGTGCATAGTCCGCAGGAGTACTGGACACAGTGTGAACAGAGATTACGTGAGATGCATCCAGAATGGGATGATGCACGGGTATATAAGGAGATTGAACGTTTGCGGGATGAGGTGACGAAGACCATTGCGAACGTGATGGCGGGGCAAAAAAATGCCGGGAAGTTCTTTTCGTGCGTGGACTTTGTGGATGATTTTGGGCATGTGCAGAGCTGGAAGATTGAGCCTATCGAGATGAATATAGACAAGTACATTGAGGCTCAGGCGAAGATATCACGTATCGCGGACAGCTCAACCACATCCGGTTTCGGCTTGTCTCCGGCATTGGCCAATATCATTATAGACGGGAAGAGTGACAGCGGCAGTCAGATGCTTTACGCCCTGAAGATATTCTACGGAGCTGATACGCAGATTCCTGAAGAAATTGCGCTGGAGGCCATCAATGATGCCATCCGCATTAATTTCCCGAATAAGAAGGGGATTTTCCTCGGTATTTACCGGAAGGTGATTAACAAAGAAGACAATGTGTCGGCGCCTGATCGCTCGACTAATCAAGTATAAAGCTATGAAACAGAAGAAAGACATTGAATTTCCCGATTGCTGGGAAGAGGTGAAGCCGCTGGAGTGGGTTCATTTATTGAAAATCCGGGATAAGATGATGAAGAAACCCGGTATCAGTCTTCGTGATGTGAAGCGTGACTGGTGTGCGTATGTGTTGAAAAACCGGGGATATCGCCTGGGGGGAGTGGATGATATGCTGATGATTGATCGTTTGGCTGATACTTTGGATTGGATGTGGATAATGGGTGAAGAGACCGGACTGGATGGCGTTACGGTAACGTTTGCTCAGTTGACGTATGACTGTACGGTGAACCTTCTTCCGAAGTGGCGGTACCTGCAAGGTCCTGCCAGTCATGGTGCTGACCTGACATTCGGTGAGTTCCGTCAGGCGGCTGCCGTGATGAATCAATACAATGCAACGCAGAACCCGGTAGATTTGCGGGCGTTGTGTGCCATTCTTTACCGGAAACCGGTCAAAGAAAAAGGGTGCGCATTGCGTGAGCCGTTTCGTCCCCAATATATGGGGCGGTACATGGGACTGGTGCGCGATATGCCGGAGTGGATTCAATGGGGTATTTATGCCTGGTTTGCTTATTTCTGTAATTACCTGTTTATCGGTACGTTTATCATTGAAGGGGTGGAGGTTTGCTTTGCACCAGTTTTTGAACGGCACCGGAAGAGTCCGGAGGATCATCCCGGTATCATTCAGAATTTAGGGATGAACAGTGTATTGTATTCAGTTGCTGAAAGTGGTGTTTTCGGCAATGTGGATGCTACTGATGACACTCAGTTGCTACGTGTCATGATGAAATTGCTCGATGATAAACAGCGGGCAGACGAAATGATGAGAAACTTAAAAAAATAGCAGCTATGATTTTCAACAAGGAGAATAGGGGGGCGCAGGAATTGCGGGAGCTGACAGGCAATTATTATGCGAACAATAAGTTCGATAAGATTGCCGGTGAAATAGAATTGACCGCTGAAGAATTGGCGGCATTGGTAGGGGATGGCGTGATGAATTTGGCTGAGAAATACTATGCTGAACCCGGAGAAGATGCGGACGCGGAACTGGTGCGTAAAGTACAGCGTCCGATTGCCATCCTTGCTACGCTCCGGATGTACCGGAAGAATGATCTCAGCCATGAGGATGATGGTCGGAAATTCAAAATTTCCACCGACGGGAGTGAGAAACTTCCCTGGGAGTGGCAGTTGGATCGGGATGACGCACTGCACTTGGAGGAATATTATAAGGCAGTGGATGCTCTCATCCGCTACCTGAATAAAAAACAGCTGAAGGAGTGGATGGAGACGGCTTCATACAAGCTGTCTCAGAGGCTTATCATCCGAAACGGTGAAGCGTTCGATAGCTACTTTCCCATTGAGCGGAGCGAACGGATGTACCTGATGCTGGTACCGTTCATCCGCGAAGCGCAGATGTTGACGGTGAAGCGTGCTTACGGTAGTGGATGGGATGACTTGCTGAAGGAAAAGGATGTGCCGGAAACAGAAGCGCATTTTGCCGCTTGCAAAGCTGTGGCACTGCTGGCTATGAGCATGGCATTACGCCGGTTGTCACTAAGTGCCATTCCTGGCGGGGTGATCCGCAGGTTTATGACGGAGAACGGAATGGGCGAGAGTGAACCGGCATCTCTGAAGGATGTGGAGAGAGTGGCCGGATGGATGGTGGATGATGCTACTACCTGGGTGAATGAGATGAAGTTGGCGCGTGATGGCGGACCGGCGGAATACGAACTGTTGCCAAAGAATGACAGGCGCAATAAATATTGCAGGTTATGAATGTGTTGCAGCGACCGAGGGAGAAAGAGTTCTGTGCGACAATGCGGGACTACATCATTGATACCGATGTTACAATAACGTTTGCCGTGAAGTATGGCGGCAAAACGATATTGGATGAAGAGTATGTTCCTGATCGAAATAATCAGGTACGTGTCCGGAAGTTGGGGAAGTTTTGTGAATTGTCGTTGTGGGGTGTCTGGTGTGCCGGAGAAACAAGCTGGCAAACTGATGCTGCGGGTACATTCACTTTCCTGATAAATGGTGTTCAGGATGCGCAGAGTTTTGTAATGTTCAGTCGTCTTCAGACGAAAAAAGATGCCGATGCGCCAGGTTGGTTGAGTGAGGTAAATCGGAAGGTTACCCGTGATGGATGCAGGGAGTATGTCAGTATGGTGATGGGACGGGGCGCAAAGGTGACGGCAACAGGGTATGCTACTGATGGTAACAGTGGTGATACTTTGTTGTTGAGCGTAGACAGTGGAGATACGGTTGCCCCGATAACTCTTGATGTCAGTCCGGAACGGATAAAGGGACTGTTCCCTGATTTGAATTTAGAACGGTATGTTGTCAACTGCAATAATAACGGCTATGAGTTCCTGATTGATAAAACTCGTTATCTGGATACCTGGTGTTTCCGCTACAAGAATGTCTATGATATGCCGGAGACGTTATCCGCTGTTGGAGGGATTTCCATCAATGGCAATAATGAAGATGATACAGCATCCATGTTTGGTGTGGACCGCAAGTTCGGAGTGAAGGTGACGGATGAATATACGGCCAACAGTGGCATCATTATGCTTCAGAGTGATTATAGGTTGTGGCATAACCTTATGAATGCTCAAGAAGCGGATATTTTAGTGGATGGTGAGTGGCTTCCTATCCTGATAACAAAGCAGAAATATGAACGTGAGTTACGGAGAAGTGTGCTGAAAGCGGTTGAGTTCACTTTCCGCATGGCGGACCCGGAACAAAATAATCTGATACAGGTATGATTAATATTTTGAGATACCGCGAAATATTGGTAGAGCTGAGAGCCAGGATCAACCAGCGGAGTGAAATGAAAATAGATGGGGTGATACTTGCGGTCAGTGATAAACATCTGACGAAGAAACTGAGAGATCAGGCCGGATTCTTCCTGTGTGCAAACTTTCCGGATGCAGAATCAAAGGGGAATGCAGATAATTACAAAGAAGATAATCGCCTCCTGCTTTTCCTGCTGGAGAAAGTTCCGGCAGGTGATGAGACGGATGAAGATGAGATAACCCACTATGCCAGGATGCAGGATGTGATGTGCATATTGAAAGATGAAATTCGAGATATGGACTTTGTTTGTGGAGAGATATCCGGTGGCGAGGATATTAATACGGAATGGGAGTATGACGTATTTGGCGGATTCAATGGGCTGAGTATAGGACTTAAATTGACGGATTATGACTGAACTGTTTATTGCTGGGGTTTCAGTGGTGTTGCCGAAAGATTTTAGTGTGCAGGTGAAGCGTGAAAATTCTTTTGTTACCAAGAATGGAGAGTATACGTATGATATTACCTTGCCATTGACCAATCCGATTAATGCGGAGCTGTATAAGAACATCAATCGCTTGAATAACTTACAGAGATTAGAGACAAAGCGATCGGCTGTCCTGATTGCAGATAACCGGGTGTATTGTAATGGTACGGAAGTTATTACGGGGTGGAATGAGAGCACAGTGTCTATACAGGTTGCCAGTGGTAACTCTGAACTGAACTACTTTATCGGAAGTGATTTGCTTATATCTTCTCTTGATATGAAAACAACTGTACCGGAATGGGGAGATATGGAGCATATCACGAAAACATATCCGGACATTGATTATTGTTTGGCTCCGGTAGTAAATCGCACAGCAGGGTATTGTATTAACCGCTGGGCATATGGAAAACCAACGCTGGAGGATACTTATACTTTGCAGGCTGACGATTCATATTGGTTTCCACAGCCTTTTCTATGTGCGTTTGTCAAAGAAGTCATGCGGGCTATTGGTTACGATCTCCAGGTTAATCAGATTGAAGACACTATTTTCAAAAGTTTGTTTATTTGCCATGTTGAAGAAACTTGTAAATGGAATGAGCTTCTTCCCGGATGGACTGTAAAGGATTTCTTTGAAGAAATTGAGAAAATGTTCAATGCCGTTTTTGTTGTGGATAACCGCAACCGTACAGCAAGATTGATGATTAAACCAAGTTATTATGCTGGGAGTAAGAGTGTACATGTTTTGCAAGTGGAAGATATTTATGAAGCGGAAATAGAGGAGAGTGAGGAAGATGTTAATGAAATGGCTTCCGCTAATGTTAGATATGAGATGCCGGATAGTACTTATTATCGCATGCGGTGTTTACCTGACGACTTTTCCAAAAAGGTAAAAAGGGATGTTATACCGGAGAGTTTTGAGACAGGAGAGACGGACCTGATGGCGCGTATTCAGAAATGGTTTTCAGATAGTGGACATCAAAAAAAGGATGTAATATATACAGATATTATCAATGACAAAGAGTTCATTTATCGGGGGAGGTCACATAATGATGGATGGAGTGATTTTGATCCGATCAATGAATTTAAACCGTTGGAACGGGAAAATGCGGATAGTGATGTTGAATTAGGAATGGTGCCGGTGGAGTTGGCTTTCTTTGACTTGAATTGCTATGTCGGAAATGATAAATATCGCCCTACCAAAGTAATGATTCCCGTAATAGACAGTAGTGGCAATAAAGTAGATGAAAGTGGCGAGAGTATAACGGATGTGTTGGAACAGATTGAGAATTGGACATCGACCGAAAGTGAGAGCCAGGGGAAGTTATACCTTGCTTTTTACATTGGTTTGGTACTGTATGAGCCTCTTACTTCCGGAAGGTATGATTTCCCTTTACCCTTTACTGACACCTATACCTGGACACAATCATATAAGTACTGGCCGACCAATGATAAAGGAGCTACTTTAGCTTTGAAGGCTTTGAATAAGCTGTTCTATGAAGGGCAGTACGATATTGATTTTGATAAGGCTATCAAAATACAAACACATGATCCGAATGTATATGACACTCGGTCAGTGTTTGAAATTCGTAATAAACGGTATATCTGTAAAGATATGGAGTTTACATTGGATGCTAACGGACGTAAAGGAGCTTGGACAGGTACTTTTTATCCGATTCACATCAGTGATACAGAAGCGGATGCCCGTTGGATATTGACAGATGGTAAATGGCGGGACGGCGGTGTGTGGCTGGATAATGGGCGATGGTTAGATGGCTGATTTTTTTGTTCAATAGGTTGGGCCCGGTGGTTCGTGATGGATAGCCGGGCTTCTTTATGTCCTTTTTCAAGGCATGGTGGCAGGGTACTTTTGCCATATAAATATCAATGGGTATGGCTATAAGTGTTAGTGATTTCAGAGTTGCCATCCGAATAGATAATTCGGAGGCTAAAGCGAAGTTCGATGAGACGCGGGAACAGATTGCGAAAGTACGTGAAGAAATGCGGAAGCTGGAAGCGGAGGGCAAGAAGGATTCGGCAGCATATAAAGAACTGGAGAAACAACAGGACAAACTGAATACGTCTCTCTATGGATTGCGTAAGGAGGCAGGACGGACCGCTTTAACTTATAGTGAATTGCGCAAACAATCACGGTCGCTTAAAGCTCAGATGGATAATGAAATTCCTGGTACTGAAAAGTGGAAAGTTCTGCGGGCTGACTATATGCTGACCAAACAGCGGATGAAGGAACTTGAGGTGCAGGCTCGTGATACGAAGTTTTCCCTGTCAAAGATGGCAGACGGATTCAATAAGTATGCGGCTATTGGTGCCAGTGCCATCGCTTCGCTTACTGGTGTGGCAATGACCGCGCGTAGATGCGTGGATGAATTTGCGGAGATGGAAGAAGCGGAGAGCCAGGTACGGAAATATACCGGAATGACAGCTGAAGAGGTGAAAGGCCTGAATGAAGAATTTAAGCAGATGGATACCCGGACTCCGAGAGAAAAGCTGAATGCACTGGCAGGTGATGCCGGCCGTTTGGGGATTACTGCCAAAAAAGATGTCTTGGAGTTTGTGGATGCTGCCGATAAAATCAATGTGGCACTGGGTGAGGATCTTGGCGAAGATGCGGTAAAGAATATCGGTAAGTTGGCACAGATGTTCGGCGAAGATGAGAAATTGGGACTCCGGGGAGCGATGTTGGCCACTGGTTCCGCCATCAACGAGGTAGCGCAAAATTCATCCGCAGCTGAAGCGTACTTGGTTGGGTTTACTGCCCGTGTTGCAGGTGCGGCAAATCAGGCGAAAGTTGCTCAGGGGGATATCCTCGGATATGCCTCTGTACTGGATCAGAATATGCAGCAACAGGAGATGGCGGCCACTGCTTTCCAAACATTGATGATGAAGATGTATCAGGAGCCGGCCAAGTTTGCCAAGATAGCTGGGCAGAGTGTCGAGGAGTTTTCTTCACTCATTAAGAGAGATGCGAATGAAGCCATACTTCAGTTCCTGGATACTTTGAATAAGAAGGGTGGACTGGATCAGCTGGCACCCATGTTCAAAGAGATGGGGCTGGATGGTGTACGTGCATCAGGTGTGATCAGTACCATGGCCGGAAAGATTGATGATATTCGTACTGCTCAAAAATTGGCGAATGATGCGTATCGGGACGGCACAAGTATCATCAATGAGTTTAATGTACAGAACAATACGGTACAGGCAGGGCTGGATAAGGCAAAAAAGAACTTCAAGGATGTGCGGGTAGAGCTTGGAGAAAAGTTGCAACCGGTGATGAAGTACATGATAACTACCGGTAGCGTGACGGTGAAGAGTCTAAGTGAGATTATTTCCATCTTTAGGGAATATAAGACTGCAATACTACTGACTACGGCTTCTATTGCGGGGTATACTGTTGCAGTTAAGGCCTCTATAATTGCAGATAAGGCTAAGGCATTATGGACTGGGAAGATTGTTACAGGATTAAAGACGTTGTATGCCGTTGCTAAAGCTCATCCGTGGGGATTGCTTATAACAGTGGGCACAGCGCTTATTGGCTTATTGATTGATACGAATAAGCAGCTGACCGTAAGCGAACGGTTGGAACGTAATCTTCAGGATATCCGTAGAAAGTCTGCATCTACGGTTAACCAGGAGACCGTGATGATGAAGAACTTCCTGAAGGTTGCCCGTGATGAAAAACGGAGTAAGGAAGAACGCGAAGCTGCCATTCGTAGACTAAATGAGTTATCTCCTGAATATTTAGGCAATCTTTCCCTTGAAAAGATAAATACTGAAGAAGCCACTCGCGCTGTTAATGCATATGTTGATAGTCTACTTGTACTGGAAGAAATAAAGCAGACTCAAAAGAAAATATCAGAATTAAATAATAGGAAAGAGAATATTTTAGAAAATGGTCCTGATAATAGTTTCTTTGATAATGTAGAAGCTGGGGCTGCCAATATGCTGAATGGCTTTAAACAGTCTTTGGGGTTAATGTCAGATGAATGGGCAAATAATGTACTTAACAAGTATATAAATAAAGGAGCTGATGAACTTAGGACTATTGATAAAGAGATACTGGCACTAAATGAGCATCTTGAAGAATCACGCCAAAAGCTGATTGCTATTGAGGTTTCTGGCAATAAAACTGACGGAAATGGTGGTGATGGCGGTAACGGTGATGATAAAGATAAAAAACCGTGGGTTACTCGTCTGAAAAATGCAGAAAATGCCTATAAAGAAGAGTTGCTGTTGCTGCGTAAAAAATCGGATGAACTTGGTAGAACGGAGAATGAGTATCAACAGGATGCTATTCAGAAGGAAATGGAGTACCAAGCTAAAAGGTTGGCCATCATTAAACAGTATCAATCGGTAGATACTGACAAAAAGCACTTGGCAGAATTGGGTAAGTTGGAGAGTGAATCTAAAACCGCTATTTATGATTCTCTTAAAAAGTCGGAGGATAATCGCCTTAATCTGCTAAAGGAATACCGGGATAGACGGTTAACGACGGTTATTGATGGAGAGAAAAAACTACAGCTTGAACAAGCTGATTTGTACGCATCCGGAGAATTGCAAGAGAAAGACTATAAAAACCGTCTTCAGGCAATTGATATCTCGTCCTTGTATTCCCGGTTAGAAATAGCTAAAGTATACTTGGATGATGTGTCGGAACTTGAGTTTCAGAATGGAGAGGTTAAGGCAAATGCGGTGAAGGAGGCTGGAGATACGATTCTTACTCTTGAAAAACAAATTTCAGAAAAACGGGCGGAGATTGTTCATAGTAGTGCCAATCAGATACAGAACTTTAATAACCAGTTCAACAAGACTAATAGCTTGGCTTCTACACAGGAACAGCTGGAGGCCTTGGTAGTTTTCTATCGATCTCAGCTTGAACTGGCCCAAAAATACGGGCTGGATACGACTCTACTCACTACTGTCTTCGAAGAATCGAAAAGGAAAATTGTAGAGAAAGGGGCTGAAGATCGGGTTGAAGTTATCCGGAAGTATGAGCTGAGTGCAGCAGAAGATACGCGGGATATGAAGTTGAAAGCCCTTGAAGAAGAGCATCGTAGAGGGCTACTGTCTGAAGAAGAATATGAAATTGCGAAAAATCAGATTTTCAATGAATATCTGAATGAAAAGATTGATGCAACTGAACGCTATTTCGAAGCGGTCAGTTCCATTATGTCGAACGTGTCTTCAGCAATACAAGGGTTTCAGGATGCAGAGATAAGTAAAGTTACTCGCAAGTATGATAAAGAAATCAAAGCGGCCAAGAAAGCGGGTAAGGATACTACGAAACTGGAGGAGGAGAAAGAAGAGGCGATCAATCAGGTAAAGAAGAAGTATGCCGATAAGCAGTTTGCGGCGGCTGTACTTCAGGTGACCGCAACCACCGCTGTTGCCGCTATGGAGGCATACAAGGCTATGGCGGGCATTCCCATCGTGGGACCGGCATTGGGAGCGGTGGCAGCTGCGGCAGCCATCGCCAGCGGTGCGGCTCAGATTGCCGTTGCCAAGCAGCAACGTGATGAAGCAAAAGGACTGAAGACAGGAGGGTATTCGGATGAGTATGTGGAGGGATATACTCGTAACGGTAACCCGGATGATGTGGCTGGAGTGATACCGGTGCATAAAAATGAGTTTGTGGCCAATCATGAAAGCGTGGCGAATCCTCATGTACGCCAGTTCTTGGATGTGTTCGATGTGGCTCAGAAAAATGGTACGATCCGAATGATTAATACAACTCAGATACTTGAGCAGGTGAGAACTCGCAGCGGAAAGTATGCAGGTGGTTTTGTGGATACCGGAGACTCTTCAGCTTCTTCTTTTGCAGCTTCCGATATCTCATCTTCCGGACTTACACCGGAACAATGGAAGCAACTCGTTGAACTGATGAAAGAGAATAACCGGTTATTACAGGTGGTTTGTAATAAGGAGCTGATTGTTGATGCTCGCAAAGTACGTGATAGTATTAAGAGGGTGGAACAGTTAGAGAAAAATGTGAGCCGTTGAGATGTCCTTTTTTAATGCGGAACCGGATAATAATTTTGCATCATGGAAGTATACGAGGCTATAAATGAAATGAGACGGTGTAGTGAACGAGGAGAGAGCTTTTCTTTCGCGTTCATGAGCTACAGCTACGAACGCCGGAAGAGTGGCGGTATTGTGAAGATAGAGCGTGCCCGGCTTCGCAAGCAGAGCCGGAAAGAGAATAACCGCTTTGCGGACTATATGCTGAATTTTATCGATCTGGATACAATGGAATATGGAATGTGCTGGCAACCTCTGTTATTGGAGCTTAACGGCCATGAACTGGAACTGAGATAATTATGGATAATAAATATGAAAATATAGTTCCTTGGAATGGTGCACAGGACACTGGTAAAGATGTACGTCTGAAATTAGAAAGAAATTTCAAGAAAATAGCAACCAATTTTGAGGAGTTACTGGATGAAATATTAAATAACAATGAGGCTTTAGAAAAAATATTCCTTCATAAAAATCAACCTGATGAAACAAATTTTCTGCTCACTTTTATTGCTGGACTTGTATCTAAGGGAATAATTAAGGCAGACGGAGGAATAGAGGTTGGCGAAGCCATAGACTCACTCATCGCGGGCAAGGGCATAATCGCAAAAGTAAATGGGGTTCTACAGGCGTCCCGGATAGAGGTCCGGGACTCGCTGACCGTTTTAGAACTTATCTTCAACCGCTTGTCTGCCATGGAGAGTGATTATTCTTTTTCTGAATCGGGCACGATTGAGAGCGTCGAACTCTTGGAAGATGGGACTTACCGTTTACCACTGCGTAAACGTTGGGAGAATGATTTCACGGCCTTGGATGAAAATGATATCATTTACGGCATGGTGAACAATCTTGCTTCAGGTACCGGGGATTATTATACTTCATGGCTTCGTGTCCTTCACGTGAATACGGTATCCAATACTATTATTGCGGTCATGTTTCCTGATGATGAAGTGCCCGGAGGCAAGAACTATCCACCGGAACCGCTAATGATACTTTCCCACCGTGGCAATCCGGTGAATGAAGATCGTCAGGCATACTGGTACTTGTCTTCCCGCGAGAAGTGTATCTGTATGCTTGATGGAGTGACAAAGCCCATACTGGAAGAGAATAACTATGCCATCATTATAGGTAAACTAAAGCAGTTGTCGCTATTCGACAACCTGCCTATAAACTATCGGCATAGCTATATCTACTGTCGTGGTATCGCTATTCAGGATTTGTTGCGCATAGACTATCAGGGTACACCTGTTCGTTCTGAGAATAATCGTGGCCCGTGGTCGGCATCGGATGCTGTGAACAATCCTTACCAGTCCACACAGGAAGTCTATGATACAGTCTATCATGTTGGCTGCAAATGGATGTGTCTGGTTACCGGAACCACTCAGGAACCCAAATGGAATGCGACCGACTGGGCGCAGATTGAGGGGAACTCTGAACTGACATTAGAATTTTCTTCCAATAACGGTTATAACTTCTTTGCCGGTAAGGTCGATGCGGAATTTACCCCTATTCTGTATTGGGGTTACAATGATATCTCTGAGGATGTGTTGCCCGGTGATTGGTCATGGACCCGTGATAGTGGTCAGGTGACGGAAGATAACGCCTGGTCGGTTGCTCATGCCAATAACGGGCGTATCCTTCATTTGACGAATGAAGACATGCCAAGCAACTGGGGAGCTACGAGAAAAGTGAAATTCATCTGTACGGCATATCTCCGCGATGGTGCCGGAAGTATTGATATCCAAAATTATATAAATGTATGAAAGGACTTAAAACCTCGGTTCAACCGCAACCGGTCAGAACCAGTTATACGCCTCTAAAGGCGAGCTTTGGAATTGTTATTGATGGTGGAGGTAGTAAGACACAGTTCTACTATACCAATGCCAACACGTACATTCCTAACCGTGCCGTAACCCCAATGAAGCTGAGGTCGTTCCTCAATATTGTGGATCCTGATAAGATTATCAGCAACGGGGATAAGAGCAGTCAGCTGACCGTAACCTGGTATGAAAACAGTGAGAGTAACCAGATAACCTCGGAGAATAGTAATTATATTCTGAATGCCGACGGTACATTGCTTGTGAAGAAGAATGTAATCCCGACAGCACCGGTGCAGATTCTTTGCCGGGCTACTTTCATTGATACCAGGAATAACAATACTCTCGTGTATAATGATACATTCACTCTGAACTCAATCCAGAAGAGTGATGACCAGCTTTCACTGAGTATCAATCAGCCTTCCAAGGTTACTTACAATCCTTTGAAGGATAGTCAGTACATAGATATCACTGCCGCATTGAAAATGGGCAGCGAGACGGTTGCGGATGCCAACGTTGCATATTGGTGGTATAAGGTTGAGAACGGAGAAGAGACTTTGATCGACTCGTCTGACTTGAATATCGAGTATGTATCCGGTCAGGGAACAAAGACATTACGTATCGATGCCGATAATACATATCTGAGCGTCATCCGTTGTCGTGCCGCCTATTATACCGGCACCAAGCCTTCGGCACCTGTGGATGATACCTTAATGGCTGAGACGGCCATAGTCTATAAGATTCCTCCGATTAAGGCTTTTGTCTACACTCCGAATGGCAATATTATCCGTAAGGGAATGACCGGCATGACTTTTTACGTGAAGATACTGACGAACAAAGAGGAACTGACGGAAGAGCAAATCAACAAGTTCTTTTTTGTGAAGTGGTTTAAGAAGTCATCCGCTGCGGGTGCTACAGCCGTGGAGATCGGACATGGTAGTTCGGTGTCAGTAACAGCCGACAGCTTACGCCTGACCGGTGGCTTACAAATGTCGGTTTATCCGGAAGTGTATGAGATCGGTCCTTATACGGTACTTACTACCAAGAGCGGTGATCCAATCCGTACAGGTGCGAATGAAGTAATAATAGCCAGGGGCTAATTTAAAAATTAAGCATATGAGAGAAATGAAGTATTTGAAAGTTTCCGCCGATATCGCCAAGCGTGCCGGTGTGATCGATGTCCGCCATCGGACTGCTGACGGTGATTTTATCGTTAATGAGAGTGACCTTCGTATGATACGGTTCGAACCAGAGGAATATGTGAGGGGCATTGCCGGGCAGGTTCTTTCTGAACAGGAAGCTGCCAGGCTGATCGAAGCGGGTGGAAATCAAATTGGAGAGGAGGTACAGAATGAAGAAAGTAATGAATTACCTGCTGAGGATTCTTTGCCGGTTCAGGACAATGCTGAGGAATCTGTAGCAAAAGACAGCCCAATTAACGGAGAGGAGGCACAAGATGAGTGATGTTGCAGGTTCTCTTTGCGTCGGGATGATAATAGACGGTGACAGTGCACAGGGTAATATCCGGTCTACTAAACCGCTTGTACAGATGTACCAGAAGGATACAGGTAAATGTGTACCGGATTGGAGCGTAGCGGCTAACCAGCCCGTCATCTATCCGGTCATGCGCTCAGGCAATGAGAATGTCATTAAACCTATTGTGTCGGGTTCTGAAAAGTGGTATTACAACAATACGCTTATAACGTTCAACGCTTCGGACTTATCCACCGCTCCGGCTGCCGTAACCGGTAAGATGCAAACAATGACCTATAACAATGGTTCTGTAAATGTACCGGCATTGAAAATTGTGGGTAATTTGGCCAGTGCTTCCAATATGGATGCAGATACCATTCGTATGGACGGAGAGATTGAAGCCTCCGGGCATAATCTTGCATATACTTCTGAGATACCGCTTGCTATCTCAGAGTTTAGTAACTCTGCCTATTACGGTTTCTTGTATCCTTCCGATGGTGGTATTATCGATGGTGATACAGCTACCGTTAAAGTAACTCAGGAACTCTACAAGGGCGGTTCATTAGTGCCTCAGAGCAACTACTCACTGAAATGGTATAAGATGCCGTCAACTACAGCATGGTCAACAGCTAACAGCGTTTCATTGGTTGCTGATGATATTGATTCCAAATTAAGCGTAAGGGCTGAATTTATCATCGGTGGTGAGGTGGTTGCTACTGCCATTTGCGAAGTGAGTGATGAGACTGATCCGTTATTCCTGGCAATAAACTACAGTGGTCCGACGATGCTTACCAGTAGCGGTACTACCAGTGAGGTTACGGCTACTTACAAAGTAAAGCGGGTAGGAACGGGTGAAGAAGTGAGCGGGTTTACCTTTACAACAGCTTTCACGAAGGCTGACGGTACGGCCTTTACTCCGGCCAATGCGCCTACTACCACCGGGTGTAAGCTTACCTATACCGATGTGAAGAGTGCAGGGGGTAACATTACCGGCTATATACAAGGAACTAAATCTTGAGTTATGGCAAAGAAACAGATAGTAGCATCAACCTTTAGTGTTACGGCGGCTCCTGCAGATGGTGCGAAAGGGAGTCGGGGCCAGCTGCCTTATCCGGCAGGCGAATACGATCTGCATACTTCTTATATCTGTACGGATATGGTTGCTCCGTATGTACTCTATGAGGGCATCTATTATGTGATGAATCAGATTACTACTTGGGTAGGTCACGGCGTTCCATCAAATATTAATAATCCTCAAAAGGATTATGCTGTAAACGGCACAAAAGCCACCTGGATACCCTTTGAAAATTATAAGGCTATTTATGTAGAGATATTGATGGCCAACTTCGCAAAATTGGCGAGTGCTGTCTTCTCAGGAGATTATATGTTTTCCCAGCAAGGAGTTGATGCTGAAGGAAACTCCACGTCTTCCTATGAAAAATTTGGTACGGAAGAGTTTACTCCTAACCTGCTTTTTGATTTTCTCAGAGGCTTGCTCAAAGGACGGAATATAGAAGTGGACGGCGGGGTGTTCAAAAATATTCGTTCCCCAAACAATAGTTTCATAATAAAAGAGAACGGTGATATTGAGATTGTTGGTCGTATCGAAACATCATTTAGCGGTAAGCGTGTCGTCATTGATCCTGAGACAAACTCCATCAAGATGTATAATCAGGATGATAATGAAGTTGGAGATATTAGCTTCTTAGAAGAGGACTGGCAGGGATCAAAAATCTACTATCCTCGTATTTGTCTGCGTCGGTATCGTAACAATACAGTCCTTAATGAGACCATAATAGGAGACAGAAACATCCAGCTTACTACTGCTGTTGGTTCTGAAAACTCTTGGTGCTTGCTCGATCCAACCTATGGCTTGACATTTTATCAAGGTAATGCACCAATGAAAAATTATCCGGCAAGGTAAGCGAAGCCCTGCTTTACCAATTGGTAAAGTGGTTTGAAAGTAATTTAATTGATTGAATAAAATTAAACAAAACGAGATTATAAATTGAATGTTGAATTTGGGCGTTTTTCGCTATAGTTTAAACGTCCGTTAAAACTGAATAGGTATGGGAAAATTAAGCGAAGCCGCTATTGTGAATAGCATTAATAGTGAATATGTGCTACTGACAGATAGTAATGGTCTACCAGTACGGATTAGCAAGAATAATCTTGCAGAAGCCGTTCGTAATGTAATGAGTGAAGCTGATATTGATAATAAAGGTTTAATGCCTGCCGGACTAATCGGTTCAAAAAACACCCAAGCAAGCGTATTGCTATGTGAAACTACGAATACCGCCATCACAGGCTCAATCTTGTTAGCCATATCAGCTACAACGACTGGAACACCTAATCTCTATTTTATTACAATAGCGCGTTCTTCAAATAGTACAAGTAATCCAACTGTAAAAGTGAAAGTGTTGTCCGGTACTTATAACATTAAGATTATAGGGAAAACTGATGAAAGCGGTAAATGCAGGATATATGCCGAACGGATAGAGTATACTCCAGTGCTAAAAGCTCTGGTTATGAACACACTGGGTATTGTCTTGAAAATGGAGGCTGTTACAGATAATTCTGAGTTTGCAAATGGCTTTGAAGCCGAGCTAATATAGTTATAGGGGCACAATGCCCCTATACTATTCAACGACTCCATTAACAAGGCTTGTATCTGTACTTTCATTATATTCGCATGAACCATCCACTGATATTATTTCAACAGCGTTAGTCATACAGAATATGGATATTGAGCTCCATGATACAGGTGTTGACAACTGAATTTGGATGTAATTCTTGTTGTCATGAGAAAAGGCCTTAGCATTCGCAATATAAGGTATACCACATAGAGTTTTGATATTTAACCGAAATGGTAAGCCAGAATTAGATCCTCCGGTCATGCCCATAGTTATACCTATTAAGGAAGGTCCATTGTAATGCCCAGTAGCCATTAATATTGTTGCGTGTGATTTGGATGCCAATTTTAATACAATGGTCTTGATGGAAGTTTCACCTAAAGATAAAGAACCACGTTTTCCGGCTTCTAACAACCCTTTTCTATCTATGTTAGCTTCGCTCATCACACTACGAATAGCTTCTGCAAGATTGCTCTTGCTGATTCGTACCGGTGCCCCATTACTGTCTGTTAGTAGCACATACTCACTATTAATATTATTCACAATAGTGGCTTCATTCAATTTCATACCTATTCACTTTTAACGGACGATAGGTATGAAGTAATTAAGGGTAACTGTAAAGCTCTCTCTTTAAAATGTAAATTCCTTGACATAGTATCCTGCATCCGGTTCTTCTGAAACTTCTACCGGTGTCTGAAAAGTAAATCCAATATTATTGCTGTAAGCAAAGTCTATACCGTTCTTTCCATTTGCACTGATATAAATGTCAAGCATTCCTGTTTCTGTAGTCGAGTTTTTGTATAGTAACCGTGCTTTACTAATACATTTCCCGGCTGCTCCTAATTGAATAACATTCTGTAGTTTACTGTAGCCATCCAACGCAATGTAGAATAATTGGGAACAAGGAGCATTATTTATATATTGGCTTCCAACATTGAGCAATACCGAGCTTGTCATATAACATCTACGACTTATAGCTATTCTATACCACTTACCATTAAAGGCTTCCGCTATAGAGAATGTACCGCATCCTCCTGACTTTGCTACCTCTTTAGGAGTTGTCATTATACTATTACCATTAGCGTCTATTCCTCGTACTTTGATAGCTGTACCATTGTTCAATTCATTCTCTTTCATACCTATTCATTTTTGAGGGACGACAGAATGGATTACATTGCAGAGGCAAATACAGAATGGAAAATATGCAATAAAAATCTTTACCATATAGGTTGTATTGCTTCCTCCGGTGGTGTTTCGATTATCATCGGAAATTCTGCATTACCATGCAAGATGGTTATACATGATGCTTTATTACTAACGGCGGAATCTTTAGCCCAAATGGATATTATTCCATTCTCTTTTCTGTATTTTATATCAGGATTATACAATTTACCGGCGTACCCTATAAGCTGCTTAAAATCACAAACCATCACATTATCATCATAACTCGCTGCATATCCAACAATTATAGATGCTGGTTGATTTGCATAACATATCATATTTAACAGAAACGAGCAATTTATTCCACGCTTTATTTCCATAATTTTGAGCCATTTGGAACCAGTGCCAAGAGGAAAGAAAATACGTTTAAACATCCCTGCATTTTCTAATGCAGCCATTAACTCGCTTGGGGTTGACACTATACTATTGCCATTTGCATCTATTCCTCGTACTTTGGTGGGTACTCCACCACTCAATTCATTTTCTTTCATAACCTATTCACTTTTAACGGACGTTTGAATCATTGCTTGTTTCCCCTATATGATATCACTATCTTCACAGGCAAAAAATGATTTACGCATACATC
>ENA-UESE01000315-UESE01000315.1-human-gut-metagenome-genome-assembly--contig:-NODE-315-length-68392-cov-13.734978_pt1 | contig 68392 bp, 56 predicted proteins | sample MGYA00242995_ERZ507996 | MGnify/ENA primary metagenome ERZ507996 (study PRJEB26167, sample SAMN06115489) | human gut metagenome | host: Homo sapiens | place: China:Sichuan | collected 2015-04-15...
ACCGCCGTATACCGAACGGTACGTACGGTGGTGTGGGAGGTCGGTAGATAAAATAATTATCTACCTCCTACCCGATTGTTGGAGCAATAGATACATTTACGCAATATTCGGCACTAAACAATATACTTGCTAAAGTAAAAGGAAAAATGCAAGGCGCCATTTCAGATATAGTTTATTCGCCAGAAAGTTACAAATTTACAAATCTTATGTATGAGGAACATCCGGAAATACTTGAAAAAAAGATTAATATTAATGGAAAAGAGATGCCATTGATTAGTAAAGGGCATGAAAAGGACATGAAAAGGACTTAAGGCGTGGGTTTATGAGCAATTTCCTGTTTCAAAATATCAGTAATATTTTTGGGGCACCGAAAGAGGTTATTGATATTATTACTAAATTTGAGCCTATAGAAGAGCCAAGGAGCAGGGTAAATCTTACTGAGGAAGTGCAGAAGGATTTGTCACTGAATGAAAATGGCGAAGTAGTTTTGAGTGATGAATTTATTATTGGCAGAACGCAAGATATATTTGGAGATAAGATTTATGATATGGCAATTCAGGTACAGGATACTATGTCACAGATAGAGCAGACTCCGGATAAGGCGCAGGAAGCAATAGACAGGTTGAAGGAAGCAGTAAGGCAGAGTGCTGTCAAGGCGGTGGTGGAAACGGCACAGTCTACTTATGGCACAGATATGAAAGGTACTGACAGGCGGCAGATAGAGGCTACTCTAAATCATGCAGCGGACAGAATGATTGACAAACTACATGCTAATTATGAGATTGAATGTAACGTTCTGGAAACCAAGCGGACCGAAGAGCAACAAGGCAGATATGAGAGTGGAAAAACGGCAGAACAGATTGACAGGGAATTTGAGCAAAAGCAGAAGGAAATAATGGAGAAATTTCATGAAGAACTTACGGCTGCCATTTCCGATTTTGCAAAAGAATCTACAAAAGAAACGATAAAGACTGTGGAAACCAGAAAAAAGGAGAGAGAAAAGGAAACGATAGAAGATGGTGTACGGGACCATTTGAGAGGTTTTTCCAGAACAATTCCGTCATTTTTAATGGCTTATGGGGATAATACAGTTACACTTGCAACATTTGACACAATAGTTCCAGATAAGGTGTTTTTGGAAGTTACAAGTATTACTTTGGAACAGTTTAAATTTTTGCGTGATGGAGGGGATTATATCGAAGAGAAAACCGGACAGAAAAAACATTTTGCCGGGCAACTGTTTGATTCGGTTGTGTTTGATGATTCAGTGAAAGAATTTCTGGCATTAAAAAAGAAACTGGCAGATTATTTTGATGAGAAAAGTATTGAGGATATATTTGACTATATTCCGCCCCAGAAAACGAATCAAATTTTTACTCCGAAGATTATAGTAAAAAAGATGGTTGATATGTTGGAAGAAGAGAATCCGGGATGTTTTGATATGCCGGACAAAACATTTATTGACTTGTATATGAAATCCGGGTTATATATTGCAGAAATTGTAAAACGGTTGTATCAAAGTGAAGAAATGAAAAGAAAGTTCCCGGATAATAAGGAACGTCTGAAACATATCTTTGAAAAGCAGGTATATAGACTGGCACCAACAGAAATTATATATAAAATTGCAACGGGTTACATATTGGGGTTTGATGAAGATACAAAGAATATCAGGCATAATTTCAGACAATTGGACGATTTGCCATACGCAAAGGCTGGACACTTGAAGAAGTGCTGGATGAACTGTATTCTGAACAACAGTAGATGCGTGAATGCACCCGGAAACGGGTGCATTTTTGCAATTCGTTCATATTGATTTGAAAGAGTATTTTATGTTAAACTTGAACAAACAAAAAGACAACCGAGATTGTTGGAAAATTACGGCAAGAAGATTTTTACGAAGCCGGATGAATCAGATGGCGAGAGGAGAATATCATGCAATATGCCAGAAAATTGAGAAAAGGTGACAGAGTTGCGATTGTGAGTTTATCGAGTGGAATGCTTGGTGAGTCCTTTTGCAGTCACAATATAGAAATCGGGACTGGAAGATTGAGAGCGTATGGGCTGGAACCGGTATTTATGCCGAATGCGTTGAAGGGAATTGAATATTTGCAGGCTAATCCGGCAGCAAGAGCAGCAGATTTGAAAGCCGCTTTTCTGGATGATTCCATTGCAGGTATTATTTGTGCGATAGGCGGGAATGACACTTACAGGCTTTTACCGTATTTATTAGAGGATAGGGAATTTATTGATGCAGTGCAGAAGAATCCCAAACTATTTGCAGGATTTTCGGATACTACAGTGAATCATTTGATGTTTTATAAGCTGGGGTTGTCTACATATTATGGTCCCAATTTTATATGTGACCTGGCGGAGATTTCTGATGAAATGCTGCCATATAGCAGAAAAGCCTTTGAAAGTTACATAGAGGGAAATGAATATCACGAAATTGCATCAAGTGAAGTATGGTATGAGGAAAGAACTGATTTTTCGAGAGCAGCAGTTGGAACAGACAGGATTTCTCATAAGGAGGAGCACGGATTTGAACTGTTGCAGGGAAAGGACTGTTTTGAGGGCAGGTTGTTGGGCGGTTGTCTGGAAAGTTTATATGACATATTGACAACAACGAGATATGAAGACGAAAAAGCAGTGTGCGAAAAGTATGGATTGTTTCCGGGTATCGAGGAATGGAAGGATAAAATTTTGTTTATCGAAACCTGTGAAGAGAAGCCTGCGCCGGAACGATTTGAAAAAGAAGTTGCAATACTTAAAGAGAAGGGCGTGTTCGATGTTGTGAGCGGAGTTCTGGTGGGCAAACCACAGGATGAGGCGTATTATGAAGCGTACAAAGAGATTCTTGTAAAGGTAGTGAATCGTCCGGAGTTACCGATTGTGTATAATGTGAATTTTGGACATGCAACCCCAAGATGCGCATTGCAATATGGTGTTATGGCAAAAGTTGACATGAAGAAGAAAAGGATATATTTGGATAATTAGAAAACGGCGCGGCGGCTGGCGGAGCACATCTTATATGCCATGAGTGGAAGGATGTAAAATAATTATGCGGGAGTCAATCATAGATAAAGCAATAGAGTATGTAAAGAAGGTTTTTGCCGGGGATTGCAGTGGGCATGATTATTATCATACTTTCAGGGTATATAAGCTGGCAACGCAGATTGCGGAATCGGAAAATGCGGATATTGATATTGTACAATTGGCTGCGTTATTGCATGATGTGGATGACAGGAAGCTTTCACCGGAAACATATGCGGTCAGGAAAAATGCAGTTGATTTCATGCGGGCGAATGATGTGGAGAAGCAGGTGACTGAGGCGGTATGCCGGATAATAGAGGAAGTTTCGTTTGCAGGGGAAGATACAGTTGTGCCTGAAACGATAGAGGGAAAGTGTGTACAGGATGCAGACCGGCTTGATGCAATAGGGGCAATCGGAATTGCCAGAACGTTTGCGTATGGAGGCAGCAGAGGAAGAGAAATGTATGACCCGGATGTGGCGCCAGTGAAAGGAATGGGGAAAGAAGAATATTATCAGAATGAAAATTCTACAAGTATCAATCATTTTTATGAGAAATTATTGCTGCTGAAAGACAGAATGAATACGGAAACAGCACGGCGGCTGGCGGAGCACAGGCAGGTTGTTATGAAGGACTTCCTTGAGGAATTTATGGCAGAATGGGAAGACAGGAAATGATATATGATAAAAATGTCAAAACTTGTCGAGGCAATTAGGTTGAAAAAGTGTTGAATGAGTCGATATAATGAGGTATATGGAAAGTGTTTCCGGAGGGGGAAAGTCAGAAATAGATGTGAGTACAGGACTTATAAGGGTGAGGGTGGTAGAGCAGAGTCTGACAGAGAATTTCGGAGGTATAATGGGGAAAACGGAAATTTTCAGGAAGGGTGGTAAAGAGGATGTTATTTATATGTTATCCAAAGTGTTCAACCTGTCAGAAGGCTAAAAAGTGGCTGGATGAACACAATGTAGAATATGCGGAACGGCATATTGTGGAGAGTAATCCTTCATATGAGGAGTTAAAATTGTGGCATGAGAAGAGTGGACTGGCATTGAAGAAATTTTTTAACACAAGTGGTCTGCTCTATAAAGAACTGCAGTTAAAGGACAAGCTGCCTGAGATGAGTGAAGAGGAACAGCTAAAGCTGCTTGCCACGAAAGGGATGCTTGTGAAACGTCCGATAGTTGTGGATGGGGATAAAGTACTAGTGGGATTCCGGGAAAGTGAGTGGGAAAATCTTTTCGGAGTTTTAAAACAAGGCATTAAATGATAAAAATTCTCAAAATTACAAAAAGATTGTTTACAGTGATAATAAAATGATACATAATAAATAAGTCAGAACCTGTCAGAACATTGTGCTGAAAAAACAAGAAATCAGGCGATAGGACGGATTGAGAGGCAGGATAGGAGCGGGAGGTTTTGAACGACAAATTTTACAATGGGGGAGATGGCTGTGGTAATACAGGAGATTTTAAAGTGTATTAGATTGTTTCTGGATGGGGAAAGTACGAAAGAAGATGCGTACAGATTTTCCACAGAAATGAAGGCATTTTTAGAGGATGCCTATCCGGTACTTATCAAGGTGGAGGATGCAGACAAGGCAAAACAGTTAATGAAGAGTTTGCCGGAAATCTGCGGAGAGTATAAAGAAGGCGGGGACGTAGAAGGCTTCAGGGAAAAGGTCAGAGAAGAGTATGACAGACTTCTGGAAGCAATAGGCTGTTAGATGCAGAAAGAGTGGAACCAGTTATTTTGGCTGCCACTCTTTTTTTAATTCATAGGAAATTTCGACCTATGAATTAAAAAACGCTCCGCGAGGAACGCACTGCGGAGGAGTGGAAGAATGTTGCACAGCAATCCGCCGCAGGCGAAAAATCTCGCAAGCGTGGTTCTTTCTTGTGGGCATAAAAGTATTTCTGGTCAGTTTGCAGGTTTTGTGGTAAACTAAAAAAACTTTTGAGAAAGACCAGGAAGAGATAATGCGTGGAAAAACGGGAAGAACTAAGAAAAGAAATAAGTATATAGGGATTGTGCTGGCGGTAGCTCTGTTGCGGGTTCTTGTGGGAGTGACAGCTATGCCGGAGGCAGACGGCAGCCAGCCAGAGTCAGGTAATCAGGTTGAAACCAAAGTATGGGAAACAAGCAGTAATCAGCCGGAGGCAGAAACTTCACCAGAAAGCGGAATCCGGGAAGAGGACAATAGTCAGACAAAAAATGCCGGCAATATGGAGGCTGGAACACGGGAAACAGAAAATGACCAGCCAGAGGGGGACAGCAATCAGTCAGGAACAGAAGTCCAGCCCGCAAATTCAGATGCTGCTTCTTTCAGCACAGTGGAGAGTGCTCTGGAGAGTATTCCGGCATATGCGGGGCAGGATTATGTTCTTTTAAATGACGGAATACCGAATTTTACCACATGGGATTTGGAAAATATCACGGGAGAAAGTTACAGCGAACTGGACAGTCTGGGAAGGTGTGGTGTGGCAGTGGCAATGCTGGAAAAATCCATGATGCCTACAGGGGAGAGAGGTTCTATTGGGCAAATCAAGCCTACGGGCTGGGTGCAGAAGAAGTATGAGGGATTTGTAGATTCCAACCCGCCGTATCTGTACAACAGGTGTCATCTGATTGCGTATGGGTTGACGGGGCAGAATGCAAATGAAAAAAATCTGATAACGGGAACCAGGTACATGAATGCAACGGCAATGCTGCCATGGGAAAGACAGGTGATGCAGTATCTGGAAGTGGACGGCAATGAAAACCATGTGCTTTATCGGGTGACGCCGTATTTTGCGGGAACGGAGCTTCTGGCGAGAGGTGTGGAGCTGGAAGCGTACTCTGTGGAGGATGCAGGTGCGGGTATCTGTTTTCATGTATTTGTATACAATGTACAGCCCGGCATCGGACTGGACTATGAAACAGGGGACAGTTGGATAGCGGAGTAGCAGGAAACAGAAAAGAAGCAGAGTAGGAAACAGCCAAGAAGTGAAGGCAAGAGAAAGCAAGGAATATCAGAGAAACAGGAAACGACCGGGAAGCAGAGCCAAGTGAAGCAGAAAGAGAACAGAAGAGGCTGTGCTTGGCAGTATCTGCGAGGCTGCGGAAGCACGGAAAGTCAGATTAAATCTGGGTATGCTGGTGGAACTGCATGGTGGAAAAATCAAAATGTCCCTTTTCTAATTTCAGCGGGACAGACAGGCGGTTTTATCTGGGAAAGCTGGAGAAAAAAATGTTTGTGACTCCAATTCCGGTTACGGTTCTGAGCAGGGAAGAGGGCAGACGGCTTCTTGAGGAATAAAGGAAAGTCAAAGAAAAAGGCAAAACAGTAATCAGGAGAAATGAAGTAAATGAAAAATGTGGAAGGTTAAGAAAAGTCAATAAACAGATTAAAAAAAGACAATTGACAAAAGCCTCGCAAAAGACTATTGTATAGTCAATTCAACAGTCAAATGCGAAGAACAGGAAATGACTTCCCCTTATCACCGCTTACAGAAAGCCGTTATTTGTGAGAATCGGCAACAAGGAATCGGAAAGCCCTCACCTGCGAGCTGTTCGGATGAAAGACGGATTTCAGGATGCGTCCAGTAGTCGGAACCGGTACCCTCCGTTAATGGGGCATGCCCTCTGATTAAAATAAATCAGGCGGCGGGAGAGAGGTCAAATCTTTTTGGCAAGCAAAGTGGTAACGCGGAAGCAGGAATGAAGCATTGGATAAGCTTTCGTCTTTGCACGGAAATTTCAGGAAATCCCCTGAAAGGATGTGCAGAGACGGAAGCTTTTTTAATTCATAGGAAATTTCGTCCTGTGAATTAAAAAACGCTCCGCGAGGAGCGCACTGCGGCAATCAAAAAGATGCGACAGCAGGATTTGGCTGCAAAAAAGGAAAAGAGGAGAAACATTATGAACACACTTGTCATTGTACTGATTGCAGCAGTTGTACTGGTGGCAGCCTATGTCTTTTACGGACGCTGGCTGGCAAACAAATGGGGAATTGACCCGAAAGCAAAAACCCCCGCAGTAAAGCTGGAGGATGGAAAGGATTATGTGCCTACAAACGGCTGGACGGTTTTCTGTCATCAGTTTTCTTCCATCGCGGGCGCAGGCCCTGTCACCGGTGCTATTCAGGCAGCTGCCTTTGGCTGGCTTCCGGTGCTTCTCTGGGTTTTAATCGGCGGCGTATTTTTTGGCGCGGTAACGGATTTTGGCGCGCTGTATGCTTCCGTGAAGAACGAAGGAAAGTCCATGGGCATGCTGATTGAAAAATACATCGGCAAATTCGGACGGAAGATTTTCCTGTTATTCTGCTGGCTCTTTACGCTGATTGTCATTGCAGCCTTTGCAGATATGGTAGCGGGAACCTTCAATGCCTATACCACGGTGGACGGAGTTACCCAGCTTTCCGAGGCAGCCACCACCAACGGGGCAGCAGGTATGGTTTCCATTATGTTTATGGTATTTGCTGTGGTTTTCGGGCTTTTGAAAAAGAAATTTAATTTCAGCGGCTGGAAGGAAGTGGTATTCGGACTGGTTTGTATCGTTGCTTCCTTTGTGGTTGGCATGAATTGCCCGCTGACCTTTAACAAGGATACCTGGAGCTATATTACCTTTGTTTATATTTTCTTTGCAGCAGTTTTGCCCATGTGGCTTTTGAAGCAGCCCAGAGATTATATGACAACCTTTATGTTTATCGGTATGATTGCGGGAGCTGTTGTGGGGCTTCTGGTAGCCCATCCGACCATGAACCTGCCGGTATTTACAGGCTTTAACAATGAAAAGCTGGGAACCCTTTTCCCGATTCTGTTTGTTACGGTTGCCTGTGGTGCGGTATCCGGTTTCCACAGTCTGGTTTCCTCCGGAACTTCCTCCAAGACGGTGGAGAATGAAAAGGATATGTTAAAGGTTGGCTACGGTGCCATGGTTCTGGAAAGCCTTCTGGCAGTTCTGGCACTTTGCGTTGCCGGTGCGGCAGCCTCCGCAGACGGTACGGCAGCAGTGGGAACACCTTTCCAGATATTCAGCCGTGGTGTGGCTGGTTTCTTTGAAATGTTTGGTGTGCCTGTTTACGTTGCCACTGTATTTATGACCATGTGCGTTTCCGCCCTTGCCCTGACCAGTCTGGATGCGGTTGCAAGAATTGGGCGTATGAGTTTTCAGGAGCTGTTCAGTGTAGACGATATGGAGCATGCGGCAGGCTGGAGAAAGCTGTTCTGCAATACTTATTTTTCCACAGTTGTTACCCTGCTCTGCGGATATGTGCTGACAAAAATCGGTTACGCAAATATCTGGCCGCTGTTTGGTTCCGCAAACCAGCTTTTAAGTGCGCTGGTATTGATTACCCTCTGTGTATTCCTGAAGGTAACAGGCCGCAGCAATAAAATGCTTTTCCCGCCTTTAATTATCATGCTTTGTGTTACCTTTACCGCACTGGTACAGCGTCTGATTGCCATGGTGAAGGCAATTCAGAACGCGGCAGCCGTTACGATTCCGGCAGGGGAAACCACCTGGGGAGCAGTCTTTATTGCAAACGGCTTACAGCTTATCATTGCAGTGCTTCTGATTGTACTTGGACTGATTATTGTGGTAAATTCTACAAAGAGCTATGTGAAGAGCCAGAAGAGCTCTGAGGTGGCAGCTTAAGCAGAACAAAAAATTACTTATAATTTGGCAAGATAGAACAGAAACGGTGTTTTTTTGCTAACCACCTTGCAAGGCTTTTGAAGAAAGTCTATACTGGGAACGAACAGATAAAGAAAAGCAAGGGCGGGGGAGCAATGGAAACAGAAACATTACGGTTCGGATATCGCTATTTTAAAAGAAACATGGCGGCAGCAGTGCTTGCGGAGATTTTCAGTATTCTGGGAATTTTTGCGGAGCTCATGCTGCCGCTTTTGACGGGAATTTTGATTGATTTCTGTATTCAGGGCGGAGAGGTGACGGAGGAAAGCGGCGGTGCCTTCCATTTCCTTCTGACGGGAAAATACGGGCAGCCCCATACCATGCAGTTGTTTTTCACCATAGCGGCGGTTTACGGGGTATTGATTCTGCTTCGGATTGTGCTGATTTATCTCAGGGATTTAATACAGGAGCGGGTAGGCTTAAATCTGGAAACAGATTTGCGGTATCTGACCTATGAAAAGCTGATGCAGCTTGATTCGGCAACCATTGCGGAATATAACTCCGGCGAGTTATTGCAGATTTTAAACAGTGATACCATCATGTTTAAGGAGCTGTTTTCCCACAGGATTCCCTATCTGCTGGATTCCATTTTTATGCTTGCCACCACGTTGGTGCTGATTGCGGGCATCAATATTTCTTTCATTATTATTCCGCTGATTCTGATGCCCTTTCTGGTAAAGACAGTGCTGGACTTTAAGCGGAAGGCGCGGCAGAACTTTAAGGAAATCCGGGAAAGAAGTTCGGAAATGAACCTGACAACCCAGGAGAATATTGCCGCAGTGCGGATTGTCCGTTCCTTTACCAATGAAGACTTGGAGCGGGAAAAGTTTAAGCGGGTAAACAATAACTTTCTGGATGCCAGGATAAATCAAATCTGGCTTTCCTCTAAATTTGATTTGACCTTTAATACCATTAAGCAGATTGCCTATATCAGCACTATTCTCATCGGCGCGGTGCTGGTTATGCAGGGGTATCTGACGGTGGGATATATTCTGTCTTCTTCAACCTATGTGTTACGGTTTATGAACAATATTACCGGTATTAACAACCATATCTTCAATATGCAGCAGCAGACCATCGCCGGGCTGGCGTTGAAGCATTTTATAGAGAAGGAAAGCCGGGTGCCGGAGGGGACAGAAGGAGGTTTGCGCAGCGATGCCCCGGATATAGAACTGAAGGATGTTTCCCTGACGCTGGAGGGACAGGAGATATTAAAGCATATAAATGTCAGTATTCCCTATGGAAAGAAGCTGGGAATTGTAGGGGAAACAGGCTCCGGCAAGAGCGTTTTGCTGAAAACCCTTGTCAGAATCTGTGATATTACTTCCGGCAGCATCACCATAGACGGACATGATATCAAGGATTTCAGGCTGGAGAAACTGCGGAATATGTATTCCTATGTCTTTCAGGATGTTTTCCTGTTTTCCAATACCATTGAGTCCAACATAGCCTTCAGCCGTTCCGATATTGATGAACGGATGGTAACGAAGGCGGCAGCGGATGCGGAGGCAGCCAGGTTTATTGATGCCTTGTCCGAGCGGTACAAGACGATTGTGGGAGAGCGGGGACTGGGAATTTCCGGTGGGCAGAAGCAGAGAATTTCCATTGCCAGAGCGTTCCTGAAAAATGCGCCGATTTTTGTGCTGGATGATTCCACCAGTGCGCTGGATGTGAATACAGAGCATGTTGTTTTACAGAATATCCATGACCATTTTTTGGAAAAGACCCTGATTATTACGGCGCACCGTTTTTCCTCTGTGGTGGACTGTGACGAAATCCTGTATATGAAGGACGGGCAGATTACGGAAAGAGGTTCCTTTGAAGAGCTGATGCGGCAGAATGGCAGCTTTGCCCATGTGTACCGGGTACAGCAACAGCAGCAGGCGGAAGTGATTGGAGGGGAGAACAATGGCTAAACGGAACACCTTTTTTGAGGACGAAAAAATTGAAAAAAAGATAGATATGAAGCAGCTTCTGCGCACCCTGAAATATATTCTTCCTTATAAGAAGATACTGGTTCTGGTAAGTGTGATGATGCTGATTGCTGCGGTGGTATCCCTTTTGCCGCCAAGGCTGCTGAAGGTGATTGTGGATAAGACGGTGGTGGAGAAGAATTACAGGGAGCTGGCGCTGGTGGGCGGCGGGCTGGTGCTGCTTTCCGCGGTGGAAATCCTGTCTACCTTTATTCAGTCCCGCAGCATGGGACGGATGGGCTTTCGGATTATCACCCAGATTAGAACAGATATTTTTGACCGGCTGCAGCTTCTTTCCTTTGATTATTTTGACAACAGGCCGGATGGCAAGATTGTTGTCCGGGTAACGGAATATATTAACGGTCTGGCAGACTTTTTTACAAACTATGTAATGATGTTTGCCATTTACATTGTAAAAATCGTGGTGGTGACAGTGTTCATGCTGTCCTTAAGTCCCATGCTGACGGTAATTGTTTTTGCTACGGTGGTTCCCATGATGACCATTGTTTTTCTCCTTCGTTCCTATTTAAAGAAGATGTATACGGCGCACCGGGCGAAAAACTCCAACCGTACCGCTTTTTTAGTGGAATCCATTATGGGAGAACAGATTGTCAAGAATTATAACCGGATTGAGAAGAATAAGGAGATTTACCGCCAGATACATGAGGACAGCGTAAATATGTGGTGGACGATTGTAAAGCGTTCCCGGTTGAACAGCCCTGTGGTACAGCTGTTCTGGAATGTGGGAACCCTGTGCATTTTCGGCGTGGCGTTATCCATGATTCTCGGCGGAAACGAGGGAATTACAGCAGGTATGGTGATTACCTTTACTACTTATATGAGTTCCTTTCAGGACCCCTTATCCCAGATTTCCACGATTATTCAGGAGCTTGCCCAGGTAAGCTCCAATCTGGAGCAGGTATTTGATACCATTGACTATCCCGTGGACATTCAGGATAAGGAAAATCCCATAGAATTAAAGAATGTCAGTGGAAAGGTTGATTTTGAGGATGTGACTTTTTCCTATGATGAGGATGTCAATATTCTGGAGCATTTTAACCTGCATGTGCGCCCCGGAGAAATGATTGCTCTGGTGGGGCCTACGGGAGCGGGAAAAACCACGGTCATCAATATGCTGACCCGGTTTTATGATGTAAAGCAGGGAAGCGTCAGGATTGATGATGTGGATGTGCGGGATGCCAGCCTGCATTCCCTGCGTTCTGAGGTGGGAGTGCTGATGCAGGACCCCTTTATTTTCAAGGGAACCATTATGGACAATATCCGGTACGGCAGATGGGATGCCACGGATGAGGAATGTATTGCGGCGGCAAAAGCTATTTTTGCGGATAAATTTATCAGGCGGCTGAAGGGCGGCTACCAGCATGTGCTGGAGGAGCGGGGCAGCGGCTTATCCGCGGGAGAGAGGCAGCTTATCAGCTTTGCCAGAATTGTTTTGAAAAATCCTTCCGTAGTGATTCTGGACGAAGCCACCAGTGCCATTGATACGGAAACGGAGCTTCTGATACAGGAAGCGCTGGAAGTCCTGTTAAAGGGAAAAACCTCCTTTATTGTAGCCCACCGGCTTTCCACAATCCGGAATGCAGACAGGATTCTGTATATCCGGAACAAGGGAATTGCCGAGGAGGGTACACATGAAGAATTGATGGCAAAGAAAGGCTATTATTACGAACTGGCAAGATAAAACGGGAAAGGGGTCTGGATAGACAGACTCCTTTTTTTACTGTTTTTTTTCGATAATCCCGTTTCTGATTTTCCATAGAAGATTTTTTCAGATGCGCTAGAATGAAACTGTAACAGGGAACAAAACATATCCGAACAAATAAGGAGGGTTTTTATGAAAAAGAAAGCATTAGCATTAGTGTTGGGAATGAGCATGCTTCTGGGAATGACAGCATGCGGAAACAGCAGCACTCAGGGAAGCGATTCCTCTGCACCGGGCTCCTCCCAGAGCAGTCAGACATCCTCTGATGCGACACAGAGCAGTACAACACCGTCAGATACGGGAAGCGATGGGGAATGGAACTTTGGGGGAATTACCTTAAACATCGCACACTCCACCACCGGAGAGGTTGGGGATGCCCTGCAGGCGCAGTTTGATGCCTTTGAAGAGCTGACCGGCTGTAAAATCGAAGTAGAGCTTCTCTCCTCTGATTCCGAAGAAGCAGTTTACACACTGGAAGTCAGAGCAGCAACCGGAAATCTGCCGGATATTTTCCAGAGCTCCATCGGCGCACAGCTTGACAAGCTGGACCCGGCAGCCAATATTTACGATTTGTCCGGACAGGACTGGATTCATGAAAATGTGGCAGCTCCCTATCTGGATTTGGTATCCGACGACAAGACCGGAGCCATTTACTGTATTCCGCTGACAACCTCCAATGTAGCAGGCTGCTTCTATAATAAGGCAGTTTATGAGGAGCTGGGACTTGAGATTCCCAAGACCTGGGATGAGTTTCTGGCAAACTGCGAGACCATCAAGACAAAGACAGACAAGGTTCCTGTTTCTACCCCTTACAGCGATGGCGCAGGCTCCCAGATTCTGTTCCTTTCCCAGTATTACTATGTATGGAATGAGGACCCCGGTTTTGCAGACAAGTATACCAATAAGGAAACAACACTTCATGAGTCCGAAACCTATATGAGAGGTCTTCGCAAGCTGAATGATTTGTATACAAAGGGTTATCAGGATGCAGACCCCCTGTCCGTAAGCGCTGAAAAGTCTGCAACAGACCTGGCAAACGGAGATGCGGTTATGACCTTCTCCCGTACAAACATTATGGCAACACTTTCCAAGGTAGCACCTGACAAGGTAGAAGGCATCGGCTTCTTCCCTCTGCCGGATACAGATGCAAATGTACGTGGTGTGGCAACCTGGATGCCCGTAGCATGGTGTGTCGGCGCCAACATTGCTCCTGAGAAGGAAGAGTGCGCTCTGGCATTGATGGAATACCTGACAACCAGCGATGCGATTGATGCTTACTGTAAGGTAACAACCCCTACAGGCGCTTTCATGCTGAACAATGTGACTCTGCCGGATACCATTTCCAGCGCAGCAAAGGAAGCTCAGGAATGGGTTGCAAAGGCATCTACCTCTGTTATGGAATATACCTGTAATATCAAGGGCTCCAACATGGTAACAATTCTCCAGATGGCAGAAACCGGCGAATATACACCGGAACAGGCAATCGCAGAGATTGAAAAGGACAACGAAACGGATGCACAGCAGAAGGGCATTCAGGGCTGGTAAAATAAAAAAAGGGGAATATCTATGCAGAAGCTGAATCGAAAGACGTATCCAATCTGGCTGGCTGCGCCGGGACTGATTACCTACATTATCATTTTTATCATTCCGACCTTTGCCTCCTTTTACTTCTCCATGACTATCTGGAATCTGAAGGAAGCAAGATTTGTGGGATTGGAAAACTTTATCACTTTCTTTTCCATGACAAATACAAGAACAGCGTTAATCAATACGGCAATCTTTGCACTTGTTACCTGTTCTGTCAAAATTATTCTGGGACTCTTGCTGGCACAGTATATCTGCAACGGTATTAAGAGCGGCAATTATTTAAAAATTGTCATCTTTTTCCCCTATTTGCTGGGAAATGTAGTGGTGGCACTGGCATTTCGGGCAATTCTGGAACCCGCGGGAACAGTCAATCAGTTTTTACAACTGATTGGACTGGACGCGGTCCGGTGGCTGACGGATAAGCGGTTTGCACTGATGACCTGTATTGTGGCGGATATCTGGAAGGGTATCGGTACGGTCACGATTATCCTGATTGCGGGCATCTGTGCAATCCCCAAGTCCTATTATGAGGCGGCTGCCATTGACGGAGCATCTCCCTGGAGAGCCTTCCGGAAGATTACATTACCCCTTCTGATACCTTCCTTCAATACGGTTTTAACACTGTGTCTGATTGGAGGCTTAAGAAGCTACGATTTGGTACAGGCGCTTACCGGAGGAGGCCCCGGTTATTCTTCCGAAGTTTTGGGAACAGTTATCTACAAGCTGTTTGCCCGGGGAAGCTACGGACTGGCAACGGCAGGAAACGTTATCCTGTTTATCATCGTTGCATTTATCGTATTTCCTATCAATTCCTATGTCGCAAAGCGGGAGGTTGATATGTCATGACGAAGAAAAGAAGTATTTTTTCTAAAATCATAGAGGTACTATTGGTGCTCTTGACCTTTGTGACACACTGGCTTATATTTTATTTCGTAATTATTACAGCCTGCAAAAACACGGAAGAAGCGGCAAGACTGAATCTGTCGCTGCCGAAGGAATGGAAGCTGTTTGAAAATCTCGCCTTTATTTTCAGCTATCAGCACCATGCACTGTTAAAGGCGTTTAAAAACAGCGTTGTGATTACGCTGGTGTCGGTTGTTTTCCTGGTGTTGGTTTCCTCAGCTACGGCGTTGATTATGCAGAGAAGGACGGGGCTTTTGAGCAGAGCCTCCAACAAGCTGATTGTGGCAGGCCTGATTGTTCCTGCCTCCGTCATTCCTACCTACTGGATGTTAAATCTGTTACATGTGGCGAATACCCTGTTTGGACTTTGTCTGGTGGAAATTGCTACCATGTTCCCCTTCGCGGTGATGCTGTACAAGGGCTATATCAGCTCTGTACCCCGGGAGATTGATGAGGCAGCCATTATTGACGGATGCGGTGCGATGACTCTTTATACCAGAATTATTTTCCCGTTAATCAAGCCGATTACAGCTACCGTAATTATCCTTCGGTCCGTGTTGATTTATAATGATTTCCAGAATCCCCAGTATTATATGTCCGGTTCCAGTACCCAGACGGTACAGCTTTTTGTATATTCCTTAAAATCGGCATGGACAACGGATTATGGACATCTGTTTGCAGCAGCCATTGTGGTTTCCCTGCCCCTGATTCTGCTATACATTTTCCTGAATCAGAAGATACTGGAGGGAATGACCGCAGGCTCCGTAAAGGGCTAAAACGGAAAGGACAAGCTGGTTATGACAGAGAAGAGAAAAGAAAAAGGCAGTTTTTTAAGCAGATTACTATTGACGTATTCCATTGCAGCCCTGCTTCCTCTTCTCTGCATAACCGTTGTCCTTTTTCATTTGAAATGGAATGCAGCCAAGCAGGAAATGCAGAGTACCACAGATTATACGGCACAGCTTCTGGAGATGCAGATGGAATCCATCCGCAATACCATGTCCTTTATTTCACTGGATTTGCTGTCCAGCGAGAGGTTTCTGTCGGCAGCCAAGGGTTTAAATGACAAGGGAGCGACTGCCTACGAAACGATTCAGAATTATAATCAGCTTGCAAGGGCAATCAGCTCCTATTCCTATATCAGTTCCTCCTATCGTATCGTTTTCTTTACGGATACGGGCTATTATATGACAAACGAGGAGTATAACCGGTACTATAACTATACCTACAGGCTGCCCCAGGATTTTTCAGAGAAATTTGACTGGATACAGACAGCCCGGACGAATTACGGAAAGGAAATTCTACTTCCCATATCAGAACACAGTCTGCCCAATGTAAGTACGGAAAGCTTTTCTCTGGTGCGTTCCGTGAGAAGCCCCGGGGATGTTATCGGCTTTTTGGGAGTACAGCTTACAGGAGAAAATCTGCAGCAGCTTCTGGAAAGCAGTTCCCTTTATGATATGGAAATCATGCTCTTATGTGAGGGGCATGTGCTGTATCAGAGTGAGGGCTTTCCCTGGAGTGAGGAGTCTGTAACGGATGTGAGAGGGCTTTGCGGAGGATTGGAAAAGGAATATCTGACTTCCTCTTCCCAGACGCAGGACAGCCCGTTATGTGTCGTTACCATTGCCTCGAAAAGTGATATCCTCCATAAAAACTGGGGGGATTTTGCCGTTATCGGCATTACCGGAACCAGTGTGGCGGTGCTGACCTTTGGGGTTATTTTGCTGTTTGCCCATATGATGTCCTCCCCCTTAACTGCATTTACCAGAAAGATGCAGGATACCACAGTGCGAAACCTGCATGAGGAAAGCTTCGAGATAGAACAGATTCCTTTCCGGGAAATCCAGATTCTTTACACGGAATTTTTCAGGATGCGGCAGCGTCTGGATACCATGATAGAAAATGAAATTGCCCTGAAAACCCTGCAGTCCAAGGAAAGACTCAGTTATCTTCAGGCGCAGATAAATCCCCATTTTCTCTATAATACCTTAAACAGCATCGGTATTATGGGAGCGGATGTGGGGGATGACAGGATTTATGATTCCTGTCAGATGCTGGCGAGAGTATTAAAATATGCCATTACCGAAAAGGAGAGCAGTTATGCCACCTTTGAGGAAGAACTGGAAAATACGGAGCGGTATCTGCAGCTGATGAAGCTGCGGTTTGAGGATAAGCTGAAGTTTCAGATCTTCTGTGAGGAGGAAGTAAAGAAGCAGAAAACCCTGCGTATTGTATTGCAGCCCTTTGTGGAAAACATTTTTGAGCATGGCTTTGATGCCTCCCACAGAGAGCTTTCTATTGTTATCCGGGGGTATATCCGCAATGGAAACTGGATAATCTCCATTATGGATAACGGCGCCGGGATGCCGGAGAAGGCGCTGGAGGAAATGAAACTGGAAATTGCAGAAAGGATAAAACAGGCAAAAAGCCCGGAGCCTTTAAGGGAAAATGAAAATATCGGAATCAAAAATACATTGGTGCGGATGGCTCTGTACTATGGGGACAGTTTCCGGTATTCCGTGAATAATCTGGCAGGGGGCGGTTTTATTGTCACTCTGGAAGGAAAGGAGGGGGAAATCAGTTGAACGGTCAGAAAACGGAAAAGCTGTGTGCGGTGATAGTAGAGGATGAACCGCCGATGCTGCGCTTTTTGCAGAAGCTGGTGGCGAGGGTAGAGGCGTTTGGCGAAATTATCCCCTGCACCAATGCGGAAGAAGCCATTCCCCTGATTGAGGAGAGAAAGCCGCAGCTTGTTGTGTCGGATATCAGAATGTCCGGGATGAGTGGTCTGGAGCTGGCAGAGCGGGTCAGGAAAAGAGCACCGGAAATTCATATTGTGATAATTACCGGGTATAAGTCCTTTGATTATGCCAAGACCGCCATAGATTTGAATATTGATGCCTTTATTACAAAGCCTGTGGACCAGACGGAATTAAATGAAGTACTGCTTCGGGTACGGGATGACTGTCTGAAACGGCGGTATAACACGGTACAGCGGCAGCTGGAGGCGGCTTTCCGGACGGAGGATGAGGAACTGTTTACCTCTCAGCTTAAGGAAGCGGGAGCCTTTTTGGGCTGTGCCCTGCTGGTATATTATACCGGAGATATGGAGCAGCTTTTGGGCGGCATTTCCAGAATAGAAAAGCAGGGCTTTTCGGTATTTTATAAGAATGCAGTCTTCTTTTTTGCGGAGGAAAAGTCTGCGGAGGAACTGTTCCGCTATCTTACGGTGAAAATATCCGGTACCGTAAGGCAGAAGAAAACGGCAGTCTGCATGCGGCTGGATTTTTCGGAAGAAAACGGGAAAACTGCGGTGATTGAGCAGATGAAAAATTTTTACCGGACAAGGCTGCTTTCCTGTATTGTACCGGGCGAGCTTTATATCTGTCCGGATGGAAGGACAGGAAGCGGGGAAGAGAGCAGCACGGAATGGAAGGGGGATGAGGCAGTCTGCAGGGAGCTGGAGCTTTCAGTGCTATCCCAGAATCAGGCGGGTATCCGGCAAAAGCTGCAACAGCTTTTTGGACTGTGGCAGGAAAAAAAGGTATCGGTTGCATGGCTGCGTAAGAGAATCCACTGGTTTACGGCCGTCTGTGAAAAGGCAGGTGTTTTAAAGGAGGACAGGATTTCCTTAAATGACTGGATAGACGAGGAAGTGCTTGGCATGGACAGCTATGCCGAGGTACAGGAATTTTTAATTCAGCTTCTGGACAAGAGCTTTCAACTGGATAAGGCTGCCATGGAAAAGGGGGATGAGGTGCTTTTTACCCGGATTCGGGATTTGGTTCTGAAAAATCTGGAAAACAATTATTCCCTGCAGGAAATCTGCAATCTGTTCCATGTAAGCCAGCCCTATGTGAGAAAGGTATTCATCCGTTATACGGGAAAAACCTATAACGATTTTGTACTGGAGGAAAAAATCAATTATGCGGTAAAGCTGATTAGCAGTAATCCGGCAATTCCGGTGAAGGATTTGGCGGCGAACCTGGGGTATGAACAGTTGTATTTCAGCACGGTATTTAAGAAGAAAACGGGTATGACACCTTCCCAGTACAGGCAGTCGGTGGTGCCTGCCGGGACAGATTCCTTTCAGGGATAAGAAACAGGTGGGAAACGGAGGAAAGTATGGAGTTACATTTATCAGAGGGGCGTATCCCGGTGGGATATGCCAGATTTGGAAGTATCTGGAAAAAGGGAGAGGTAACGGAAACTGATTTCCGGCTCCGGAATGAAGCCGGGGAAGAAGTACCGGTTCAGTCGAAGGCAGCGGCTTTCTGGCCGGATGGCAGTATCAAGTGGGCATTTCATGAGGCGGACAGCGCCAGAATGGGAAAGCAGGTACGGCTGACCTGTCATGGGGAAGAAGCTGTAAAGAAAGAAGCAAAGACGGAAGAGGGCAGGAAAAAGCAGGAGGCATCCGAAAGGGAAGGCACAACAGGGAAAATTTGTCAGGAAACGGCAGCAGGATGGCAGCTTACCTCTCCGGTGCTTTCTGTGGAAATTCCCAAAAACGGAGATGTTTTGTTCCGAAATTTAAAGCTGCGTGGAAAATGCAGGGTGGAAGAGGCATATTTACGGCTGATTCTGGAAAAACATTTTAAAGAGGGCAGTGTCCGGGTGGAAAAGCAGTATCCCGGAAGAGGAATTGTGACAGAGGCGGTTCTGGAGGAAAACGGGCCACTGGTTTGGTGCTTTAAGCTGTCGGGAACCCATGAAACAGTGGACGGGGAGAAGCGGCTGCCCTTTATTGTACGGCTACGGTTTTACGGGGATTTGGGAAGAATTGATTTGCAGCATACCTTTTTGTTTGACGGGGATGAGCAGCGGGAATTTTTAAAGGGAATCGGGATTGCCTTAAAGTGTCCCATGGAAGGGCAGGGCTTTGACAGACATGTGCGTATGGGAAGCGATTACGGTTCCTTCCACGAAACCTCCAGCCTTTCCCTTGTCTGGGACCATAAGCATCCGGGATCCATTTATGAAAGACAGATGGCAGGACTTCCGCTGGAAGGGTATCTGACGGAAGAGGAGTTTGTACGGCTAAAGGATGTGGCGGAGCGAAGCCCGGTCTGGGATGCCTATGAACTGACCCAGGACAGCGATATGCACTTTGGTGTGAGAAAACGGACAGTAGAAGAGGATTGCTGTTATCTGGATGCGTTGCATGGGAGGCGGGCACCGGGAACTCTGGCATTTGGCGATAAAAACGGCAGCATTTTACTGGGAAAAAAGGATTTCTGGCAGAAATATCCATCCGGCATGGAGCTTACGGATTTTTCAAAGGAAACGGCAACCGCTACCATGTGGATTTATGCCCCCGCTGTGAGAGCTTATGATTACAGGCACTACGACCATAAGGCATATATGGAAACCTGTTATGAGGGCTTTTCCGACTATGGCGCAACCCCTTACGGCATAGCCAACACCAATGAGTGCAGTATTGCCTTTTCGGAAAAGATAATTCCCACAGAGGAGGAACTGGCTGATTTCGGCAGGAGCGTACAGGATGCCCCGGTATATTTCGCAAGCCCGGAATATTATCATGAGCATCGTGCCTTTGGCTACTGGAGCCTGCCGGATACCGGTACGGAAGGGCTGAAATGGCTGGAAGAGGAGCTGGACAGAGCGATTGCCTTTTATGAGAAGGAAGTGGAGGTCAGACACTGGTACGGCATTTATGATTACGGGGATGTCATGCACACCTATGATAAATTCCGGCATATCTGGCGGTACGATATTGGCGGCTATGCATGGCAGAACACGGAGCTGATGCCGACGATGTGGCTCTGGCTGGCATTTTTAAGAACCGGGCGCGGGGATATTCTGCGGATGGCGGAAGCTATGACAAGGCATGCCTCGGATGTGGATGTGTACCATCTGGGAGAACTCAAAGGGCTTGGAACAAGGCATGGCATCAGGCACTGGGGCTGTCCCTGCAAGGAAATCAGAATCGGCATGGCGGCACATTACCGGTTCCCCTATTATCTGCTGGGGGATGCAAGATTTGAAGAGGTCTTTGAGGACATAAAGGATGCGGACAGAAGTCTTGTCCATATGGATCCGCTGCGGTATGTCTATCCAAAGGAGCAAAATGTACTGCCTACCCACGCCAGAAGCGGGCCAGACTGGTCAGCCATGGTATCCAACTGGATGACAGAATGGGAGAGAAAGCAGGACAGGAAGTATTTGCAGAAAATCCTTGTGGGAATGCAGGATATTATAGAAGCGCCTCTGGGACTGTTATCCGGACCGGATTTTGAATATGACCCGGAAACGTCGCATCTCCGCTATATCGGGGAGAGTGCCACAGGGGGAACTCATTTGCAGATTGCGCTGGGAGCGCCCCAGGTCTGGATGGAACTGGCAGACCTTCTGGAGGGGGATGACTGGCAGAAGCAGTTGGTTCAGTATGGTAGATTCTATTATCTGTCCCCGGAGGAGAAGCAGAAGGAATCCGGCGGGCTGATTGGAAACAGAGTCTTTCTTTATCCGATTATGGCAGCGACCATGGCAGCTTACAGCGCGGCAAAAAATCAGGATAAGGAGCTGGCGCACCGGACGGTACAGTATCTATTCCGGGCGCTTCTGCCGGAGGAAAGCGATGTGGGCTTTGAAACAGTGGACAGAAAGAACGCGGGCAACCAGCCTGTACTTTCGGAAATTCCCTGGGTCAGCACTAACTTTACAGCCCAGTGGTGCCTGAATATGATATGCGCCTTGGAATTTGTAAAGGATGCGGTTCCAAAGACGTTAAAGGAGGTTCGGGAAATGCTGGCAGATTTCCCGAAGGAGGAGCTGTTTCGGAATTGTTAGGCACTGCCATTGACAAATCCGGTTACTTCTGATAAGATGTAGCACGATAAACATTTGTGGATTTTTCCTGACGAAGCGTCATCTTTTCGCCACATAGCCTATGGGCTGTGTGGCGTTTTTTTGTTTCATGGGAAAAGAAAGGAATTTGTGATGAATCAGAACTTTATGAAGGAACAGAAAATATTACCCCTCATTGCTGCCATGTCCCTTCCCATGGTGATTTCCATGGCAGTTAATGCCCTCTATAATATTGTGGACAGCTATTTTGTGGCGAAAATCAGCGATGATGCCATGACTGCCCTTTCTCTGGTATTTCCCATTCAGAATATGGTAAATGCCATTGCCATCGGTTTTGGAATTGGTGTGAATGCCTGCATCGCCTTTTTTCTGGGAGCAGAAAAGAAGGATAAGGCGGATATGTCTGCTTCCTGGGGAGTTCTGCTCAGCCTGCTTCACGGAATTTTACTGACGGTGGTCTGCATCGCAGTCATGCCTGCCTTTTTAAGAGTTTTTACAAGGGAAGAAAATATTCTGAATCTGGCAATTTCCTATTCCAACCGGGTATTTCTGTTTGCAGCGGCAGTGAATGTGGGAATCTGCTATGAAAAGATTTTTCAGGCAGTGGGAAAAATGAGGGTTTCCATGTTCAGCATGATGGCTGGCTGCGTTGCAAATATTATTCTGGACCCGTTGATGATATTTGGAATCGGCCCCTTCCCTGCCATGGGGATTCAGGGGGCAGCCTATGCCACGGGAATCGGACAATGCCTGACGTTAGCGGTTTATCTGCTCCTGTTCTGGCTCAGACCGATTCCGGTAAAGGTACAGCCCGGATATTTAAAAAAGGAGGGGATATTGATTGGCAGATTATACCGAATCGGTGTACCGGCTACTTTGAACACGGCGCTGCCTTCCGTACAGATTTCTGTTTTGAACCAGATATTGAGCGGTTTTTCCGGACAATATGTGTTGGTGCTTGGAATCTATTATAAATTGCAGACCTTTATTTATCTTTCTGCCAACGGAATCGTACAGGGAATCCGTCCGCTGGTGGGCTTTAATGCAGGAGCAGGAGAGAAAAAGAGGGTACAGGATATTTTCCGTACTTCCCTGTTTTTAATTATGGGAATCATGCTTGTGGGAACCGTGATTGCCTGGGTATGTCCCGTACAGCTTTTGTCCCTCTTTGCAAGGGACGCAGAGGCTATCCGGATGGGCGCCGGAGCGCTTCGGATAATCAGCATCGGTTTTGTGATTTCCTCTGTTTCCGTGACCTGCTCCGGTGTGTTGGAGGGACTGGGAAAGGGAACCGCATCTCTTTGGATTTCCCTGACCAGATATATTGTTCTGATGCTACCCCTTGCTTTTTTGTTCAGCCGGATTTTCAGGGCGGGAGGCGTATGGTACGCTTTTGCGGTGACAGAATGGCTGGCAGCGGCTTTGTCCTTCTTTATCTGGAAGAGGATAAGGCTTGTGGCAGAGTAAAAAATTGAGTATAATGAAGAGAGAATATACAGAAATAAGGGAGAGTGTGAAAAATAATATGGAAAAGAATCAAAGGGAAATATTGGCAGAACGGTTTGAGTTTCGGCAGATTCTGCCCTGGGAGGCAGACCAGGCGGTGGAGATGGAACAGATTTGCTTCCCGCCTCATGAGGCATGCACAGAGGAGCATATGAAGGACAGAATTGAGAAAGCGCCTTCTCTGTTTCTGGTGGCAATGGACAGAGAAACCGGAAAACTGGCAGGACTGTTTACGGGACTTTCCACAAACGAGGACACCTTCCGGGATGAATTTTTCGTGGATGCGGATTTGTATGAGCCGGAGGGAAAAAATGTAATGATGTTAAGTCTGGAGGTTCTTCCGGAATATCAGGGAATGGGAATTGCCAGAAAACTGGTGGAAGAGTATTGCCGCAGGGAAAGGGAAAACGACAGAGAGCAGTTGATTTTAACCTGTCTGGATGCGAAAGTGGAAATGTACCGGAAGATGGGCTTCATCGATTTGGGAATTTCCGGTTCCACCTGGGGAAATGAAGAATGGCATGATATGAGCTATCGGCTGAGATAGGGCGCAACACAGGGGCTGTCTTTTCAGGCAGCCTCGTGTTTACTGTTCCATTTGTCTAAAAGCAGGGCGCAGAAGATGCCGGAAAAGAGGCAGGCAAAGTTGAGAAAGCACTGTGCCGGAGAGGAAAGAAAGCTTTCCACAGGAAGAATCATAACGGTGGCGGCGATGACAATGCCTGTGATAGCATGGAAGGAAACCGAATAAAAGTGTTCCAGCAGGAAGTTCACTGCTTTGGAAAGGCAAATCAGGGTGAGCAGGGCACCGATACCGCCGGGAAGCAAAACAGAAAAATTCATATGTCCGATACCGTCCACAAAGGGAGTGTACAGTCCCAGAGGCATCAGCAGCGTGGAAAAACTCATGCCGGGGGCGATAAGACTCAGTGCCAGACAAAAACCGCAGAAAAGATACCAAAGGAAGTTTGGCTGAATGGAAAGCTGTGCAGCCTTCAGGAAACCAAGCAGAAGAAATACAGCGGTCATGGACAGAAGGAGAGAGAGGCAGGAATTTCGATTTCTGCCTTTTTTTGCGGCCTCCCGCAGCAGTGAAGGAAGCATGCCTGTGATAAGTCCGATAAAAAGGCAGACGGAAGGGGCGGGATATTTTTCCAGAAAAAAGGCTAAAAGGCTGGCAATTCCAAGAAAGCCCACGGCACTTCCCAAAAGGTAGGGAAACAGCACAGGCAGGTGGGTTTTCAGGGTACTTTTGGGGTTGGATATCAATTCCATCAGGGGCTTGTAGATGCCGAACACCACACTTAATACGCCACCGGAAATACCGGGGAGGACAGCCCCAAGTCCGATGAGGGCGCCCTGAAGGAGCTGTAACAGAAAAGGGGGATGATTCATGTAAAATGTCTCCTTGATATGTTTCAATTTTCAGTATATGGCGCAAACAGCAGATTTATGCGTAAAAATGGCAGGGAATACTTGAAAAGCAGGGAAAAAGGACGTAAAGTATATGAAGGTAACTCTGAATAATTAGAAAGAAATGAAAAAAGAGGAAGTATGGAAGAGCAAAAAGTACATAAAAGACGTCAGAGATATTCCGGAACACATCCGAAAACCTTTCAGGAAAAATACAAGGAGCATCAGCCGGAAAAGTACAAAGATACGATTGACAGGGTAATCCGGAAGGGCAGCACCCCGGCTGGGATGCATATTTCCATTATGGTGCAGGAAATACTGGATTTCCTGCAGATTCAGCCGGGGCAGCAGGGACTGGATGCAACCCTTGGATACGGCGGGCATACGAAGGCGATGCTGGAGTGCCTGAAGGGGGAGGGACACCTCTATGCCCTGGATGTTGACCCGATTGAATCCGTCAAGACGAAAAAACGTCTGGAAGAGGCTGGCTTCGGGGAACAGATTCTGACGGTAAAGCTGCTGAATTTTGAACATATAGAAAAGCTGGCAGAGGAAACGGGTCCTTTTGATTTTATTCTGGCAGATTTGGGCGTTTCTTCCATGCAGATAGATAACCCGGAGAGAGGGTTTTCCTATAAGGTGGAGGGACCTCTGGATTTGCGCCTGAATCCCTTAAAGGGAATCAGTGCGGCGGAGCGTCTGAAAGAACTGAGCAGGGAAGAACTGATTGGCATGCTCCGGGAAAATTCGGACGAGCCATATGCGGAGGAGATTGCCAACAGGATTGTCAATACCCTTGCAAAGGGAAAGCCTATCGAAACCACAAGTCAGTTAAAGGAGCAGATTGAGGCGGCACTTTGCCGTGTGCCGGCAGCAGAGCGGGCAGAGGCGGTGAAGAAGTCCTGTCAGAGAACCTTTCAGGCGCTTCGGATTGATGTAAACAGCGAGTTTGAGGTGCTGTATCATTTTCTGGAAAGTCTGCCGAAGGTGTTGAAGCCGGGCGGAAGGGCTGCGATTCTGACCTTCCATTCCGGGGAGGACAGGCTGGTTAAAAAATCCTTTCAGGAATACTACAAGCAGGGGATTTATGCAGAAATTGCAAAGGATGTTATCCGCCCGGGCAGGGAGGAATGTGCCAGAAATCCGAGAGCCCGTTCCACAAAGTTCCGCTGGGCGGTGAGAAGCGATGTGGGAAATTGAAAGACAAATAGCTCCAAAATAAAGAACCAAGGAATAAAGAACCAAGGAATAAGGAACCGGAAATAAGGAATCGGAAATAAGGAACCAAGAACAAAGAATCAAGACATAAAGAACCAAGACATAAAGAACCAAGACATAAAGAACCAAGGAATAAAGAACCAAGGAATAAGGAACCAAGGAATAAGGAACCAAGAACAAAGAATCAAGACATAAAGAATCAGGAATAAAGAACCAAGACATAAAGAACCAGAAAATAAGAAACTAAGAAAAAGAACAAAAAGGATAAAAGTCATGAAGGAAAAACTTGCGAGATTAAAGCCCTCGGGAAGGACACTTGCGGCATATATCATGATAGCTGCATTGTTATTCCGGGAGTTGCCCTACCTGCTGGAAACGGGTATTTTGTTGCTGAGCAAAAGACCGATTCCACATCTGACCTATGCATTATTGGAATATACGGGGGTTTTGATACTGCCCCTTTCAGCACTCTGGCTTTGGCGGGCTGCAGGATATGCCAGCAGGAAGGCAGCGGCGACATCAGCCCTTCTGCTTGGCTGCGCCTATGTTCTGGAGAGAGCGGGCATGACCATCTTGCAGGAGAAATTTCTGTTAAAGTATGCAGACAGGCTTCCGGTGTATTACGGGGCAATGGGGGGAATCCTTTTGCTTTGTTTTTTACTGGTTGTCTGGGCGATGCCGGGCAGCAGGAAGAAAATGAAGGGCAATCTCTGGATTGGGGCAGGGATGTTACTCAGGCTGGTATTACTGGCAGGAATTGACGCAGCAGTGGAGTTTGTTTCCGGCTGGATTCTGCCCTCCTTTGGAACCAATGTGGTGCTGCGGGCAGTGGCGGCGCTGGTGGATACCTGTATCTTTACCATGATTTTTCATCATCTTGCCTGTGCAGAGGAGAAGAAGGGCTGGAAAATCAAGCTTATTTTTGCACCCCTTGGAATTGTGGGATGTATTGTGGCGCAGGTTCTGCTTGTCAGGGTTAATCCGGTAGAGCAGATCGGGGCTTCCGTGGCAGAGAATATGACAGTTGGTGCCATGGAGCTTGCGAAGGGAAATCTGGAAACTGCTTCCGGCTGGTTCCACCGGGCAAAGGAACTGCGGGATGCCTGGGCATATACTACAGGTATCACAGAGGAGGATTTACTGGAAAACGGAGAAAAGGCAACGCTTTTGCAGAGCCGTTATCTGTACTGGCAGTCGGCAAAGGATGTGGATGCCATGGAAAACTGTCTGCTGGAAGAGGATGTGGATTTGAACTTTGCCATTTCTCTTTTAAAGAATTACGGAAAGAGCGAAAGGAAAATGTCCGGGCGGTCCAGGGCGGTGCGGCAGGATATTTTGAATCTGATGGTAGCACAGGATGTTTTCACCAATGATGTGCTGATGCTGGAGGATTTAAAGGGACAGTGGAATAAGCTGGCAAAGCAGTTTGTGGAGTTTGAGGAACTTCAGGTGTACTGTGATGCGGTGGATGTCCTGACGCAGACAGGAAAAGAGGGCGAGGTAAGCGAGGAGCAGATGGAAACGATGCTGACCCTTGCGGAGCAGACCCCGGAGGACATCAATCTGCAGTATTTTGCCGTGGCTTACGGTTGTGCTGTCAAGAGTGATAGAGCGGTACATTATGAGCGTACCATGGAGGCCGGAGAGCGCTTTGTTTCTCTTTATGAAAAGGCAGAAGGAGTTACGGAGGAACAGAAAAAACAGAGCCAGCTGCAGCTTATCAACTGGGCACTGGATTTGGGATTATATGAAAAGGCAGAAGCCTATTGTCAGGAGCTTTTAAAAACCGGAGAAACGGAAGAAGTGCTGATGATTCTGGCGCAGTGCCAGAACGATTTGAAGCAGTCGGAGGAATGTTATGAAACCTCTCAGCGGATTCTGGCATTAAATCCGGAAAATTACGGTGCTCTCTATTTTTGTACTGTGACGCAGCTTCAGAACAGGGAGATAGATGCGGCAATCGAGAGTACCATGCAGCTAAGCCATATGGTTCAAAGTCTGGAGGGAAAAGAACAGCATCAGGCAGAAGTCATGTTTTATAATGTGATTCAGATGGAAAGCTTTAATGATGTCGGCTTTAACCTGCAAATCTGCGTTAATATGACAGAGGAACAAAGGAATAAGATTAAGCAGGATGCTTTCTATGCAGATTATCTGGATGCAGCATATTTGTGTTTTTCAACAAGGGAGTATGAAGCAGCTTTAAGCAAGGTGGAAAATGTACTTGCCACGGAGCCGGAGCTGTCCCAGGCGAATTACTTAAAGGGCTGTATCTATTTCGGGATGGATGATTACGAAAATGCGGCAGAAGCCTATAAAAAGGCGCTTTCCATTGATGACACCTCTGCAACTGCCTGGTATTCCCTGGCAAATGCCTATGATGCCATGGAACAGTATGAAGCAGCTTATGATGCCTGTGAACGGGTCAGCAATCTGCTGCCGGACACGGACCATCTGTTTGACCCTTATGGTGTGGCAATTCATAACAATCGGTTAAAGGATGCGTTGGCACAGCAGCTTGGAATCAGGTAAAGGAGGAAGAAAACATGGATATTGTATTATTTATCTTTATGGTGCTGGTTCTGCTGGCAGAAGCTTTCTTCTTCCAGGGCAATACGGCAGCGCTTATCTGTGGAATTGTGTTATGCGTGGTTTATGTAATCCTGCGGACTGTTTTTGCTTTTATAAAGGGAAAAGTGCCGAAGGCTATTGGCAGAATTATCTGCTGGGCAGTTCTTCTGCTTCTGGGAATCAGTATTTTCCGGCTGGGGATGAAAGGAGAGGGCGGCGGCTTTATCCTGTATGCCCAGGATTTGGATACGGTATGCGAATATCTGCACGATGAGGACTACGAGGAGGCAGAGGAGCTTCTGGAAAAAATGAAGGAGGAATACGGCGAAACGGATTCCCTGTATATGCTCTCTGCCATTCAGTATTTATCCCAGGAAAAACAGAAAGAAGCATGGGACGCTTACTATCAGATTTCCGATAAGGATTCCATGGTGGCAATTGTGATTGCAGAAAAAATATATGAACTGGATGAAACAGGAGATTCCACCAGTAAGCTGTATGATTTATACTGCAGGGCTGCGGAGAGGTATCCGGAATGGGAATATATCCAGCTTTGCGCAGGTGTTATGAAAATTGATTTTAAGCAATATAATTCCGCACTTTACTATCTGTATAATGCTTACGCGGTGAATCAGGAGAATCCACAGACTCTGTATTTCCTTGGCGTGGCAAGTTATAAGACAGGCAAGACGGAGGATGCGCTGTATTATTTTAACGCTTCTGTGGAAAACGGAGCAGATGATACAGTGAAAGCCCTGATAAAAGGTTATCTGGATGAGATGGACTATTGGGGAGAGGGGGCCGAGGCAGAATGAATACAAAAGTAAAGAAGTGGGCAAAGCGTATTATTTCTGTTTTTATGGCAACTCTGCTTTTATCCATGATTTGGATAGATGGAAATGTAAAGGCAGCCATCCAGGCGCAGAATAATGTGTATTATACTGTTCTGGCAGAGGCTGCCGGGCTGTCCGGCACCGCTGTGTCAGAGGAACGGATGGCTTCCGAAGCCGAGATGATATCCCCAGAGAACTTTGAAGCAGGGGATACTGTAAAACAGACGGCAGATAACATATATAGCGCGCTTGATTCCCTGAAAGCGACCGATGACAGCAGTTCTCAGACCTATTACCGGAACAATGGACTGGATATTGTCAAGGAAGTAGGAAAGAGTACTCTGGATGGAAAAATCACAGATGGCATTGGTGATTTTTGTACAGTTGCAGGAAATAAGCTGATTGCAACCGGTAATAACATGGTAAGCACATCAAGAGATTTAACACTCTCAGTCAGCAATATGCAGCAGAGTATTGAGGGGCTTACTTCGAAGCTGGGAAAAGAAGGAAGTAAAGGAACACAGCGGCGTCTGAATAAATTGCTGGAAAAGCAGGCGGGAAAAGCGGAGGATGCGGCATCCCTTGCAGCAAAGGGTGATTTATATGTTTCTGCGGGTAAACTCTTAAGTGTTGTTTCCATAGGACTGAATGTATATGGCATCTATCAGGAAGCCCAGGGGCTTACAGATTTACAGAATGAACACAGCTCCCTGAGAGCGCTGGAAGGTGGGCTTCATTTGGCAAATATTGGTCTGGCGACCGCTTCCATCGGAATGTCGGCTGCAGTTCTGCTGGGAGTTGCATCAGCAGCTGCGCTGGCACCGGCTACGGCAGCCGTTGGAGTGGCAGCACTCGTGGTAGGGCTGTTATCTACGGTAGTAAGCAGTGAAGGGTTTGCAAATCTGATGAACAATACGGATAATGATGCGCTCAGATTCTTTGATAATCTGGTATCAGACGTGTTTCAGAATATTAAGACGGCACTGGGAATTGGCTGTTATAAGCCCAACATTTATATTTATGGTGCGGATGAGCAGACGGTTCAGGTTATCTTCCGGACACCGGGACTTGTTGTGACGAGTATACCGGAGTACGATTACGGGGAAGGCTGGCAGGTAACGGCTGGGGATGATGGAGAACTGACGGATGCTTCCGGGGAAACTTATAACTACCTGTTCTACGAATCCGTAACGGAAAGAAATCTGTTTGAAACAGAAGAGGGCTTTTACCTGAGTGCTTCTGACAGAGTAAGCCAGTGGCAGGAGATATTGTCCGCGTATGGCTTCTCAGAGCAGGAAATTGGCGATTTCATTGCATTCTGGGATGAAAAGCTGGAAAAGGAGGATTATGTCATGTATCCTCAGGAAACAGCGGTTGTAGACAGGGCAATGCCGGTGGAAATCACGCCGGAGCCGGAGAACATTACGAGAATGTGGTTTGTATTCGTATTGTACGATGGTCAGGAGTACGAGGAACCGGAGGTTGTTCCCTTTGAAAGAAATGGTTATACTGTTGTAGAGTGGGGCGGCATGATGTTTTAGATGAGAGATTTGTGTCTAAAGCACACTTGGCACAAACTCGTTATGCACAGGGAACGAGTGCAGAGATGAGGGAAAATATGGAAGAGGAAATCAGAATCAGGAAAGAGCAGGCAGAACCTGTGTATGACAGCCGGTTTATCCGGGTTTTTGACTTGCAGTATGCACCGGGGAAGCATTATTATGATGTAAGCCGGAGAAATGCGGAAAATCTTGTTGCGGTAAAAACAGCGGAAGAATTTCGGAAGATGCTGCCGGATGCGGCGAGCTGTGTGGTAATTTTACAGGAAGAAGATCAGGAGCCGAAGCTGCTTTTGAGCCGGGAATACAGATTCCCGGCAGGGCGGTTCCTTTTAAGTGTCCCGGCAGGGCTTTTAGACGAAGAGGACAAGAGGGCAGAGAATCCTGTGTTCAGCGCGGCAAGGCGGGAGATTCAGGAAGAAACAGGAATTTCACTGACAGAAGAGGATTCCATACAGATGATAAATCCATTGGTATTCAGCACTCCGGGCATGACAGATGAAAGTAATGCGCTGGTGCAGATTGTAATCAGGCGGAATGTAACCGGACAGTTGTCCCAGACCGGAGCGGTGGGTGGTGAGTGCTTTGACGGATTCAGGCTGGTGGGAAAAGAGGAGGCGGAGGCGCTTTTACGGCAGGGGATGGATGAAAACGGCTTCTTCTATTCCGTGTATACCTGGATGGCGCTGATATGCTTTGTAACAGGTTTTTGGATGCATGAAGGTGTAAACTGAGTATGAAAAAGAAACGAATGATATTGCCGCTTCTTGTGTTCCTGATTGGAATCGGTATGTTGAGCGGCATAATTTACAATATGCAGAGCAACAGACAGAAACAGAATCAGACAATGGCGAATCTCAATGCCATGACATATGCGGAACGTATGAAAACGGAAATCATGCGGGGAATCAGTGTCACCGATACGCTGGAACAAATTCTTATCAGTGAGAACGGAAAAATTGATAAGTTTTATCAGGTGGCAGCGGATATGATGATGGATTCCACTCAGAGTATCCAGATAGCACCGGAGGGTGTGGTGACGGATATTTATCTGGAGAAGGGGAATGAAGCGGGAAAGATTGACCTGCTGCATGACGAAAAGCGCGGAGAAATCTGCCGTTATGGAAGGGATAATAATGTAATCACCATGCAGGGACCCTTTGAACTGAAGCAGGGCGGCTATGGGATTGCGGTGAGAAATCCTGTCTATCTGGAAACGGAAGAGGGACAGAAGACCTTCTGGGGATTTACAATAGTAATTATCCGGGTACCGGACATTTTTTCGGATTCCGCAAAGGCGCTTTCCGGCTTTGGATATCAGTACAGAATTTTAAAGACGGTTGTTCCATGGGAAACGACTTATGAAGAAGTATACAGCACCGGTGAAGAAATCAGCAATCCGGTGTCCTATACCTTTGAAGTAGGCGGAAGCCAGTGGAAGCTGGAAATCATGCCGAAAAGTGGCTGGTCTGGAAGTGAGTACTTTTATGGAACCATTGGAGGCGGTATGGTGATTGTACTGCTTCTGACAGGGCTTACTGCGGCACTTCTGGTACTGGACGGAAACAGGCAGAAGTTCAGAAAACTTGCGGTAACGGATGGTTTAACGGGGATTTACAACCGGCAGGGCTTTGATGAGCTGGTGGCACAATATATCAAACAGCATCCTGAAAATCCCTGCGTAGGTGCCCAGCTTGATATTGATGATTTCAAGTTTATCAATGATATGTATGGTCATGCCTCCGGGGACAGGGCATTGCGGATTCTGGCAGATGGTATGCGGGCATTTTTCCCGAAAAATGCCGTGCTGGGACGAAATGGCGGAGATGAATTTTGTGTTTTTCTGCCGGATTGCACCTGTGAGAAGGTAAGAGAGCAGATGAAGCAGTTTACTGGGATGGAAAGGACTTTCAGCTATGAAGGGGAAGAGCATGCGTTCAGTATTTCCCTTGGCTATGCAGAATACCCTTTCAGTGCGAAGAGCCATTCCCAGTTAATGCGTTGCGCGGATGTAGCGCTTTATGAAGTGAAACTTCGGGGAAAGCATGGATGTCTGGCATATCAGAATGGCTTTCAGTCGGAAATCAGAACCAGGCTTGGGTTTGCACTGAAGGATATATCGGAAAATCTTCCCGGTGCCTTTATTATCTATAAGGCAGATAAAAAAGAGGATGAAATTCTTCTGGCTAACTCTGAGCTGCTTCGCCTGGTAGGATGCAGAAACATGGAAGAACTGCTGGCATATACAAAGAAAAGCTTCGGCAGCCTGATTCGGGAGGATGAGCGGGAGGATGTGGAAAAGAGTATCTGGCAGCAGATAGGGGAAGGTCATTCCAACGATTATGTACATTTCCATATGCGGAAGGCGGACGGCGGCTTTTTAAAGGTGCTTGACCATGGCAGACTTGTAGAGAGCGCCCGTTACGGAGAGGTGTTTTATGTGCTGATAATGGATTGGGAATCATTGAAACAGCATTATGAAGGAGCCTGGGAATAAAAAGGATTGACATGATGGTTAGTCCATGCTAACATAACAATTGTGATGGAGCAGCGAAGGATGCTCACCGCTAAGTCGGTGGGCATTTTTTAATCTGAAAATATAACGAAAAGCGTAATTGTTATGTTTTTAAAGAGACAGAGAGAAAAAGAAATGGAAAGAAAAACGAATTATGGGAACTGGGTACCTGAGAAAATGCTGTATTTGCTGGTTGGAGGTACTGTGGTATTTCTGGCAGCGGCAGTGATATTGAAAGCAGTGGCAGGCTGGACGGTGGCAGCAGGCGTTTGCGGCGTTTTAGGGGGAATAATGCTTCTTTATTGGGCTTATATGTATCGGTGTCATGAACTGTTTGCCTTTGGAAAAGGGAATATGATGGCAAAGGTACATGAAAATCTGGTCCAGCATCTTGACTGGAATGGACAGGGAAAGCTTCTGGATATCGGATGCGGCGCATCTGGATTTTGATACAGAGAGCTTTGATGCAGTGGTAAGTAATTTTGTGTTTCACGAGGTACATTCCGCAAAGGAAGGAATTTCAGAGATTCACTATATCGGAGATTTAGAGAAAAAGCTGGACTTTATTCCGAACTATGCAAGAACTCCATGGATGATTAGCGGAATGGGTATTCTGTACGGAAGAAAATAATAAAACAGCCAGGATAAAAGAAAAGCGTGGACTTTTTTTAAGTTCACGCTTTCTATAAGATACGTTATTTCAGATTACTGTGCTGCGGTAACAGAAGTGATATGAGGATTTACGCCGTTGTACCAATACAGGAAGCCTTCCATATCAATCTTGTCGCCAACCTGCAGATTCTTTACTGCTGCGTAAACATCAGTGGTGTTATCGCACAGATAGGATTCAACAGTGAAGGTGTATGTATTTCCGTTTAAGGAAACATTGAAGTACAAATCGTTTCCGTCTTCGCCGGAACCATCCCAGTTGTAAAGGAAGTTAGCTTCCTTTCCGTCCTTATCCTGAATGGATTCTACGGTCATACCCTTGAAGGAAACAAATTCATTCTGATGCTTAATCAGCTCGTCAGTTCCAAGAAGGTCTGTTACATCTACCGGCTCAGCGATGTAGCTGCCCTTTTCAATGGTGAAGGTTGCACCTTCCTGAATTTCAACTTCTCCGGACCACTCGGTCTTGAAGCCGTTTACCTTAATCTTTGTTCCGGGAACCAGCTTTGCGTAGTCCTCTTCAGAACAGGTTACATTGTAAACAAAGTAAGCGCCGTCCTTATCCTGAGTATAAAGGGTAGCCTTGTTGTCCCACCAAGACTGCTTTGCCTGTACATAGGTTTCGATAACAACTGCGGAATCCAAATCTGCTGCCATGTACTCATCATGGGACATAACATGCTCGGAGCTTCCACAACCTGCAAAAGCAAGGGTCAGGACGAGGGTCATTAATGCTGCGACTGACTTTTTCATAATTTTTTCTCCTCTTTCTTAAAAAGATAAATAGTTTCAGGCTATTAACCTGTAACAAATTATAGCGTAAATTTAAAATAAATCAATGTTTTTTCGGATTTTTTTTCCTCTTTTTGACAGTTTCCCGTAAAATATAGAGGAAAATCAGGCACCATATCACGATTAAGGAAGAAAGCAGGATAATGGAGGCGCGGGGCATGGGACCTAAATCCTTTTTGCCGACAGCGGCTGCGGTGCCCTGACGCAGGCGGTACAGGGAAGTGACTTCTCTGTAAAGCTTCTCCATATAGGTGTCGTCAATGGGTTCCTTCCGGCGGACGGATTTTGTCACATTTTCAATTAACTGCCCTGCAGCATCCCGGAGGGAGGCGGAGCCGTTGAAAACAGGAGTGACAAAGGTGTCCTGTACATGGGAAAGCAGCAGCTTTGAAGCATCAATTTTAATGCTGTAATAGGTACTGTTGTCCTCCCCGCTCCGGGACAGGTAATCCAGATATTCCGGTGCAGTCTGTGCCTTGGAGGTAACAGGAACGTAGCCCTCTGTTTCCGAGTAGGCAATCTGTACCTCATTTGTCAGTAGGTACTGGGTAAAGAGCCAGGATGCCAGTACTTCCTGAGAATCCTCCTTGTTAAAGATGCAGACGGAAGGTCCCTGGGAAATCATCCGGGGATGTTCGGTATCAAACTGGGGGATAGGTAAAACCACCGTTTCAAAATCCACCAGGGCATCGGCGCTGATGTCGGAAAGGGGGGCATTCGTGCCCATCCAGGTAGCGCCTGCCGTAGAATCTATGGCAAAAATACACTGTCCGGCGTTCAAAAAGTTTGCCGGATAGCTGGAAATTTTAAAGGTGGAAAAGGCTCCGGTCCGGGCATGCTCTGCAATGGTGTAAAGCAGTTCGGTGGTGGTGTCATTGAACAAATCAATACTGCCGTCTGCGCCGGAATAACCGGCGTTCTTTTGCTTTAACATCTGAATCATCATATTATCCGTGGATTTATAGATAAAGGGAATCATGACATTCTGACCGTTTACCACATAAGTACCGTCAGGATTCTGGGCTGTGGCGGCATCTGCAACCTCCCAGATAAAATCCCAGGTGAGAACCTCAGGCAGCTCGTATCCAAGTGCTTCCACATAGGTTTTATTGACATAGCAGGCTTCTGTGGAGCGCATAAAGGGCAGGGCATACTGGTGCTCTGCCAGAACCCCCTCCTCCAAAAACTGCGGGATAATTTCCTCCTTTTTTGGAGCGTCAAAGCGAACCTCACTGCCGTCCAGCCCGTATTTCGTATCTGTCAGCAGGTCATCCAGCGGAATCACAGTATTTGCACCGGTTAAATAGGTGGCGATATGGTCCGGATAGGTGATGCAGACATTAGGGGTGGTATTGGTGGCAATATTGGTGATAACGTCATTATAGATTCTGCCGTAGTCCGTATACAGGCGCAGGTTTACCGTAATATTGGGATAAAGCGCCTGAAAGTCCTCAATGGCTTTTTTGTAAATATCCGTCTGGGTCTTGTTGGTATCGTTTTTCGCCCAGAAGGTGATTTCATAATTTCTGCCGGTATCAAAATTTTCCGGCACCTGAAATGCAGGAAGCCCCTGAGAGCCGTGGCAGCCGGTCAGACAAAGGATGCCAAGCAGGGTGAGCAGTAAAAGGGAAAGCTTCTTTTTCATCCTTTTGTACCTCCTCTGGCAACACCTGCCATAACCTTTTTACGGAATACAAGGAACAGGATAATCAGCGGCAGGGAAATGACAACCACCGCTGCCATCATGGCGGGGATATTTTCCCGTCCGAAGCCGTTTTCCCGGATTTCCTGGATTCCGTTGGAAACCAGATAATAATTTTCGTCATCTGTAATCAACCGGGGCCATACATAGGAATTCCAACATTCAATAACCTTTAAAATGACTATGGTAATCATGGTAGGCTTGCAGATGGGAATCATGACACGCCTTAAATAGCGCAAATCCGAGGTGCCGTCTACCTTGGCGGCATAATAAAGCTCATCCGGTATCTGGGCAAAGTTTTCCTTAAGCAGATAAATATAGAAAACGGAAGTAACCGAGGGCAGAATCAGACCGGTGAAGGTATTGCGCAGCCCCAGATTTGTAATGGTGGTAAAGTTTGTAATAACAACCAGTTCGCTGGGAATCATCATCAGGGACAAAAAGAGGGTAAAGACCAAATCCTTTCCCCGGAAATTCAGTCTGGCAAAGGCAAATGCCGCCAGTGTGATGACAACCAGCATCAGGGCGGTGGTAATCACGGTGAAAATCAAAGTATTCAGCAGATATCTGCCGAGGGGAACTGTGGTAAAGGCATCCGCGTAATTTTGCAGAGTAGGGGAAAGGGTAAAGAACTTCGGTGTGTACTCTGCATTGTAGGAGCCGTAGCTTTTTAAGGAAGTAAGCACCATCCAGTAAAAAGGAAACAGCACAATAAATGCCCAGAAAACCAGAAGCAGATAAATGACAGTCTGGCTGATGCTTTTTCTGATTTTTGCATGCTGTTGTATGGTTTTGTAGTCAGCTTGTTTTTTCATGAGAATAGCCGTGCCTTTCTATACATAATGTACATGCTTTTTGCTTACCAGCAGATTGATACAGGTAATCGTCAGGACAATGGCGAACAGCAGAATCGCCGCCGCGGAGGCATAGGAGGGATATCCGCCGCTGTTGCCGTAAAGCATATCATAAACATATCCTACAATGGTGTTCATTTCCGCCGCGTTTAAGTTTGTGCCGAAGAGGGCAACCGCATCACTGTATGCCTTGAAGGCACCGATAAAGCCCGTGATAACCAGATAGAAAATCATGGGAGAAATCATGGGCAGGGTGATTTTGCGGAAAATCCGCGCCGGAGAAGTACCGTCTACCCGTGCCGCATTGTAATAAACCTGATTCACGGAAGCAAGGGCACTTGTCAGGATAAGCACCTTAAAGGGCATGACAACCCAGATGGTATAAAAGCAGAGCACAAACATTTTCGCCCAGTAGGGTCCGTCAATGAAATCCACGGAGCTGCCTCCGAAAAAGTGGATGAGCATATTGACAAGCCCTTCGGAATAGGGGGTCTTTTTAAATAAAATCATAAAAACAAGGCCGACAGCCAGAGTGTTTGTGACATAGGGCAGAAAATATATGGTCTGAAACAGCTCCTTCAAGGGTCTGACGGAGCTTAATGCCACGGAAAGAAGCAGGGCAAGCCCCGTGGAAACCGGTACGGTAATCAGTACCAGAATCAGGGTGTTTTTTAACGCCTGTAAAAAGTAGGGGTCGTGCAGCACATAGGAATAATTGTAAGTACCCACGCCGAAAAAGGTCTGGGAGGCGGAATTATATCCCTCCTCAAAGGAATAGACAAACACATCAATCAGCGGATAAATCAAAAAGGCTCCCAGAAAAAGGAATGCAGGAAGCAGATAAAGCCAGCCCTTCAAATTTTGTTTTTCCATGTTCAATCTCCATTTCTGCCAGCGTCATCTGCGCACAGCTTCCTTTCGCCGGTTTCCTTATCAAAGAGGAATACCTTCCGGGGCTTTAAGGAAAAATGTACGATTTCCGTATCCTCAGAGGGGCGCTGTCCGGCATCAATAATGGAACGGATATTGGGATTGAGGGAATGGGCATTGGTGGAAACGATGCTCACATCCCTGCCCATGACCTCCACACGGCTTAAGGTACAGTGCAGGGGACCGTTTTCGTCCGGGATAAAGCCCTCCGGGCGGATACCAACGGTAACATCACCATCCTGGATACCCGGAACCGGCAGTACCGCATCTTCTCCGATATAAAGCATTTCCTGTCTGACAGTTCCCTCAAAAACATTGATGGGGGGAGTGCCTAAAAATTTTGCGACAAAAAGATTCACAGGAGAGTCATAGACATCCTGAGGCTTTCCAATCTGCTGTACCACACCGTCCTTCATGACAACAATCCGGTCAGAGATGCTCATGGCCTCTTCCTGGTCGTGGGTGACAAATACGGTTGTGATGCCGGTCTTTTTCTGTATCCGTCTGATTTCCTCCCTGGTCTGCAGACGCAGTCTGGCGTCCAGATTGGAAAGAGGCTCGTCCAGTAAAAGAACCCGGGGCATTTTCACAAGCGCTCTGGCGATGGCAACACGCTGCTGCTGACCGCCGGAAAGCTCGCTGGGCTTTCTGTCCATCAGCCCTTCAATCTGTACCAGCTTTGCCGCCTCCATTACTTTTTCCTGCATCTGTTCTTTGGAAAGCTTATCCGCGCCCTTCAGGTTTTCCAGAGGAAACTGGATGTTTTTCTGAACCGTTAAATGGGGATACAGGGCATAATTCTGGAAAACAAGTCCCACACCCCTGTTTTCCGGGGGAAGGTTCGTAACGTCATCCTCACCGAAATAAATCTTTCCGTCTGTAGGCTTCTGCAAACCGCAGATAAGATTTAAGGTGGTACTTTTTCCACAGCCGGAGGGTCCGAGAAGTCCCACAAGCTCGCCGTCGGGGATTTCAAAGTCGAAATTGTTTACGGCAATGACCTCCTCCTGCTTTTTACCTCTTCCGGGAAATTTTTTTGTCAGATTCTGCAATACAATTTTCATATAATCTCCATTTCTGTGCATCTTGAGTTTTTGTCTGCCCGCTTTTGTGCTGTTAAATTCCGTAGGAGTCCTTTAAATCACTGGAAATATGGTCCAAATCAGGATAGATAGCTCCCTGCGTGATACCGAAAACCCGGAGGCTTTCGATAAAATATTCTTTTCTTTCACAGGGAATGATAATTTTATAGAGCATATTTTCATCACAGATATCTTCCAGCCTGTCCGGAGAGTTATGGACGGTAAAGTTGGAGTGCTGGGCATACATCCGCAGATTGTTTTCCGTGGAACTGCAGGCAAGAATTTTTCCCTTTAATTCCGGGTTATGATGGGCATGCTTAAAGGCGGGCAGCAGCATTTCCTGAGTGGTATCCGCATCAATGGGATAAATACAGTTGCCGAACCCTTCCCTTTCATTTAAAAGTCCCGGGGCAAGAACCCAGACGCAGGCGTCTATATCGGGGGTTTGTTTATAGGTTTCTGTGGCAAAGAATACCGCAACCAGAGGGGACTGGCTCCAGTCCAACATTCTGGTGGGCAGTCCGTAATGCTGCATCAGGGAAACCCAGGAGGCATAATTATGCTTCTCCGGCGGGTTATCCAGAATCTGTCTTGCGCGGATATAAAAATCGTTTGTAATATAGCGTTCTGCATCAATTCGTTTCTGGCTTCTCTGGATAGAGGGAACCAGTGTCAGGGAAGCATTTTCCTCTCCCCGGTACCAGAGGCGCAGACCGTGCTTTTCATAAAGAGTGCTGACGAACTGCAACAGCTCGTCTATTGTGTTGACTTCCTGAGTAATCATTATAATCTCCATTCCGCGTATATTGTGCGCACAGACACCACAAAAACCACAGGCTGAATAGAGGAATCAGCCTGTGTGTAAGATTGTAAGACTATTATAGGAGATTTTCTGTTAAATATCAATCCGTTTTCCATCTACTGTGACATTCGTGCAGTCTGCCAGGTCGTAATCTTTTTTCGTGTCAAAGTCACAGTTGTCAATGGTAACATCTGTAATGGTGTCCGGGTGTCCGGCAAGTCCATGGAGTTTGATTCCCAGCTCGCCACCGATGCAGCGGCAGTTTTCAAAGTGGATGCTTCTGAAATGGGGAATGTCCTCCGGGTCATCGCTCTGTACAACGGGGTCATGGTAATCCATGAGATTGTGGACATAATCCATGGAGATTTTCACAGCGCCGCCCTTTAAGTTGTACATCTGTAAATCTTTGAAATAAATATCCTCCACAACGCCGCCCCTGCCGATGGCACTCTTAAAGCAGATACCGGTATTGGAATCAATGGAGGTACAGTTTTCAATTAAAACATTTCTGACACCTCTGGACATTTCACTGCCGATAACGAAGCTGCCGGGGCTTAAAAGAACCTTGCAGTCATGGACGTGAACATTTTCGCAGGGGGTCTTTAAAGCCCTTGCGGCTCTGTCCTTTCCGGCTTTTAAGCAGATGGCGTCATCACCGGTCTGGAAGCTGCAGTGGTGGATATGTACATTTTTACAGGAATCCACATCAATTCCGTCGCCGTTCTGGGCGTAAGGCGGATTGACAAGATAAATGTTGCGGACAGTGACATCCGTACAGAAGTAGGGGTGTACATTCCATGCGGCGGAGTTAATCAGGGTAACACCGTCAATCAGCACCTTCTTACAGTGCCGGATGCTGAGCATTACCGGGCGGTAGAAATCATAATTGGGGTCAGCCTTCTTTAAGGATTCTTCCTCTGTTTCACAGGTGCCGGGGAAGATTTCTCCGATAAAGCGGGCATCATAAATGGTCTTTGTAGGGCACCATACGCCGCCTTCCTTGCTCTCGATAACGTAGGGGGACTGCTCTAACAGCGCCTTCCACTGTCTTTCGGTTGTTTTAAACTGCTTGACGGGGCGCCAGAGATGACCGTTTCCGTTGATGGTTCCCTTTCCGGTAATGGCGATATTTTCAGCACCCTCTGCATTGATTTGGGAAATGGTACGGATACGGCTGATGCCTTCATAATCCGTTACAACCAGAGGGTACTCTTCCTTACTCTTTGTAAAGCAAATCAGGGCATTATCCTCCAGATACAGGTTGACATTGGATAAAAGCTGAATCGGACCGGTCAGCCAGATACCATTGGGGACAACGACTCTGCCGCCTTCTTTGGATGCGGCTTCCATGGCATCCCGGAAAGCCTTTGTATTGACGGTTTTTCCATCGCCTGCTGCACCGAAATCGGTCAGAAGAAAATCTCTGTCGGGAAAAGAAGGCACTGTAACTTCAAATTTTTGAAACATATTTTTCTCCTTTTCTGCGCAGGATTTTGCGCAAATTTTATTACTTCATATATAACATGGTATCAGGGGCAAAAGGTCTGAACTCACATGAGCTTGCTCATAAGTGGGTGAAAGACCTTGGGACCCGCAAAACATGAGGAAGTAGCGATTTACGCAGTAAATCAGCGGATTCCGAATGTTTTAGAATTACAGGAGCTGCTTTGGCAGCGAAGTAATTCGTAGATATCAAATGAGGGGCAAAGTACCTTTTGACCCTCATATCATAACATAAAAATACATTTTATAATAGCGGATTTTAGGGGAATCCGGGAGGAAATACATATTTTCTGCTTTGGCTGAAAAAAGAAAGCTGCCGCGCACTTGAGAAGAATTGGAAATGCGCACAGAGCGTGCGTAGAACTGAATCTGAAATTCAGTTTGTGATTTCTTCGGCAGTAGAAATGTCTGCGGAATGGAAATTTGTACATGGGAATAGAAAAAAGGAAAAACGGCATACTGAATAGGGAAAATTGGTTCGACACTGGGAAAGGAAGGAAACAGAAAATGGAAAAGAATAGAAATGATACAATCAAGCTTCTGCGGGAGTGCAATGCGGGAATCAAGATGGGAGTTTCTTCTCTGGATGATGTGCTGGAGCATGTGAAGGATGAGAATTTGAAAAATCTGTTGGAACAGAGTAAGGCGACCCATACAAAGCTGGGAAATACCACTCACACTTATCTGCAGGAATATCAGGATGAGGGAAAAGAGCCTGCGGTTATGGCAAAGCTGATGTCAAAATTAAAAAGTGATGTGGCACTGGAGATGGAGGAATCTGACGGCAAGGTAGCGGATTTGATTACAGATGGCTGTAATATGGGTGTAAAAAGCCTGTACCGGTATCTGAATCAGTATCCGGCTGCGGAGGAAAAGGTAAAAAAACTGGCAAAGCAGGTGGTGGATGCGGAAGAAACACTGGTACAGGATTTAAGAGAATACCTTTAATGTCTTTTACGGAAAACAAATGTCTACCTATCGCGGATTCGGGGGAGGGGGGGTAAGGAATCTGCTCATTTCCTTATTCATTGTACCTTATTATAGTTTTTCAGCGCCATGCCGATACAATTCCAGTATACGGGATAAGTCTGCATATTTCAAGGGTTTTATCAGATAGAAAAGAAGTTGGAGGTTGCTTAATGTTGTGGTAATATGGAATCAGCAGGGCGTGTACGGGGGAGGATGAGCCTTATGTGATGAGCGGCGGGACTTATGTAAGGCGGTGCATCCGGACAAGATGCGAAAGGGAATGATGATTTATGTGATGCCTGCAGAAATGGAGAATAATATGCGTAGAAAATTGGAAAAGGACTGGTGGAAAAAGGCGGTTGTTTATCAGATATATCCTCGGAGCTTTCAGGACAGTAACGGGGACGGTATCGGGGATATCCCGGGGATGATACAGAGGCTTCCCTACTTACAGAAGCTGGGAATTGACTGTATCTGGCTGTCCCCGGTCTGTAAGTCGCCTCAGGATGATAACGGATATGATATTTCAGATTATCAGGATATTGATAAAATGTTCGGCAGTCTGGAGGATATGGAGTGTCTGATTGAGGAGGCGGGAAAGCGGGGCATCGGTATTTTGCTTGATTTGGTGCTGAATCATACCTCGGATGAGCATCCCTGGTTTCTGGAAGCAAAAAAGAGCAGGGAGAATCCCTGCCACGATTATTACGTCTGGCGGGATGGAACGGCAGATAAGGTGCCGAATGAGCTGACCTCTGTCTTTCGGGGGTCTGCCTGGGAATGGGTGCCGGAGCTGGGACAGTATTATTTCCATCAGTATTCTGTCAGACAGCCGGATTTAAACTGGAACAATGAAAAGGTGCGTCGGGCGCTTTATGAAATGATGAACTGGTGGCTGGATAAGGGGGTATCAGGATTCCGTCTGGATGTTATCGACCAGATAGCCAAGGAACCAGACCGGAAAATTACCAGCAACGGTCCGAGGCTGCATGAATTTATCCGGGAAATGAACCGGGAAACCTTTGGAGGCGGAAATTATCTGACGGTGGGAGAAGCCTGGGGAGCGGATATTGAGAAGGCGAAGCAGTTCAGCAATCCCGACGGCAGTGAGCTTTCCATGGTATTTCAGTTTGAACATATCTGCCTGGATCAGAAGCCGGGGAGAGATAAGTGGGATTTGGCACCCCTTCCCTTTGTGACACTTAAGAAGGTCTGGGAAAAGTGGCAGCAAAAGCTCTGTGGAAAGGGCTGGAACAGTCTTTTCTGGAATAATCACGATTTGCCCCGGATTGTATCCCGCTGGGGGGATGATGGCAGATACCGGGTGGAGTGTGCAAAGATGCTGGGGGCATTGCTTCATGGCATGCAGGGAACTCCCTTTATTTATCAGGGGGAAGAGCTTGGAATGACAAATATTTCCCTAAAGCCGGAGGAATATCAGGATATCGAAACGAGAAATGTGTACCGGGAAAGACTGGCGCAGGGATATGACCCGGAGGAGGTCTTAAAGAGCATCCGGGCGAAGAGCAGGGACAATGCCAGAACGCCTATGCAGTGGGATGCTGGGGAAAATGCGGGATTTACCACAGGAAAGCCCTGGATGCCGGTCAATCCCAATTATCGGGAAATCAATGCGGCAGACCAGGTGGACAGGGAAGAATCCGTTTTTTCCTGGTATCGGAGCCTGATTCAGTTCAGAAAGACAATGCCTGTTTTTGCAGAGGGAAGCTTTACCCTGCTGCAAAGGGAGCATCCGCAGATTTTTGCTTATATCAGGGAAACCGGGAAAGAAAAGCTGCTGGTTATCTGTAATTTTTATGGAGAAGAGGCAGCCTATCCTGACGATTCCGACTGGAAAAGGATGCAGCTTCTGCTGAATAATTACGAAACGGATAAAGCGCAGGATGAAAGGGTGCTGCGCCCCTATGAAGCCAGATATTATTATTGGAAAGAGGAATCAGGTTTTTGCGGGGCCTGTGGAGGAACGGATAATCAAGGGCGCTCTTAATAAAACGGAGCTGATAGGCAGTTGGTTTAAAAGGCAGGTCATTGCATAATAGCCTGCCTTTCCGAGTGCCGGTCTGTCCTGACGGATAGTAGTCAGGGGCGGCTCTGTATAGGCAGTCATGGGCAGGTCATCAAAGCCGATGATGCTTAAATCCTCCGGAATCCGAAGCCCTCTGTCGATACATTCCGTGATGGCGGAAATTGCCCGGATGTCGTGGGAGCAGATAATGGCGGTGACACCCAGGTCATACATCCGCTGGACATGGTCTTTTGTGGAATCGGAAATAAAATAGCCCAGTCCGATATAATCCTCATTGATTTCCAGCCCGTATTTGGAGAGGGCATTTAAGTAGGCATTGTATCTTGCCTTGACAATATAGGATTCCAGAGGTCCGGAAATCAGTCCTATTTTTTTATGCCCCAGACTGACAAGGTGTTTGACTGCCTGATCGAAGCCCTCCTGACTGTCGCAGCCAACGGAGGCAATCTGGGGATTGCTGCCAATATAGTTGTCGTAGAGAACCGCCGGAATTCTACTTGACTTAAATTCTGCCATCCAGGGGTCAATCAGGGAGAAGCCAAGGATAAATGCCCCCTGATAATCGTTTTGTATCATAAAGACACCATAGGGAATAGAGCGCTGGAAATCCTTGTCAATGGGAACCACATCGACAAGCCAGCCGTCCGGTTCAGCCATCTGGCGGAATCCCAAAATAATATCATGCCCGAACTGATTCGGGGTATTATAATCCATATTTTCAATTAAAATACACAGCTTCTTTTCCCGGCTTATAACCCGCTTGTTGGTATAACCCAGCTCCACAGCCGTTTCCAGTATTTTCCTGCGCATTTCCTCACTGATATCCGTGGCATGGTTCAGCCCCTTGGAAACCGTACTTTTTGAAACTCCCAGCTTTGCTGCAATGTCATTGATTGTTGCCATACCCTTCTGATATCCTTTCTGAAAAATCATCATTTTAACGGGAAAATTCCTTATTTCTGCCTTTTATTATAACAAGCGAAAGGTAAAAAAACAAGAAAATCACTAAACTCTGAGAAATGGGGCATACTAACCGAAAATGAAAAAACGGCGTATTTCTGCATTTCCTTTGAGAACACCACCGAAAACAGATTACAAAATGTTTCGAAACTATAGTTGCGAAAAGTACAGGGGAAACATACAAACTGCACAAAAAAAATAGAAAATGGAATCCAAAATATAAAATATGCACAAAAGCGTGCTTGACTGCGAAACTTGCGTATGCTAGTATGAACTTACAAAACTTAACGAAACAAGTTACAGCATGAACTTGATATGCGCAGGAAGCGCGAAGAAAGGGAGAGAGTTATGAAGAAAAAAGTGATTGCAATGGTAATGGCGGCTGCAGTGATTGCCACAATGGCAGGCTGCGGAAGCAAGGGGAATTCAGGCTCCGGTTCATCGGATGTAGCGCTGAAGGTATGGTGTGCACAGAACCAGGTGGATACCGGAATTATGGAGGAGCAGCAGAAGGCATTTGCCGCAGCGCATCCGGAATGGAACATTACATGGACCACGGAGATTGTGGGAGATGACAAGTGCAAGGATGAGCTGTTGAAGGACGTGGATGCAGGAGCAGATGTCTTTATGTTTGCTTCCGACCAGCTTCTGGAAATGGTAGATGCCGGAGCGATTGCACAGCTTGGCGGCGAGGCTGAGAAGCTTGTTCAGGATACCATTGCCGATTCTGTAAAGCCTACGGTTATGTCCGGGGATGAGGTTTATGCAATTCCTTATACCCACAATACTTTCTTCATGTTTTACGATAAAACCATCATGGACGAGGATGATATTACCTCCCTGGAAAAGATTATGGCGAAGGATACTGCAGACAATGTTTACAATTTCTATTTTGAATCTGCAGGCGGCTGGAAGCTGGGTGCTTATTACTATGGAGCAGGCTTAAGTGTATTCGGACCAAATGGCGATGACTTGGCTGCCGGCTGCGACTGGAACAGCGAAAAAGGTGTGGCAGTTACCAATTACCTGATTGACCTGATTAACAATCCCAAATGTGCTTATGACGGTGAGATTTCCGTTACAGAGCTGATTGCGGATCACAGACTGGGCGTATGGTTTGACGGTTCCTGGAACTATGACACCTATGAGAAGATTCTCGGGGAGGATATGGGGCTTGCAGTGATTCCCACCTTTAATCCCGATGGAAATGATTACCAGATGAAGGGCTTTTACAGCTCCAAGGCAATCGGTGTCAATGCACATTCCAAGAATATGGCGGCAGCAGTTGCTTTTGCGACCTACCTTGGAAATGAAGAGAACCAGATTTTGAGATTTGAGAAGTCCGCGCAGATTCCGGCAAACTTAAATGCCAGCAAAATGGATGCGGTAGCAAATCATTCCCTTGCCTCTGTTCTGGTAAAGGAAGCAAATGAAGCCAGCGTAACACAGCCCACCAATACAACCTTCTCTTCCAGATACTGGACTTATGCAGGAGCAATTCCTACGGAAATCAGAAGTGGAAAGATTACAAAGGATAATGTACAGGAAAAACTGAATACCTTTGTGGCAAATATGACAGAGTAAAAAAGAAAAGTGGGTAAGGAGCCTGTAAAAGGGCTTCCTTATCCATTTAAAGAATTGTGAGGAGGTTCCCTTATGAGTGTTTTTCAGAAAAAAGCAAAAGTGCGCACAGCGCTCAGGCGTCCCAGTGACAGCAGTCTGGGGGATGCGGTGAAAAATGGAAATCTGCTTACGAGACTTTCCTTTTTTATCCTGGGACTTGGTAATCTGGTGAACAGGCAGCTTGTGCGGGGCTTTGTATTTCTGGGACTGGAAGCAGCCTATGTGTATTACATGGCGGCCTTTGGCGCGCAGGCGCTTGTGAACATGACAACCCTTGGAACGGTGGAGCAGGGGAAGGTTTATAATGAAGCCCTGGGAATTTATGAATATGCAGCGGGGGACAATTCCATGCTGTTTCTTTTATATGGAGTCATTACTCTTGCATTGAGCCTTGCTTTTTTGTTTGCAGCGTGTATGTCCTTAAAGAGTGCCTATTGTACACAGCTCCGGCTGGAAAAGGGAATGCCGGTGCCGAAGTTTAAGGATGATTTGCGTTCCATACGGGAGGAAAATCTCCACACAGCCATGCTGGCACTGCCGATTGCCGGAATTATTATTTTTACGATTATTCCGTTGGTATTTATGATTCTGATTGCCTTTACAAGCTATGACCATGAGCATCAGCCCCCCGGAAACCTCTTTACCTGGGTAGGGCTGGCAAACTTCAGAGCCATGCTGGGACAGGGAAGCAAGCTGGCGGCAACCTTCTGGCCGGTGTTACAGTGGACGTTGGTCTGGGCGGTATGCGCGACAGTTTCCAACTTTATACTGGGCGTTCTGCTGGCGCTTCTGATTAACAGAAAGGGAACAAAAGCAAAGGGCTTCTGGCGTTTTATGTTTGTTCTTTCCATTGCGATTCCCCAGTTTGTCTCTCTTTTGAGCATGCGTACAATTTTCAATGCAAACGGTCCGGTCAATGTTATTCTGCGGCATATCGGTCTGATTGGCATGACGGAGTCGATACCCTTTTTTACCGACCCGACCCTGGCAAAGATTACCATAATTCTGATAAATATATGGATTGGTGTGCCCTATACCATGCTTTCCGCCACGGGTATTTTGCAGAATATTCCCACGGAACTGTATGAGGCGGCAAAAATTGACGGCGCCAGCGCACCGAAAATTTTTACTAAAATTACCTTGCCCTATATGTTATTCGTTATGACCCCGTATCTGATTACCACCTTTACCGGAAATATCAACAACTTTAACGTTATTTTCCTGTTGTCCGGCGGTGGCCCCGATACACTGGATTACTATTATGCAGGAAAAACGGATTTGCTTGTCACCTGGCTTTACAGGCTGACGATTACCCAGAAGGATTACAACCTGGGTGCCGTTATCGGTATTCTGGTATTTATCATTCTGGCAACTTTGTCACTGCTGACCTACCGGCACACCGGTTCTTATAAAGACGAGGGGGCATTCCAATAATGAAGGCAAGAAGAGCGGTTACGAATACAATATGTCACCTTTTGCTGGCGGTTTTAAGTCTTATCTGGGTATTACCCATCGGATATGTGCTTTTAACCTCCTTCAGAAAAGAGAGCGGTTCCTATAAAAGTTATATCTGGCCAAGGGGCTTTACTCTGGATAATTATAAAAATCTGTTTCAGCCCACCAGCCAGGTAAATTTCAGCAGATGGTTTTTCAATACGCTGATAATTGCCCTTATCAGTACGGCGATTGCGGCATTCTTTGTACTTTGCGTTTCCTATTGCATGAGCCGTCTGCGGTTTAAGATGCGGAAGCCCTTTATGAACATTGCCCTGATTCTGGGAATGTTCCCCGGATTTATGTCCATGATTGCTGTTTACTATATTTTAAAGGGTCTGGGCTTTCTTGAAACAGGAGTTTTAAAGCAGATTGCGCTGATACTGGTTTATTCCGGCGGCGCTGGGCTGAACTTTTACATGGCAAAGGGATTTTTTGATACCATTCCCAGAAGTATTGACGAGGCAGCATATATTGACGGAGCAACCAAGTGGGATGCCTTTACAAAGATAACGATTCCCCTGTCGAAGCCGATTATTACCTATACACTGATTACGACCTTTATGGGCCCCTGGGTGGATTATATTTTCGCAAAGGTTATCATGGGAAATGATACGAAGTATTACACCATTGCCATCGGTCTGTGGACGATGCTGGAAAAGGAATATGTGGAAACCTTCTACACCCAGTTTTACGCGGGCTGTGTCCTGATTTCCATTCCTATCTCCATTCTGTTTCTGCTGACCCAGAAATGCTATGTGGAGGGTGTTTCCGGTGCAGTAAAGGGCTAAAGGGATTACTGATGCAGGGAGAAAAAGTGTGAAAGAGGAAAAATTTCAGTATACCACTGAGTTTGATAAAAACTGCGCCTATGATGGAGAGGATTTGGGGGCAGTCTGCCGGGAGGGGAAAACCAGATTCAAAATCTGGGCACCCTTCGCGGAGAGAGTAGAACTCTGCCTGTATAAAGAGGGAACTGCAAAGCTGGAAATATCCTTGCAGGAAAGTCTGGACCAGGCACAGGTGCGGGTTCCTATGGAAAAGGAAGAAAGAGGCGTCTGGAGCTTTCAGTTTGACAGAAATCTGCACGGCTATTTTTATGACTTTCTTCTATATAATAAGGAGGAAACAGTACGGACGGCGGACCCTTATGCCAGAGGCTGCTGCTGTAACGGGCAGCGGAGCATGGTGTTGGATTTGGCGCAGACGAACCCGGAGGGCTTTCCGGAGGACAGGGCGCCCAAGCGGCAGAGGGAAAATATTATTTATGAGCTTCATATTAAGGACTTTTCCCAGGATGCGGCCAGTGGGGTACCGGAGGAGCTTCGGGGAAAATACAGGGCGTTTTCTTATCTGGGAAAAGAGGGCGAGCCTCTTTGTATGCGCCATTTAAAGAACCTTGGCATAACCCATATTCATCTGCTTCCCTTTTTTGATTTTGGATGGCTGGATGAGGCGGGCAGCGGGGAGCAGTTTAACTGGGGATATGACCCGGTAAACTATAACGTGCCGGAGGGTTCCTATTCTACCAATCCCTTTGAGGGCAGTGTGCGAATCCGGGAGTGCAAGGAAATGATACAGGCGCTCCACCGGGCAGGTTTCCGGGTGGTGATGGATGTGGTTTACAATCATACCCATGATGCCTATTCCTTTCTGGAGCGGACGGCACCGGGATATTTTTGCCGCAGGCTTTCCGATGGAACGCTTTCCGACGGTTCTGCCTGTGGAAATGATATGGCAGTGGGAAGAGCCATGGTGGATAATTACATTGTACAGTCTGTCTGCTATTGGGCGGAGGAATATCATATTGACGGATTCCGGTTTGATTTGATGGGGCTTCTGACAACAGAGCTGATGAACCGGATACGGGAAACTCTGGATATAAGGTTTGGCAGAGGAGAAAAGCTTTTATACGGGGAACCCTGGCGGGCAGGGGAATCTCCCATGGAGGCTGGTACCCATGAGGCATGTAAAAACAATATTCTGCGTCTGCACCCGGAAATTGCAGTATTTTCCGACGATACCAGAGATGCCATAAAGGGAGCTGTGTTTTTTGCGAAGGAGCCGGGCTTTGTCAACGGGGGCAGAGAGCTGGAGGACAGGATTCTGGATGCGGTTTCCGGCTGGAAGGAGCATACGGATGGCTTTCACCCGGTAAGCTGCAGCCAGATAGTACAGTATGTTTCAGCCCATGACAACAATACCCTCTGGGACAAGCTGCTTTTTACGGTGCAGGGACTTCCGGCAGGGGAGCATACAGCGGAGAGAGAGGCTTACCTGACCCCTTATCCGAAGGTTCTGGCGGCGAACAGGCTGGCGGCGCTGATTTATTTTACCTGTCAGGGAAATCTGTTTTTTCAGGCAGGGGAGGAATTTGGACGGACGAAGTTTGGCGGGGAAAACAGCTACCGTTCTGCTCCGGAGGAAAATATGCTGCGCTGGGAACAGCTCGGACAGGAAGGCTTCCGGGAGCTGGCGGCATATTATAAGGGGCTGATTGCGCTTAGAAAGAAGCTGCCCGGCTTATATGATAAAAGTCCGGAGGCGGCGGAGCGAATCAGCGGAAAGACCATTCATCGGGCGGGAACCGTTTCCTTTCTGGTGGATAACAGGCAGAAGAACTTTCCTCAGGAGGAAAGTAAATGGAGTACCCTGTATATTGTATACAATGCGGCAGAACAGGATTTTACAGTGAAGGTGCCGGAAACAGAGGATTTCTCCCGGAGTGGAGGCTGGGAAATTCTGGCGGATGAGGGGGAAACAGACTGTATGAAGCCTGTTTCGGAAGAAATAACGGTGAAGGCTGGAAGCGGGATTATCCTTGGAAAAAGGGCGAGGAAGCAGATATGGAATTTGTCTATGGAAAACAGGATTTTAAGACGCTGGAGCGAGGAGAAGAAAACGGATATCTGATGACAAATGGTCTGGGTGGTTTTTCCGCCCTGACCATGGCTGGCTCAGGCAGCAGGCGGGAGCAGACGCTCCTTACGGGCTGTGCCCCTAAGGAGGTGCCAAACCATCGGATTCAGTTTGTACAAAGGCTGGAAGAGCATTTGCACTTTGCGGATTCAGGAAAAGTGCTTTGTCTTTCCAGCCAGCGTTTTTTTAAGGAGAAGCCGGAAGAGGGCTTCCGTTATCAGACCTTCTTTTCCTTTGAACATTACCCTGTTTACGGGTATCTGGCAGAGGGAGTGGAAATTACAAAAAGTATTTATCTGATGCCGGGAGAAAATACGGTGGCTGTCTGCTATGAGATAAAAAACCGGAGCGGAGAGGATGTGACTTTACAGGTAAAGCCCTGGTACAGCTTTGTGCCAAAGGGGACACCCTTAAAGGAAAGTCAGACCTTTGTGGTAACAGAGGAAAAACCTGGAGCTGGCAAGATTCAATCCGGCGGATATTCCCTTTTTTTCAGGAGTAATCTGGTCTTTACCTCCGGAAAACAGGAATACAGAGCGGACTTTTATTACGCCTATGATGCCTGTGATGGCAGGGCTGCCACGGGGGAGGCTGTTTCCCTGCACGGTTTTTTGCTTGTGATACCGGCTGGCGGAGAAAAAAGGGGAGAAATTGTCTATGGGATGGAGCCGGTCTGCCTTTCCGGGGAACAGATAAGGGGAGCACTGCTCAAAAGCAGAAAAGCCTGGGCGGAAAAGAGCGGTTTTCGGGGAGAGGCGGCAAGGCAGCTTGCGCTGGCGGCGGAACAGTTTCTTTCTGTGCGGGCTTCCACCGGGGGAAAGACAATTCTGGCGGGCTTTCCTTTTTTCGAGGATTGGGGCAGGGATACTATGATCGCACTGACGGGCTGCTTTCTTTCCACCGGGCAGTACGAAACAGCAAAAAGTATTTTGCAGACCTTTGGAAAATATTGCAGGAGAGGGCTGATGCCGAACCTGTTCCCGGAGGGGCAGAGCCAGCCAATGTATAATACGGCGGATGCCGCCCTGATTTTCATACTGGCGGTTTATGAATTTTTCCAGAGAACCGGGGATGCAGAGTTTGTAAGAAGTATGTATCCGGTGATGGAGGAAATTCTGGAAAATTACCGGAATGGAACGGATTATCATATCCATATGGATGAGGATGGGCTGATTTGCGCCGGCAGTGATTTGGAACAGGTGACATGGATGGATGTGCGGGTGGGGGATATTCTACCTACGCCGAGGCACGGAAAGCCTGTAGAAATCAATGCTTACTGGTATAATGCCCTCCGGATGATGACAGAGTGGGAAAAGCTGGGAATCGGGGAGGCGTCCCATAGAAAGGGCTATGCAGAACTGGCAGAAAAGGTCAGGAAAAGCTTCGGGGAAAAATTCTGGAATGAAAAAGAAAACTGTTTAAAGGATGTGCTGTCGGATAAGACGGGGGATACAGCGGAAAATCAGATTCGCTGTAATCAGATATGGGCAGTTTCCCAGCCCTTTTCCCTGCTTTCCAAGGAGAGGGAGCGGGCGGTTGTGGAGAAGGTATTTGAAAAGCTTTATACACCTCTGGGACTCAGGACGCTTGCCCCGGAGGATGCCCAGTTTCATGCAGCCTATGGCGGAAGCCTGCTGGAACGGGATTTGGCATATCATCAGGGCACAGTCTGGGTGTTTCCCTTAGGTGCCTATTACAGAGCCTATCTGAAGGTAAACCATAACAGTGAGGAGGCAAAAGCAACCGTAAAAAGACAGCTTATCCCACTGGAGGCAGCACTCAGGGAGGGCTGTATCGGACAGTTGCCGGAAATTTATGACGGACTCTTTCCGACTTCCTCCCGGGGGTGTTTCGCCCAGGCATGGAGCGTGGGAGAACTGCTGCGGGTATATGAAGAACTGGAAAAGGAGTAACTTGCCAGACTTTTCAGGGATGTGGTATACTATAGCAGTGAAAATTTGGGAGAAATCTGTTATGCGGAACGTGACAGCAGGACAGAGAGCGGAAGCGGCAGATATGCAGCAGGCTGTGTACAGGAACGGAAATACCGGGAGGCGGAAAAATGAACGACGCTTTTTTTGACAGTTACGAAGAGGACGGACAGCTCAGTTTATTTGGTTTTGAGGATATAGAGCCTGAACCTGTAAAGGATGAGGCAGAAATCCGCATCAGCAGGTGTACAAGTTGCGGCAAACTTCTGTATGTCAGGGAAGCGGAGGAAACCTGGCAGTCCTTCTGCAATAATTGTAATATCCGGTATGTCCAGAAGAAATAGCTTACTGGCAGTCTAATGTAAGAAGGGACATTCCCGAAACAGTGCATCTACGGCAATCTGGTATTCTGTAATCCAGGTTGCCTTTCTGTTTTTTTCAGATGCTTTTAGGGGTGGTCAGGCTGTTTTGTGACGGCTGCGGCCTTGGCACAGATATTTTTCCATCTCCTTGTCAGGAAAAATGTCAGCATACAGAGCATGCCGAAGGTAAAGCTGATGGGGAAGCAGGCAACCACATAATTGCCGTTTCCGTAGCGGTTAATCAGCCATGCACTGGGAATCCGGACAGCCCAGAGCATCAAAAGGTTGACAATGGTAGGATAGCGTACCTCTCCCATGCCGTTGACAAAGGAAATAATACCGTTGAAAACGGCGTAAGTCCAGGTGGAGGGAAGGACAATTCTGGTATAAAGGACTGCCAGATCAAGCACCGCAGCATCCCTTGTAAAAAGCATCAGAATCGGACGGCAGAAGGCGGTAATGATAAGTCCGAAGGTTAAGGTAATCAGACCGGACCAGAAAGGGATGGTAGTGCCTCCTTTTTTTAACCGGGCGTAATTCTGCGCCCCAAGATTCTGTCCGGCGAAGGTCATGGCTGCCGAGGAGAAGGAGGTGATTGCCACGTTGGCAATTCCCGTAATCTTGGAGGCTACGGAACAGGCGGCGATATAGTCAGAGCCCTGAGCGTTAATCAGGGACTGCTGTAAAACATGTCCGATGGAATAAATGGAATTGTTTAAACCAAGGGGCAGCCCTACCCTGACGATGGAGGAAAGCACATTCCGGTCAATACCCTTTGGCAGGGGAGAGTATTCCAGCTCCGGATATTTTTTCCGGATATAGAGAATACTGAAAAACCAGGAACAGAACTGGGCGAGAATCGTAGCAAGGGCAGCTCCCGGCACATCCATCCTGAAAACTGCCACAAATAAAATGTCCAGCACAATATTGACAAGGCAGGAAATAATCAGAAAGAGCAGGGAGGATTTACTGTCCCCCAGACCTCTTAAAATACCGGCATTCAGGTTATAGCCCATGCTGCCGATGGTTCCGAGAAAAATAATGCGCAGGTAAGCAACGGACAGATTCCAGGCATTGTCCGGCACCTGCATGAATTTTAAAATATAGGGACCGAAAAAACAGCCCAGTATCATCAGCGGAACGGCACAGAGATAGAGAAAGGCTGTGGAAGTAGCGGCAAGTCGTCTGACATAGGCAATATCACCTCTGCCTGTGGACTGGGAAACCAGAATGGAAACCCCGGAACCGATACCTAAAAAGAGGCAGAGAAAAATCTCTACCGGCTGAGTACTGGTTCCGACTGCGGCGAGGGAAACAGAATTACAGAAGTTTCCGATAACCAGCGTATCGACTGTATTATAAAGCTGCTGCAGGACATTGCCAATGCAGATGGGAAGGGCGAAAAGGATAACCAACTGCATAATGGGGCCTTTTGTCATATCGACTTTTTTCTGAGAAACCATGAAAAATATCCTTTCTGACTGTTGGGTTGTATTTGTTATCAATATATCTCTTTTTGGGGAAGAAGGCTAGTGATTATTTGTCAGATAAGAAGAGAAAATACAGAAAAACAGCAAAACTCCGGCAGGAAATTAATCCTGCCAGAGTCTTATGGTCTGAATCAGTTTGGACTTGCTTGTGTTATCCATGCCGGAAATCAGTTCTAACAATTCGTTATCTAAAGCGGTTGTTTTGTATTCCGGTTCTACGCGGCCAATCAGGGAATCCAGTGAAATGTGCATCAGACGCGCATAATACATCAGAATACGCAAAGACATTGCAGTTCTGTTGTTTTCCACATTACTGATATAGCCAGGAGTGACATTCAGGGCATTTGCTACCTCAGCCTGTGTCAGTTTCATTTTGATACGAAGTTCTTTAATTTGACCTCCGAGATTCTCGAATTCTTCGTCACGCATAGTAATCCTCCATTCCGGGCGACAATGGCTGCTTTTTCTCAAGTAATATCGCTATAAAAAGTATATAATAATTGGATGTGAATTTAAACCCATTTTTTACATAGATAATATTTTATTGGTATATCGTGAACAAAAATGCGGTCTTTTTTTTAATAAAACAGTAATTTTTTTGTGGATTTTAAGGGCGTTATGGGTTAGGATGATAGAACAGTGAATCAGAAAGAAATGCTGAAGAGGAATCTGGAAATATAAAAGCGGGACGAAACAGAGTACAGGGAAAGTGAAAGAGCAGATGAAAGAGCGGGTAAGAGAGCCTGAAAAAATGCAGGCAGGGGAACAGATAAAAGAACAGAGGGAAGGCAGCAAAGAAGGACAGAACGGAAGAACCATGGATATGACAGTGGGAAGTCCCATTGGGCATATTCTGCGGTTTGCCCTGCCGCTTCTGGTGGGAAATGTATTTCAGCAGCTGTATAATATGGTAGATTCTCTTGTGGTAGGAAACTATGTGGGAGCTAACGCACTGGCTGCCGTGGGAAACTGCGGCTCCATGAACAATCTTTTCTTCGCGCTGGCAAACGGGCTGTCCATTGGGATTGGTATTCTGGTGGCACAGTATTTCGGGGCAAAGAACGAGCAAAGGATTCGGGCTGTTATCGCCAATGCGGTGTATGTGCTGGGAGGCGTCGGGATTGTGACGAGTATTCTTGGAATTTTGCTGAGCCGTCCTGCCATGCTGCTTCTGGGAACTCCGGATACCATTCTGGAGGATTCCGTTATTTATATGGCAGTAACCTGCGCCGGGATGCTGGGAATTGCCTTTTATAACGGTGCATCCGCTATCCTGCGGGCACTGGGGGATTCCAGAACGCCCCTTTATTTTCTGATTGTATCCTGCCTTATCAATGTTGTACTTGATTTGCTTTTTGTGTTACAATTCCACTGGAGTGTATTTGGTGTGGCACTGGCTACCATTATCGCCCAGTTTGTTTCAGCAGGGGCATGTATTATCTATGCATGGAAGAGGGTATCCTATTTCCGGTTGAAAAAGGAAGAATTTAAGCCGGATAAGCAGATTATAAAGCGCTCCTTTGAACTGGGCTTTCCCATAGCCCTGCAGAGCTCCATGATTTCCATTTCCTGCCTGGTATTGCAGGGAGTTATCAACAGCTTCGGGGAATCTGTTATGGCAGCCTCCAATATTATTAACCGGATTGAGCAGCTGGTACAGCAGCCCTTCAGTTCTCTGCATGCGGCGCTTACTACCTATGCGGGACAGAATATCGGGGCAGAAAATGTGGAACGTGTCAAAAAGGGATACCGTCAGTCCGGTGCCGTGGCAGCGATTTTTGGTCTGGCTACGATTCCGGTTGCTTACCTGTTCGGGGAAAATATTATCGGCGCCTTTGTAAAGGATGCGGAGGTTATTGCCATTGGAACGAAGGCATTACATATTGACAGCCTTTTCTACGCGGTAGTCGGTATGATTCATGTTTCCAGAGCGGTGCTGAACGGGTGTGGAGATACAGGTTTTGCGGTGCTGAATGGTCTGACGGAGGTTGTGTGCAGGGTGGTATATTCCCAGGTATTTACAAGGATTCCCTTTATCGGCTACTGGGGTATCTGGGTAACGACAGCGGCTACCTGGGTGACAACAGCGTTTGTCTGCGTACTGCGGTACATGAGCGGTGTATGGCAGCCTGAAAAAAGAGAGGCGAAACGTAAGAAATGGTAAATTACAGATTATTGATAGAATATGACGGAACCAGATACTACGGCTGGCAGAGGCAGCCGAATCAGGTGACTGTACAGGGAAAGCTGGAAGGAGTGCTTTCTCTGATGTGCGGACGGGAAGTGGAGGTAATCGGCGCCGGGAGAACGGATGCGGGAGTGCATGCCAGAGGGATGACGGCGAATGTGAATCTGGAAACAGAGCTGGGGGCAGAGGAAATCAGGGAGTACCTGAACCGGTATCTGCCGGATGATATTGCAGTTTTGGAGGTAAAGGAGGCATCCCCCAGATTTCATGCCCGATATAATGCCACAGGAAAAACCTACTGCTATACCTGTTTTGACGGGGCGGTAAAACCTGTGTTTGACAGAAAATATTATACCCGTCTGGAGGAAGTGCCGGATGTGGAAAAAATGCGGGAGGCAGCAGCGGTTTTAAAAGGAGAGCATGATTTCAGAAACTTCTGTGTCAATCCCAGGATGAAAAAGTCAACAGTCCGTCTGGTGGATGAAATTAAAATAGAAAGGGATGGAGGCTATCTGCGCTGTACCTTCCATGGAACGGGATTCTTACAGAATATGGTGCGTATTATGGTAGGAACCCTTTTGGAGGTGGGCTGCGGCAGGATGACTGTGGAAGAGGTCAGGAGAGTTCTGGAAAGCAAAGAACGTTGCAAGGCAGGTCCTACGGCACCGGCACAGGGGCTTTGCCTGATGCGGGTGGATTACGACTGACGGCGGGCAAAAAGGAAAAGCGATGCCTGCAGAATGGAGAGTAAAGTGATGGATTTGCGGGAAAGGGTATTACGGGAAATTGACACAGAATATTCCTGTAATCTGGCAAAGAAAATGGAACAGTTTCGTTCCCATCCTGTTCTGGGATATCGCCCGGCAGGCTCCAGGGCAGAGTTTGAAACGGGAGAATTTCTGGTTCGGGAAATGCAGAAAATCGGTTTGTCTGATGTGCATAAGGATGCAGTAACAGTGGATGGCTGGGAGTTTCACCGGGCATCCTTAAGCTATTATGCGGCAGAAAATGAAAAAGTAGCAGTGGAGCTTGGGGCATATCAGACCACCTTTTTTACGGATGGCGAGAAGCCTTTTTCTCTTGTGTATCTGGGAAAGGGAACTGCGGCAGATTATGAGGGCAGGGATGTACGGGGGAAGCTTGTTCTGGTGGAAATCAATCAGCGGGATGAGTGGTGGATTAACTATCCGGTTTATCAGGCATATTTAAAGGGAGCGGCGGCTCTGATTGCCGTACAGAGCGGCGGCTACGGGGAGGTGGACGAGGAAGCCTTAAATGCGCAGGATATTGCAGGTCCGGAGGATGCCCCGGCGTTTTCCATTTCCAGAAAAGATGCAGCGGGGCTGTTAAAGCTTCTGGAAAAGGAAGAGGAGCTTTCTGTAACCTTTGATGCGGATACAAGGGTCAGGAGAAATTGTACCACTTATAATATAGCAGGTTCCATCCCGGGGGAGCATCCTGAGCGGATGGTGCTTCTGTCAGCCCATTATGATTCCTATTTCAGCGGTTTTCAGGATGATAATACAGCGGTTGCCATGATGCTTGGAATTGCCCGGGCACTTTTGAGGAGCGGTGTAAAGCCGAAAAATACCATTGTAATCTGTGCCATGGCGGCGGAGGAATGGGGGGTGATTGATTCCAACTTTGACTGGTCCACGGGAGCCTATGAGCAGGTGTTTACGGCGCATCCGGAGTGGGTAGGAAAGGTCATTGCGGATTTGAATTTTGAACTGCCGGCACTGGCGCATGGAACGAGGGCGAGAATCAGAAGCTGCTATGAATATGTAGATTTTCTGGAGGAATATCTGGAGGAGCTGCCGAATCTGACAAGGGCGTATCCGGAGGAAACGAAGGTGACAGCGCCTATTGAAACCTGGTCGGATGATTTCTCCATGGCGATAGCGGGGATTCCCTCCATGGTCAATGATTTTACCGGAGGCAGTTTTATGGAAACCCATTATCATTCCCAGTTTGATAATGACGGCTTTTATGATGAGCGGGTATACAGGCTGCATCATGAGCTTTTTGCCCTGCTGCTTCTGGTGCTGGATGAAACGGCGGTGGTGCCCCTGCAGTTTGCCCGGGTGGCGGAACGGGTTTTGAGTGGAATAGACAAATGCCGGGAGGTGCTGGAGCGGGAGGAAATAACGGCTGCCCTGAAGGGCCGGAAAGAAGAACTTGTCAGGGAACTGGAACGGGCAGAAAGCATCTATCGGGGAAAAGTGGAGAAGTACCGGGAGGAGTATGCACAGGTTCGCAGAACAAACCGTACCTACCGGGAACTGTTACATGGAAATCAGCCGGAGAAGGCAGAAAAACTTTACCGGGAAAGCAGAGAGCAGGAAAAGAAGCTGCTGGCACGTTTTTTGGAGGAACAGAATACCTTTGTGCGGATTGACTGGTATGGAAATGTGCTTTATCCCCATGAGATAATTGCCCAGAATTTACAGCTTTTGTGCGGAGCAGCGGCAAAGCTGGAGGAAAATCAGCTGTCATCAGCACTGCGGAAGCTGTATCAGGTAGACAATAATGCCTATGCCTTTATGTTTGAGAGAAAGGTATATGAGCACTTTACAGATTATGTATTCCATCAGCCGAAGGAGCGGCTCAAGTGGGGGTATGGCAGACTGCTGGAGCATGAAAATCTGTATGAGCTTGTACAGGGGCTGTTAAAGAAGGAGAAAGCAGGGGAAGAGGAATTTGCCGGAGAAACGAAAAAACTGAAAGAGGCAGGTATCAGGCAGGGAGAAAAGCTGCTGGCATTTTTGAAAAAGCTGCCGGAGGAAAAATAAAAGAAAACTCGAGATGCGGTGGAGAAGTGAGGATTAGTGTGAAAAGAACTTCTAATCGCTCAGAGCAAAGGCTCTTTCGCGAAGAAGTTCTAAGTTTCACACGGCTATTTGTGCCGCAGGCGTCACAAAGTAGCCTTTATCGCAGAACTGAATCTGAAATTCAGTTCGCGATTCCTTCGGCATTAGAAATGCCTGCGGAATGGAGATTAGTATGGAAAGTGACAAGTTGTATCGGGTGCAGAAGGAAGATTTACCAAAGCTGGAAGAAATTTTAAATGTATGTTTTGCCCATGATCCGTTATATGAAACTTTGATTCCGGATGCAGAGGTGAGAAAGCATCTGATGCCGGAGCTGTTTAAATGTGATATGGATGAATTTTTTGAAACCTGTGAAATTTTTGCAGACAGTAAGGAGCTGAACGGGCTTCTTGTGGTATCGGATGAGGCGGAGCCTTATAATGTATTCCGGTTTTACCTGTCTGAGGCAAAGGCACTTTTGCAGACGGATTCCTATCTGATTAAGGAGGATCCTTCCCTGAAAACCTTCTGGAATTTTATGAAGGGAGAGGATTATCTCAATTCCAGTTGGACAGACCAGCTGCATCAGAAAAACAGGCTTCACATTATTTATCTGGCGGTAAATCCCAAAATGCAGCATCACGGGATTGCGGCAGAACTGCTGGAGGAGGCAATTTCCTATGCAAATCAGCATAAGCTGATGATATCCCTGGAAACCCATAACCCGAAGAATGTAGAATTTTACCAGAATTTCGGTTTTAAGGTTTACGGTGTCATGGAAAAGAATTTCTCCTTAAAGCAGTACTGTCTGATTCGGGAAGTGCAGTAGGAAGTACAACAAAAGGAAGCAGAGAGAAAAATTTGGCTATATTGTGCCGCAGAAATGGAGATTTGTACGGGTTTGGCAGGAATTTGGATTGCGTTGACAGCCGGTATCTTTATCGGCGATGAAATTTTAAAGGGCAGAATGGAAAAGAGGCTTTCCGGAAAAAAGCAGGAAGAGAAGGTCTTAAAAAACAAGATTCTGCTGCGCCTGTATCATAATTATGGGGCAATGCTGGATTTGGGACAAAAGAGAAGCAGGGCAGTGGCAATTACCTCTGTCCTGCTGACCTTGTTTTTAAGTATTGTCTTTTTGCTCACTCTGGGAAAGAGAGGAAGCCATACCCTGCATCTGGGGCTTTCCCTTTTGCTCGGCGGAGCATACAGTAATACCTACGACCGTCTGAAACGGGGCTATGTGGTAGATTACTTCAGCTTCGGGGTAAAATGGCGCCCTTTGCGGAAAATCGTTTTCAACCTTTCGGACTTCTGTATCATGACAGGAGCCATGCTCACAGTACTTGCATCCTGAAAATGCAAAATAACCGTCATTCAGATATGGCAAATAGTTCCGCAGACAGTTCCGGCAGACAGCTTCGGGTATTATGCCGTAATCACGGTACCGGCTTTTCCGTGAATGGCATCCTTCACATTTGCCATGGAGGTAATCAGTACCTTTCCTGTGGGAACTTTTTCCAGATATTCGATGGCGGCTTCAATCTTCGGCAGCATAGTACCTGCTTCAAACTGTCCCTCTGAAATCAGACTCTTTGCCTCTGCAACTGTTAAGGAAGAGATGGGAGCCTGATTTTCTTTTCCGAAATCTCTGTAAACACAGTCTACGGAAGTCAGAATAATCAGTTCATCACATTTCAAATCCTCTGCCAGCTTACCGGCAATAGCATCCTTTTCGATAACTGCGGAAGCACCCTTTAAGTTGTGCTGCTGTTCAATGACAGGGATTCCGCCGCCGCCGCAGGCGATGACAACCTGGTCTGCATCGGAGAGGGTGCGGATAGCTTCTATTTCCACAATGTCAATGGGCTTGGGGGCAGCAACCACACGGCGGAAGCCAAGTCCTGCGTCCTCCTTCACATAATTGCCCTTCTTTACTTCCATTTCGGCATCCTCTTTGGACATATATCTGCCAATCACCTTTGTGGGCTCGTAAAATGCCTCGTCATAGGGGTCTACCGTTACCTGGGTCAGAATGGTGCTGACCGGTTTGGAAATGCCTCTGTTTAAAAGCTCGCTGCGCAGGGCGTTCTGGATATCATATCCGACATAGCCCTGACTCATGGCAGAGCAGACACACATGGGAGCGGGGGTATAGTCAATGTATACCCGGCGCAGCTCTGTCATTGCCTTATGTATCATGCTGACCTGGGGACCGTTGCTGTGGGTGATGGTCAGCTGGTAATCTTCTTCTACTAAATCAGCAAGTGCTTTTGCGGTTACCCGCACAGCATCCCACTGAGCCTCTGTGGTATATCCCAATGCGTCATGTCCAAGAGAAACGACAACCTTCTTTTTGCTCATAAAAATCTCCATTCCTTCTCTGTTATTCGCGCCATTGCGTTGGTGCGGGCATATGCCTCGCAATGCATCTCGAAAATCTTCGATTTTCTCGCTGTCCGTGCTTCGCACTATCATCCAGCAAAAACATCATACCACATTTTTCCCGGTGTGTATAGCACAGAACTTGTATTGTTTTCTATTGATTTTCCGGAAAAGGAAAGGTATTCTGATTACAGGATGGAAATTCTTATAAAACAGGTGCAGAGGAGTGCGTATTCTCGCCCGGGATGGAGAGGCAGATGGAAAAAAAGATACTTTTCCCGCAGATAAAGGGACTGGTGCATGGCGGTGACTATAATCCGGAGCAGTGGCTGGACAGACCGGATATTTTGCAGGAGGATATCCGGCTGATGAGGAAGGCTGGGATAAACAGTGCAACCCTGGGGGTGTTTTCCTGGGCAGCCTATGAACCCAGAGAGGGAGAATTTCATTTTGAATGGCTGGAAAAAATAATCAATGACCTTTATCAGAACGGAATTTATACGATTCTTTCCACACCCTCCGGGGCAAGACCTGCCTGGCTGGATGCGAAATATCCGGAGGCAATGCGGATGGACAATAAGGGTGTGAGAAACCATCATGGCTTCCGGCATAACCATTGCATGACTTCTCCGGTTTACCGGGAAAAAGTCAAAAAGCTGGACAGAATGCTGGCGGAGCATTTTGGTTCTCATCCGGGAGTGATTCTGTACCATATTTCCAACGAATTTGGTGGGGAATGTTATTGCCCGCTGTGCGCAGAGAAATTCCGGGGATATCTGGCGGAGCGTTTTAACGGGGATATCGAAAAATTAAATCAGGCATGGTGGACAACCTTCTGGAGCCATCATTACAACAGCTTTGAGGAGATTGAACCGCCCTATGCCAATGGAGAGGGCTCTGTCATGGGGCTGAATCTGGAATGGAAGCGTTTTACCACATGGAATACCATTGATTTTATGAAGACAGAAATAGAAGCACTGCGCAGTGTAACCCCGGAAATTCCCGTGACGGCGAATCTGATGCGGCTGTTTAACGGATTGGATTACCGGAAGCTGGCAAAGGAGCTGGATGTGGTATCCTGGGACAATTACCCTGCCTTTCATAATGATTGGGAGAGCTTTGCGGAAACCATGGGAGAAACGGCGTTTCAGCATGCGGTAATGCGTTCCTTAAAACGGAATACGCCCTTTATGATGATGGAGAGTGCGCCGGGGTTAGTCAACTGGCATCCTGTGAATAAGGTAAAAAGACCGGGTGTGCATCGTCTGGCATGTCTGCAGGCGGTAGCCTGTGGTTCTGACACGGTGCAGTACTTTCAGTGGAGAAAGGGAAGAGGTTCCTTTGAGCAGTTCCATGGGGCAGTAGTGGACCATCTGGGAACAGACGATACCCGGGTTTTTAAAGAAGTGGCAGAGGTGGGAGAAGCCCTTGGAAAGCTTTCCAATCTGGCGGGAACACTGGTAAAAACGAAGGCGGCACTTTTGTTTGACTGGGATAACCGCTGGGCAATTCAGGATGTAAAAGCACTGGCGGCAGAAACGAAGCGGTATGAGGATACCTGTCTTGCTGTCTGGAAGGAATTTTTACGGCTTGGAGTGGACATGGATGTGGTGGGCTCCGATGAGGATTTAAGCCCATATACGGTAGTTGTGGCGCCCATGCTCTTTCTGCTGCAGCCCGGAACCGCAGTAAATCTGAAGCAGTTTGTGGAACGGGGCGGGCAGCTTCTTGCTACCTATTTTACCGGTTATGTAGACGAAAATCAGTTATGTTATCTGGGAGGATTTCCCGGGGACGGTTTAAGCGAGCTGTTTGGCATTGTCAGTGAGGAGATAGATACCCTGTATCCGAAGGACAGAAACAGCATCCGGTTTACAGAAGCAGAAAATCAGTCAGAGATGGAGGTTTCTGATTATGCGGAAATCCTGCGGGTAAAGGATGCGGAAGTCCTTGGAGTATATACGGAGGATTTCTATGCCGGAAAGGCTGCACTTACCGTAAAGCAGTACAGGGAGGGCAAGGCTTACTATATGGCGGCGAGGGTGGCACCGGAGCAGATGCGCCCGCTTTTTGAAAAAATGCTTTCAGAGGGAGGCATCCCGGTGAAAAAGCTGCCGGAGGGAGTAGAATATCATCAGAGAACCGGTGAAGAAGGCAGCTATGATTTTTATTTGAACTGTACCACGGAACCTGTAACAATCCCGGATGTAAGAGGAGTCAATCTGGAAACAGGAGAAAGCCTGTCAGGCAAGCTGGAGCTTCCGGCTTACGGTGTGGCGGTACTTTTGCAGACAGAGTAGAAAAAGCGCACAGACACAGGCTTGTCATGCGTAAGAAGTGTGCGCAGAAATGAGGAAAAAATGAACTTGTTTGATATTGTAGGACCGGTGATGGTAGGACCTTCCAGCTCCCATACTGCGGGAGCAGTCAGAATCGGCTATGTGGCGAGAAAGCTGCTGGCAGAGCCTGTGGCAAAGGCGGAAATCTTATTATACGGTTCTTTTCTGGCAACAGGAGCGGGACATGGAACAAAACAGGCGATTGTGGCGGGACTTCTGGGAATGTCCCCGGATGATAAAAGGGTTCCGGAAAGCTTCCGGCTGGCGGAGGAAGCGGGACTGGAGCTTTCCTTCGGGGAGGCAAAATTAAGAGAGGCACACCCCAATTCCGTACAGCTTTTGCTGACCGGAAAGGACGGCAGATATCTGGAAGTGGTAGGAGAGTCTATTGGCGGCTCCCGGATTAACATTGCCAGTATAGACGGGCTGAGCGCTAATTTTTCCGGGGATTACCCAACACTGATTGTACATAATCTGGACCAGCCGGGGCATGTGGCAGAGGTGACAAGTATGCTGGCGCACAAATCCGTCAATATTGCAACCATGCAGTTATACCGTGCCGGAAGAGGAGGCCACGCAGTGATGGTAATTGAGTGTGACCAGGAGGTGCCGGAGGAATCGGTCCGGTGGCTCTCCCATCTGGAGGGAATCGAGAAGGTGACGTATTACAGCCTGCTTGAAAGGAAAGAGGGAGGAGAGCAAGAATGAGTTTTGCCTATTTAAAGGAAATTACAGACAGGGTAAAGGAAAGCAAAAAGCCGTTCTGGCAAGTGGTAATGGAGGATGATATGCAGGAGCGGAATGTTTCCGGGGAGGAATCCTTTGAAACCATGCGGGGCATGTATCTTGCCATGAAACAGGCAGATGCCTCCTATGATCCGCTTCTTCGCTCTGCCAGCGGGCTGGCGGGAGGCGATGGGAAAAAGCTGGAGGAGTTCCGGAAAAATCCAAACCGTCTGATAGGTGATTTTTTAACGGAGGTTATGGAAAAGGCGGTAAAAATGGGGGAATCCAATGCCTGTATGAAACGGATTGTGGCGGCACCCACCGCTGGCTCCTGCGGTGTGATTCCCGCAGTGCTTCTGACCTATGGCGAACAGAAGGATGTCAGTGAGGAGCAGCTTGTCCGGGCGCTTTTTGTGGCAGCAGGTATCGGCGAGGTGTTGGCGGAGAGCGCCAGCATAGCCGGAGCGGAAGGAGGCTGTCAGGCGGAAATCGGTTCTGCTTCTGCCATGGCGGCAGGTGCGGTTACGTTTCTGGAAGGCGGGGATGAAGAGGATATTGTGCATGGGGCAGCACTTGCCCTTAAGAATATGCTGGGACTGACCTGCGACCCGGTGGCGGGGCTGGTAGAGGTGCCCTGTATCAAGAGAAATGTAGCGGGAGCGGTAAATGCGGTAACGTCCTCCCAGATGGTTCTGGCGGGAATCAGAAGTGCAATTCCCCCGGATGAGGTTGTGGATTCCATGCGGCGAATCGGCAGACAGCTTCCTCCCTGCTTAAAGGAAACAGGGCAGGAAGGGCTGGCTACGACACCGACAGGGGCTCAGGTGGCAGAAAGACTGCGCACAACCTCCGTCAGTACTTCAAAATAATTTTCAAAGGTTTTTTTACAGCAGCCGGGATTGTCGATGACGATTCCGGCGCTTCTTAATCCAATCAGGGAAAACCCCATTGCCATCCGGTGGTCTTCGTAAGTATCCACTAGAGAGGGCTTTGGAGTACCGGGGAAAATTTTGATGCTGTCCTTAGTTTCCTCACATTGGATTCCCATTTTCCGAAGCTCTGTCACAATGGCTGTTATCCGGTCGCTTTCCTGAAAACGGATATGCCCGATGCCTGTGATGGTAGTAGGACTGTCGGCAAAGGGAGCAAGTGCAGCTAATGTAATTGCCTGGTCGGAGCAGGCAGACATATCTGCGTGAATACCATGATAAATGCCGTTTTCCGGCGGCAGCGCGAGGATACCGGAAGCGGTATCGGTCACAGAACAGCCCATTTCTTCCAGAAACCGTAAAAATGCCACATCACCCTGCAGAGAGGAAAAATGAACATCCGGTACCAGAATGGGAATCCCAAGGAGGGGTGTCATGGCATAAAAGTAGCAGGCAGCGGAAACATCCGGTTCTACCGGGTAATCCTTTGCCTGATAGTGCTGCCCGGCAGCCGTCCGGTAGGCGTAGGGTCTTGTACTGTTGATGCAGCCGCTGCAATCGTGATTGCCGGCATTTCCTCCACAGTAGAACAGAGGAGTTGTTGTCACGCCGAACTGTGCCATCATTTTTGCGGTCATGTCAATATAGGACATGCCGTGTTCCCCTTCTATCTGAATGGTAAAATCCCCGGAGGAAAGAGCGGAGGCAATCAAAAGAGCGCTTAAAAACTGGCTGCTGGAATCGATGTTAATGGAAATTGTGTTCTTCCGGAAGCCATGTCCCTGCAGGGTAAAGGGAAAATGTCCTTCGTTTTCGCCTGTAATCTCACATCCTAACTCCTTTAAGGAAGCGAGCAGGGGTGCCATGGGGCGTTTCCGCATCTGATCAGAGGCATCCATATGGTAAATCCCATTGGAAATTCCCAGATAGGCGGTCAGAAAGCGTGCGGCAGTACCGGCACTGCCAACGTAGACTTCCGCTTCCTTTTTGGGAAGGGCACCGCCCAGACCGGTGACGGTAATTTCCCGTTTTTCCTCATCCACACCGGTAGAAAAGCCCAGCGTTTGAATACAGTCTAAAAAATGTCTGGAATCATCGGAAAAGAGAACACCCTTCAGGCGGGAGGTTCCCTGCGCCAGAGTGGCAAGCAAAAGCGCCCGGTTTGTAATGCTTTTGGAGCCTGGAACGGAAACCTGTAAAGGCGTGTGCTCTGTAAACTCTGATTTCTGTATGGTCCGGTAAATAGAAGGAACTTCAAAGGAATTTGTCATGGAATGCCTCCTGATAAAAAGGATTATAACTGTCTGCCATTCAGTATACGGTACCGGCGGAAATCCTGCAAGTCCTGATGCGGGGAGGAGAAAAAGAATTGCCTGAAATCATCAAAAAAGGCTTGCAAAAAGTTTACTGATATGATATATTTAATTCAAATCTAAGGAACACGTCAGGCGATTCGCCACAGATTCCAGTACGAAAAAACAGAACAGGCAGGCGGAGCGGGCGGAAGTTCCCGGAAAGTTAGAAAATTCCCGTCTGCCGGAAACAGAGG